>Ga0066793_10001496_pt1 | contig 10676 bp, 10 predicted proteins | sample PersoiDNA2013189_FD_83876 | JGI IMG/M metagenome (GOLD analysis project Ga0066793, IMG submission 83876) | Permafrost soil microbial communities from the Arctic, to analyse light accelerated degradation of dissolved organic matter (DOM) -... | ecosystem: Environmental > Terrestrial > Soil >...
CCATAATCCCCTGAGGTGTGCACGACCACGGTAATTCCCAAAGACCCCTTTTTTAAAGTTGGTAGAAGAACGTAATTTATAGTATGATAGTGATAATTTAAAGTATATCTTTATATAAGAATTGTATGGTAACGATAGCTGATCTTTCAGATAAACCCAAATACACTATCAAGGCTGTCAGCTCCCAAACTGGGGTCAGGCCAGTAACTTTACGCGCCTGGGAGCGCCGTTACGATATATTAATACCATATCGTTCTGATAATAAATATCGCCTGTATTCCGATCGCGACGTGGCAATTTTGCGCTGGATAAAACATAGGGTAGACAGCGGCTTATCCATCAGCAGCAGCGTTAGTGAATTTAAGACTATGCAGCAGTCTGGAAGCTGGCCTGAGGTTGTGCCCAATTTGCAGCCAGTCAGTAATATCCGGCAGTCAAACTCCACGTCACAATATGCGACCCAACTTTTTAAGGCGTTGTCTCTGCATGATGAAACGGGCGCCAGCGATGTCTTGCGAGAGGCTCACGCGATATTTGACCTGACGACGATTTGCCTGGATGTGATCACACCCTGCCTGATTGAAATTGGTGAGGCGTGGCATCGTGGGGATATCCGACTTACGACCGAGCATTTTGCCAGCGCGTTTTTACGGGGGAAATTGCTCACCTTGTTACAGGCTTATCCTTCCAGGAGGGGAGCTCCCACGATTATCATCGGCTGCGCGACCAACGAGCAACATGAAATTGGCAGCTTGATTTTGGCGGTATTGCTCAGGCGAGATGGATTCCGGGTTGAATACCTTGGACAAGACGTTCTCATTGAAGATTTGATCGATTATGCTCGTTATGAACATCCAGCTTTGATCAGTCTTTCAGCAACGACGGAAACCTCGGCTCTAGAATTAATATTCATGCAAGAGAAATTGTCAAAAATCAGGCCGGCTCCCATCTTTGGGTATGGAGGGCGGGTATTTAACGTGCATCCTGAAATGCGTTCCCGAGTTTCTGGCGTGTTTCTCGGCGAAAATCTTTTAGATGCAGTAAAAAATATCCATCAATTATTACGTATCTAAATTTATTTGGTTACTTCTCAGGCATTGGTGAATAAGGTCCGAATTTGAGGGTTTTGCATTTGATCCGCAAGCGTAAAACCCTCAAATTCGCGGACTCTTTTTTCTCGGTATGATTAACAGGTGATGACATGGATAATAACAATTTAGTACAAAAGCGACGTCTCGGGCAGACGGATATCCTGGTTACTCCGGTTGGGTTGGGTACCATGGAATTTGCTGGCGGGGGTGGTTTGATTGGGGCGATATTTCCAGTGATATCCCAGGCAGATAAAAATGCGATCATAAAAGCTGCATTGGATGGTGGGATTAATTGGTTTGACACAGCCGAAATGTATGGCAATGGGGTATCCGAAAGCACGTTAGCTGCAGCATTACAGGCTGCTGGAAAATCTGATAAAGATGTGGTCGTGGCTACCAAATGGATGCCTTTGTTGCGAACGGCAAAGAATATTCCACGCACAATTCATAACCGTAAAAAGTTTCTTGGCCAGTACAGCATTGGTCTCTATATGGTCCACCAACCCTGGAGTTTTTCCTCACCCGAGGCTGAGATGGATGCCATGGCCGGTTTGTATAAGGCCGGTCAGATCCAATCGGTTGGCGTCAGTAATTTTAATCCAGAGCGAATGCACCGGGCGCATGCAGAACTCAAACAACACGGTTTGCCACTGGCAGTAAACCAGGTTCGGTATAGTTTGCTCCATCGGGAAATTGAAAATAATGGAACCCTCGATACAGCCAAGGAATTGGGAATAACCATTATCGCGTATACCCCGCTCGCTTCCGGGATGTTAAGCGGTAAATATCATAAAAATCCCGAATTGCTCAAGCGCCAGCCGTTGTTTCGGCGTGGGTTGATGCGGAGAGAACTGGAAGCCAGCCGACCATTAGTGAATGCATTAGAAGAAATGGCCCAACGCTACCGGGTTACGGCTGCGCAAATTGCAATTAATTGGGTTATTAATTTTCACGGGGATACGATCATCACGATCCCTGGCGCGACGAAAGTGCAACAGGCCATGGAAAGCGCGGGCGCAATGCATTTTCAATTATCCGGCGATGACCTGGCCTCATTAGATAGCCTCTCGAAAGCTATCAAAAAAGAGTAATCGTTGAAGACCCCATTTGAGTTACAAATGAGATAAGGGTTCTGATTGATAGGGGAAGTAAATGGGTCAGAACCGATATATATAGTCTTTCTGCTTTACGATTAGCCTTCATGTTCCGATAGACAAACCCTACACAAATGATAAACATCGATCGAGGTGTATGTTATATTATTATTGAGACCTTTTTTGTAGGGTTGTCCTGGGAGTACGATGTTGAGCGAAGAGTTACAAGTGGTCGATAATCATATCCCTGTTTATAATATCAAGGCGGTTGCCCGTCTCGTTGGGCTTTTACCGGTTACCCTGCGCGCGTGGGAAAGACGTTATGGTCTGCCAATTCCAAAGCGGGGCGATCAAGGTTATCGACTCTATTCAGAATATGATGTTCGCACCCTGCGCTGGTTGAAGTCTCAAATCGATACGGGTTTAAGCATCGGGCGAGCGACCGATCTTTTGCACGATATGCGTTTAAAAGGGCTCGATCCAGCTAATGAAATCGACCGTCCCATCGAACAAATCGTTTCGCCTGACGCGTTACGCGATCAGTTTCAAAACGCATTATCCCATTTCGACGAAGTTAATGCAGGTGAAGCCCTCCGCCGGGCTTTTTCGCTTTATGCAATCGACCAGGTGATGCTCGAAATTATTCAACCTGTACTCGTGTCATTTGGTGAAGCCTGGCATCGTGGTGAGCTGCCGGTCGTGGTCGAGCATTTTGCCACCCAATTTTGTATGCAGAACTTAAATAGTATGCTGGCAGCCGCTACTCAACCTTATGCATCCGGAGTCATCGTCGCAGCTTGTGCACCTGGCGAAACTCACCAAATTGGATTGATGATGGTAGTCACCGTTTTACGCTGGCGAGGATGGGACGTTAAATACATGGGTCCAGACTTAATGTTGGATAAAATGGTCGAAGCCTTAGATGCTATCCATCCCCGTTTACTTCTATTTTCAGCGACGCGAGTTGAATCCGCGAGGTCGTTATCTGATTTACCCCGGATTATGACACGTTTTACTCCCCCCATTCCAAAAGTCGCCCTGGGTGGTCAGGCATTTTGCTCTATTAGTGCGGGTGAATTACCAGGTATTTACCTGAATGGCCCGCTCACTGAAATGGTTCAGAAAATAGAAGATTTAATGAAGTCTTGACCCTGGTTACTGCTCACTCGCTTGAACGGATGGCGTTGGTTCCAGGTGTTTAAACCCCCACCCCCAGATTTTTTTCAACTTTCTTCTCAAGGTCTTCGATTTTCCTTGAAAGGTTGACCAGCATGACCACACTGGGAAGGGGTAAGATCAATGAGGTCAATCCGACAACAGCAATGATGAAAAAACCGGCTCCACCTTCCATATGGCAGCCCTCCTGAGTTTGAATAGTTATAAAGATAAAAATTGATGTGACTTCTCAGGCCCTTGTGAAAATGACTCGAATTTGATTTGTTTGCGCTTACCAGGTAAGCGCAAACAAATCAAATTCGGCATCTTTCTTTATACGGCTAAGTAGTTACAATTTGCTTAATTATACGGTCGGTTTAATGATCCCCTAATAACAATTTTGCAAAGTGGGAAATTGCTTTGATGTGCTCACCGGGGGATTTAAAGCCACAATCCGTCGTATTAATTGAGAAATGGGTTGCACCCGCGTTTTGCCATTCTTCGATTGTTTTGTTCCAGGTGTTTTCGTCCCCCTGTTTGTATTGGAGTCGCGGTTCAATCCCAAAATTTTGGATTGAGCGGCTGTATGTTGCCAGGTGTTCATCTAATAATTCCAAAGAATGGCCAGCCTCAGAGGCAGTGCGGTAGTTTGGCATCCATCCATCCGCCATTTGGGCAGCGCGACGCAACTGATCCTCTGAATGCCCACCCAACCAGATTGGAATAGGACGTTGGATGGGTAATGGATTGATCCCGGCGTCATCGATGGTATGATATTTCCCTTTAAAGGTGACCAGAGACTGGGTCCAGAGCAATTTCATGACTTCAATCTGCTCTTCTAAGCGCCGGCCCCGGGTATGAAAATTTTCATTAAGACCGGTATATTCGACACTATTCCAACCCAATCCGACGCCGAGTCGCAGCCGGCCATTGGATAAAACATCCAATTCGGCGGCTTGTTTGGCGACCAGAACGGTCTGGCGTTGAGGAAGAATGATGATCCCAGTAGTAAATTGAATCGAATGGGTGACGGCTGCCATATAGGCAAATAGGAGGAAGGGTTCATGAAATGGGGTCAGGTATGTATAGGGCCCATTCCAGCCACCGGGGCGTTGAGGGTTTGCACCCAGAATATGGTCGTATGCCAGCACGTGCGTATAGCCTACGTCTTCGGCAGCCTGCACATAGTCACGAATAGCGGACGGATCATTGCCGAACTCTGTTTGCGGAAAAACGACACCAATCCTCATTTTTTCCTCTTTTTGATCTATTATTTGTTACTGTTCAGGCACACATGAATAAGGCCCGAATTTTAGGTGTTTGCCGGTGCTTCGCACCTGCAAACACCTAAAATTCGGGGACTCTCTTCTTTTAATGGATGGTTACCAGTATAGTCTAATTTGCCGCGAGAATAAAGTGAAATATCGTTTCTCTTGAAAATAAAACCCTGGACTTTGGTCCGTGTGTGTAATATTTTTTAGTGTGATTTGTGGTTCCTTTGGAAGGATTGAATCATGAAACTTTCGAAACAGTTGATGAAATGAGAACTATCCCTGGCTTTATTATGGGTGGCAGATTTTCCACCCAATGAAGCGAGTTCCATTAACCAGGTCTATATTCCAGTGGTCTATGGTTCCCAATTTGACGGAAGAGGCCTAATAAGATAATATAGACACTTATTGACCGGCTATAAGAAGAATATTTATTGGCTTTTCAGGAGTTACAGTGGAAGGGGCCACATTTTGGGTGTGAGCGTGCGTACGCACGCTCACACCCAAAATGTGGGGCTTCACCACGGTAATTCCCAAAGACTATATTTATTTGAAACTGTTATTGTTCTGGATCCGATCGAATGGAGTTGCAAGTGGATGATAAAGGTGAATTGAACAAGGTAAAACGGTTTGGCCGCGCAATTGTGATCGGTGGGAGTATGGCGGGCCTGGCAGCAGCCAGGGTATTGAGCGATCACTTTGATGAGGTGGTGATCCTGGAAAGGGATCGTTATCCAGATGATCCCAATCCTCGCAAAGGACTACCCCAGGCCAGGTATGTCCATGTTTTATTATGGCTGGGACAAATGGGATTGGAAAAACTATTCCCGGGCTTGCAGCAGGAACTGGGACAATACGGCGCTCCTTCGATGGATTGGTTAGGGGACAGCCGTTGGTTCATGGCTGGAAGATGGGTTCCCAAATTTAAATCCGGTTATATCACCCATCCCTGCAGCCGGGATCTGCTGGAGTGGTGTATCCGCAAACGCTTAGCGGTGCTTCCATAAATAAGATTTATGCAAGAATGTCAAGTGGTTGGTTTGCTGACTGACGCGACCCGAAAAATAGTAAAGGGAGTCCAATACCGACGCGGGGGACAGCCCTCAATGGGTGAAAGCAGCCTGCTGGCCGATCTGGTTGTCGACAGCCGTGGTCGGGAGTCGCACATTGTCCAGTGGCTGACCTCCATGGGGTATCCAGCCCCAAAAGAGACTTTGGTAAATTCTTACCTGGGTTACGCAACCCGGATCTACCAGAAACCAACCGGCGAATTCGACTTTACCATTTTACTTATCCGGGGCACCCCTCCTGCCAGCAAACGCGGGGGTGTGATCAATCCAATTGAAGGCGACGGGTGGATGGTCACCCTGGCGGGTGCAGCTAAAGATAATCCGCCCACCGACGAGAAAGGCTTTTTAGAATTCATCCGCAGTCTACCCGCTCCTAACCTTTACCAGGCGATCAAGGACGCGGTCCCCTTAACGCCCATTTCGGGCTATTTGAAAACAGAAAACCGCTGGCGGCATTTTGAGCAAATGGACCAGCGTCCTGAGGGCCTGGTGGTGTTGGGCGATGCGGTGTGTGCGTTTAACCCCATTTATGGGCAAGGGATGACGGTCGCTGTTTCTGGCGCTCTGGTATTAGCCCATTGTCTCGAAAAATCGGGCAAAAATTTATCTGGATTGAGTAAAGTTGTGCCCCATCAATTATCAAGGGGGATTCAAGGGCCGTGGCTGCTGGCCACGGGGGATGATTATCGCTATACGGAAACCAGTGGGGCACAGCGCAATGCGTTGACCGGTTTGACCCATTATTATATGGATCATGTCATTTACCTGGCATCCCAAGACGCTAGGATCTTTACCCTTTTTTTCGAGGTGGCTCATCTGATTAAACCCATCCGGTTGCTTTTTGAACTCTGGATTATGGTTAAGGCAATTGCCAGCATCGCTAAGTTTCAATTCCGGGCAAAACGCCAGATCGCTAAAAAAACATTGCCCCAGGAGGAAATATAAATTACTATTAGAGAAATTACTGGGATTCTTTAAATCCATCAATTCTATAACCGAGGATTACACCGTATGTGGAAAAAAGACTGGCCTCTAACCCAAGAAAACTTATTAAAATGGTGGAATGGGGAAGGATTGGCCCTTTGCTTGACCGCACACCGAAGCCAACCCCTGATCAATAGTGACAGGCCGGTTGAGCCATCGGATTGGGAGAAATGGTGGACAGACCCGATATACCGGTCAGAAATGGCTGAATATGATATGGCTCGCACCAGTTTTCTGGCAGAGGCTTTTCCATATTTTGACACGCAAATTGGACCAGGCAGCCTGGGTACTTTTATAGGTTCAGAACCCAATTTTGTGACCGATACCGTATGGTACACTCCCTCGATCAAAGATCCGGATTGCTGCGAATCGATCGGTTTTTATCCTGACCAGAATCCCTGGTGGCAGGCCCATTTATCTGTGATCAAGGCTGGTCTCTCCCGATGCCGGGATAATTACCTGGTGGGCATGCCCGATCTCATCGAGAATATCGATACATTGGCCCAACTTCGTGGCCCAGAACCACTCCTTTATGATTTGGTTGAACGTCCGGACTGGGTGCATGAGCGCCTGATTGAATTAAACCAGATCTACTTCGATGCGTTTGACAGGATATACGACTTGATTAAAGATGGATCGGGCGGAAACGCATTTGCAGCTTTTAAAATCTGGGGTCCTGGGAAAACAGCCAAGATCCAATGTGACTTTTCGGCGATGATCTCGCCGGCGATGTATGCTCAATTCGTCTTTCCTTACCTCGAAGAGCAGTGCGAATGGTTGGATTTCTCGTTATACCACCTGGATGGTACCAATGCGCTTCAGCATGTGGATCATTTATTGTCCATCCAGGCATTAAACGCCATTGAATGGACGCCGCAGGCAGGAAAACCGAATGGGGGATCACCCGAATGGTATGACCTTTACCGGCGGATTAAAGAAGGTGGTAAAAGTATCCAGGTGATTGGAGTCACACCAAATGAAGTCATCCCCCTCCTGGATGCTGTCGGTCCCAAGGGAACGATGATCTTGATGGATCAGATCATGCCTGAGATGGAAGCTGAGCAGTTGCTCAAATGTGTTGAGCCTTATTACCGCTAACCGAGAGGTCAAAGGCACCATGGAAAGAGATTTTGATATTCTGGTGATCGGGGAATTGAATCCAGACTTGATCTTATCAGGTGACGTCCTTCCAGAGTTTGGACAGGTAGAAAAGCTGGTTGACGATGCGACGTTGGTCATTGGGGCCTCCGCGGCGATTGTTGCTTGTGGGGCTGCCAGGCTGGGTCTCAGGGTCGGTTTTGTTGGCACTGTGGGTCGGGATGTTTTTGGCGATTTTATGCTAGATCAGCTCAGAGCACACGGGATCGATGTGAGTGGCGTGGTCCGATCCCCAGACCTGCACACTGGCTTATCCGTGATCTTAAACAAGGGGAATGATCGCGCGATCTTAACCTTCCCAGGCGCGATCCCTGCCTTAAAGTTGGTTGATATCCCCGTATCCTTAATTTCCAGAGCGCACCACTTGCATCTGGCCAGCTATTTTATCCAGGCAGGCCTACGTCCGGATGTACCGGTGTTATTCAAACTGGCGCACGCACACGGGGTTACGACCTCACTGGACACCAACTACGACCCCGCGGAGACGTGGGATGGCGGCGTGTGGCAGGTTCTGGAGAACTGTGACGTTTTCTTACCTAATGCCACAGAAGCGAAAGCGATCGCCCGGATGGGTGAGGGGCGGAAGGCAATAAGGTATTTATCACAAAGGGTGCCAGTCCTGGCGGTAAAGTTAGGCGCGGAAGGCGCGTGTACCTGGTTTGAGGGCAGCCAGGTTTTTGTCCCTTCTTTAAAAGTGGAAGTAGTGGATACTGTTGGAGCGGGTGACAGCTTTGACGCCGGTTTTCTTTATGGCTGGTTGGCTGGCTGGGATATAAAGGATAGTCTGCGATTGGGCTGTATTTGTGGGTCTTTATCTACCCGCGCCACGGGTGGAACGGCGGCGCAGCCAGATTTGGCGGAAGCGCGCCGTTACTTCGCGTAGCGGCTGTTGGTAATCCTACAAAGGGTAGATATTGGTTACAAAAACCTTGATCCTTTATTTGACGTAAAGATGAATTTATAGTAGAATACTTATTAATAGTTCTATAAAATAGTTATTGTTCTACCGGTCGACCAACCGGGAGTAGTTTTTTTTAGATTTCTTACGCTAAGAGCGTACGCAATGAGCGAGTTAGTTATCTGAGAGTCATCTATGCCCCGTACGGATTTCGTCCGTCGGGGTTTTTCGTTATTATATATAAAAAGGTTGTTGTCAATGACAAAAAGTAGTAAATTACGTATTATTCCCCTTGGGGGATTAGGGGAAGTCGGTAAAAACATGATGGCGTATGAATATGGCAATGATATTCTCATCGTTGATACTGGCTTAATGTTCCCAGAAAATGATATGCTAGGGATTGATTACATTATCCCAGATTTCGAATACCTGAGAGATAAAAAAGATCATGTGCGTGGTATTGTTATTACGCACGGGCATGAAGATCACACGGGGGCCATCCATCACGTGTTGGAAATGGTGAATGTACCCATCTACGCGACTCCTTTAACCCGGGGTATCCTTGAGGCTAAATTAGCGCGCAATGGGATGGCACAGAAAGCAGATTTACGCACGGTTCAGGCAGGTAGTTCCGTACAAATCAACTCGTTTAAAGTAGAATTTTTTCACGTGTGCCATTCTATTCCGGATGGTGTTGGATTGGGCATCGAAACACCTGCTGGGCTGATCGTTCATACGGGCGACTATAAATTCGACCATACGCCGGTCGATAACTGGCCAAGCGATTATGCCAAGTTAGCTGAATTTTCACGCCGGGGTGTGCTGGCTTTGCTATCAGATTCGACTAATGCTGAACGTCCTGGGTGGACTCCATCGGAACGAGTGATAGACGGTGGCTTTGAGACTGTCTTTAGCAAGGCTCCCGGAAGAATCATCATTGCCACTTTTGCTTCGCTAATCTCGCGCCTTCAACAGGCCGCCAATGCGGCGGTCCGCCACGGCAGAAAGATGGCAGTGGTTGGCCCCAGCATGGTTGATAATGTTAAAATTGCCACGAAGCTTGGTTACCTGGATATACCCGATAATGTGCTTATCCCAATCGACCAGGCTCTGGCGCTCAAGGATCATGAAGTGGTCCTGATGTGCACGGGTTCTCAGGGTGAGCCCTCATCCATCTTAGGAAGGCTTTCCGTGGGAACCAACCGCCAATTTGATGTCAAATCAGGCGATACCATCGTCCTTTCATCGCATCCTATCCCGGGTAATGAAGAAATCGTATACCGCACGATTAACCGCTTGTTCAACCGTGGGGCAAATGTCATTTACGAAGCCATTGCCCCGGTGCATGTGTCTGGCCATGCCAGCCAGGAAGAGATGAAATTGCTCTTCCACCTGACTCGCCCCAAATTTTTTATCCCAATCCATGGAGAAACCCGCATGTTAAGGCAGAACGCATACCTGGCGGAGCAAGTGGGTATTCCGAAAGAGAATATTGCGGTCGTCGAGAATGGCCAGGTCATTGAATTTGAGAATGGTGAAATGAAATTGGCCGAACGGATTCCCGGTGGATACGTTTTCGTAGAAGGATCGGATGTCTCGGATATGGATCCATCGGTGATGCGTGAGCGTGAGGTCATGTCTCGCGATGGGGTAGTGATGGTCAAATTAACCATAGACAAGCGAACCAATCAGCTTTTACAAAATCCAGAGATTGTGACCAAAGGTTTTAAGCTGGGAGCCGCTTCAGAAGCCCTCACGATTGCAGCCAGAAAGCGGGTCACTGATACTTTGGCAAAAGCCAATGGCAGCCTTCAAGCTGATCTCGAGCAAGTGGTCAAAAACCTGGTGTATAGTGAGATTCACCGGCGACCCATGATCTTAGTCGCGATCAACAAGCTATAGCGACTCAATCTCCAAGGCAATTGCCCACCTCGCGAGCTGATTCGATCCACGGA
>Ga0066793_10001498_pt1 | contig 10674 bp, 10 predicted proteins | sample PersoiDNA2013189_FD_83876 | JGI IMG/M metagenome (GOLD analysis project Ga0066793, IMG submission 83876) | Permafrost soil microbial communities from the Arctic, to analyse light accelerated degradation of dissolved organic matter (DOM) -... | ecosystem: Environmental > Terrestrial > Soil >...
GGCGGCTACCACATCAGCGACATCGAGTTCGTCGCCGCTTTCGACATCGACAAGAAGAAGGTCGGCCTCGACCTCTCGAAGGCGATCTTCGCCGGTCCAAACAACACGGTGAAGTTCAGCGACGTCCCCCCGCTGGGCGTCAAGGTCCAGCGCGGCATGACGCACGACGGCATCGGCAAGTACCTGGCGGACATCGTTCAGAAGGCGCCAGGCGAGACCGCGGACGTCGTCGGCATCCTCAAGAAGACGAAGGCCGACGTGATGGTCAGCTATTTGCCGGTCGGCTCGGAAGAGGCGACCAAGTGGTACGTCGAGCAGGCGCTTGCCGCCGGGGTCGGCTTCGTCAACTGCATCCCGGTCTTCATCGCTCGCGAGCCGTACTGGCAGAAGCGCTTCGAGGAAAGGGGCCTCCCGATCATCGGCGACGACATCAAGTCGCAGGTCGGGGCGACGATCATCCATCGCGTGCTGACGCGCCTGTTCCGAGACCGTGGCGTGAAGCTCGAGCGCACGTACCAGTTGAACTTCGGTGGCAACACCGACTTCCTGAACATGCTCGAGCGCGACCGCCTGATGTCGAAGAAGATCTCGAAGACCCGCTCGGTCACATCGCAGCTCGACTACGACGTAGGCGCGGAAAACGTGCACATCGGTCCCTCGGACTATGTGCCCTGGCTGCACGACCGCAAGTGGGCCTATATCCGGCTCGAGGGCCGTTCCTTTGGCGACGTGCCGTTGAATGTCGAGCTCAAGCTCGAGGTCCACGACTCGCCGAACTCGGCGGGCATCGTGATCGACGCGGTCCGCTGCGTCAAGCTGGCGCTCGACCGCGGAATCGGTGGCGCGCTGGAAAGCCCGAGCTCCTATTTCATGAAGTCGCCGCCCGTCCAGTACAGCGACAACGAGGCACGGCGCCTGGTGGAGGAGTTCATCGAGGGTGACAAGGCGGGAGCCAACGGCCGCGTCCGCCGTGTCGCTCGCACCAAGACCGCGACTGCGTCTGCTCGGCGCTAGCCCCGCCCAGCGTGGAGGCGCGAGACCTGCGGCGAGATCGACGGGCGAAGCCAAGGAAGCGCCGAGCAGCGCAGCGAGCGCATCCGTAGATGCGTGAGCGAGCAGCGCAGGCGATGACGCCGGCTAGGCGCCCGAAGGGCGCCGATCGGCCGTCTAGCTCGCCGCAGGGCCGCGGCTTCGCGCTGGGCGGGGCTGCTTATCGGGTCAGTGCAAAGGTCCTGCGGGCGGTTCCGCCGGGGCTCCGCCACGCTGCCGCGGCGCCGGGTGGTGCCGCGTGGTTCTGGCTCAGCGCCGGCCAGCGGCGTGCAGCCCTGGAGAACTACGCGGCCGCGCTCGGACGCGAACGCTCCGACCGAGAGGTGGCGCGGGTGGCGCGCCGCGCGTTTCAAAACTACGGGCGCATGCTCACGGACTTCTTGCTCATCGGCAGCCTCAGTCCCGAGGAGCTCCTCCAGCGCGTGACGATGGACGGCCGCGATCACCTCGATGCCGCGCTCGCCAAGGGCCGGGGGGCGATCATGGCCGTGCCTCACATGGGCTCGTGGGACATGGCGGGGTCCTACGGCGGCGCGCTGGGATATTCGATCTCAGCGGTGGCGGAGCGGTTCCCCGGATCGCTCGACGATGAGGTCGTGAGCACCCGCCAGCGTTTCGGGCTGAACGTCATCGCGCTGGGCCGGTCGGCGGTGCGCGGCATCACGCTGGCCCTGCAGGCCAACTCCATCGTCGCGCTGCTGTGCGACCTCGAGCAGGGCCCGGGGGTGGGCGTTCGATTCTTTGGCAGGCGCGCGGTGGTTCCCGGCGGCCCGGCCGCCATCGCGCTCAAGACGGGCGCGTCGCTGATACCCGCATGCCAGTACACGACCTCCCCGGGTCACCATCACGTGCACATCGACGCCCCGCTGACGTGGGCGCCCGGTGAGACGAAAGAAGGGTTGATGCAGCGCGTGGTCAGCCGCTTCGAGGATTTCATCAAAGAGCGTCCCGATCAGTGGTACGCCTTCCGTCCGATGTTCACCCATACCGAGGGGTGAGTTGTGGCGCTACCGCGCGTTCAAGGCCGTGCAATCGGTGGTGGAGCGGCTTCCGCGCCCGCTGGCCTACGCGCTCGCGGTGCTGGCGGCGCGATTCGCCTGGTTGTTCTCGCCGCTGGCGCGACCGCGCCTCGAGTACAACCTGAAGATCGCGTGCCCGGAGCTGGAAAACGACACGCGCGAGCTGCGACGCCTTTCGTGGCTCAACTTTCGCAATCACGCCAAGGCGTACGCGGACCTGATGATGCTGCCGAGGACCTCGGTCGAGACCATGCGACCCTGGCTGAAGGTGCAGGGAATGGAGTATCTCGAGCAGGCTCGCGCTCTCGGCAAAGGAGTGCTCGTCATCTCGTGCCACATGGGTTCGTACGAGGTGGTGTCGGCGATCTGGTCGGCGACGATCACGCCGGTCAGCTTCTTCGCCGAGGAGCTCGAGCCCCGAGAGATGTTCGAGTGGTATCGCGACACTCGCGCGCGGCTCGGGATCAGCGTCCTGACGCTCGACATGGGGGGCATACGCAAAGTTCTGCAGGCGCTTCGCGACGAGGAGATGGTGGTCACCGCGATCGATCGCGATATTGTCGGCACGGGATACCCGATGGCGTTTTTCGGGCGCCTCGCGCCAATTCCGCTGGGCCCCGCAGCGATTGCGTTGCGTACGGGCACACCGATCCTCCCCGTCTGTGTCTACCGGCTGGCGGACGACACGTACCAGGCGGAGGCCGCTCCGCTGGTTTTCGCCGAGGACACGGGGAACCCGCGGGCGGACCAGGTGCGCGCCACCGAGCAGGTGCTGCGCCAACTCGAGAATTTCATCCGGCTCCATCCCGAGCAGTGGCATGTTCCACACGCCATCTGGGCCAACTCGCCGTGACGCGCTCGGCGTTGCTTAAGCCCCTGACACCAGCCTTGCGCGCAAAGCGGCGATGAGGATGGGACTTACTGATCTCTCCCCGATGGGGAGAGGGAGAATCTCATGAAGGTCGGACTCGTCTCGCCCTACGATTTCGCTTCGCCAGGCGGCGTGAACGACCACGTCCGTTACCTTGCCGGACAGCTCCGCCAGCAGGGCCAGGAGGTGCGCATCTTCGCCCCCTCCAGCCGCTCCGACATCGACTTCGATACTCCCGAGTTCTACCGGATCGGCACCCCGATCGCGGTTCCGGTCAACGACTCGGTGGCCCGCATCACCCTGAGCTTTCACCTGGGCAACCGCGTGGCCGCGATCATCGAGGAGGAGCGCTTCGACGTGCTTCACTTCCATGAGCCGCTGATGCCCGCGCTGCCGCTCACAATGCTGCGCATGTCGGCCACCGCGAACGTGGGCACCTTCCACGCCTTCGCCCACTCCAACATCGGGTACTACTATGGCCGCGGCATCCTGCAGCCCTACCTGGAGCACATCCATCGAGGGATTGCTGTGAGCGAGCCGGCTCGAACGTTCTTCAACCGCTACTTTCCCGACTTTCCTCTGCGGGTCATCCCCAACGGAATCGACGTCAACGTGTTCAAGCCAGGTCTTGCACCAATCCGTCACCTGCGCGATGAGAACGTGAACATCCTCTTCGTCGGACGGCTGGAGAAGCGCAAAGGGCTGGGCGACCTGCTGCGGGGCTATGAGTTCATGCGCGCGCGCGTGCCCCAGTCTCGCCTGATCATCGTCGGCGACGGACCCCTGCGGGGCCGGATCGAGTCGTACATCTCCCGCCACCGGCTTCCCAATGTCGTGATGGCCGGCTATGTCCCCGACTCGGTGAAACCGCGTTACTACAACAGCGCGGACATCTTCTGCGCTCCCGCGACCGGCGCCGAGAGCTTCGGCATCGTGCTCCTGGAGGCGATGGCCTCTGGGCTGCCTGTGGTCGCCACAGAGGTTCCCGGCTACATGTCGGTGCTGGAGCCCGGACGCGACAGCCTGACCGTCCGCCCGAAGGGATGGGCTGAGCTCGGCGCGGCCTTGATCATCCTGGCCCGCGACTCCGAGCTGCGAGGCCGGATGGGCGCGTTCGGACACGAAAAGGCCCGCCGTTACGCCTGGGATGCTGTGGCGGCGCAGGTGATAGAGGTTTACGAAGAGGCGCGCGAAGCGGCTCGCCAGCCCGGGGAGAAGCATGTTCACAACGCGGTTTGAAGCCTGGGTCCGCCGCAAGGCTGAAGCCCTGATGTCGGCGGTCGGGCGCGTGCCCTTGACTCCGAACCAGGTCACCGTCGTGGGCGTCGCCCTGACTTTCGTCGCGGCCTTCCTGGTGGCTTTCGGTCAGCTGCGTTGGGCCGGCGTGGTCCTGATCTTCGCCGGCACGTGCGACATCCTCGATGGCGCCCTGGCGCGCTCGACCCACGCGAGCTACCCGTACGGCGCATTCCTCGACTCCACCCTCGACCGCTACTCGGAAGGGGCGATCTACGCCGGCCTCACCGCTTACTTCATCGGTATGGGCGGTCCGCTCCAGCGATGGCTTGTGCTGGCGACGCTCGCGGCCCTGGCCGGGTCCTTCCTGGTCAGCTACGTACGGGCCCGTGCACAAAGCCTCGGATTCGTCTGTGACTCCGGGCTCTTTGCGCGGCCCGAGCGGGTCGTAGTGACGGTGATCGGCCTGCTGTTCGGCGGGGTAGTGCTCTACGCGGTGGTCTTCCTGCTCGCGGTCGTGACCAACCTGACCGCGCTGCAGCGGATCCGCGAGGTGTGGCTCCAGGGACGCGCGCAGCGCCTGGCCATCGAGCGCGAGACCAAAGCCCGGAGAGCCGCGCCTCCCCAGACGCCGTGACCGACCCGTTCTCGAGCGTCGCCGGTCAGCCACAGGCGCTCGAGCAGCTGCGCTCCCAGGTGGAGAGCGACCGCCTCGCCCACGCCTACCTGTTCGTCGGAGAGTCGGGCCTGGGCAAGACGACGGTCGCGCGGCTGCTCGCGGCCGCTTTGCTGCCGGAGGCCGCTCTCGGCCGCCACCCCGACTACTGGGAGGACGACCGGATCAAGCCGCTCTCGATCAACGAGATCCGCCTTCTGCCTGAGAAGCCCCCGGAGTTCCACGAGCTGTCGCTCCAGGCTTTCCTGAACCTCAAGCCCGCCGTCGGAACCCGTCGCGTGGCGCTGCTGGCGAATGTCGGCCGCCTGCGCGACCAGGACCAGAGCGTGCTGCTCAAGACGCTCGAGGAGCCGCACCCGCATCGCGTCATCGTCCTCACCACGCCGAGCCTCAATCCGTTCGTGGTGCTGCCCACGGTCGTATCGCGCTGCCAGCGCGTGTTCTTTCATCCAGTGCCCGCGCCCGAGATCGAGAAGCTGCTGGCCGGGCAGGGAGTCGACGCCGGCCGCGCACGACTCATCGCCGAATTGGCGCGAGGCCGCCCAGGATGGGCGGCGCGGGTGGCGGATGACCAGGGCGTGATCGAGCTCCACCTCCAATGGACCCGCCGCCTCGAGGAGGTCTTCGGCGCTCCCGCGGACGTGCCGCTGCGGGTGGCGGCGGAGCTCGACGCGGGACAGATGGCCTGGCGGAAGAACGAGGGTGAGGCGGAGGACCCAGCGCTCTTCGCGATCGCGAGCTGGCAGCTCGAGCTGCGCAAGAGGATGCTCGCGAGTCGTGGCCGCGAGCAGGGCCGCTGGGCGCGGTTGATCGAGCTCTCGTATGACACGCTCGGATACCTCGAGCAAAACGTCAGCCCACGCCTGGCTCTGGAAACATTCCTGCTCGAATGTCGAAAAGCTTCCTGAGAAGCGGCCTGGCCGGCTTCCAGCCATACGTCCCGGGCGAGCAGCCGCCCGACGGCGAGGGCTGGGTCAAGCTCAACACCAACGAGTCGCCACTCGCGCCCTCGCCAAGGGTGATCGAAGCGATCAAGGCCGCGGCGGACGACTCACTGCGCCTTTATCCGAGCCCAACGGCGGCCCCGGCGCGGCAGGCCATCGCCAAGCATTTCGACCTCGATGAGTCGCAGGTCACGCTGGGGAACGGCGCGGATGAGTTGATCGAGATGTGCCTGCGGGCCTTTGCAGGCGCCGGCGACCGCGTCGCTTATCCCACTCCCACCTATCCGCTTCTGGAGCCGCTCTGCAGGCTCCACGACGCCGTTCCCTCGCCTAACCCGAGCAACGACATGTTCACCTGGTCAAGCGAGCTCATGGACGACCCGGCGCCGCTCAAGTTCCTCGTCAACCCCAACTCGCCGACCGGAACCTGGCACGGCGGCGCGTCGGTTGAGCGCGTCCTCGTCCGATCGAAAGGCGTGGTCGTGCTGGACGAGGCGTACGTCGATTTCGCGTTCGAGTCGCAGGTCCCTCTGCTGGCCAAGCACCAGAACCTCCTGATCTTGCGAACCATGTCCAAGTCCTACGCGCTGGCGGGCATGCGAATCGGCTTTGCGCTGGGGAGCCCGGAGCTCATCGCGGACCTGGATGCGGTCAAAGATTCGTACAACCTGGACCGCCTGGCGATCGTCGCGGCGACAGCCGCGATCGAGGACGAAGAGCATCACCGCAAGGTCGTCGACCACGTCGTCGCGGAGCGCCGCTGGCTGGAGCTCCAGCTCCACGAGCTTGGCTTCGAGCACTCGCCGTCAGAGGCCAATTTCGTCTTCGTCAAGCCGGCGTCAGCCACCGCCGCAGCCGCGGTCGCGGACGCGTTGCGAGAGCGGCGCATCCTCGTCCGCCATTACGATCGTGACCCGATTGCCGGCTGGCTCCGGATCACGGTCGGCACACGCGACCAGCACGAACGCCTCCTCGAGGCCCTAAGGGAGATATTGATCTGACGCAACCGACTCGGCAACCGACTAGGGAAGACGCGTGGGAGCTGGTCACGTCGATGACCAAGACAGACCAGCTGCGCCGCCACATGCGAAGTGTCGAGGCCGCGATGCGCGCCTACGCGCGCCGCTATGGCGAGGACGAAGAGCGCTGGGCCGTGCTCGGTCTCATCCACGATTGGGACTACGAGTCGGGTCCCACACTCGACCTCCATCCGATGCGCGGGATGGCGATGCTCCGGGAGCGGGGCTGGCCCGAGGACATCCTCGACGACATCGCCTCACACGCCGACTACCTGAACGTCCCTCGCGACACAAACATCCGGAAGGCGCTCAACGCGGTGGACGAGATGTGCGGTTTCATCATCGCCTGCGCTCTGGTCAAGCCCGACAAGTCCTTGAGCGCGGTCGAGCCGAGCACGGTGCGCAAGAAGATGAAGGACAAGGCGTTTGCCCGCGGCGTGCACCGTGAGGAGTTGGTCGCAGGAGCGGAGGCGCTCGGTATACCCTTCGACGAGCACGTGGAGTTCGTCCGCGATGCCCTGAAACCGATCGCACAGGAGCTGGGACTGAATCCATGAGCACGGGCGGTCGACCACGCGTCCTCCTTATGCACCCCATCCTCGACCCGGGTCCGGCGATCCTGGCTGAAGCCGCCGAGGTGGTCACCTACCCTGCGGACCAGCCGCTCGACGACGCGAGCATCCGGCGAGCCGCCGAAGGCTGTTTCGGGATCGTGAGCCAGCTGATGGACCCGATTCGCGAGACCGTCCTGTCGACGCCCGGCTTGAAGATCGTCAGCAACGTGGCCGTCGGGTTCGACAACATCGACGTACCTACCGCGACCGCGCACAAGGTCATGGTCACGAACACACCCGGCGTTCTCGACGACGCCACCGCCGACTTTGCCTTCACCCTGCTGATGGCCGCCGCGCGAAGAATCGTCGAGGCCGACAGCTTCACGCGCCAGGGACGCTTCAGAGGATGGGCAATTGACATGATGCTCGGAGCGGACGTCCACGGTGCGACGCTTGGACTGATCGGAGTAGGCAGGATCGGCCGCGGCGTGGCGCATCGCGCGAAGGGATTCAACATGCGCGTGCTGTACTACGACCCTCAGCCGTTGCCTCCCGACGCCGAACGAGACCTGGGCGCGACTCGGGTCGACCTGGGCAGGCTGCTCGCGGAATCGGACTTCGTCTCGGTGCATGTTCCGTTGACCCAGGAGACCCACCACCTGCTCAGCACTCCGCAGTTCGCGCAGATGAAGAGGACAGCGATCCTCATCAACACCTCGCGCGGACCGGTGATCGACGAGGCGGCGCTGGTCGAGGCGCTGAACGCCAAGAAGATCGCGGGTGCGGCCCTGGACGTGTACGAGCGCGAGCCGGCGGTTCACCCGGGTCTGATACCGATGCCGAACGTCGTGCTTGCGCCGCACATCGCGAGCGCCACCGTACGAACGCGATCGGAGATGTCCGCGATGGCCGCGCGCAACATGGCGACGGCAGTCCGCGGCGGCCGCCCGCCGAACCTTCTCAATCCCGAGGTCAAGAGATAGCCCTCGCACTAAGGTATCGACTCGTCGCACTCGACCTCGACGGGACGATCCTCGATATGAAGTTGAACCTCGACCCGCGCGACGTCGAGGCTTTGAGCCGGATCATCCACGCGGGCGTGACGGTTATCGCATGCACCGGCCGGCCGTTTCCGGGCGCGCTGCCCTGGGTCGAGAGGCTGGGCCTCGACGGTCCGATCATCTGCTACCAGGGCGCCGAGATCCGCCTGCCAGACGGCACGAAGATCCTCGACCACGGCGTGAAACACGACCTCGCGATGGAGGTGATCCGCTTCGCGCGCGAGCGAGACTTGCACGTGCAGGCCTATCGGGACGACAAGCTGATCGTCGAGCGGGATCGGCCGGAGGCCCACGAATACGCGAACCACGCCGGGATGGAGATTCACGTCGTGGGCGACCTCGATGCGGCGATGGGTTCCACCACGCCCAAGCTGGTGATCGTGTCGACCGCCTCAAACCTGGAAGAGCTGCTGCCGGAGGCGCGCACGCGCTGGGAAGGCCGGCTGAACGTCGCCACCTCGATGCCTACCTATCTCGAGTTCACGAGCGTCGAGAGTGACAAGGCTTCGGCGGTCGCGTTCCTGTGCGACAGGCTCGGCATACCGCAAGATCAGTGCGTGGCGGTTGGTGACGGGCGCAACGATGCGTCGATGATCGCGTGGGCCGGGCTGGGGGTCGCCGTCGAAGGTTCGCCTGGGGAGGTCATCGCCGCCGCCAATCGAACCATCCCCGCACCGGGACACGGGGGAATCAAGCAGCTCGCCGATATGTTGATCGGAGAGCACTAGATGGGAACACTGCTCCTCGTTCACGCCCACCCCGACGACGAGTCGATCTCGTCCGGTGGCGTGATGATGAAGGCCAAAGCCCACGGTCACCGTGTGGTGCTTGCCACCGCGACGCGGGGCGAGGTTGGCGAGATCCACAACATGGACGAGGCGTCGTCGCGGCCGCGGCTCGGTGAGATCCGGACCCAGGAGCTGAAGAACGCTGGGGAGATCCTCGGGGTCGACCGGATCGAGTTCCTCGGCTACCGCGACTCAGGCATGGTCGACACGGCGGACAACAAGGACCCGCGTTCGTTCCACCAGGCGCGCCTTGACGAAGCGGCCGCCAAGCTGGCCGCGCTCATGCGCGATGAACGGCCTGACGTGGTGGTGACTTACGGCGAGGACGGCGTTTACGGGCACCCGGACCACATCAAGGCTCATTTCGTCACGAACGCGGCGCTCGACCTGCTGGAGCGCGAAGGGTGGGCGCCGAAGAAGCTCTACTACACCGCCATCCCGAGATCGATGATGGAGGCGTTCATGACGCAGATGCCGGAAGAGGCGCAGCGCCAGAACGCGAACATGCGAATCGCCGGCACGCCCGACGAGCTGGTGACGACTCGCGTCGACGTCCACGACTACGTCGACCAGAAACGCCAGGCGTTCAGCGCGCACGTGAGCCAGAACGATCCCAACTCGTGGTTCGCGACGATGGCGAGCCAGATCTACGAGCTCGCGTTCGGCACGGAGTACTACCAGCTGGCCCGAGGCAAGCCGGGCTCGGAGCTGCCTGAAGACGACCTGTTCGCGGGTATCAGCTAAGGCTTACATACGTACGTCGCGTCGCTTTCCTCCCAGCCTGTCCAGTGCCAATCCATCTGCAGGGTTCCGGTGCAAAGCTGCCCGCCCTTGTAAAGCGTGACGGGATACGTGACGCGGCCAGGACCCCAGGTGGCTTGGCCCAGCGCGTAGGAAGTCAGATCCCCTCCTAGCATCGCGTGTTCGTTGAAAAGGCCCTGGAGAATCAGTGGAGGCCGGCCGAAGTAGTCGAATCCAATCGTGAAGAGCATTGCGATCGAGAGGACGGCGGCGACGATCCGACCCGTGCCTCTGGCCGGACGCCGAGTTTGCCCTGCTTCAAGGGCATGCTCGCGGGCGACCACCGTCGTCTTCGCGAGCATGTCTCCTAGCCGCTGGCTGTCGCCGCTCAGCAGGACCGATGCTCCGCCGATGAGATACAGGGCGGGGAGCGCGTCCACCAGGCGCATGAGGTTGCGAACCACGATGGCGCCCACGCCCAAAGGGCGGCCGTCGACTCGAACCACGCAGAGCCCGAAGAGTATCTTCCCGACGCTTGCGCCGAAAAGGCTCTCCGCGACGATGTAGTAGGCGAGCCAGACAACCGTGAGCCACAGCCATCCGACCGTGGTGACCGTGCTGATCGAGAAGAACCCGTCCCCGCCGGTGGGCGGAGTCCCCGACGTCACCACTGTCACCCCGTAGACGTTGCTCACGATCGCCTGCAGGACCGAGA
>Ga0066793_10001499_pt1 | contig 10670 bp, 10 predicted proteins | sample PersoiDNA2013189_FD_83876 | JGI IMG/M metagenome (GOLD analysis project Ga0066793, IMG submission 83876) | Permafrost soil microbial communities from the Arctic, to analyse light accelerated degradation of dissolved organic matter (DOM) -... | ecosystem: Environmental > Terrestrial > Soil >...
GCCGGGACGGTCCGCGCCATCTCGAGCATGGAGCCTGGACGTCGACTGAGCTCCCGAGTGTCAAACACCAGGGGCAGGCGGGGGTTCAGGCGGTTCATGGCTTCCGATGATGGAGGTCTGTCGTCGATTCCGTGTGAACGGCTCGACCCACGTCACACAAGACGTAGATCGACACATCAGATTACCGGGTGGGACGGTGTTCACCCAAATGCGGGGTCGACCAACTCAGCGAGACACCTCCACCGTTGCGGGCCCCTGACCCTCGACAGCCTCAGCCTCAGGCCGGGTGCCGGATTCGGCAGGCGCGTCCGGGAGCCCATCGTCCTGGCGGGCTGCCGCCTGGGCTGGCTCCTGGAAATGCGCAAGATCAGCCGCACGACGGGTGGTCAGACGGAGTCGGCCGTTGTTCACCTGAGAGGCGAGCTGGCTCAGCAAGACCTCGAACTCGGAAAGCTTGCGGTCTACGTAGTCGTCGGCGTCGGCCAACAACCGCCTCGACTCGGCCCGCGCGTGGGTGGTCACCGTCTCGGCGCGCACCCGGGCGGCTACCAGTACGTCAGCCTGGTCGATGAGCTGCTCACGCTCGCCGCGAGCACCCGCCACGATGCGCTCGGCCTCCTGGCGCCCGGCGCCCAGAACGGCCTGACGCTCGGACAACAAGGCGTCCGCGTCATCGAGGTTGGCTGGCAGCTCTTCACGCAGCCGCTCGAGCAGGTCGAGCATCTCGGCCCGGTTGACCAGACATGACGTAGACATCGGCATGGTCTTGGCGCCCCGAACCGTCGTGGTGAGCTGGTTGAGCCGGTCGTGTACGTCCATGGGATGTCAGCTTCCTTCCGGGTTCTGGAGTCGCGCCATCAGGGCCGTGCGCACCTTGGCGGGCACGAGTCCGGTGATGTCGCCACCCAAGGCGGCGACCTCTTTGATCAGCGAGCTCGACACATGACCAAACCTGGGGTCGCCCGGCAGGAATACCGTCTCGACCCCGGACAGGTGGCGGTTCATCAAGGCCATGGGCAACTCATAGGCGAAGTCGGTGTCGCTGCGCAGCCCCTTGACGATCGCCTGGGCGCCCGCCTCACGACAGATATCGACCAGCAGTCGGCCCGTGAAAGCCTCGATGCGCACATTGGGCAACGCCGCCAGTGCCGCATCGAGTAGCTTCATCCGCTCGTCGAGACCGAAGGTGCCTTGCTTGGTGTCGTTGTGCAGCACGGCGACGACCACTTCGTCGTACAGCGCCGCGGCTCGGGTGATCACGTCGACATGGCCCATCGTCACGGGGTCATAAGACCCTGGACACACGCACCGGCGTTGTTGACTGCTCACGCAAACGAACCTAGCAGCGAGCGTCACGGCTGTTGGGAAGGCACGACGACGCAAGGGCGGACCGTGAAGGCCGCGACCGGGCAAAGCACGGCTGTCCGCACAGCCGGCCGGTCGATGGCTCAGGCGACGCCGCGAGGCTGGGCGAAGTCGGCGAACCACATCTTGGTATCGCCGTATCGGCGCTCCCCTGCGCCATCCAGACCCTGCGGCCAGCGAGGTTCGGGGGAGCGCGCTGATCGCTCGACCACGACGAACGCGTCCTCACTGAGCCACTGGTGGGTGACCAGGAGCGTGAGCACGTCACACAGGGCCTGCTCGGTGACGTCGTACGGCGGGTCGGCCAGGACCAGGTCGCAGCGCGCATCCTGCCCGCCGGGACCGGCCAGCAGTGCCCGCTCAACGGTGTCGGCCCGGACACTGACCCCGGGCAGAGCCAGCTTGGCGATGTTCTTGCGTATCGTGGCCACGGCAGCCCAGTCGGACTCGACCAGCAGGACGCTGAAGGCTCCGCGGCTTGCCGCTTCGAGCCCAAGTGCCCCCGACCCGGCATACAGGTCCAGGACCTTCGCCTGGTGCACCACGTCCAGGTGCTCGAGTCGTGAGAACAGCGCCTCGCGCCCCCGTTCGCTGGTCGGGCGCGTGGCGCCCCCGGGCGGTGTGCTGATCCGGCGGCCACCCGCGAGCCCCGAGATGATGCGTGTCACCGGCCCCTCACCCGCGCTCCAGATAGGCGGCCTGCTCGTCGTCCAGGGCGGAGGCGATGACGCCGCGCAACGTGGGGTGCTGTTCGAGGCCGGGATCGGCTCCGACGATGGCGAACGCGTCCTCGTGCGCCGCCAGGATCAGATCCTCGTCGCGCAGCAGTCGCAGGAGCCGCAGCTGTGACTTACCGCCGCTCTGCCGGGCCCCGAGAACGTCTCCCTCCCTGCGCTGCTCCAGGTCGAGCCGGGCCAACGTGAATCCGTCGTTCGTGGCTGCGACGCTGAGCAACCGCTGCTGGACCATCTCGGACTCGGTCTCGGTGACCAGCAGGCACAAGCCGGGCGACGTGCCGCGTCCCACGCGGCCTCTGAGCTGGTGGAGCTGGGAGATCCCGAAGCGATCAGCATCCATGATGACCATGACGGTGGCGTTGGCCACGTCCACGCCCACCTCGATCACGGTCGTGGCCACAAGAATGTCGATGCTGCCCTCAGCGAAGCCCCGCATGACCTCGTCCTTGTCGTCGGCGGCCATCCGACCGTGCAGGATCGCCATGCGAAGGCCCGCCAGAGCAGGGTTGTCCCTCAGCTCAGCTTCCACGTCCAGGACACTGCGCAGCTCGCGGGTCGGTGCCGGCGCCGACTCATCGACGGTGAAGGCGACCTCCACGTCCTCGTCCGACCACTGCCCGGGGTTGGCCGCCGGTTCACCGGCAACCTCCGTGTCGCCGATCCGTGGACACACCACATAGCTCTGGTGTCCGGCACGGACCTCTTCGGCGACCCGCTCCCACGTTCGCTGGAACCAACGAGGGTTGCTGACCACGTGTGTCGCGATGGGCGACCGACCCTTGGGCAGCTCGGTCAGTGTGGAGGTCTCCATGTCGCCGAAGACGGTCATGGCAACCGTCCGCGGGATCGGCGTCGCGGTCATCACCAGGACGTGCGGAGGTTGCTTTCCCTTGCCGCGCAGAGCGTCTCGCTGCTCGACACCGAATCGGTGCTGCTCGTCGACGACCACGAGCCCGAGATCGAAGAACTGGACGTGCTCCTGGATCAGGGCATGGGTGCCGATGACGATGCCTGCCTGACCCGATGCCGCGTCGAGCAAGGACTTGCGCCGTACGCCGGTGAGCTGGCTGCCAGTCAGCAGGGTCACCTGGGTGCCGATCTCGCTACCACCCAGCAGGCCGCCCTCGGCAAGGTCGCCGAGCAGCGAGGTGATCGACCGGAAGTGTTGTGAGGCAAGGACTTCGGTGGGTGCCAGCAGCGCGGCCTGTCCGCCGGAGTCGATCACCGACAGCATCGCCCGCAGTGCCACGACGGTCTTGCCCGAGCCGACCTCGCCCTGCAGCAACCGGTGCATGGGATGCTCGCAGGCCAGGTCCTTGGCGATCTCGGCACTGACCTCCTGCTGACCGGCGGTGAGCTCGAACGGCATACGGGCGTCGAAGGCTTCCAGTAGCCCCCCGGGACGCGGCACCCGCGCAGTCGTGCGCAGCCCTTGTCCGGCCATCCGGCGTTGGGCGAGGACCGTCTGGATCGTGAAGGCCTCGTCGTACTTGCGTCGGTACCTGGCCCGCGACACGTCCTTGTCCGTGCCGGGCTGGTGCAGCAGGCGGTACATCGAGACGATGTCGACCAGGCCGCGCCGTTTGCGGACGTCAGGCGGCACGTGATCGGGAATCTCCCCCAGTGAGGCCAGGACGATCTGGGCAACGCTGCGGACCTTCCACGACGGCATCTGCTTGCCCGCCGGCAGGTAGATCGGGATCAGGTTGCCCGTGTACTGCTCAACTGCCGCCTGCGCCTCCTGCTCTTCGAAGATCTGGTAGTCCGGGTGGGTCAGCTGCCATGTCTGGTGGTAGCGCCCGACCGTGCCCGCGAACAGGCCCAGCGCTCCCGGGACCAGCCTGCCCTCGTGGCCGTAGGCGCTGAAGAAGGTCAGGTCGAGCTCATGGGTGCCATCGGTGATGGTCACGTTGAGCATCTTGCCCTTGCGCTGACGCATCGCACGGGTGGTGGCGCGGTCCACCCGGGCCACCACTGTCACGTCCTCTCCTTCGACCAGGCTGGACAGGTCGGTCAGCTTGCCGGGCTCGAAGTACCTGCGGGGAACGAAATCGAGCAGGTCAGCGACGGTATGGATACCGCGGTGCTTGGCCAGCGGGCTGGCCGATGGCTGGCCGACGACCTTGCCGAGCGGGGTGGACAGATCGGCCACCTCACTCAACCCCGAACAACAGCGGAAAGGTCGCCTGACCGCCGTCGATGATGGCGACCTCGACGTCGCCGCGGGCGGCCCGTGCCGACTGCGCGACCACAGCCGAGACCTCCGGTCCACTACCGGCACCAGTGATCACGGTGAGCAACTCCCCTCCTGCGGCCAGGAGTCGGGCGACCACATCGGCGCCGACCATGGCCAGATCCTTGCCGACGACAACGACATCCCCCTCGACAGCGCCCAGCACGTCGCCGCGATGGCACCATCCGGCACTGGTCAGCGACTCCTGGCTGGCCACCGTGACCGCTCCGCATCGTGTTGCGGCAGCGGCCCCGCTCATGGCGATCAGGTTGTCCCGACCGCTGGCCGTGGGCTCGAAGACGGCGAGCGCCGCGATGCCCTGTGCCGCCGATCGGGATCGCACGACGTGCACCTCGAGACCGGCCTCGGCGGCTGCCGAGGCTGCCGCCTCCGCCGCAAGCTGAGTGTCACTCTCGTTGGGCAGGACGATCACGCATCGCGCGCCGGCGGAGCGGATGGCGTCCAGCAGCTGGCCTGCGGAGGCACGCCGGCCCGGTCCGTTGAACACGGACACCGCGCCGGATTCGCGGAACACGCTGGCCAGGCCCTCCCCGGCCGCGCAGGCCACCACGGCGACCGGCCCGTGCGCCGAGTGTGCCGTTCTGGCCCGTTGCTGGTCGCCGAAATGGGTGACAACGATGCGATGCGGTCGCCCCGCCTCGATACCCGCCTGAATGGCCGCCCCGACGTCGTCCGCGTGCACGTGGACGTTCCAGAGGTCCCCGCCGCCGACCACCAGGACCGAGTCACCCAGGACATCGAGTCGGGCGCGAAGCCTGGCCACCGCTGCTTCGTCGCTGTCGGAGAGCAGATACATGACCTCGTATGCCGGTGTCTCGAGCGCGCGGCGTCCATCCCCGTCACCGACCCCATGTGCCGCTGCCCGCAGCTGTCCACGGCCAAGAAGCGCCGCGCGCTCAGGTTGCCGTTCGGGCGCCGCCCTACCGGCGACGACCAGCTCGAGGGCCTCAAGAACAAGGACGTAGCCCAGGCCGCCGGCATCAACCACCCCGGCACGTGCCAGAACCGGTAGCTGCGCCGTGGTGGCCGCCAGCGCCACCCTCGCGGCAGCCAGGGCGGCATGGGCGACGGTATACAGGTCGGAGCCCGCTGCCGCGGCCCGCTCGGCGCCATCGGCGGCACCAGCCGCCACCGACAGGATCGTCCCCTCGACCGGACGCGTCACGCTGGCGTAGGCACGGTCGCTGGCCCGGCGCACTGCCCGTGCCAGCGTCGGCCCGTCCATGCCGTCCATGCCCTCCACACCGGAAGCCGAGGTGGCCGCCTCGGCGATGACCTCACTCAGGCCCCGGACCAGCTGGCTGAGGATGACCCCTGAGTTGCCTCGGGCGGCGAGCAGGGTAGCCCGGGCCAGCGTCGCGGCATCATCGGCCAACGTCCTAGCAAAGCCCGGGTCCGGCAACGGCTCGTGCCGGCCTCGGGCTGCTTCGAGGGCAGAGTCCAGCGTGATGTAGAGGTTCGTGCCGGTGTCGCCGTCGGGCACCGGAAAGACGTTCAGGTCGTCGATCTCGGCCCGGTGGGCGGCGAACGCCGAACGTGTGGCCAGGGCCCAGCGCCGGGCCGCATGGGCATCCAGCCGCTGGAGCCGACCACTGTCCCCGTTCACTGGCACCGACTCCTGTCTGCCGTGAGGCTATGGCGCGCCCGCGCCTGGATCGAGGGTAGGTCAGTACCTGCCGACCTACCCATTTTGGCCCAGACCACCGACTCGGCTACGATTGACCGGTTCCCTTGGTTAGCGCGTTCTGTCCGCCTGCCTCGGGGCCTTTGATGTGTTCATGACAACACCTTATTTGTGGCAACACCCCGTTCATGGCAACAACCTCAGCACCCCATCGAAACTCAGGAGAAACCGTGGCTGCCAACTGCGACGTCTGCGGCAAAAGACCGAGCTTCGGTCACAACATCTCGCACTCGCACCGGCGCACCAACCGCCGCTGGAACCCGAACATCCAGCGGATCAAGGCTCTGGTCGGCGTAAAGGGTGTAACCCCGAAGCGTCTCAATGTCTGCACTTCGTGCCTCAAGGCCGGCAAGGTCAAGCGCTAGCACGTGGAGGCACTGCCCAGTGCACTGTCTCCAGTAATGCTTTCGAAGCCGATCTCCACGAGGAGGTCGGCTTCGTAGTACCCGGTGCCGGGCGCGGCCCTGCCCGAGCTGCTGGACGCGGACAACACCATGGGCCGCGCCAACCTGCACCAGGTCACTCTCGCTGCAGCAGAGGGCGCCGCGGTCGGGTTGTGCACGGTGAGGATCGCCGATCCGGACCCGCCGACCTGCGGGATCGCGTCGCGCGGCTGCGGTTCGCGCTCGGCCAGGACCATGGCCGGCGCCTCGCGTTCTGGATGCTCCTCCACCACTGACCGACCGGGGCGGCGTTGCTCAGGTGTCCGTCTCTGGCTCGTCCCCGCGCTCAGAGCAGCCTGCACCGAGGCCTCACCCTCCGAAGTGATCCCAGCCGCCGCCCATCACCAGCACGCCGCGCAGCAGCACGCCCGAACCGGCCACCACATCCCCGATCCTGCGCCAACCATCGGGCAGTCCTGCTCCGGGGGGGAAACATGCGAGCAGTGAATGCTCCTCGCCACCTTCGCTCACGCAACGCCACGCGTCCTCACCACTGAGAACGTGTTGCAGCTGGGCGACGTCATCGCCCAGAAGCGCCTCGTCGATCACGATCCTGACCCCGCTCGCCCGCGCGAGGCGGCCCGCGTCACGGCCCAGACCGTCGCTGATGTCCAGCATGGCCGTGGCTCCGGCCCGAGCCGCGGCGGGCCCCTGTTGGTGGGGCGGCGTGGGCCGGCGGTGATAGTCCGCCAGCACCGGTGCGAGTTCGCTGCGGCCACGCTGCAACAACAACAAGCCTGCGGCGGAGTGACCCAGACTGCCGCACACGGCAAGGACGTCGCCGGCCTGCGCCCCGCAGCGGCGTACCGGCTCGCCGCCTTCGCACGACCCCAATGCTGTCACCGACACCACGAGAGTCCCCTCGGGCGCCGACGAGAGATCACCGCCCAGCACGGGCACGCCAGCCTCGCCCGCGGCCTGGGCCAACCCCTGGGTGAAGTCCCGGACCCATGCCAGCGAGGTGCGCGGATCCGCGATCAGGGTCACCAGCAGACCGCTCGGCACACCTCCCATCGCGGCAATATCGGCGATGTTCTGAGCCACCGTCTTGGCACCCACATCCGCACCGCTGGACCACTGGTCGAGCCAGTCACGACCCCGCACCATCGCATCGGTCGTAGCCAGCACTGACCCGCCAGGGGTGCTGAGCATGGCGGTGTCGTCACCGGGCCCGATGAGGACCCCGGGTCCGCCAGGCAGCAGAGGGAAGATTACGGACAAGATCCCATCCTCGCCGACGTCAGCCAGAGTGAGCCCAGCTCCGTGCGCGCGTTCCTGCAACATATGCCCTCCCAGTAGGACGATTCGTGCATTCGCACGGTAGCGTCTGCTGAACCGGGTCCATGCAGGGCGTGGTCGGGCAATACCGTTCATTTCGGGGTGAAGCGCTCCGATCATGTTCTCTTGGAGGCGTCGTGGTGGTCCAGGCCTACGTTCTGATTCAGACCGAAGTGGGAAAGGCGGCAAAGGTCGCCGAGTCGATCGCAGGGATTTCCGGCGTCACCGTGGCCGAGGACGTCACCGGCCCCTACGACGTCATCGCCCGCGTCGAGGCCCGAACGGTCGACGACCTCGGCAAGCTGGTCATCGCCAAGATCCAGGACGTCCCGGGCATCACCCGCACCCTGACGTGCACGATCGTGCACGTCTGAGCCAGACAGCATGCACCGCGCCACCACGCGCCGCGGTACCACCCACCGCGGTGCGCATCTGTCAGCGTGCCTCGGTTCGGTGCTGCTCCTGGGGGGACTGCTTGGGTGCTCGTCCATTGACGTGACAGACCCGGGCCAAGCTGGATCGGCGGCCTGTCGGTCGGCTTCGGCCCACTGGCCCCAGAAGGTTGCCGGGCAGTCGGCCCGAACGACGTCATCGTCCTCGGCTGCTGTTCGCGCCTGGGGCGATCCGGCAGTCATTGCCCGCTGCGGGCTGCCCCCGATCGGGCCCACCACAGATCAGTGTCTTGATGTCAGCGGCATCGACTGGGTCGCCCATCAGCTCACCGATGGTGTGCGGTTCACGACCTACGGTCGCTCACCGGCCATAGAGATCCTGGTCCCCAGTGCGTACAAACCCGAGCCGCTGCTGCTTCCCGCGTTCGGTCAGGCCGCGGCCGCCATCCCACAGGGCCAGCGACACTGCCAGTGACGGATCAGCGAAGGCCCGTACGCCGAGCCAGCGCCAACTGGATCAGCTCATCGATCAGATGTGGATAGTCGAGCCCGGACGCCGCCCACACCCGGGGGTACATGGACAACGGGGTGAAGCCCGGCATGGTGTTGATCTCGTTGAGAATCACGTCGCCATGCTTGGTGTAGAAGCAGTCCACCCGGGCGAGCCCCTCGCAGCCGGCAGCCTCAAACGCTGCGACAGAGATACGACGTATCTCGTCGGCCACGGAATCGGGCACTTTTGCAGGACAGGAGAGCACGACATCGGACTCTGCCAGGTACTTGGCCTCGAAGTCGTAGAACTCGTGACCCCGGAGGACCTCGATCTCCCCGACCTCGCTCGCCCGGGTAGCAGCGCCGTCACGACCCTGCAGCACCCCGCACTCGATCTCTCGTCCAACGATGGCCGCCTCGACGACCACCTTGGGGTCGTGCTCGCGGGCGAACTCGATGGCTGCCTGCAAGCCCTCGGGTCCGGACACCTTCGTGATACCCATGCTCGATCCGGCGCGGGCCGGCTTGACGAAGACGGGCCAGCCCAGTGACGCCACGGCATCCATCGACGCAGCCGGGTCACACTTCCATTCCCGGTCGGTGACCACCACGTACGGACCGATCGGCAGACCGTGCCCGGCAAAGACAACCTTCATGTAGTGCTTGTCCATCATCACCGCAGAGGCAAGCACGCCCGACCCGACGTATCGGATGTCAGCCAGTTCCAGGAGACCTTGAATCGTGCCGTCTTCGCCAAAAGGTCCGTGCAACAACGGAAACACCACGTCCACCTCGCCCAGGGCCCTGGGCGGGGCGTCCGGCTCCAGGACGCGCAGTGAGCGTTCGGTGGTGCTCAGCGGGACCAGCACGGTGGCGCCGGAGGCATCGACCTCAGGGACGTGCCCGGGTGAGAGCTCGAGCGTCCCGGTCTCTTCGGACGCCACGACCCAACGACCGTCCTTGGCAATGCCGATCGGGAGAATCTCGTAGACGTCACGGTCGATCGCCTGCATCACCCCGGCAGCGGTGGCACAGGACACGGCGTGCTCGGACGAGCGTCCGCCGAAGACGATTGCCACTCTGGGTTTGCGGACTTCAGTCGGCTCGCGCGGCGAAGCCTCGGCGGACTCTGGGCTGGGCTGGTCGGTGTCGGTCATCGCCTGTGACCCTATCGCCCGAGAAGGGACCGGCCGCCAAAGCCGTGCGCCGCTGGTCTGGCCCGGACACCCTTGCCCCTACCCTGAGCAGGTGGATAACCATCACGAAGGACTCGCCCCCGCCTCGATTGTGGTCGCGGCCGGGCGACAGCCACGCCTTCCGGGAGCCGGCCTCAACGCCCCGCTGGAGTTCTCCTCGACCTATGTGGCTGACGGGCCGGTCGGCTACGCGCGCGACGGAAACCCGACGTGGACCGCGTTCGAGGAGGCCCTCGGCGCGCTGGAGGGCGGTTCAGCGCTGGTCTTCTCCTCCGGCATGGCGGCCATCGCGGCAGCCCTGTCCCTGGCGCCCAGGGGGGCGATCATCGTGGCGCCCACTCATGCGTACAGCGGCACGGGCGCCCTCTTGGCGTCCTTCGAGAAGGACGCAGTGGCGATCGTGCGTCGGGTCGAGGTCTCCGACACAGCAGCTGTGGTTGCAGCGCTGCAGGGGGCCGACGTCCTGTGGGCCGAGTCTCCCACCAACCCGATGCTCGAGGTCGCAGACCTGCCGGCCATCTTCGAGGCTGCCCACGCTGTCGGCGCAGTCACGATGTGCGACAACACCTTTGCCACTCCGCTGGTTCAGCAGCCGTTGTCGATGGGTGCCGACGTGGTGGTCCACTCGGTAACCAAGTACATCGCCGGGCACTCGGACGTGATTCTGGGCGCCACGGTCACGGCCAGATCCGAAGGTGGGCGAAGGTTCCAGCAGGCTCTCGCCCAGCACCGACTGCTCCACGGCGCTATCGCGGGTCCGATGGAGACCTGGCTGGCGCTTCGAGGGATGCGGACCATGCACCTGCGGGTTGAGCGTTCCAGTGCCAAC
>Ga0066793_10001502_pt1 | contig 10660 bp, 9 predicted proteins | sample PersoiDNA2013189_FD_83876 | JGI IMG/M metagenome (GOLD analysis project Ga0066793, IMG submission 83876) | Permafrost soil microbial communities from the Arctic, to analyse light accelerated degradation of dissolved organic matter (DOM) -... | ecosystem: Environmental > Terrestrial > Soil >...
CGGTCGTTCGGATCGTTGAGCGCGGTCAGAAAGCCGCGCGCACCCAGCCGGTCGACCACGCCCTTGATGGTGGCGGCGTCGAGATAGATCAGCCGGCCGAGATGGTTCTGCGAACAGGGGCCGACCTCGGCGAGCTTGGTGAGCGCGGCGAACTGGGTCTGGGTCAATCCCTCGATCATGCGCGTGGTGAAGATCGCGGTGTGGCGTTGCAGGGCGACGCGCACAGAAACCCGACCTGGTCGTCGAGCACGAAGCGTCTGTGCCCGGCCGCAGCCGCCGCGGGCGTCGCCATGTTCAATTTTTCACGCCGCATCGCCGGCCCGTTTCTCTACAACCGCGTGCAACCAAAATCCCAGCGGGTGAGAAATCATGAACGGGATCGCGCCATGACGAAAAGCCTAACTTTGCCTAGACACTGAAAATGCAGGGATTTTTGGCGGAGACGGTCTTACACCGTCAAATAGGCTCTTTGCACGTCCAGGTTGGTGTCGAGTTGTGCGATCGAGCCCTGCCAGCGGATCTGGCCCTTCTCGAGCACATAGACCCGGTCGGACACCAACCGCGCGAAATGGATGTTCTGCTCGCAGAGCAGGATCGACAGCCCCTCTTTTTTGAGTTCGACGATGGTGTTGGCCATCTGCTCCACGATCAGCGGCGCCACGCCTTCCGAGGGCTCGTCGAGCAACACCAGCAGAGGAATGCCCATCAGCGAGCGCGCCACCGTGAGCATCTGCTGCTCGCCGCCGCTCATGCGGTCGCCCAGGCGGTTCGTCATATCGGCGAGATTGGGGAACAACGCGAACAGGCTAGCAGCCGTCCATGACGGCGCAGGCTGACCATCGGTGAAGCGACGCGGCGGCTGGCGGCCGATGTCGAGATTTTCCATGACGGTCAAATCGGAAAAGATGCGGCGGTCTTCGGGCGTGTAGCCCAGGCCGCGCCGCGCGATCTCGAACGGCTTCAGATGAGAAATATCGCCGCCGTTGAAACGCACTTTGCCCTGCCGCTCGGCGATCAGGCCCATAACCGCTTTCAAGGTAGTCGACTTTCCGGCGCCGTTGCGGCCCATGAGCGCCACCACTTCGCCACGGCCGACCTCGAATGAGAGGTCGTAAAGAATGCGCGCGGCGCCGTACCACGCGCTTAAGCCATCGACCGCGAGCATGGCGTCACTCATGGCGCGGCTCCTTGCGAAGCAGAGCCAAGTTGCGCGGAGCCAAGAGCAAAAGTCTTGCCGGTGCCGAAATAGACCTCGCGCACCTGGGCGTTGTCGCGGATCGCGGCGGCGGCGCCGTCGGCGATCAGCCGGCCGCGCGCCAGCACGATAATGCGGTCGGCGAAGGCGAACACCACGTCCATCGAATGTTCGGTGAACAGCACCGAGATTTTTCGCTCGACCACCAGCCGCTTGACCAGCGCGATAAGCTCATGCCGTTCGCGCGCGCCCATGCCGGCGGTCGGCTCGTCCATCAGCAACAGGCGCGGCTCGTTGGCGAGCGCGATGGCGAGTTCGACACGCTTGACGTCGCCATAGGCGAGCTCGCGGCTCGGCCGGTCGGCGGCCTCGCGCATGCCGACCTGCGCGAGCAGATCGAGCGCGCGCTCGCGGTGCATCTCGGCGGCGGACCGCCACAGCCGGTAGATGTCGCCGGCGTGCGAGATCAGCGCCATCTGCACGTTCTCGGCGACCGTCATCGAGCCGAAGGCGGCGGCGACCTGAAAAGTACGGCCGACGCCGAGCCGCCAGATTTCGCGCGGCGCCATGCCCGCGATGTCCTTGCCCGCCAGCAGAATCTCGCCGGAATCCGGCGCGAGCTGGCCGTTGATGATGTTGAAGCAGGTGGTTTTGCCGGCGCCGTTCGGCCCGATCATGGCGAGGAACTCGCCCGGCGCGACCTTGAAGCCGACCTCGCTGACCGCGCGCACGCCGCCGAAGGCCTTGGACAGTGAGCGGACCTCGAGCACGCTCATGACTTGGCCCCGCTTCTGCGCCAGAGCGCCGCGAAACCGCCGACGATGCCCTGCGGGAACGCCAGCACCAACAGTAGGATGATGCAGCCTAACAGCGCGCGCCAATATTCAGTCTGCCGCATCACGGTGTCCTGCAAGGTGGCAAACACGGAGGCGCCAACAATCGGCCCGGTCAGCGTCTGAATGCCGCCGAGCAGCACCATCACGAGCCCATCGATGGAGCGGCCGACGCCGATGGTCTCCGGCGAGATCGAGCCCTTAGCGAAGGCGAACAACCCGCCGGCCACGCCGCAGAAGGCGCCGGCGATGGCGAAGCCGAGCCAATGCACGCGCTTGACGTCGATGCCGATCGCTTCGGCGCGCAACACGGAATCGCGCCCCGCCCGCATGGCATAGCCGAACGGCGCGAACAAAATCCGCCGCAGCAGCAACACGCTTGTCACCGCCAGCGCCAACGTCAGCAGGAAATAGACCCAGGCCTGGTCGAACGGCGGCGGCGGCCACACGCCAATCACGCCGTTGGAGCCGCCGGTGAGCGCCTCCCATTGGAATACCAGAGCCCAGACGATCTGCGCGAAGGCCAATGTGAGCATGGCGAGGTAGACGCCGGACAGCCGCACGGCGAACCAGCCGAACAGCAGCGCACCGGCGAGCGCCACCAATGGCGCCGCGGCGAGCGCGAGGCCCATCGGGAAGCTGAGCCATTTCACCAGCAGCGCCGCGCCATAGGCGCCGAGCCCGAAATAGGCGGCGTGGCCGAACGAATGCATGCCGCCCGGCCCCATGATGAAATGCAGCGATGTCGCGAAGATCACCGCGATCAGCACGTCGATGCCGAGGATCAAGAGATAGGGAGAACTCTGCGCGAGCAGCGGCAGGCACAGCAGCAGCGCCAGCACTGCCAGCCCAAGCGCCTTCAGCGCGGGCGTCGCCGGGCGGATCGGATCTTCCGGCTCGGCGATCGAGCGCACTTGCGCCTGCGCGCGGCCGAGCAACCCGTAGGGCCGCGCGATCAGCACCACCGCCATCACCAAGAATTCGGCTACCAGCGTCAGTTTGGAGAAATTCACGCTGATAAAGCCGAAATCCACCACGCCGATGCCGATGCAGATCGCTTTGACCTCGGCGATGATCACGGCGGCCAAGTAAGCGCCGCTGATCGAACCCATGCCGCCGACCACCACCACCACGAAGGCGTCGCTGATGGCGACCAAGTCGGTCGCGAGATTGGCCGGCTCGCGCGCCACCTGCAGCGCGCCGCCGAAGCCGGCGAGCGCCGCGCCGAGCGCGAACACGGCGGTGAACAGCAGCGCCTGATTGACGCCGAGCGCGCCGACCATTTCGCGGTCCTGCGTCGCCGCCCGCACCAGCCGGCCGAAGCGCGTGCGCGCCAGCGCGAAATGCAGCGCCAGCAGCACCACGGGGCCGATGACAATCAGGAACAGGTCGTAGCTCGGCAACTGGCGGCCGAGCACTTCGATGGCGCCGCGGAGGCCGGGCGCGCGCGGCCCGAGCAGATCCTCCGGACCCCACAGCCAGAGCGCGGCGTCGTTGATCACCAGCACCAGCGCGAAGGTGGCGAGCAGCTGGAACAGTTCGGGCGCGCGGTAGATGCGCCGCAGCAGCATGACCTCGATCAGCGCGCCGATGGCGCCGACCACCAGCGCGGTGGCGACGATACCGCCCCAGAACCCGAGCGCGCCGCCGATCCTGGTGGCGAACGAATAGGCGAGATAGGTCCCCAGCATATAGAGGGACCCGTGCGCGATATTGACGATGCGGGTGACGCCGAAAATCAGCGATAGCCCGACGGCGACGAAAAATAGTCCGGACGCGGTCGACAGCCCGTTGAGCGCCTGGAACAGGAATGCGGTGGGGGTCATGGCTTAGTTACCTCTCCCCGCTGGCGGGGAGAGGTCGACTTCCGAGCGGCAGCGAGGAAGTCGGGTGAGGGGGCATCGAGATAGAATATCATCATTGAGGCCCCCTCACCCGGCTCGCAGCACTAAGCTGCTCGCCACCCTCTCCCCGCAAGCGGGGAGAGGTAAAGCGAATGTGGGGCGAGGCTCAACTCAATTCGCGTCAGCCGGGCGCAGCTTTTTGACCTCGGCGTCGGAGGGCAGCACCGCGGCGCCGTCGACATATTTGAAGTCGGCCATGGTGCCCTTGCCGCCTTCGAGCGCGATCTTGCCGACATAGGCGCCCATGGTGGCCTGGTGGTCGCTCGCTCGGTAGATGAAAGGCCCGAACGGACTGTCCACGCGCAAGTTCTTGAACGCCTCTACCAGCTTCTCGGTGTCGGTGGACTTGGCCTTGGTGATGCCGGCGGCGATCGACTTGATGGTCACGTAGCCGACAATCGAGCCGAGCCGCGGATAGTCGTTGTATTTTTTCTGATAGGCGTCGAGGAACGCCTTATGTGCCGGGGTCTTGATCTTGTCCCACGGGTAGCCGGTGACGACCCAGCCAACCGGCGCCTCATCCTTGAGTGGATCGATATATTCCGGCTCGCCCGAGAGCAGGCTGATCACGGGGCGGTTCTTGAACACGCCGCGGGTGTTGCCCTCGCGCACGAACTTGGCGAGATCGCCGCCGAACAGCACATTGAAGATGGCGTCGGGCTTGGCGTCGTCGATCGCCTGCGCCACCGCGCCGGCGTCGATCTTGCCGAGCGGCGGGGCCTGCTCGGTGACGAATTCGACGTCGGGCTGCGCTTTCTTGAGCAGCGCCTTGAAATTTTCCGCCGCCGACTGGCCGTATTCGAAGTTCGGATAGACCAGCGCCCAACGCTTCTTCTTGGCCGCGATGGTCGCCGGCATCAGCATGGCGACCTGCATGTAGGTCGAGGCGCGCAGGCGGAAGGTGTATTTGTTGCCGTTCTGCCAGGTGATCTTGTCGGTGAGCGGCTCGGCGGCGAGGAAGAACACTTTCTTCTGGCCGGCGAAATTGGTCACCGCCAGGCCGATATGCGACAGGAAAGTGCCGGCGATCATGGCGACGCCTTCGCGCGTCACCAGTTCCTCGGCCACGCGCACCGCTTCGCCCGGATTTGCGCCGTCGTCGCGCGAGACCAGTTCGAGCTTCTTGCCGAGCACGCCGCCCTTGGCGTTGAGCTCCTCGATCGCGAGATCCATGCCCTTCTTGTAGGGGTCGAGGAAGGCCGGCTGCGATTTGTAGCTGTTGAGCTCGCCGATCTTGATGGTCTGCTGTGCCGATGCCGGCGTGGCGAGAGCGAGGCTGCTTGCGAGCGCGAAATACGCGAACAAACGCGTGTTCATGACGTGGCTCCCTGCCGAATTACTGTGTGGGCGGATAGTCAGACCGCACGCCCGGCTTTGTCAATCGCGCTTCGCGCGCCGGCGCTATGCGGATTTTGTTTGCGCATGATCTTATCCAAAACCGGTCCCCACTTTTCGGGATCATGCGCTGGCCTTCGGGCGATCCCGGAAGCGGTCCATCAGCGGCTTGTCCTGGCCGCCGTCGATCTCGATCATGGTGCCGTTGACCATTTCCATCAATGGCGACGCCAGCATGACGACCAGATTGGCCACCTCCTCCACCTCGGCAATGCGGCGCATCGGGATCGAGGCCGGCGCCAGTCTGTCAGCCTGTTCGCGCGGGATTTTCATGTCTCGCGCCATGGCGTCCACCAGCCCGGCCCAGCGTTCGGTGCGCACCGGCCCCGGATTGACCGCGACGAAGCTGACATTGTCGCGGCCGTATTGCCCGGCGAGCGAGAGCGTCAGGTTCTGCCCCGCCGCATTGGCGGCGCCTGGGCAGATTTCCCAATAAGATGGCTTCACCCCATCATTGCCGATCAGGTTCACCACGCGGCCGCCGCCCTGCTTGACCATGATGGGAAGCACGTAACGCAGGCAGCGCACGTAACCCATAAATTTGAGCTGCAGCCCCTTCTCCCAGTCGTCCTCGGTCAGATGCTCGATCACGCCGCCGGCGGCCGAGCCGGCATTGTTGACCATGATGTCGACGCGGCCGAGCGCCTTGACGCCCTGCTCGATGAAATTTCTGGCGTCGGCGTCTTTACGCAGATCGGCCGGGATGGCGACGATCTTACGGCCGGTTACCTTGGCGATCTCGTTTGCCGTTTTTTCGAGCGGCTCCTTGCGCCGCGCACAGATGGCGACGTCGACGCCTTCTTTGGCCAGCGCCAGCGCGATGCCCTTGCCGATGCCTTCGCTGCCGCCGGTGACCAGCGCGGTCTTGCCCTTGAGCTTGAGGTCCATCGCAGTGCTCCCTCTAAAATTTTTTGTGCGCCAGCCAGCGCCCGGCTTCGGCCGCGGCAAACAGATCGGCGAGCGCGGCGTTGAACGCGGCCGGCTCTTCCGATTGAACGTTGTGGCCCGAGCGTGGAATCATCAGCAGGCCGGCGGTCGGCACCGTGCGCTTGAGGAACACGCTGCCGTCGATGCAAGGCTCGTCCTCGTCGCCGACGATCACCAAAAGCGGCACCGCGAAGCGTTTGAGGCCGTCCTCCATCTCCCACAGCGTCGAACGCTTGAGCTGGAGATTGAACATGGTCTGCGCATGGCCGAGCGCGGAATGTTCCGCCAGCATTCGGGCGAATTCCGCATAGCCGCGCGGATCCTTGTTTTTCAGCGCCTGTCGCATCGGCGCGTCGGCATATTTCGCTGAAGCCGCCGCGATACCCTCCTCGGCGAACATCTTGCCGGTCTCGGCGGCAAGCGATTTCATCGCTTCGCGCTGTTTCGCATCCGGAGTCGAGCCCCAACCGCAGCCGGCGGCGACCACCGATAGGCAACGTGCCGGCGCGTGCATGCCGACATGCAAGGCGGTGTAGGCGCCCATCGAGTGCCCGACCACATGCGCTCTGTCGATTGCGAGCGCGTCCATCAGCGCCAAGACGTCGTCGCGCGCGATGTCCTGACCGTAGTGGGCCGGCTGTTCCGGCACGTCGGAGGGCGGATAGCCGCGCTGGCTGTAGCTGACGCAGCGATGCGCGCGCGAGAAGTATCGCATCTGCGCCTCCCAACTGCGGTAGTCGCCGGCATATTCATGCACGAAGACCACTGGTGTGCCATGGCCGGCCTCTTCGTAGTACAACCGAGTGCCATCTCGCGCAGCGATATGCGGCATGCCATCAGCTCCGCATAATCGCTTTCGCAGCGTCGCCGACCGCTTCGACCGACATGTCGGTGTCGAGGAAGCAGACGATGCGGCACGGGCAGCCTTCCAGGCCCTCGTAGCGCCAGGGGAAGGCGCCGATCAGGCAGCGCTTTCCCAGCACCAGATCGATGTCGCCGCCGAGATTTTCCGCGTGCAGCAGGCCCTCCTGGAACGCCCAGCTATGAAACGGGAACACGTCCTGGGTGACGCGGCGGCCGGATTTCTTGTGGGTGAACTCGAACGTGCCGAAAAACTCTCCCGGCGTCTTGCCGTGCTGCTTGGTGAATTGCGCGGTCAGATCGGGCCGCATATTGCGGATCGAGGTGTTCATGGCGTGGTCGCAGGACCCGGTGTCCATGCCCCACCATTTGATCTTCCGCTGCAACATCCAGTGCAGCGTGTCGAGATTGGGGCCCGGGTGATAGCAGAAGTACTTCACCAGATCCTGCTGCGGCTGACCTTCGTAATGGCGGTGCCAGCCGGTGTGCAGGATGAGGATATCGCCTTCGCGGATATCGGCGCCGGCCGACTCGATGATTTCCGGCGTGATCACCGCCCAGTCCTTCATGTGCTTGGAGATATCGACAATGACTCCGCGGTTCACCAGGTAATCGAGCGGCAGATGCGCCATATCGCCGTTACGGTTATCGGTCGCGTGCATGGCGCCGTCGAAATGGGTGCCGACATGCAGGGCCGTGTCGATGCGCTGCGCCACGATCATCTGGCTCTGCAGATTTTGCGCGTAATACATCTTGTTGCCGGCATAGCCGACCCAGCCGGGGGTGTGCACGTTCATGACGTGGGAGAGATCGACGATTTTCATCACGAAAGTCCCGATGACTGATGGCGTTCAATGCTCTTAGACGATCATAGTACGCCGCGTAGCGCCAGATGGAGGCCGAGCGCGAGCAGCCCGAGGAAGAACCACAACCGAAACGTCTCTTCCCGCACCCGGCCGCGCACCATCTGCCCGAGCCGCATGCCGAGGAGCGCGGTGCCGAGCGCCACCAGCGACGGCCACGCCAGCGCCATGTGCATCTCACCGGCATGATAAAGCGCCAAAGCGAGCGTGACGGTGGAAACCGTGAACGACAGGCCGAGTGCTTGCACCAGCCTGTCGCGCTCAAATTTGAGCGCCTGGATATAGGGCACGGCCGGCAGCGCGAACACGGCGGTCGCCACCGTGATCGCGCCGGTCGCGATGCCGACAACCAGGCCGAGCCACAGTTCGGCGTGGGGCGGCACCGAGAACTGCACCTTGATCAGCCCCAGCCCGGCATAGATTGCCAGCGCCACGCCCAGCCAGACCGTCGCCTGCGCGCTGCTGCCGCTCGGCAACAGCACCGCGCCGATCCAGGTTCCCAAGGCTATGCCCGCCAGCATCGGCCACATCCGCCGCACCAGCGCGAGCAGTTCGCCGCCGGCGACGAACTGCCAGATATTGGTAACCAGCGACGGCACCACCAGGATCGCCGCCGCCTGCGCCGGCGTCATCAGCAGGCCGAGCAAGCCGATCGCCACCGTCGGCAGGCCGAGACCGATCACGCCCTTGACGAGGCCCGCCAGCAGAAAGGCCCCCGCCGTAGTGGCAAGCATCGCAATTGAGTCCACCGGCGCTCCTTAAGGCTGCGGGGCGACCTTGCGCGATGGCGCGCTCCGCCACAATGCGGGAAGCCGCAACCCAGCCTCCAGATTTCGCGAAGCACCCCCACCTCTCCCCGTGTTGCGGGGAGAGGGAGAAGCGCGCCTTCGTTGCCGCGCCCAGCGTTTCGGTGCCATACTTTCAAGGCTATTGCCGCGGTCGGGGCACGGTGAAGGGAGGATAACGTGCGCACTATTCTGGCTTTGATTTCCGCAGGTCTGCTGTTGGCGTCCGGCGCATGGTCGCAGTCTTGGGCGCAGGACGCCGCGGCCAGCTATCCCAACCGGCCGATCAGGATCATCGTCTGCGTGCCGGCCGGCGGCGGCGTCGATACCGTCACGCGCATCGTCGCCAATGGCTTGCAGCAGCGCCTCGGCCAGCCGGTGGTGGTGGAGAACCGCGCCGGCGCCGCCGGCAATATCGGCGCGGAGGCCGTGTTCACCGCCGATCCGGACGGTTACACGCTGCTCGCCGCGCAGCCGTCTCCGCTCACGGTCAATCCGCTGCTCTACAAAGACATCCCCTTCGATCCCACCAAGTTCGAGCCGGTGGCGATCATGACCACGGTCGCCAATGTGCTGCTGGTGCGGCCGGACTTTCCCGCCAAGACCGCGCAGGAATTCATCGCCTATGCCAAGGCCAATCCCGGCAAAATCAACTATGCCTCGCAAGGAATCGGCACCACCTCGCATCTGACCGCGGCACTATTTGAAAAGGTGACCGGCACCAAGCTGGTGCACGTGCCCTACAAGGGCACCGCGCCTGCGCTCACCGACATTATCGCGAGCCATGTGGACTTTATTTTCATGGAGCTCGCTTCCGCGATCAAACTTCATCAAGGCGGCAAGGCTCGCATTCTTGCGGTGGCGACGTCGGCGCGTATTGCAAACCTGCCCGACATCCAGACCCTCAATGAGGCCGGCGTGAAGGGATTTGAGTCCGCCACCTGGAATGCCATCGCCGCGCCGCCGAAGACCCCGCCGGCGATCGTCGCCAAGCTCAACAAGACGATCAACGACGTGCTCAAGAGCCCGGAGGCGCAGGATCACTTCGGCAAGATCAACCTCGCCGCCGCCGGCGGCACGTCCGCCGAAGCGAAGGCCTTCATCACGAAGGAAACACAGGTCTGGGGCAGCGTGATCAAAGAGGCGAACGTGGTGGCGCACTAGAGCGCAGATTTGCCAGGGAGAACGACACATGCCGAAATTCCTGATCGAGCCGCATTTCCGCCTGCAGGAATGGGTGGCGGAAGAAAAAAACTATTTCCGCCAAGAAGGTCTCGACTATGAATTCCGCGAGCTGGTGCGCGCGACCGACGGCAAGATCCATGACAAAGGCAGCAAGGGCGCCTTCCAGTCACTCGAAGAAGGCCGTAAGGCGAATGTGAGCTGCGCCTGCCACTGGACCGTCAATGTCGCGGCCTCCAACGGCCACGGCAAGATGCTCACCGACGTCTATTCGGTGGCGCCGGCGGGCATTTTCGTCCCGGCCGAGTTGAAGGTGAAGTCGCCGGCCGATCTCGCCGGCGTACCGGTCTCGGTCGGCTTCCAGTCCGGCAGTCATTACGCCACCGTGCAGGCGCTGGAAGTCTATCTCAAGCCCGAGCAGATCAACCTGCACTATGCCGACGGCATGTTGTTCAAGCGCATGGAATTGCTGCTGGAGGGCAAAGCGCCGGCGTGCAGCCTGTTCGGAGGCCCGTATTACTTCGCCGAGCAGCTCGGCTTCCGCAAGGTGATCGACACCACCTTCATGATCGGCACCATGATCCACGGCGATCCCGATCCGGAGGACTTGCGCAAATTCTTCCGCGCCTTGCGCAAGGCGCAGCGCGACATCGACCTGCGGCCCGAGCTCTATACGCATTACTACAAGAACGAATTCCCCGACCGCTTCCATGCC
>Ga0066793_10001505_pt1 | contig 10655 bp, 10 predicted proteins | sample PersoiDNA2013189_FD_83876 | JGI IMG/M metagenome (GOLD analysis project Ga0066793, IMG submission 83876) | Permafrost soil microbial communities from the Arctic, to analyse light accelerated degradation of dissolved organic matter (DOM) -... | ecosystem: Environmental > Terrestrial > Soil >...
ACGTTAAAGCCGAGCTGACCGACCCGCGGCGTATGGTGGCATCGACGGTCAAGGTCAAGGGTGGGCTTCATCCCTTGATCCCGGTATATACCTCGGCGCCTTTCCCCAAGCCAAAAATATTCGACCTGCTGGCCAAACTGCGCCAGCTTGAAGTGACGGCGCCGGTGACCGGCGGGCAGGTGATCCTGGAAAATGCGCTTGAAACGGGGATCAACGTCATCGCCAGCCGGGTTATGCATGCCAGTGACTTACCGGCCAATCCTGATTGATTTGCTGCCTGATAGGTTTGGCGTTGTCTGGCAACCCAGCCTGGTCTGGAGGTAAACTCAGGTCAGCAGCTCTTTCAACCGTGCATGGTCTGTGTAAAATCCACGGTAAGTGGGGGGAAGCAGCGCGGCGACCCGGCACATCATCTCTTCAGTGCAGTTATTTAACCAGCCCTTGGGGTCTTTACGGTCCAATGGCGGTAAGGTGAAGGGGTCTCCGAAACGGATGACGACGTGCGGCTTCTTAAAATGCAGCAGCTTTTTCATGATATCCTCGGTGCCGGTAATACCCACTGGAACAATCTGCACCCTGGCCTTGTCAGCCATTAAAACCGTGCCGGGTTTGCCCTCTAACATCTCCCCAACCCGGCTGCGCGTGCCTTCAGGCGCAATGCCAACCGCCCCACCCTGTTGAATGTAATCCAGCACACCCTTCATAGCGCCAAAATCGGCCCTTTCCCGGTCGATCCAGATCACCCCGCATGTTTCAAGGATCCATTTAAATAAAAGATAACGCTGGTATTTGGTCGCCGCCAGCGCATAAATGTCGGGTCTCCCGGGCGTCAGTAAAAGCAGCCCCGCGTCAGCGCGGCTGTTATGGTTGGTAGTAATGATGATCCCCACACCGTGAGGGATTTTATCGGTCCCGATAAACTCGGTGTGGGTGATATGGTCTACCACAAATTGGATGATTGCGGTCAGCGTCTCACGTTTCACCTTGTGATTGCTCCTATCCTTTGGTTGGGACAGCTTTTTTGCGGCTCTGGAAGAATTCAATCACTGCCGGAACGAGCGAAATCAAAATGATAGCGACTAAAACGATGGAGAAATTGTTCTTGACGATGGACAGGTTCCCAAAGAAATAACCACCAAACGTGAACAGGGCTGTCCAGACCAGGCCACCAAAGACGTTGTAGCTGATAAATTGGCCATAACTCATGCGGCCGATCCCGGCGACAAAAGGCGCGAACGTGCGGATAATGGGGATAAAGCGCGCCAAAAAAATGGTGATGTTCCCGTGCTCTTCATAAAAGGTATGCGTGCGGTCAAGATATTCTTTCTTGAGGAAACGCACCTTCTCATTAAAAACACGCGGGCCTATCTCTTTGCCGATCCAGTAATTGGCGGTATCGCCAAGAACGGCAGCGGTTGCCACCAGGATATATAAAACGAAGATATTCAAGGGGCTGTTATCCAGGGCGGTGAGTGTACCGGCGGCAAACAAGAGCGAATCACCGGGGAGGAAGGGCATCACTACCAGGCCTGTTTCGATAAAAATGATGATAAAAAGTATGACGTAGGTCCAGACGCCGAATTGGGTGATTAACGCACCCAGGTGTTTGTCGAGGTGCAAGATCAGGTCGATAAGATAAGGTATTAATTGCATGAGTTGGTTCCTCTTTTATAGTTTGGGGTCCAGATCAACGGGCGTATCCGCCGTGCCGGCGGGTTCATTCTTATAGGGCGCGAGCTCTTCGTTTGCCATGGTGGGCTCAACCGCAGTCGTACTTGCCTCACTCATTTCAACAGATGCAGGTTTCACTCCGGCAGTGGCTTCGGGCACGTCTGTTTCGGGCAAGCTTGCTTGAGACAAGCTGGCTCCTTCGATATCGACCGATGATTTACTCGAGACAGCGGACGCAATCGACTGCCCGGACGGCATTGGATCTGCGCCTGATAGGAAAATGGGAGTCTGCGTCCCCCTTATCTGTGTCACGCCAACCCGGCGCAGGCCAGCGTTGCGCCACATCAAGAGGGTCAGCATAACTACGACCAGAATAGCGAGACCTATAGGAGAAATGTAAGCTGGCAAGCGGTTAGTGGCGGTCAGGGCCGGCCCAGATGGGATGATAAAAGTATAAAACCCGGCCCACAGGCTGAAAAAATTCCACAACCCGTGGATCAAGACCACCGTCAGGTAGGTCAGCACCAGGCGCAGGGTTTTACCTTCTCGAAAGGCATAAAACAGCGCAAGGCCCATCAATCCAGAAGTTAAAATGTGCAGCAGGTCCGTCCCGGCTCGACCAATGACCACACTAAGCCACTGACTCGACTCGAAGGCCCCACTGGCGCCAAGGCTTTCAGCCAGGGCATATCCTGCCCCACCCAAGAGGCCGGCGACAAAGCCTTCGGCCGGGGTTTTCAGGCGCTTGCCCAACAGCCAGGCAGGCAGTGGTTTGAGCAGCTCTTCGATCAATGGGATCAGGCCAGACATCAAAGCCAGCCCGGCGAAGAGGACCTCGGGGCGAGAGATGATCGGGCGCAAGCTGCGGGTGATGGTTTCCGTGTCGCCATTCGACATGAGCATGCGCTGAATGAGCCGGTTGAGTTCAGCGGCGGTGTTCGGGTTTTGGCCATGCAGGATTGCCGCCAGCACCCCCACACCCAGCAAAAGAAACAACTCGAGGGTAAAACTCAATATGGGGGTAACCACCATACCGATGCTGAAGCTGCCCCAATGGCGCAGCGGACTGCCAGCGGAAAGGCCGCGCCGCCCGACCGAAAAAATCCACAATATAGGCAGCCCAACTGCTAACAGGTTGAAGGGGGGCAGCAGCAGCCAGCTCAGGCTGCTCACCTGGGTTGCCAGGACCCCGGCCCAGAGTACCAATAGCCATAATAAGATTGAAAATAAAGAGATCTGGTCGAAGAATTTCAAAAGGCCCCTGATCCAGCCGGGCAGTCGCCGGCCGAAAAGCCGGAAAACAGACAATACCGCCGCCGGCAACAGCAGCACCCCCATTAAAGCCAGACTCCAGGCCAGCGAAATGGCGGTCTGGGCATATTGGGCTCCCTGGTTGAGCTGCCCATAAAGCCCAAATAGCGCCAGGCTAAGCGCCAATCCAAAGGTTACCAACGCCGCGCCCAGGCTGTAAACCAACTGGCTGATCGGCAGAAAATTACTATTTCCAGCATTGGATTGCGGTGGTGGGGATGAAGATATTAGGGCTTGGCTCATTTTTCCTCGATCGTCACTTTGTTAATTTGATCAGCGGTTGAGAAGGGGCCAGATTTGGCAGGATCGCGGTTGATCAAACTTTTTACCACGTCCATGCCTTTAATCACCTGGCCAAAAATGGTGTACTTACCATTCAGGTCGGTTTGACTCTGGTAAGTGATGAAGAACTGGCTGTTGTTTGAGCCGGGAGTGCGAGAATTGACCATACCGACCCGTCCTGGTTGGTCAAATTTCAACCCCGACACTAACTCATCATTGAGCATATAACCCGGTCCACCCCACCCGGTGCCGCTGGGATCGCCAGTTTGAGCCATATAATCCGGGATAACCGTATGGAATATGACCCCATCATACCAACCATGGCGAGCGAGAAAGACAAAACTGTTCACCGATAAGGGTGCTTGATCTGGGTAAAGTTGGATGAGGATATCGCCTTTATCGGTCTGAAGGGTAGCAAGGTACTGCTTCGTCACATCGATCACAGCCGGCGGACAACCCGAGAACTGGCGCTGCTCCAGTTGTAACAGCCTGACCTCGGTTTTCAGATTGTTCACATCGCGCGGACCTTGCCATAAGATCCCGTTGATCAACATCATGGGTACGCCGGGTAGGTTAATCGCCAGCCCTTCTTTTTCGGCATCGGCCACTTTTTGCACGACTGACGTGCTTTTTAGATCGGTTGAAAACTGGGTCGGATCGAGCTGCAGAGCGGCTGCTTGCTGCACCAGCCAGGATTCAAACCCGGCGGTTGGAAGACCGCTCCAGTTGGCCTGTTGGACCACCAACAGGTCTTGCATCTCCCAGAATTTTCCCTGCAAACCAGCGGCCTCTGCGGCCTGGGCTGCCAGCACGGCTTTATCGTGGTTGCTCAAGGTAAAATGGCGATATACAATACGCACATCCTGAGGAAATTCTTTTTGGAGGGAAGTTAACACCTGCAGCAGTTGTGCACATGGCACACATTGAAAATCGTTGTAAACCAACACAGTCACAACCGCGTCTTTTGGCCCTAGCATCCAATCCAGGTCGCTGACTGGTTTAAAAAGCGATTTTACACTCGCCTGGGTCGGATCTTCTGTCGGCGCGACAATGCTTTCCACGGTACAGCCCGAGAATGTGAAGAGCGTGGCCGTTTTCTGCCGGGTATCCGTCACGCGGGGTGTAAAGGTTGGGCTTACCGTTGTCGGCTGGTTCTGTGTAGATTGGTTGACCCAGATCACACCCAAACCGATGATAAATACCGCGATCAACAGCCAGAATTGCCATTCCAGCCACCAGGGTTGAGGAGGCGACGCTTTATTTTTCATCGTCGATCAATTCAATTCAAGCCGATCTGACACAATCCGGACCAGATCGGCCTGCACCGCCGCGGGAGACTGGCCGGCATCTACAATCACCCAGCGCGCTGGTTCCTGTCTGGCCAATTCCAGATAGCCCTGCCGTACCCGTTGGTGATAGGCCAGGGCGTAAGCATCCAGGCGGTTCCATTCAACAGGGTTGTTCTGTTTGCGCCTTAAACCTTCTTCGACATCCAGGTCGAAGAGCAGGGTGAGATCGGGCTTCAGACCGCCGGTGGCGTAATTAACCAGGTCACGGATCTGCACCAGGTCACCGCCCTGGCCGTATCCCTGGTATGCAAGGGTCGAATCGGCATAACGGTCGCAGATCACGATCTCGCCTGCCGCCAGGGCTGGCCGGATCACCTGTTCAACCAACTGTGCGCGCGCCGCCTGAAATAGCAGGGTTTCCGCACGGGGAGCCATGTTAGTGTGGGCCAGGTCACAGAGGACAGCGCGCACCTGATCGCCAATGGCTGTGCCACCAGGTTCACGCGTAGTGAGTACTTTGTAACCCCTCTGGCGGATGAATTCTCCCAGAGGGGTGATCTTCGACGTCTTGCCGCTGCCTTCGGGTCCTTCCAGGGTGATAAACATTGGTCTGGCCTAGTCTCTAAAAATGCGCACCCGCCGGTTAGGCTCTTTCCCATAAGAATGGGAGACCAACTGGGCCTGGCGGGCCATATCATGCTGCAGGCGCCGGACGACAGCCGAAGCCGGGGCAAGATCGACCCAACGTTCGCCATTCATGACGGCCTCGATGGCGACCTGGGTTTGATTGGTGTAATCCTCGTGACCATTCATGATGGCGATATCGCCAGGTAAATTAAACAGGTCGGCCAGTAATTGTTCCATCTGGTTGACTGTGTTCGAACGTAGGACATAAATCGGCAGACCTTTTTGCTCCGCTTCCAAGATCGGCTGCTGCCGGTCGCGGTAATAGGTGCGCAAGGTGATCAGGGCCTGGGCGTCGCCGATCTCGCGCACAACTTGGGCTGGCACTCGCAGGTGTTTGACTGCCTGAAGCAGGCGGTTGCGCGCCACACCGTAAGGATAGATGCGCACCGAATGAATATCTCCACCCAGACCGGTTGAACCCTCTTCGTCTAAATCCTGCTCGACGACCGGTTCTGTGACGACGCTGCCGACGTTGCTGCGCCGGGGTGGGGGTGGCTGGCGTTGGAAAGGCATGATCTCGCCCATCGCTGTACCGCTGCTAATCCCACGCCGTGAACCCTGAGCAGGTGCAATGGCGCGCTGTGAGGGAGGTGGTGTCGCTTTTTCGATATGGATCTCGTCCGTCGCATCCCGGTAACGAATTTCAGGCTGGAGTGGGAAACCGCGCACCAGGGCATCCACCGAGGCAGCCACATCCGGATGCAGCGCCAGGCGGTCGCGTTCCTGCAGCTCAATCAGCACCTCAAAGGTGGGGGGCGCACGCCGTTCGAGAACTGTCTTTTGTGTCCCGCGCCGGCGCGCTTCTTCATCCGAGAGAGTGACCGATTCGATCCCACCGATCAGGTCGGAAAGGGTCGGGTTAAGCAGCAGGTTTTCGAGTGTGCGACCGTGAGCTGTCCCAATGAGCTGGACACCGCGTTCGGCGATGGTACGAGCCGCCACAGCTTCGAGTTCACGCCCGATCTCGTCGATCACAATCACTTCGGGGTTATGATTTTCGACCGCTTCAATCATCACTTCATGCTGTAAGGAGGGCTTTGCCACCTGCATGCGGCGGGCACTGCCCACCGCAGGATGGGGAACATCGCCATCACCGCCAATTTCGTTGGATGTATCCACGATGATGACGCGTTTGGTCTCGGCCAGAATGCGGGCCGCCTCGCGCAGCATGGTGGTCTTACCAATTCCAGGCCGGCCCAGGATCAGCAGGCTTTTGCCCGATTCAATCAGGTCCTGGATGATATCGATGGTGCCATAAACTGCACGGCCGACCCGGCAGGTGAGGCCGACGATCCGCCCGCGCCGGTTGCGGATGGCTGATATGCGGTGGAGTGTGCGTTCCAACCCGGCGCGGTTGTCGGCATCAAAATCTCCGATTCGTTCAACCACATAATTAATATCGTCATGGCTGATTTCCACCTGAGAAAGGGCGATCTCATTTTCAACAAAGCGTGCCTTCGGTTGGCGGCCCAGATCCATGACAATTTCTAACAGGTTGTCACTGTTATTAAGGCGTGTCACCTCTTCAGCGATCGATTCGGGCAGCACACCCAACAATATATTCAAGTCATCGGTAATTCGGCGTTGAGTCATAAATCCGTTCTTATTTGGTTAATGGCCCCGGGCTGGCTTTGGATTCGCTCCGGCTGAAACCAGTCGGTTGAGACTGGACGGGTTTAACCCGGCTTTTTTCCAGCGAAGCCAGGGGAATGGTGTGGTTTACTTTTTGCATGATGGCCATGTGTTTGACCATCAACGCCTGGCGGGGACCTACTTCAGCGTTCAGATTTTCCAGGGCCGATTCAATCCAGGCCTGGTAAGAGCGAACACACAGGTAAACCGGGCGATTACCCCGGTGAGGCAGGCTGTTTGACAGCCCAAGCAGCAAGTCTGAGACTATCTGCGTGGCGGGATGAATGATCGGTTGGACCCAAATTCCAGACGGGCCGTAGGCGATATCGGCATAACCGATGATCTCACCTTCTTCACGGTAGACCAGACCGTGCACCCGGTTGCCCAAGAGCGGCTCGACAGGCTGCACCAGGGCAGGAACCACTGCCTGGTAAAGGCTTTTTACCGCGATCACATCCAGGTCAGTTGAAATCGACCAGATCCGGCTGCCGTTTTTTGCCGGCGCGTCATTTGGATACTCCGGACCACATTTGAACTGCCAGATGCGCTGCCAGTTGTAAATTGAAAACCCCGCTCGCCTCAGTGCTTCAAAGACCAGCGTCTTTTCTTCAACTTCACCGATCAGGTGAAAGGCGCCCCACTCGCTCGCCTGAACGGACATGTGTTCCATGAGGGCCGATAATGCGATTAAGTTTCCTGTGTCAACCGGGAGAAGATAAGAGAGGTGCGCAGACCGCGAACCGAGTGGATAACGGATCTGGCCGATCAAAGGCACCTGCTGGTCATCTGAGGTATACACAGCCGTGTAGGTTCCGAAGGTCGGGTTGAGTTGGTTGAGGAAATTCGCGAAACCCAATGGGTTCCCGCGTGTCAACGCCAGGACGCTATCCAAACACAGTGCCTGATTGCGGTAACGGTATAGATCGGGAAGGTTTAGCCAGCCAAACGGTCGGATACTTATTTTGCCATCTCCACGAAATAACGGTGGAAGCGATCATCGCCGGTCAGCTCTGGGTGGAATGAAGTGGCCAGCCAACGGTTCTGCCGAGCAGCGACGATTCTTCCATCAGGTAATGCGGTTAATACTTCGGCTTCGCCGCTAACCGATTCGATCAACGGCGCACGGATAAACACAGCGTGGAACGGGTGCGGTTGGCCATTCAACTTGTTCAGGTAGGGCATATCCAGATCGACCTCAAAGCTTGCAATTTGGCGCCCAAAAGCGTTGCGCGCGACAGTGATATCCATCAGGCCAAGCAGCGGCTGCGCCCGGTGGGCATCCTTTGAGAGGAAAATTGCGCCTGCACAGGTTCCCCAAATGGCATGCTCATGGCCAAACTTCCGCACCGGTTCGATCAAGTTGAAATCAACCGCCAGTTTGCCAATGGTGGTCGATTCCCCGCCTGGAATGATTAAACCCTGCAACCCTTCCAATTGTTCTGGTAATCGAACCTCGCATCCATCGACACCCAATCGTTTCAAGGTGACCAGGTGTTCGGCGAAGTCACCCTGTATCGCAAGGACCCCAATTCTCATAAGACTAAAAAACCCTTTACCACCCGCGTCCGGCGATTAATTCCGCCTCGGGAATGGCCGAAACCTGCCTTCCAACCATGGGCTCGCCCAGATTCCGGCTGACTTCGGCCAGGATCTTGGGGTCATTGTAGTGTGTGGTGGCTTTGACAATGGCAGCCGCCCGTTTGGCCGGGTCACCCGATTTGAAGATGCCGGAACCGACAAAAACACCGTCGACACCCAACTGCATCATAAGGGCCGCATCGGCTGGAGTGGCAAGGCCACCCGCGGCAAAATTAACCACGGGCAAACGGCCCAGGCGGCGAGTTTGAAGCACCAGTTCGTAAGGCGCGCCAATCTCTTTGCTGAATGCCATCACTTCTTCATCGGGCATGCTCTGCAGACGGCGGATATCGCCCAAAACGGCCCGCGCGTGGCGAACGGCTTCAACCACATCGCCAGTACCCGCCTCGCCTTTCGTGCGGATCATGGCGGCGCCTTCGCCAATCCGGCGCAAGGCTTCGCCCAGGTTGCGGCACCCGCACACAAACGGGACTTTAAAGTCATGCTTGTAAATGTGATGTGATTCGTCCGCTGGCGTCAGGACTTCCGATTCGTCGATGTAATCGATACCGATGGCTTCCAGGATTTGAGCTTCAACAAAATGGCCAATGCGGCATTTCGCCATCACCGGGATAGTAACCGAGGCCATGATTTTCATGATTAAATCGGGATCGCTCATACGAGCCACACCGCCGCTGGCACGGATGTCCGCGGGCACCCGCTCCAGGGCCATGACCGCGCACGCCCCGGCATCTTCCGCGATACGCGCGTGTTCTACTGTAACCACATCCATGATGACGCCACCCTTAAGCATCTGTGCCAGACCTGTTTTTACGGCAAACGTAGCGACTTGTTGTTCCATATTATGAATGACCTCCTCTATAGCGCTCAACGGTTTCTTTTAGCCTCGCCGGTTGGGCTGGTGTTTGCGATGAGCAGCCCGGAGATGACTAAATGAAGAGCACCGTCTGAGCACTTCAATAATAATCTATTCCTATTCGGACCTGATTCTACCACGCACTAAGCGTGGCGACAACTCGCCGTGCACGCGGGGTTAATGATCGTCGCTGAAGCGCGAATCGTCCAGGATCTTTTTGAGCCTGGTTTCTTCGTCCAGGGCCGGTATGCCCTGGCCTGGCTGTGCCGATTCTAACTCAGCCGCCTCTGCCCTGGCCAGCTCATCGGGGCGCACCACTTTAAACAGCCCCCTGCGCCCACAAAAGTCACACCGATCATATTTGGTACCAAAGCCTATTTTGATCCCATACCAGTGAATAGAAAAAGGCCGGTGGCATTTCGGGCAAATGGCGCCACCTAAAATGCCGTAATGCCGCTTAGCGCCCAGAGGCAGGTTTTTGTTGGGCTGGCCGCGTAAGATGAAGAATTGGACCCCAAAGATCACCAGCATGATGGCGCCTACAGTCCCCAACAGTGGAAAAATGATATTTCGCATCACGGCCGATTCTTGATCGGCGCTGACAAATTCAAAACGGCGCGCAGGGGTGGTAAAAGTCTTGCCATCCGTCAACTGGACCGTAGCAGTCAGGTTATGCCAGCCCAAGGGATAACTGGAGGTATTGAAATCCAGCTTGAATGGCGCCTGTGCCGCCTGTCCCATCGGTTGACCATCGATCCGGAAAATGGCCGATTGGACGGTTCCTGGCCCGATGACTTCGGCTGAGAACCGGCCGCGGATCTGGCTGCCATTGCTGAAACCGAATGTACGGTTAATGTTCAGTCTAAAGATGCTTTGGGGTGTGGCATTTTGGGCCAGGACCGGAGCAATTACCCAAACAGTGCTGACCCATGCAAACAAGGCTGCCAGGAGAATTTGTAAGGGCTTTCGAAAAAACATACTCTCCTTCCCTACTTCCATTTTGTTAATATCGTTTCGCGTTGGAACAGGCTGGCCCCGAGGTAGATCAGGCCCACATCGGCCACCGCCATAAACACCACCGCTAGAAGCATAAATTGGACATTGATCACCAGCACACCGGCAATCTGGCCAAACAGGGCGGCCAGAAGCGGGAGAATCAACACCATCGATATCTGTTCGGCGGCCCGTGGATCGGAGACCCGTGAAGAAACTATCAGCGCAAAATTAACCGCCGCGATCGCCATGAGCGGACCCACCAGAAGTACAGCCAGGAGCCAGGTTGGCCCTAGAATATAAGCCTGCACCGCGGGAGTTACCCCCACCAAAGG
>Ga0066793_10001506_pt1 | contig 10654 bp, 7 predicted proteins | sample PersoiDNA2013189_FD_83876 | JGI IMG/M metagenome (GOLD analysis project Ga0066793, IMG submission 83876) | Permafrost soil microbial communities from the Arctic, to analyse light accelerated degradation of dissolved organic matter (DOM) -... | ecosystem: Environmental > Terrestrial > Soil >...
GGAAGCCGCCGGCACGGTCGCGCTGGAGCAATCGGCCAACCCGATCGATGACCTGGACGCCTTTATCGACCTGCACCAGAAGCGCTGGGGTGCCGAAGGTCTCTTCCCGCCGACGGAAGGCGGGGCGGCAAGTCGCCGTTTCTTCGCCGGGCTGTTCGAGGATTGCGTGCCGTCGGGCATCGTCGATCTCAGCTTCCTGTCAGTCGGCGGCCGCAAAATCGCTGCCGGAGTAACGTTCGACGACGGCGACGCCGTCTACTACTACAACGCGGGCGTCGACCCGGACGCCCGAGACTTGTCTCCCGGAGTGGTCATGGTTGCCTGCTACGTCCAGCGAGCCATCGCGCTCGGCCGAACTCGCCTCGACTTCATGCGTGGCAACGAGCCCTACAAATACGAGTGGGGCGCGACGGACTCTCCGATCGAACGGCTGCTTGTGCAGCGCACCAGCCCGGCGGCCACCACCCCGGCCAATCCCGCGGGCCACCCCGTGGCCGGAGAGGGCAACTAACGATGGGCGCCGAACACAGCCTCGCCGAGCCCTGCGCGGACATTGCGGCCAGGCGGCGTCCACCGATCCAAGGCGGGCGCGTCCGAGTAGTCGAGGTCATGGCCACCGGCACCAACGGCGGAGCGCAGGAGCACGTCTATTCGCTCGTTACCCGGCTGGACCCCGCCAACTACGACGTCCGCGTCGTCTCGCTGTCGCATGGCAGCAGCGTTCGTCGTCTGGAGAAGGCCGGCATCGAAGTCAGCGTCATCGACGAGCCGGACGACCACGCCGCCGTTCGGGCTCTGGCCGACCTGCTCGCCTCGATGGAACCCGAGGTCATCCACAACCACATGTATCGGGCCGAGGTCGTGGGGACCCGCGCCGCCCTGCTGCTTGGAGAGATGGGCTGCAAACGGCCGGCCATAATCTCGACCGTCCATTCGAGCCGAATCCGCTGCGTAGACGACCGCGTGGCGCTGCGCCAGCTGACCCCGCTGATCGACCGCCTGATCGTCGTGTCCAAGGCCATCGAGCTGAAGATCCAGGAGGAAGGCCGCACGGGCGCGCCGGTCAGTCTGATCTACAACGGGGTGGACCTGCAGCGCTACAACCACCAGCAGCCGTGCTGCACGCTCCACGAGGAATACCACATCCCCGAGGAATCGCCGATCGTCGGCGTGGTGGCGCGCCTGGAGGCGGAGAAGGGCCACCGCGTGCTGCTGGAAGCGTGGCCGCTCGTCCTGGCCGACCATCCGGAGGCGTGGCTGCTGATCGTGGGCGAGGGCTCAGAGCGCAACTCGCTCGAGGCCCAAGCCAGCTCGCTCGGTATTTCGGACCATGTCATTTTCACCGGCCGCCGCGAAGACGTTCCGGCGGTCACGGCCGCGCTGGACGTCGCCGTGCTGCCGTCATACCGCGAGGCCCAGGGCCTCAGCGTTCTGGAGGCTATGGCTCTGAGCCGGCCCGTGGTCGCATCCAATGTGGGCGGCATCCCCGAGATGATCGAAGACAGCGTCAGCGGACTGCTCGTCCCGCCGGGCAACAGCGAGGCGCTGGCGGGCGCGATCAATCGGCTGCTGTCGGACCACCCATTCGCGGACATGCTTGCCAAGCGAGGCCACGATCTGGTCCACGACCGCTTCTGCATCGAACTCATGACGAGCCAGATCGAGGCGCTCTACGACGAGGCAGCCGTCAAGCTGCGCGCCGCAGCGGGTGTGCCGCGGTAGGGTTCGGCTGGACTGGGGCCGTGCGGTAATTTCGGGGCCGGGAGTCGGGGCCGCCCAGGCGTGGTTGGTCCGGAGGGCCACGCCGGAACTAGAGGTGCGGCCGGCCGAACCAGCGGCGGCGGCCCGGCTTGGACCCTGAGTCGCCAGCCGGCGCGGGCTCGGAGAAACCGCCCTCGCCGATGAGTGGCACGAAGACGCACGGGCCGCAGTCGCGCTCCTCAAACGAGTCACCCCGGCGGACCACGAGGACCAGTTCCTGGCGCGCCCGCATTCCGACCGGGACCACGAGCCGGCCGCCATCGGCGAGTTGCGCGGGCAGCGCCGCGGGGACGCGGGGAGCGGCGGCGGTCACGATGATGCCATCGAATGGGGCGTCAGCCGGACAGCCCAGACTGCCGTCGCCGACCACGACCCGGACGGCCTCCGCGAGCCCCAACCCCAGTCCCAGCCCGGCGAGGCGGGAACGGGCCGCCTCGGCCAGTTCCGGGAGGCGCTCCATGCTGATCACTCTGGCGCCCAGCGCCGCCAGTACCGCGGCCCCGTAGCCGGAGCCCGTGCCCACCTCCAGGACCCGCATCCCCGGCCGCACGTCCAGCAGCTCGGTCATGTGGGCAACCATGTGGGGCTGGCTGATCGACTGCCCGGACGCTATCGGCAGGGCGCCGTCGACGTAGGCGCGAGAGAGCATCTCCGCGGGCACGAACAGCTCGCGCGGCACCTGCGCCATCGCGGCCAGGACGCGCTCATCGCGTATGCCGCCGCCGCGAAGCTGCCGCTCGACCATCTCCGCCCGAAGGCGCGCCGCTTGCTCCGAATTCATAAGGCCACGATACGCCCGATTTGACGGCTAACCCTGCCGTGGAGTCTCGCCGGGGCGAGGCAGGCCCCGGAGGCATGTCAGATGGCGATCGCCGCCCTCTCTCCTAAGCGTCCGTTAGCGGGCCGCTTGGACCGGCAGCGGGCGCCCCAGCAGGAAGCCCTGGCCCAGGTGGATGTCGAGGGCGCGCAAGGCTGTGACTTCTGCGTCTGTCTCGATGCCCTCGGCGATCAGCTGGCAGCCGGTCGCGCGAGCGAAGTGAATGAGTCCGGCGATCATCGCCTGACGGACTTCATCGGCTTCGAGACCGGTCACGAGTGACCGATCGAGCTTCACGAACGCGGGGTGCAGTTCAAGGATGTGGCGCAGGCTGGCGAAGCCGGCACCGGCGTCGTCAACGGCGAGGTCCACCTTGTGTCCGAGTCCGGCCACCGCCGCGCGGAAAGCCGGGTAGTCGGCTATGACCGAGTGTTCGGTTACCTCCAGCACCAGGCGTCGGCTGCTGCCGTGGGGGAGGGCACGAAGCGCCTCGCCCGCCATGATGAGTTCCGGTGAGGCGTTCACGTTGAGCCATGCCGACTCCGGCAAGGCCATCGAGGCGGCGAGGGCGGCGTGGAGCGTGGCCCTCTCGAGATCAAGCCCCAGTCCGACCGCGGCCGCCTCGGCGAACACGACCTCTGGATTGGAGCCGTCTGTGAAGCGAGTGAGGGCCTCATAGCCGACGAAGGCGCCGCCGTCCAACTCGACGATCGGCTGGAAGACGCTATGGAAGGCACGGCGGTTGATGATGTCCGAGATGTGGCCGTGGGCGCGTCCCGTATCGGCCCGCCTGGTCAGGTCGCGGCCGATGAGAGCGCCGGCAAGGTCGGCGAACTCGACCAGGGCCGGCAGCGCCTCAGTAGTAGCGCCCTTGTCGACCGCATCAACGGCCTCGATTACGAGCAGCCCCATGAGTCGCTCGTCGTAGCGCACTGGGGCATAGGCGAGGGAGCTTCGGCCGACCCCTGCCACCAGCTGGTCCTGGGGCTGCCCCTGGCGGTCCATCCAGGGCTCGACCCAGGGTCCCTCGGCAGCCCGGCGGACGAGTCCCCGGCTGAGCCGGTGGGGGAGACGCTCCAAAGGCGGGTCGGGTCGGCCGGCAACCGCGTGGCCGATTGGCATCGCGCGACCGCCCAACTCGAAGAGGAGAAACTGCGCGGCCGCAATGCCGGTGAGGCTTGCCACCTGGCGGCAGATCGCCTGCGCGGTCGCCTCGAGCTTGTCACTTGCCCGCAGGCCACGGATTGTCTCCGCGATCAGGGCGCGCTCCCGCACGAACTGGACGGAACGCTGTGCGAGGGCCCTCTCGAGCGTCACGTCGCGCGCGACAGCCACGTAGCCCGTGGCTTCGCCCGAGGCACCGCGAATGGGAGAAATGACGGCCGCCTCGGTGAAGAGCGAGCCATCCTTGCGTCGGTTGACCAGGTCGTTGGTCACCCACGGCACGCCGCTCGTGATGGCCGACCACATCGCCTCGTAGTACGAGCGCGGCTGTAGGCCGCTATTGAGGAAGCGTGAGTTCTGGCCGAGAACCTCATCGCGGCTATAGCCGGTCACCAGCTCAAAGGCGGGATTGACGTAGGTGATCCGACCGTCGAGGTCCGTTATCGCGACCGACTCGGTTACCTGCTCCATGGCAGCGGTGATCCGATCGTGCTGTGCATCACTGCCGGACTGGCTGGTCAAGTCGATGCCCAGGCCACCGAGATTGATGCGACCGTCGTCGGTTGCGAGGGGGAACTTCATAACGAGGAACGTGTGCGGCCCGTCCTCGAAGGGCATCGCCTGCGTAAAGGCCTGGAAGGTGCCCTCGCGCAGGACGGCCTCGTCGTCCGCACAAATCCGCGCCGCGAGGTCCGGAGGCCAGAAGTCAGCCGCGGTCTTGCCACGCCAATGTGAGCCCAGCCGCTTGCCAACGGTGGCGAGCATGTGCGGGTTGACGTAGAGGAAGCGACCGGCGGCGTCCTTCACAAACGCGGTCACGGGAGCCGTCTCCATGAGGTAACGGAAGCGCGCCTCCATAGCCGCCGCAGCGGTTGGAGTCTCCCGTTTGCGGATCGGCGAGTACAGAGTCAGGCCCTGGAGCCCGCGGCCCGAGGGCCTGCTGTGCCGCGCACCTGGGTCTAGACCCGTGTCGGCCTCCGATCCCGAACTCTCTTTCATTGCTCGGTTCCCCCCAAGCGCCACGCATACGCCCCGACCTCATCGGCCGGTAGACGTGGCGGCGCTTACGTTACGCCGCCAACTCATAGTTGAGCAATGCGGCGTTCGCCGTACAGGACGGCGGTACTACCGTCCGCGGACGAGCCGGGCGAGCCGGGCGGGACTAGGAGGCGCTGGGGGCGGGGCTGACGACGGGGCTGACGACGGGGCTGGCGCCCGCCGAAGGGGCGACGCTCGACGAGGCCTGGTACGTGGGAACCACGAGTGGCGGCGGGGTTGGGCCGACAGACTTGGGCAGCACGCCACCGACCCAGGCGAAGGCCAGGACGCCGATCAGGATGCCGGCGCAGAGAAGGGCGAAGACGGCAGAGGCCCGATCGTCAATGTGAACGCGCTCGTGGGACTCCCGCACGGAACCGGCATGGGGCCTCTCTTCATGGACGTCCGAACGATCGCCGCGGCGAAAGCCAAACCGGCGCCCCGAACCGACGCTGGGGACTTTGTCGGTCTCTTCTTCCTCGAACTCAGCCTCTTCGTCGAGGTTGTCCTCGAGTTCGTGTATGGGCAATCCGTCGGTCGAGAGTATTTCCCTGGCCTCAGGCGCTCCGTCTTGGTCCTTGTCCGTCATGCCCTAGTGCCACTCCTGTGCTGGCGGCCGATTGGTTCGGCCCGCCTGGTGCAGGCACCGCGGGTGCCTCGATTGTGTCGGGTTGTCAGGTGCGCACTGCCAGTCGTGACGGCATGGGGCGCACCACTTCCCGGCAGTTTAGCCGACGCGTCCCCGAAACGCCCGGCGAGTTGGGGGCAGGAGGCAGGCAGGACTGCCGGCCCATTCTCAAATCGACTCCAGTGGAGGCGGCTCAAGACCGAGCTGGTCACGAAATACGCTGGCATAGTGGGAGTACTGCTCAGCTGCGGCAGCCGTTGCCCCCATTCGCCGGTATAGGCGCAGCAGGCATAGCTCAATCTGCTCGGCCTCGGGATCGGCCTGCAGTGCCAGCTGGGCAACGAAGAGAGCCCTCTCGAAAGCACCGGCGTTCGTATCAGCGACGATCGCCCGCTCGACTCTGTCCAGGTAGCTCGCATGGAGGCTGTCCCGGAACCCGGACGCCCAGTCGTCGTAGAGGAAGTCCGCAGCGAACCGGCCCGTGTAGGTTTCTGCGAGCTTCGTTACCAGTTCTGGCGATGGATTCCGCCGCATGACCGAGATCAGCCCCTGGCATTCGGAGCTTCTGCTGCTCACGAGATTGGGATCGAGCCAGATGAGGTCGGCCCTCGAGTCGAGCAGGTTGGCAGCGGTGTCGTCCGTGGCGGTCGGCTCGAGGATGTGACGCAGAAAGTACGAGGTTTGGTTCAGGGAGTTAGCTCCCGCTTCCGGCTCCATCTCAGGCCACAAGGCGTCGATGACTTGCTCTCTGGATGCACAGAACTGGGGTCTTGTGAGTAGGTATGTCAGCAGGGAGAGCACCTTCTTCCTGATGCTAGTACCCGCGACCAGTTGGTCGCCGATTCGGAGAGACACCCTGCCCAGGTCTTCTACATAGGCCTTAGGGGCCAACCGCTTTGCCAGGAGACGGCCGGCATCAGGAATCTTGAGGGCCTTCCTGCGTGGCAGGTGCCTCAGGAGAGGGACATCGCTCCTGTCGCCGACGACGTCGAGAAGCTCTACAGCCATTCGAATGTCAGACGGTCGGGCACCTGGGTCTGAGAGTATCTGCCTCAGCGGCCAGCGCCAGCGTTCCGGCCGCAGGTGAGCTTGGCCCGTCACTTTTGCAAGTGCGTCCGGCGTAAGATCGGACAGTCGGCGACTCACAAGCTCCGCCTGGATGGACAAATGCCCGGCGTCGCCGCTGTCGATTGAGCCAAGCATGGTGTTCAATTCACTAGCGGTCGAGACGAGGGCCCTCGTCAATCGGATTGACTTCCACCAGAACCACGCTTGCTGCCGGTGAGCGAAAGCCAGAGCCTCCCGGGAGACGAGTTCGAAGTGTCCGTCGCCGAATACCGCAGATGCATGGATCTGGACGCGGAGTGATTGAACTGCACTTTCAAAACCGGGCGCAATCGGAGACGAACCGGCCGACGAGAGGACTCGTGAAGCCTCATGCGAGTCCCCTCGAAGCATCGCTAGACGTGCAGATACCTGGCGAATATACGAACAATCCTCGCGGCCCGCGTCGCTAGCGATGGCCGCGCGGATCAGCGCGACGGCCTTCTCAGGATCTCCGTACATAGCGTGCAGCTCAGCCGCTTCCGCGAATGTGTCGGGCTCGATCCAATGACAGTCGGCTGCAAGCCCTGCGGACATGTGGCGTTCGGCATCCGCCCATTCCCCCAAGTGTGCCAGGCCCTTCGCTATGTTCAGGTGCGCCGCCGAAACGTCTGCCCAGTTGCCGGAGGCTTCCAGAAGGCGTAGCGCTTGTTGGCCAACTACGATTGCGGCGCGGTGATCCCCGCGTGCCGACTCGGCAATAGAGAGGTTGACGAGGCTGATTCCCTCGTGGCGGTGGTGGCCCCTCTCTCTGTTCAGCTTCGCGGTCTGGAGCAGCGAGCCGCAGAGGGCATCGAGACTTCCGGCCCCGCGCGACGCCCACAAGAGGTCGGCGGACTGGGCAATCGAGGCAAGCTCATCGTCACCCGAGCGGGCTAGTGCCGCGCTGGCCGCGGCGCCCATCTCTGCGTCGTTGACGTGGAGTCCTAGGTGCAACGCGTTCAGGGCCGAAGCCACGGCCAAGGAAGGATCAGACGAGTTGCCTTCAGCAATATTCGGCGCAGATCGCCGGACCAACTCAACGGCGTCCTCGTAGCGGCCCTCAGCGGCCAGCTGGCGGCTGTGGAGTATGTCGTAGAAGGGGTTGGGTTCGGGGTCTGGGAAGCGTGCAACCAAGTCGTCGGCTTCTGCGAAGTCGCCAGTCCCGATGACTGTCGGAATTGCCGAGCACACGACTCGCCGGACCTTGTCCGCATCTCCTGCGGCCGCCCAGTGGCGGGCAGCCAGGCGCCAAGATCGTGGCTCTAGGGCAACAGCCAGGTGTCGGTGTAGCTCTACGATTCCGACCTCCCCCAAATCCACTTGGAGGCGGGCCATCAGAAACTCGCGGACGAGCGGATGCAGCCGCCATGTCGCAACTAAGCCAGCTCCTTTGGACAGAAGCCTGAGCCGATGCCCCTCGTCCAGCAACCGCCTCGCGTCAGACGAGGCAACCGAAGATGCGACGCACGCCGCGTCGGCATCGATCTCCTCCAGCAGCGCCACCCGCATCAGGAAGTTGCGCAGATCCGAGGGCAACTCTCCTACAACCTCTTCGGATAGGTAGTCGTGGAGATCGCCGTCGGCGCCGTTGAGGGACTGGACGAAGTCCCGGACCTCCATGGGGGTCCTGCCATCGACGGCGGTCTTGACGAGCTGGAGGGACGCTGCCCAGCCGTCGGTACGGAGCTGCAGGTTGTGTAGAACATCCGTCTCGAGCGGTTGGCGGTAGGCTTCACTGAAGAGGCGCGATGTCTCGGATTCGTCGAACCGCAACTCCTGTCGGCCGAGCTGGGCGAGTTCGCCGCGAGCCCGCATGGCCGCGACGGAGAGGCCCGGCGTCCTCCTGCTCATGAGCACGAAGCGCAGTCCGGGCGGCGCCCGCGCGATCAACCGGTCGGCGATCCTGGCAATCTCCGGGATGGCCTCGGCCATGTGGAAGTCGTCGAGAACAAGTGCAGACGGGATTTCGCCGAGACAGTCCATCTCGGCCAGAAGGGTCTCGAGGACGAGTGCCTGCCTCGTCGGTTCCAACGATGTCTCGCTCAGCAACGCCGATGTGCGATAGAGGAGCCGTTGATCCACGGCCTGGCACGCGGCCACGATGTAACGAAGGAAGACTAAGCCATCAGTCTCCTCTTGATCGAGCCGATACCAGAAGGTTCGCGTCCTCGAGCGACGAAGGTAGTCCGCCACGAGGGTGGTCTTGCCAAAGCCGGCCTCGGTTACTACAAAGAGGACACGACGATCTTCGCGCGTCTCCAGCCAGTCGAACAGGCGATCTCGCCGAAGCGTGTCCGCGGGTAGTAGCGGGCGCTGGGTCTTGCCAGGTCGCATCGGGAATCCAGGCTGCAGTAGCGGCATGTCGCCCTCCGATCGATCGACAGCGTCGGGCTCGACGGACACCCGTAACTCCTCCCGCGGCAGCCGCTCCCCAGCGAGCGAAGCGTAGGATAGGAAGTTGGGCGCACCGGTGTCAATTGGATCGACGGCTGACGGCTGCATGGAGAGATCTTCGCTGTCCCCGATCACCTGGCGCTTATTTGGCATGACCGAGGCTAACGTGGTTGCGGGCCGCTGCCTGGCCAACCCCCCGCACCCCCGCCCCGTACAGCGTCTCCGCCACGTACCGATGCCCGCCGACGTCGAGTGCATGCCGTCGGCTCGGGTGAGTGGATGGCCCTCAGCATCGCGCAGGCCATCGATCAGGGTGAAGGGAACGCCCGTGCCTGTGAGGCATCGGCGGGATGGCGGCGTTGGTGCGGCGGATCACGCGCTGGCTACATATCTGAGTGGGCGGTCGGCCTGGCAGTGGGCGGCGTTGGTGGCGGTTAGCGCCGGCTCCGCCCCCCGCGGTCACCGTCTGGCTGAGGCTACGCCTCTTCCTCGTATTCGAAGCTGAGCTTGAGCTGGACCCGATACTCCACGATCTCGCCGCCCTCTACGCGGGCCGATGACTGGATCACGTCAACAGATTTGATGTTGCGGACAGTCTTGCTGGCGATGGCCACGGCCTGTCGCGCCGCGTCGCTCCAGCCGTGCGCGCTCGTGCCGACCATCTCCCGGACGATGATCACGCCCATCTGACTCCTCCGACTTGTGGGCCGGCGGACGCGCCGCCCTATCGGTGGCAGTGTAGGCCCAGGAGCCGCGCGCGGGCGGGCGAGGTGCGACGGCCGGGAAGTCGGGCGCGGTTGACCACTGCTATAAACCGAGTGTATAGTCGCGCCCATGAGTGTTCCTCACGCATTGCTGGGGCTCCTGGAGCGGGAGCCGCATCACGGATATGACCTCAAGCGGCTCTTTGACGCCTACTTCGCGCCGGACCGGCCGCTCGCCTATGCCCAGGTCTACTCCACGCTCGCCCGCATGGAGGGACGCGGGCAGGTACGGCTGGAAGGCGTTGAGCGAGTGGATGGGCCGGATCGTCGTCGCTTCGCCATCACCGGCGACGGCCATATGGAACTGGAGCGCTGGCTGAACGAGCCGCTCGTGCCGGAGCCCCATCTCCAGGCCGCCCTCTTCACCAAGGTGGTGCTGGCGATCTTGTCCGGCAGACCGGTCGAACCCCTGGTGGATGCCGAGCGCCACGCTCACCTCGAGCGAATGCGCGAGCTGACCGCGATCCGTCGGGCCGGCGCGCTCCAGATCGCCCTGCTGGCCGACTACTGCCTCTTCCATCTCGAAGCGGACCTGCGCTGGCTGGACGTCACCGCCGCCCGAGTCGACGAGCTGCGCGCGCAGATCCTGACCCTCAAGGAGAAGTCATGACCGCCTTCCCCAGTTCCGTCTTGGCCCTCGAATCGACCGCGCCGGCCGTGCTAGCTGCCTCCGGATTGGTCAAGCGATTCGGCCAGACCGAAGCTCTGCGGGGCGTGGACTTCAGCCTGGCCCGGGGCGAGGTGGTCGCGGTCATGGGCCCGAGCGGCTCCGGCAAATCCACCCTGCTCCATTGCCTTGCCGGCATCCTGCCGCCGGATGGAGGCAGCGTCACGTTCGAGGGCGCGCGCATCGATGACCTTGGCGAGGGCGATCGAAGCCGGCTGCGGCGGACGGCCTTCGGCTTTGTCTTCCAGTTCGGCCAGCTGGTGCCGGAGCTTTCGGCCCTGGAGAACGTCTCGCTGCCGCTGCTGCTCAACGGCGTGCGCCGCTCCGTCGCCGAA
>Ga0066793_10001509_pt1 | contig 10650 bp, 7 predicted proteins | sample PersoiDNA2013189_FD_83876 | JGI IMG/M metagenome (GOLD analysis project Ga0066793, IMG submission 83876) | Permafrost soil microbial communities from the Arctic, to analyse light accelerated degradation of dissolved organic matter (DOM) -... | ecosystem: Environmental > Terrestrial > Soil >...
ATACAATTACTTCACTTAATATTTGCTATTTTTACGTAATTAGAATTAAGATTGATTTTCGAGCGATATGGAAGATAATAATTTATAATTATTGATACTAATTTACTTTATTATGAAAGTTTTAGAATCTTATAAGAACAGTTTAGTCAAAATTCTACTGTATTTGCTTTTGACCACTATTCCTTTAAACGAGGTTCTCGCACAACCAAGAATAAGTTTTGGTATACATGCAGATCCTCTTATCAGCTGGTTTTCAACCGATATTAATACGGTCAAAAATGACGGTGCGCGACCAGGTTTCCAATTTGGCGTTACACTTAATCAGTATTTTACACCAAACTATTCATTTTCAACAGGTATAAGTCTGATGAGAACCGGAGGAAGACTTGTAAGCAGTGATACAACGGTTTTGGAGTTTGCAAATTCAAGACAGACTGTACTTCCCGGTAATCCTGTTGTATATAAAATTCAATACCTTGCGTTTCCAATAGGATTAAAGTTTCAGACTAATAAGATCGGATACTTTTCCTTCTTTTCCGATCTGGGATTGAATCCTAAAATTGTTATAAGCAGAAAAGCAGACGTTCCTTCGCTTAATATTACGGATGAAAATGCATCAAAGGAATTAAGGTTGTTCAACCTTTCCTACCACGTTACTGCCGGCATTGAATATTCACTCGGTGGTTCCACGGCGTTGGTTTTCGGCCTGAATTTCGATAATAATTTCCTTGATATTACCAAGGACAACGGAAATCAGCCAAGTGACAAGGTGTCGCATAAGATACTTAGTTTCAGATTCGGCGTGAACTTTTAAAAGAATACTGATGAAATTCACAGTTGCCCAACTTAATTATCATATAGGCAATTTTGCCGGTAATAAGGATCTGATCTGCAAAGCTGTCAGAAAAGCTAAAGTAGCAGGATCGGATCTTATTATATTTTCTGAGCTTTGTATACCCGGCTACCCTCCGCTTGATTTGCTTGACCGTTTTGATTTTATAGAAAAATGTGACCAGACAGTACAAGAAATAGCTAAAGAATGTACCGGTATAGCAGCTATTGTAGGCTCTCCTACCCTAAACAGGAAACCGGAAGGCAAGAAACTTTTTAATTCTGCTCTGGTTTTGTCTGATGGAAAAGTTATCTTTTCAGCAAATAAAGCATTACTACCTACTTATGACATCTTTGATGAGTACAGATACTTTGAACCTGAGAAACAGTTCTCGGTTTTTTCATTCAGAGATTTGAGGTTAGCGATTACAATTTGTGAGGATCTATGGGATGAACAACCATTCGATAATGAATTCGAAAAGACCCGTCTCTACACAGTCTCACCAATGGAAGAGCTTGCTAAACAAAATCCTGATATAATAATCAATATTGCAGCTTCCCCATTTTCATATACTAAAATTGAGGCAAAGGAAAACATTTTCTTATCAAAAGCTGCAAAGTACAGGATCCCTGTAATATCAGTGAATCAAACAGGTGCAAATACTGAACTTATTTTCGATGGTGCCTCTATATTGGTAAATGAAAAGGGTGAAAAATTTAATCAGCTCCCGTTTTTCGAGGAAGCCGTTGAAACCTATTCATTTGAAAATATTAAATCAGGCTCAATTGCTTACAAAGATCCGGCACCAGACTCTATTTCTCTTATTCACAAGGCTCTCGTTACAGGATTACGTGATTATTTTGCTAAATCAGGGTTAACAAAAAGTATTATAGGGCTTTCAGGTGGTATAGATTCTGCGCTTTGTCTCTGCCTGGCAGTCGATGCCCTGGGAAATCAAAACGTTAGAGCCTTGCTTATGCCTTCCCGATACTCCTCCGATCACTCAGTCGTCGATGCTGTAGCTCTTGCCAATAAGCTCAAGGTGCGTTATGATATCGTAAATATAGAGAAGCCGTTCAATGCCTTCGAGGAAGATCTTAAACCTGTATTCAAAGGAATGAACTGCGATGTAACCGAGGAAAATATTCAGGCCCGTATCAGAGCAATTCTGCTCATGGCTGTTTCAAATAAATACGGATGCATTGTATTGAATACATCTAACAAAAGCGAAGCAGCGGTTGGATATGGAACTCTCTATGGAGATATGGCAGGAGGCTTATCAGTAATAGGCGATGTTTATAAAACTGATGTTTACCGGCTTGCACACTTCATTAACATGGAAAACGAAATCATTCCTGAAAACATAATCACGAAACTGCCTTCAGCCGAACTAAGACCCGACCAATTTGACACCGATTCGCTTCCTGATTATAATATACTTGATTCAATATTATACCAGTATATCGAATTGCAGAAACCTGCAAGCGGTATCATAAAGGAAGGTGCAGATAAGGATACAGTACTAAAGGTTATAAGGATGATCGACTTCAACGAATACAAAAGATACCAGGCACCTCCTGTGCTGAGAATCTCATCAAAGGCTTTCGGGGCAGGAAGAAGAATGCCCCTGGTTGCCAGATATTAATTTATGCTTATTGCAAAAAACTGTCAATGTGACTTTTACAACTATCTGGAATTGAATATGTTAAAAATTGTTAATTTAAAAATCATTGATTTCTTTTATTACCTTTGATATGCTATTAAACATGTTCAATCCATGCAATATCTTAATCCATATATTGAGTTGTGTCTTGAAGGTTCTTCCTCCATTTTTAAAGGATTAAATCAGAAAGACAAAGAAACACTTGTCCATCAGCATAACGTGGCAATTATTAAGAAGGGCCAGTTTTTATTCAAAGAAGGAGAGAAACCTCGCGGATTGATCTGCCTGGCCTCTGGTAAAGTAAAAGTTTTTAAAGATGGAGTTGGCGGAAGAGGCCAAATACTCAAAATGGTACGCCAACAGGGATTTATTGGCTACAAAAATTTATTCTCTGATATCCCATGGTCAGTCTCAGCCATAGCGATTGAAGAATCGGCAATTTGCATCTTTGAGAAAAACTCATTCGTAAAGACTCTTAAGAAGAACCCCGAGCTTACAATAAAATTTATTAAAGTAATTGCTGACGAATTATGGTTTTCAAATAATAGATTGGTTTCACTTACACAAAAACACATACGGGGACGATTGGCTGAATCGCTATTGATACTGCGCGACACGTATGGTTATGAACCTGATGGAAAAACGATACGCGTATCGCTGTCAAGAGAGGATATCGCTAACTTATCGAACATGACCACATCAAATGCCATTCGTACACTCTCCAACCTCGCAACTGAAGGGATTATTGAAATTACCGGGAGAAGGATCAGTATCCTCGATAACAATAATCTCGAACATATCAGCGAATTAGGATGATCAGGTAATGATTAAAGTCTGTTTTGATTATTCCCGGAAGAAGACTCTTTTAACACGTCTTGGAATTGAGGTAAGTATCTCATAGGGAATAGTCTCACATATCGCAGCAATTTCATCGATTGAAATTTTTTCGCCGAATATTTCAGCTTCATCACCAGGGTTAGCATTCAGTCCGGTTATATCTGCCATACACATATCCATGCAGATGTTTCCAATTATTGGCACCTTTTTACCTTTAATATACAGGCTCCCATTACTGTTGCCTAATTTCCGGTTTAAACCATCAGCATATCCCGCTGGCAAAATGGCAATAATTCTTTCATTTTCAGACACATCTGCGCATCCGTATCCTACCGGTTCACCTGCTCTGATTTTCTTTATCTGTGAAATTCTTGTCTTGAAACGCCCGGCTGTTTTAAGATCAAGGCCTTCAAAATGACCTACGCCGTACATACCGATACCAGGCCGCACCATATCAAACTGATATTGAGGGAATCGTGCTATACCTGAAGAATTAAGTATATGACGAAGAAAAGGGTATCCGATAGTTTCATGGAGTTGTATAGCCGCTTTTAAAAAAACCTCCACCTGATGATGGGTAAAATGATCAAGTGCAGGATCCTCACTGCCTGCAAGATGTGAAAAAACTGAAACGACTCTTAAACATTCCTGTCCCTTAATTCTCTTCGCCATGACGTCCATATCCTCCGGCATGAAGCCAAGCCTGTGCATTCCTGAATCAATTTTAATATGAACAGGATAGCTTATGAGTCCGTGTCTGGAGGCAACAGTTAAAAATTGTTCAAGAGACAATTGGCTGTATATTTCAGGTTCAAGAGAATATTTTATCATTAATTCTGATGCAGAAGGATCAGGATTCATAACCATAACAGGCAATGTCACTCCTGAGTTTCTTAACTCTACTCCTTCGTCAACATAAGCTACGGCCAGATAACTTACCCGGTGGTATTCAAGTAATGTTGAAATCTCTGCAGGTCCTGCACCATAAGCGAATGCTTTAACCATTGCCATAATACGGGTACCACGATTGAGGTGACCGCGGAATTCATTAAGATTGTGGGATATTGCATCGAGGTTAACCTCCAGAACAGTCTGATGAATCTGCTGCTCAAGGAGTTTACCGATTTTCTCAAACTCAAAGATCCTTGCTCCTTTAAGAAGTATTATCTCATTTCTGAAATCAGAACTATTGAAGCTATTGACAAACTCATCAGTAGTATAGAAAAACCTTCCTCCATCCCCGAATAATTCACTGTTTCTGACAAGTGTATTTCCAATCCCGATAAACTTTTTAATACCGGTCTTTCTTATTTGTTCAGCGACTTCTCCATACAACTCCTTTTCATTCCGGCCACTCTGAATAAAATCCGAAAGTATCAGAGTAGTATGCGTGTCGGCCTGGGATTTAAGGTACTCAAGAGCCATTCCAAGTGAACCAGGATCCGAATTATAATAATCCTCGATAAGCTTGCAATTATTGATGCCGCTTTTCAGCTCCATTCTCATTGCTACTGAGACAAGTCCAGAAATCCCTTTAAAAATAGTTTCAGCCGGGGTTCCTAAAGCAAGGCATACGGCAGCAACAGTAATTGCATTTTCTACTGAAGCCCGGTCGGTGAATGGAATTTCAAAATCATTATTTATGCCATTAAAGCTCATACGGATACCCGTAACATCATGTGGCAGAGAACTCTTTGCAACAAAAACCTTTGCCCGTTTATTTTCAACTGACCAGTCAACCAGATTCTTTGACCTTAATATTTCATTGTTCTGTATTGATTGGTGAATAAGTTCATGATCTCTGCAATATATTATTAAAGAGGAATTTACAAAAAGCTTAAGCTTTTCCTCAACCTTCATTTTGTTGTCACGGAAATTCTCACTGTGTGCATCCCCGATATTTGTTATTACCCCAATATCAGGATCGATGATATGCTGAAGCTTTTCCATTTCACCTGGCAGTGAAATGCCTGCCTCGAATATTCCCAACTTGTATTTATCATCGAGTTTAAGGATTGAAAGAGGTACTCCTATCTGGGAGTTATAACTTTTCGGGCTTCTGATAACTGATGTTGTCAGGCCTAAGATATCGGCCAGCCATTCTTTGACGACTGTTTTGCCAGCGCTTCCCGTAACTGCTATTACAGATGACTTAAAGGATTTTCGTTTAAACGATGCTAATAATTGTAATGCATCTACTGTATTTTTGGTAACAATGAAAGCAGCCGAAGCATATCTTTCAATTTCTTCAGGAAGTTTTTCTACAATAAATACTCTGATGCCTTTCTGATAGAGATTCTCAATAAAATTATGACCATCGTGATTCTTTCCTTTCAATGCAAAAAAGAGAAGACCATCAGTGATACTTAACTGACGTGTATCTGTAACTATTTCTGTAACCGGAAGATCTGCGGGACCTGTCAGATTACCTTTTACTATCCTGGCAATATCAAATGAACTGAGATTCAACCGTTATTTATTTAAAGCTGCAATATAGCAATTCCTGCAAAGAGGCTCATAAAGGTTCTTTTCGCCCAGGAGCACAACCTGTGCGTCTTCCGATTTTCTGAAAGAGTATTGTGCAAGATTTCCACACCGCATACATATTGCATGTACCTTTGTAACATATTCAGCAATAGCAAGAAGAGCAGGCATTGGGCCAAATGGTTTTCCCATAAAATCCATATCAAGCCCGGCGATAACTAACCTGATTCCATTGTCAGCCAGAGAATTACAAACTTCAACAATAGAATTGTCAAAAAACTGTGCTTCATCGATTCCGACAACATCTATATCGCCTGCTAAAAGTAAAATTGCAGAAGCATTATCGACCGGAGTTGAAAGTATCGATTTATCGTCGTGGGAAACGACCCTGGTCTCAGAGTACCTTTTATCCAGGGAAGGTTTAAAAATTTCCACCTTTAATCCCGCAAACTGGGCTCTTCTTAACCGTCTGATCAGCTCTTCAGTTTTACCAGAAAACATAGAACCTGTTATTACCTCAATAGATCCTCTTTTCCCGGTTACTCTTATTGAATTTTCAAGAAAGTCCATCTGTACTGAATGTCTGTTATCAAGCTTAATTTATGGTTTTATTCATCGATGACTTGCTGAATAATCGTTACTTTTGCAAAATAAGGAAAATGGTTTGTTATATTAACATCAAATTGTATGGATTTCAAGTCGACCATTGATTTAATTATTAAAGATCTCAACGAAGCTTCTGAAATTATTGATGATCTGAAGAAATACCCTGGTGTCCCTGCTTTGCAGGTAGAGCTCGCAAAATCCAAATGCAGAAGCGCAGGCGAGGTAATTGCTCTTCTAAAAAGTCTTAGCTACAATGTACCTGCTAATAATGCAGCTATCCAAGAAAAGCAAGTGTTTAATTCACCTGATGAAATATTAACTCAGGAAAAGCCTGAGAAGGTTAGTCATCCGATAGAAGAAAAGAAAAAAGAATCAAACCAAAGGGAAATGACTCCTCCGCCTGTTGTGAAAAAAACAGAACCTAAAGTCCACGTGAAAAAAACAGACGAGACCTCCATTATTGCTGACAAATTCACTCATACCGCCGATCTGTATGATGAACAGTTAAGCAGTGTCAAAGCCAAAAAAGATATATCAGATCGTCTAAAGGTAAAACATGTAACCACCTTATCGGAAGCGATAGGTATCAGCGACAAGTTCCTGTTTATTGGCGAAATTTTCAATGGCAATAAAGAAGCGTATATACAGGCAATTTCACGTCTCGACAAAGCTGAAAGCCTCCAGGATGCTATGGCCATAATTGTAAGTTATACTGGTGAAAACACAGAAAGTGAGGCAGTCATCCAACTTCTTGATCTGGTAAAGCTCAAACTTCCGGCAAATGAGTAAACTTTTCCTGATCCCTACCCCAATCGGTAATCTCAGGGATATTACCTTAAGGGCTGTAGAAATTCTTGGAAGTGTTGATCTGATACTTGCCGAAGATACCCGGCAGACCAAAAAGTTGCTTAATCATTATAATATAAATACGCCTCTCCAGTCGCATCACATGTTCAATGAACATAAAAGTACGGAATCGATCTGCTTAAAGATCCTTGCCGGACAGACGATTGCCCTTGTTTCAGATGCCGGAACCCCGGGTATCTCTGATCCCGGATTTTTACTTGTCAGAACATGTGTTGAAAAAGAAATCCCGGTGGAAACTCTTCCAGGCCCTACTGCTCTGATACCTGCGCTGGTAAACTCAGGATTGCCGTGCGACAGGTTTTGTTTTGAGGGGTTTCTTCCGCCTAAAAAAGGCAGAAACAAAAGAATGCTGGGATTAATTAATGAGACCAGGACTATGGTCTTTTATGAATCCCCTTACCGTCTGGTAAAAACACTGAATGAATTTGCAACTCATTTTGGGCCTGATCGTAATGCCTCAGTTTCGAGGGAATTAAGCAAAATGTTTGAGGAAAACATCAGAGGAACCTTATCGTTCCTTTCGGAATACTATACAAATAAACCACCAAAAGGAGAAATAGTTATCGTTGTAGCCGGGAAGAAGGATTAAATTGTAATTTACCTCTCCCTAAATCCCTCCCCCGGGAGGGAGGGACTTTGAAAACATATATTAATTTAGCTGGCCTCCCCCGCTCTCATGGGAGCGGGGGACGAGAGGGGGTGAGGCAGAAAGGAAAATGGGGTATGAACCTATACTGTTAAAATATAATGAAACAATTTCTTCTGATATTTCTGATACTGCTATTTCTCACCTCGTTCGCACATTCACAGATTCTTAAAGGTAAAATAACAACCCAGTCTGGTGATCCGGTTCAATATGCAACCGTTTATATTCAGGAACTTAAGCAGGGAACAACATCAAATACAAAGGGAGATTATGAGATCAGGCTCGCTGCCGGCAAGTATACTGTAGTTTATCAGAGTCTCGGTTATCAGCCTGTTTATGTTACTATCAGCTTGTCAGGTGAGACTGTATCGAAGGATGTGGTACTTCCTTTGCAATACTATGAGATACCTGAAGTCAGAATATCGGCTTCGGGTGAAGATCCTGCATATTATATTATGAGAAAAGCAATTGGAATGGCGCCTTATTACCTTAATAATGTAAGTTATTATAAAGCAGAGGTTTATTTAAAAGGAAATCTGGTTATTAAAAAGATTCCGAAACTATTGCAGAAATCGATGAAAATGGAGTCCTCCGATAACAGAGCTTCAGTTAGTGCAGGATCAAGACCTAAAAGTGAGGAAAAGTTATTTAAAGCGGGCGACTCATTTCTCATGGAATCAGTTAATGAAATAGAATATACAGCGCCTGATAAGTATTTTCAGAGAATGATTTCGTACAATAGCACTTTCCCTTCTCAGGGGAATGAGATATCGCCTATGAGTTTTATTCAGGCAAGTTTTTATCAGCCTGTTCTTGCAGATATCGCTATATCTCCGCTTGCTCCGAATGCATTTTCTCATTACAATTATAAATTCCTTGGCGCTTCACTGCAGGGAAATTTTACTATAAATAAAATTCAGGTAATTCCAAAACGCAAAAGCCAGCAACTTTTTGAGGGCACTATTTATATTATTGAAGATCTCTGGTGCCTTCAGAGTGTTGATCTTACTAACGATAACCTGTTTGGCAAAGTAAGAGTCCAGCAAATATATATTCCTGTTCAGGATGATATATGGATGCCTGTAAGTCATAAATTTGAAATAAATATCGCTATCATAGGATTCAAAGCAGATGCCGGATACGGAAGCTCTGTTAAATACACAGAGGTAAGACCTAACCTTTCATTGCAGAGACCAGCTGCCTTATCATCTGATTATTCTGCAAAAACGGCAACCAACCAGAAGACTGCTGATACCATTACTTCCAAATCAAAACAAAAGATTAACAAAATTCTTGAAAAGGATAAGTTATCAAACCGTGATATGATGAAGTTATCGAGACTCATGGAGAAAGAATCTGAAGGGAGTATTAATGACAGCAGTAAAAAAAATCTGGAAATAAGGGATAAAACTACACATATTGTTGAAAAGGACGCTGACAAAAAAGATAGTACCTACTGGGCCAAAATCAGACCCATTCCCCTGTCGGATGTTGAGATGCGAAGTTTAAAAATCAGCGATAGCATAAAATCAGCAGCCACAGTTAAAGAACTAAAAACCGATACAATTCCCTCAGTAAAAACTAAAGAAAAGAATAAAGTTACTAAAACAGTTCATGATATCGCCTTAGGACATTCCTGGTCTGACACAACAGGATTCCGGTTTTCCTATGGTGGATTAATCGATTTAAAAAATCTTAGATTTAATACTGTCGACGGTTTTATTTACGGAATGGACTTAGCCTTTTCAAAATCATGGAAGAATAGTAACTCATTTAATTTTATCCCTGATATCCGCTGGGCCTTCAGCAGAGAAAAGATAATATGGGGGATAAACACGAGCTTCGGATTTAACAAAGTAAAACACAGAAGATTATTTCTAAGGACTGGAATTACAAGTAAAGATATTAATAATGGCGGCGGGATCAACCCGTTTATAAATACGTTAACCTCGCTTCTACAAAAGAAAAACTACCTGAAGCTGTATGAATCGAGATATCTGACACTTGGCTACTCCAGTGAGATTGTTAACGGTCTAACTATCGAATTGAGCAGCAATTTTGAGGATCGCAGAGTGCTTCAGAATACTACCAGCTTCACAATAATTAAGTCCTCGAAAACTTATTCTGATAATGTCCCTGTCAACAGGTATCTATCCCCGGGATCGAATGAGATCAATTCATTGCGAGACCAGAAGCATTTTGACTTTCTTACAAAAATTTCATATACCCCATTTCAGAGATACAGATTAATTAAAGGTGTCAAGATACCGGTCAGTTCTGACTGGCCAAAGTTTGATCTGACCTGGCAACACGGGGTTAATGATTTCAGTGAAATCACATCGGGATTAAGGCGATTCGATATGTTCAGGTTTGAAGCATCCAGGAGCAGCAGCATCGGAGCATTCAGTAATATCAGGTGGAGAATGAGAACTGCGGGATTTCTTGATAACAGAAGTCTGACTTTCTACGACTTCTTTCATATCAACTCCCAGCCTTTTCCCCTGCTTCTTAATGATTATGAGGATGCCTTCATGATACCGGCTTTCTATTCTCTAAGTACACCTGAGTTTTATGTTGAAGCTCATGTAAAATACACAACACCTTACTTACTCCTGAAACTACTTCCCGGACTGAGTAATACTCTAATGCGCGAAAATATCAGTCTTTCGTATCTGGGTTCCCGTTATCAAAAAAACTATACTGAAATAGGTTACG
>Ga0066793_10001511_pt1 | contig 10649 bp, 8 predicted proteins | sample PersoiDNA2013189_FD_83876 | JGI IMG/M metagenome (GOLD analysis project Ga0066793, IMG submission 83876) | Permafrost soil microbial communities from the Arctic, to analyse light accelerated degradation of dissolved organic matter (DOM) -... | ecosystem: Environmental > Terrestrial > Soil >...
CCCGGTCGATCCGGAACACCCGCCCGGGGGACTCGGTCCCGGCGAGCAGGTTGCCGCTCTTGTCGAACGCGAGCGACACGACGTTGGTGGTGCTGGTTTTATAAAAGACCGAGCCCTTGCCGTCCGGCGTGATGCGGTAGATGTTGCCCTTCTCGCCGGTGGCCGCGAAGACCACGCCGTCGGGCGCCACGGCGAGGGCCCAGATGTACTTGTCGTCCGGATCGAAAAAGGTCCTGGACGTGCCGTCCGCCGCGACCTGGTAGATCTTGCCGTCCGGGGAGGTGGCGACGTAGAGGCCGCCGTTCGGCGCCGACGCGAGCGCGTGGACTTCCATCTCCGGCGCGTCGAAGAAGGTCGACGTCTTGCCGTCGCGCGCGATGCGGAGGACGAGGCCTTCATTGCCGGTGCCGGCCCAGAGCGCGCCGTCGCTGCCGGCAAGCACCGTCCAGACGAAGGGGGCGGACGTTTCCGCGATCTGGGTGACCGCGGGTCCCAGGAGGACCCGGCCGTCGCTGTCAATGGAGAGGTCCTCGACGTCCCCCTTCAGGAAATCCAGCTGGGTGGAGACGGTCCAGAACGTGGGGGTCGAGGCCAGGAGCGCCGTCGACGCGGCAAGCGCCGCCATCACCGCCACACCGATTCGTTTGAGCATGCAGCCTTATTGGCGGCCGGGATGGCCGTCGAGATCGATCGTCAGCACGCGCGTGCCGCTGATGGCGGAGTTCATCGAGATCTCCCATTCGCCGAGCGCGGCGCTTCTGATCGGCGCGAAGTTGCCGCCGCTGCGATCCCCCTCGAGCACCGCGAGCACCGAGGGGGGCAGGGACGTGAGCGCCTCGCCGTTCACGACGGCGCCCGGCGTGCCGGTGAGCAGCCGGACGTAGACGCGGTTGTTGCGATGCGACTGGTTCAGCACCTTGATCATCTGCGCGACGCTCTGGGGCTGGAGGCTGCGGCGCAGCTCGCGCTGCTCGATCTGGTTCAACTGCTTGCCGTCGGTGACCATCACGGTCAGCTGCCCGGACGCGTTGGCCGGGATTTCAATCGGGATGGTCGAGATGGTTTCCGCGCCGCGATAGCTGCGCGTGAGGACCTTCAGCGGCACGGTGCGGCCGGCGCGCGGGTGCACCTCGTCGAGCCAGACGCGCTCGATCGTGGCGGCGCGCGATTCTTCCGAGGTCGAGATGGCGAGCTCGACCCCCTTGACGGTCACCGGCTCGAGGTCGTTGGCGAGGAGCATCGTGATCGGGCCGGCCACGTACGCCGCCGCCGAGGGGATCGTGTTGTCGCCGGTAAAGATGTCCTCGTACTCCAGGTCCGCGTGGTGCTCGAACGTCGCCTGGCCCTTGACGGTGAACGTGACCGCGCCGAACTGCCGCTCGTAGTTGCCGAGCGTGTTGAACAGCGCGACGTAGGTGAGGAGCGGCGTGAACAGCTGATCGTTCACGACGGTGTAGTGAAAAGTCCGCTTCGGCGCGCGGCCGGAGTCGAGCGTGATCGTGACGGGAATGACGGCGGGGCCCTTGCCGAGCGTGCCCGCGATCGCCGTCGCGCGATCCTGCTGCATCGTCCCGATCACGTCCCCCATCGTGGCGATCTTGAACGACGACATCAGGCTCGGCAGCGTCGCGTACACGTACGCACGCGTCATCGGGAACGCGGTCGGCCCGAAGTTGAAGAAGGGATGGCCGAACGCGTAGATGCGCTTGCCGTCCACGTGCGTCACCGTGCCGGTCGCCCCCATTTCGCCGTCGCCCCCCATGAGCGAGACGCCGATGGGGTCGCCGGGACGCAGCGGCCCGGACGCGGGCGGTACGTCGCCGGCCGATCCGCCCGAGAGGACCGGCGTGAATCCGGCTTCACGGAACATGGAAGACAGAAGATCTGAGGTCGCCGGGTCCATCCCGCTCATGACGAGCGGCGTCGCGATCGGGCGGAGCAGCGCACCCATCTGCGAGCCTGCCGAAGGCGAGAGGCCGAACGACTGCACGTCCGCCGGGCGATCCGCGAACATGGCCACGCGCGCGTAGGTGGCGCGGATGGCGGCGGCGAGATGCTCCGGCGTGACGGGCAGGTCGAGCCGCGCCTGCGCGGACCCCGCGCGGCGCGCGCCGGTGTCTGAGGTCGCATCGATCATTTCCTGGATCGGCGTAATGCCGGCGATGGGCTCCTTCGGAAACGCACCGATGGAGTAGGACACCGCGCCGATGAGGCGCCCGTCGATGTAGACCGGGCTGCCGCTCATGCCCGCGATGACGCCGGTTTCCGCCAGCGGGCCGCCTTCGAGCCTCGCGAGGATCAGGTTGCGCTGGGGAGCCTGGACGTTCTTCAGCACGCCGAGAATGTGGACCGTGAAGTCCTTGAGGTCGGACCCCTCGAAGACCGTCCGGCCGACGCCGACCATGCCCGGCTTGATTTCATCGATCGGCATCAGGCTGGTGGACGCGGGGACCCGAACCCAGCCGAACGCCGCGAGCGCGACGGTAAGGAGAAAAACCCGGATCTTCATGGTGTGTAAACCTTTATAGCATGATTTAGACGCCGCCCAGGCGATCCTGGTTCTACCTGTGTTAGGCTTCACCAATCGTGTTGAGCCAGACCCTCCTCGCCTCCGGCCGTGCGACGTTCGCGTCGTATTGGTGGTGGTACGCGTCCAGTGGGGGGGCGAAGCGCTAAGGCACGTCGGCAGATAGCGATTTTTCCGAGAGCCCCCTCAATCCACCGCGGTTGAGGGGGCTCTCTTTTTTGGGGTCTTCGTTTTCGGGGTTGTAGCCACGACTCAGATCTGCGTGACGGTCATCGGGAAGGACACGAACGCGATTCGACACGCGCGGAGCGCCGCTGAAGTCGACGCCGACCTGGTGGAGCTGCGCCTGGACTCGATGACGCGGCCGGACGTGGCGGCGGCGCTCGCGGGCCGGAAGAAGCCGGCGATCGTGACGTGCCGTCCTCTACGCGAGGGGGGCTTGTTCGACGGCGCGGAGGAAGATCGCCTGCGGATCCTCGAGCAGGCGCAGGCGCTCGGCGCCGAGTTCGTGGATGTCGAGTGGGACGTGCGCGTCGAGCCGTTCCTCGAGCCGCGCGGCGGACGCGGGGTCATCGTGTCGAAGCACGTGTTCGACGGGACGCCGTCGAACATTCCGGAGCTGATGCAGGACCTGCGACGGGCTGGCGGGGAAGTCGCGAAGCTGGCGGTGATGATCGACCGCGCGTCCGACGTGGTCCCGCTGCTCGCCAGCGCGCGCCCGGACGGCGCGTCGGTGTTGATCGGCATGGGCGGCGCGGGGCTCGCGACCCGGATCCTGGCGGCCCGTTTCGGATCCCGCTGGACGTACGCGGGTGACGGCGTGGCGCCGGGCCAGCTGACGGTGGGGCGCCTGCTGCAGGAGTTCCGCTTCCGGCGCATCCGGCCCGACGCGGCGATTTACGCGCTGCTCGGGCGGCCGGTTGTGAACTCGTTGTCTCCCGCGATGCACAACGCGGGATTCGCGGCGCTGGGGTTGAACGCCGCCTACGTGCCGGTCGAGGCGAGGGACGTCGAGGACTTCCGCGCCTTCGCGGACGCGCTGGGCGTCCGCGGCGCGAGCGTGACGAGTCCGTTCAAGCGCGACGTCATGCGGCTCCTCGACGAGGTCTCACCGGCCGCGGAAGCCGCCGGCGCCGTGAATACGCTCGCGATGAGAGACGGCCGCTGGATCGGCACCAACACCGACGCGGACGGGTTCCTCGAACCGCTGCGGAAGCGCGTGCCCGCGCTCGCGGGTGTGCGCGCGGTCATTCTCGGCGCGGGAGGCGCCGCGCGCGCGGTCGGCCTGGCGCTCGCTCGTGAAGGCGCGCACGTGGCGATTGCCGCGCGCCGGCCGGAGGCGGCGCGCACGGTCGCGCGCGCAATCGGCGCGACGGTGGGGGACTGGCCCCCGGCGCGAGACTCGTGGGACGTGCTGGTCAACGCGACCCCCGTCGGCGGCAGCACCGAACCGGGCACGCCGTTCGCGGGCCCCTTTGGCGGACGCCTGGTGTACGACCTGGTCTACGACCCCGACCCGACGCCGCTGATGCGCGCGGCGGCCGAGGCCGGGTGCCCGGCGATCGGCGGCCTGGAGATGCTCGTCGCGCAAGCGGAGCGGCAGTTCGAGATCTGGACCGGTCAACGGCCGCCGGCAGGTCTTTTTGCACAGGCGGCCCAGCACACCCGTAGTGTCCGGCTTCAGCCGGACTCAGAGACTTATGAAACAGACGACGTTTGACGAGTTCGTGGAGTTGGCGCGGCGCGGCACGTTCGTGCCGGTCGTGAAGGAAATCATGGCGGACCTGCTGACGCCGGTCTCCGCCTTCCTCAAGATTGCCGAGCATTCGGACTACGCCTTCCTGTTCGAGAGCGTGGAAGGGGGCGAGCAGGTCGCGCGCTATTCCTTTCTCGGGAAGGACCCGTTCCTGGTGCTGCGGTCGCACCAGGGCAAGACCGTGATCGATCGATCCGGTGTCACGACCGAGACGGACGAGCCCTTCGTGCCGGCCCTCCGGCGCCTCATGGCGGAGTTCCGCGCTCCCTACGTGCCGGACCTGCCGCGTTTCACGGGCGGGGCTGTCGGCTTCATCGGCTACGACGCGTCGGTCGGCTTCGAGCCGGCGCTGGCCGATGCGTGGGCCAATGCCGCGTGGGTCCCGAAACCAGCCGACCGGCCGGAGGCCGGAGATATCGAGGACGAAGCCGGCTTCATGCTGTTCGATACCGTCCTGGCCTTCGACCACGTCAAGCACCGGATCCTGATCATCGCGAACGCGCGCATCACGCCAGACGAGGATCTGGCCGCGCTCTACCAGTTCGCCTGCGCCAAGATCCAGTTCCTCGAGCGCGAGCTGGAGCGCGGTCTCTCGCAGACGCGGCCTGGCGGGCGGAAGGCGCCCACGCTCAGTTCGAACGTCACGCGCGAGACGTTCGAAGCCGGGGTGCGGACCATCAAGGAACGGATCGCGGCGGGGGATATCTACCAGGCGGTCCTGTCGCAGCGGTTCGAGGCGAACGTCGAGGCGGAGCCGCTGACGGTCTATCGGGCGCTGCGCCACGTGAACCCGTCGCCGTACATGTATTTCATCCAGATGGGGAAGTTCGCGATCGTCGGCTCCTCGCCAGAAATGTTGGTACGAGTCGAGGGGCAGCACGTCGAGACCCATCCGATCGCGGGAACGCGGCCGCGCGGCAAGACGAACGAAGAAGACCTCCGCCTGGCCGACGAGCTCAAGCGGAACGAAAAAGAGCGCGCCGAGCACGTCATGCTCGTCGATCTCGGAAGGAACGACCTGGGGCGGGTCTGCGAGTACGGCAGCGTGAAGGTGCCGCAGTACATGGGCATCGAGCGCTACTCGCACGTGATGCACCTGGTGTCGACCGTCGAGGGACGGCTGGCGGACGCCCACGATCACCTCGACGCGCTCGTCTCGTGTTTCCCCGCCGGCACGGTCTCGGGCGCGCCGAAGATCCGCGCGATGCAGATCCTCGCGGAGCTCGAGCCCACGCGCCGAGACCTCTACGCGGGCGCGGTCGGCTACATCGACTTCGCCGGCAACCTGGATTTCTGTATCGCGATCCGCACCATCACGCTGCGTGACGGCATCGCGCGCGTGCAGGCCGGCGCCGGAATCGTGGCCGACTCGAACCCCGCGGCCGAGTACGAAGAAACCAGGGACAAGGCGCGCGCGCTGATCCAGGCGATCAAGATGGCGGAGACAGAATTATGACTCGGTCCCTGCTCCCTCAGTCGCTCGTCCGGGGTCCCTGGTCCAGAGTCTCTGGTCCTGGGTTTCTGGTTCCGATGACGCCAGGACTGAGCACGGCAAGGTGCCAGGACGCGGGGACCGAGGACCCAGGGACCAAGGGACCAGGGACTGATTAATGAGAGTTCTCCTTTTGGACAACTACGACTCGTTCACCTACAACCTCGCGCAGTACATCGGGGAGCTGGGGCATGCGCCGGTCGTGCACCGCAACGACCAGATCTCGCTCGGGGAGGTCGAGGCGATGCGTCCCGATCGGATCGTGATTTCGCCGGGGCCCGGCCGCCCGGAGGATGCGGGGATCACCGTGGAGGTCATCCGTCAGCTCGGGAAGCGCATCCCCGTGTTCGGCGTCTGTCTCGGGCACCAGGGGATCGGCCACGCCTTCGGAGGAGCGGTGGTGCGCGCGCCGGTGCTGATGCACGGGAAGGTGTCGAGCATCCAGCACGACGGCCGCGGCGTCTTCGCGGGCGTGTCCCAGCCGTTCGTCGCAGGGCGCTACCACTCGCTGATGGTGTCGGACCCGCCGCCGGACGCGCTGGAGATCAGCGCGAGAACCGACGATGGGATCATCATGGGCCTGAGGCATCGCGAGTGGCCCGTCCACGGGGTCCAGTTTCATCCCGAGTCCGTGCTGACCGGCGAGGGACGGAAAATCCTGCGCAATTTCCTGGAGCTCGCATGTTCCCCGGATTGATCGACAAGCTGCAGCATCGGGTGGACCTCACGGTCGAGGAAGCCTCCGGCGCCATGGAGACGATCATGGACGGCGGCGCGCAGCCGTCGCAGATCGCGGGCTTCCTCGTGGGCCTCGCCATGAAGGGGGAGCGCCCGGACGAAATCGTGGGCCTCGCGCGGACGATGCGGGGACGGGCGACGAAGTTGAGCCGGTCGTTCGCTCCGGTGTTCGACACCTGCGGCACCGGCGGGGACGGCGCTCACACGTTCAACGTCTCGACCGTCGCCGCACTCGTGCTGGCCGCCTCCGGCGTGCGGGTTGCGAAGCACGGCAACCGCAGCGCCTCGAGCCGGTGCGGCAGCGCGGATCTGCTGGAAGAGCTCGGCGTGAACGTCACCGCGCCGCCGCCGATCGTCGAGCGCTGTCTCGACGAGGTGGGGATCGCCTTCCTGTTCGCGCAGATCTTTCATCCGTCGATGCGCCACGCGGCGCAGACACGAAAGGAGCTCGGCGTCAGGACCGCGTTCAACCTGCTCGGTCCGCTCACCAATCCGGCCGGGGCGTCCCGGCAACTCGTCGGGGTGCCCCGGCCCGAGCTCACCGAGCTCGTCGCCCGGTCGCTTGCGCACCTCGGCGCGGAGCGGGCGTGGGTCGTGCACGGCGCCGACGGTCTCGACGAGATCTCGACGACCGGATACACGAAGGTCTCGGAGTGCCGCGACGGCGCGGTCAATACGTTCTATCTGCATCCCGCGGACGTCGGCCTCGCCAAGTCCGGCCCGGAGACGCTGCGCGGCGGCGACGCGGCCGACAACGCCGCAATCGCGCGGTCGATTCTCGCCGGCCAGCCGGGCCCGCGGCGCGACATCACGCTGCTCAACGCCGGCGCATCGCTTCTCATCGCGGGCACGGTCGCAACGATTCCCGAGGGACTCGCGCTGGCGGCTGACGCCATCGACAGCGGACGCGCGGCCGCCGTCCTCCAGAAGCTCGTGACCGTGTCGCAGGACGGACAGCCTCCGTCACGACTACGGCGGCCGCCCGAAGCCTCGCGCGAAGGCGGAAGGGGGTCGGCGTGACGAACGCGCCCGCGGAGTCGCCGGATCTGCTCGCGACCATCGTCGCGGCCGCGCGGCGCATCGTCGAGGTCCGCAAACACGCTGTCACCGAGTCCGCGCTGGAGGCAGCCGCGGCCAAGCGCAGGCCGAACGGCGCGGCATTCGTCCGCGGGCTGCGAAGCGGCCCGTCTCCGCGCGTGATCGCCGAATGCAAGCGCCGGTCACCCTCGCGGGGCATCCTGCGTGAGGACTATCGTCCGGCGGATCATGCGAAGGCCTACGCGGACGCCGGCGCGGCAGCCATCTCCGTCGTCACGGAGCCGACATTCTTCGACGGGTCGCTTGCGGACCTGGAGGCCGCCCGGGCGGCGGTCAACGCGCCGCTCCTCCGGAAGGACTTCATCGTCGAGCGGTACCAGATCCTGGAGGCGGTCGCCTCAGGCGCGGACGCGATCCTGCTGATCGTCGGCGCGCTGACGCCGGCCGCGCTGAAGACGCTGCTGGCGGACGCCGAGGCGGCGTGTGTCGCGGCGCTCGTCGAAGTCCACGACGCGGGCGAGTTGCGCGTGGCGGCGGACGCCGGCGCCGAGGTGATCGGTGTCAATAGCCGGAACCTGAGGACGCTGGGGGTTGAGCCGCGCCTGCACGATCGACTCGCGGCGCTGATGCCGAAGGGGGCCGTCGCCGTCGCGGAGAGCGGCCTGCGCGAGCCCGCTGACCTCCTCCGACTCGAGCGCGCCGGGTACCACGCCTTCCTGGTGGGGGAGCGGCTGATGGCCCAGCCGGACCCCGGAGCCGCGCTTCGAGCGCTTCGTGGAGCGCAGGCATGATCCGCGTGAAGATCTGCGGCGTCACAACGATAGAGGATGCGCTCCTGGCCGCGGAGCTCGGGGCGTCCGCGATCGGGCTCGTGTTCTGGCCGGGAAGCCCGCGTGTTGTCGCGCGCGAGCAGGCGCAGGCGATTGTCGCCGCGCTGCCGCCGTTCGTCAGCGCCGTGGGCGTGTTCGTCGATCAGCAGGACGAGGCCGCGCAGATCGCGCGCGAGACCGGGCTGACCGTTGTGCAGTTTCACGGCGACGAGCCGCCGGGCAGCTATCGCGCGTTTCCGGTTCGGGTCATCAAAGCCATCACGGTCCGCGACGCGTCCGCGCGCGAGGAGGCGGCAATGGTCCCCGCGGGCGCGACCGTGCTCCTCGACGCCCACGATCGCGTGACGCGCGGCGGAACGGGCCGGACCATCGACTGGTCGATCGCGTCCATGATCGCGCGCGAACGGCGGGTCATTCTCTCGGGCGGATTGAACGCCGCGAACGTGGCGGACGCGGTGGAGGCGGTCCAGCCCTACGCCATTGACGTGTCGTCGGGTGTCGAGTCGGCCCCCGGCAGAAAGGATCCCGTGAAGCTGCGCGCGCTCTTTGCCGCGCTCCGGGCCGCGGACTGCGCGGATCACGCGGAATTAGACATATGAGACACGAACTCCATGGGCCTGTCTTTGGTTCGCGCGATCCCGATGCGCGCGGGTACTACGGGCCGTACGGCGGGCGCTTCGTGCCCGAAACGCTCGTGGCGCCGATCGAAGCGCTGACGGCGGCCTATTTCAAGGTCCGCGACGAGGAGAGCTTCCGAACCGAGCTTGGACAACTGCTGCGCGACTACGTCGGGCGCCCCACGCCGCTTTACGAAGCGCGGCGGCTCACGGCCTCCGTCGGCGGCGCACGCATCGTCCTCAAGCGCGAGGACCTGGCGCATACCGGCGCGCATAAGATCAACAACGCGCTCGGTCAGGCCCTGCTCGCCGTCCGCATGGGCAAGCGCCGTATCGTCGCGGAAACGGGCGCCGGGCAGCACGGCGTCGCGACCGCGACCGTGTGCGCGCTCCTGGGCCTCGACTGCCATGTCTACATGGGCTCGGACGACATGGCGCGCCAGTCGCTCAACGTGTTCCGCATGCGGCTCCTGGGCGCCGAAGTCGTGGAGGTGACGGCAGGCTCGCGCACGCTGAAGGACGCGATCAACGAGGCGATGCGCGACTGGGTGACGAACGTCACCGAGACGTACTACTTGCTGGGATCGGTGCTCGGTCCGCATCCGTATCCGCTGATGGTGCGCGAGTTCCAGTCGGTCATCGGCCGCGAGGCGCGCGCCCAGTGCCTCGCGCAGTTCGACCGCCTGCCCGAGGCCGTCGTGGCGTGCGTCGGCGGCGGCAGTAACGCCATGGGGATCTTCGACGCGTTCATCGAGGACAGGAAGACACGGCTCGTCGGCGTCGAGGCGGGCGGACGCCGCATCACGCAGGGTCAGCATGCCGCGCGGTATGCGGGCGGGAGCGCCGGCGTCCTGCAGGGGACCCGCAGCTTCGTGCTGCAGGACGCGGACGGCAACGTCGAGCTGACGCACTCGATCTCGGCGGGTCTCGACTACGCGGCGGTCGGCCCCGAGCACGCCTGGCTGCGTGAGAGCGGCCGGGCGGAATACACGTGGATAGACGACGCGGCGGCCCTCGCGGCGTTCCAGCGGCTGGGGCGCGAAGAAGGGATTCTGCCGGCGCTCGAATCCTCACACGCCATCGCGCACGCGTGCCGCCTGGCGCCGACGATGGCGAAGGACGCGATCCTGCTCGTGAACCTGTCGGGCCGCGGCGACAAGGACGTGCTCAGCGTCCAGGCCGCGCTCGATGGAGGACGCTGATGTCGCGCATTGCCGAGGTCTTCAGCCATCTCAAGAACGGTAAGCGTCCCGGCCTGGTCGCCTACGTGACCGCCGGGGACCCTGACCTGGCGCGCACCGCGGAGATCCTGGTCGCGCTCGCCGCGAACGGCGCGGACGTGATCGAGGTCGGGATTCCCTTCTCGGATCCGCTGGCGGACGGCCCCGTCATCCAGCGGGCGTCCGAACGCGCGCTCGCGAGCGGCACGACGCTACGCGGCGCGCTGCGCATGATCAAAGAGACCCGGTCGAAGATTGCGGCGCCGATCGTTCTGTTTACGTACGCGAATCCTGTCTTCCGGATGGGGGAGGCGGAGTTCGTGACGGCCGCGGCGGATGCCGGCGTCGACGGCGTGCTCGTGCTGGATCTGCCGGTCGAGGAGGCCGGCCCGTTCCGCGGCCGGCTCGTCGGCGCGCGGCTTGACCCGATC
>Ga0066793_10001512_pt1 | contig 10646 bp, 7 predicted proteins | sample PersoiDNA2013189_FD_83876 | JGI IMG/M metagenome (GOLD analysis project Ga0066793, IMG submission 83876) | Permafrost soil microbial communities from the Arctic, to analyse light accelerated degradation of dissolved organic matter (DOM) -... | ecosystem: Environmental > Terrestrial > Soil >...
AGCCGGAACCGGCCTTCGAGCCGGATCCCGCGCCGGTAGCCTTTCAGGAATCGGCGCCGGGCAGCACGTCGCATGCCGAGGTGATTTCGCTCGATGCGATGCGGTCCGTCGCTCCCAGCTACCAGGCGGAGGATCTCGACGTTCCCGCCTTCCTGCGGAAACGCAGCGAAGTGATGTAACGTACAGCGAGCGATGGAGAGACGGGCATCCTCGCCCGTCGTTTCTGCCGCTGTTGCATAAGGAGTCGCGCCAGCATAATCTGGCACGCGGCAGATTCTCCTCGCCTCAGTCAGGCAGGACAAAATCTTTCGGACGAATGCCACCTCTATCCACGAGCTCGAAATCTCTCCTCATTCTGCTGGTGCTGCTGGCTGCGTCCGAATTCATCGTGCGCGGTCCCGCACGTTTTCTGCGGGCGGCGGACTCGACGATTGCGCGACGGTTGTGGGTTCGTCCATGGGAGCGTGTATGTCCATCATAGCTATCATCTCAACGGAAGGAATATCTCGAAGGGTAATCGCGGGCTACTCTGTGGTATCGGTTCCGGCCAAACGAAACTTGGCAAAGACAATTCGCTGCCGGTAGTCCCACAGCCGCTGCGGCCAATCGCGGCGCATGCAGGGCTTTTCTATGACGACAAAATAAGCGCCACAGATAACTACAATCGCGGCACCGACAAGCACGAGTTGCACGGACAGGTAGATCCAATAAGGCGCGGTCCCGGCCAGGCGCCTGGTAAGTCGCCCCACCGCAGAGATCACTTCATAGTGAAGCAGGTAAATGGAGTAACACATCCCTCCGATGGCTGATACCCAGCGATTCGAGAAGAAACGATTGACGAGACGACCGCGAAAGGCAGCAAAGTAGAGGAGAAAGATCCAAGCGGGGAAAAGCCAGTCAGCGAGGATACGCGAATGGAGGATCACAAATAGCAGGGGCCATCCCGCCAGCGCAACCAAGTCCCATGCGAGGTTTCGCCGCGGAACTTCGCCCCAGCTGGCTAGAAAAACGTCGGCGAGCAGGAATCCAACCAAGAAAAATTGCACGTACGCGAAAATCGAGAGTGATGCCCGAGGACTGTGGTGCAGAAAGAGAGCCTGGCCCGACAGGGCTGCCAGTATGAGAATGGCAATCGAAGAGCGCCGTAACGTTCGACTTCTGATTGCGAAGAGAAGTGTCAGCAACGGGACCAGCATGTAAAACTGCACTTCGATCTCAAGCGACCAAGCCACTCCCATTGCTGGGCTGAATGTTCCATAAATCAGGCTGTGCAAATAAAAGAGGCTGGCTGCTAAATGCGGATAAAAACTGGCAGGCGGCGCCCCCCCGATGGCCGCAGCCAGAATGAACAGGACAAGCAGCGCGACAATGTAAGGGGGTTCCAGACGAGTTAACCGGCGCAGATAGTACTTGCGCAGACTCACGGGAGCGGCCCCTTTAAGGTAATGCGCAGCAAAGGGAAGCCCAAGGATGAAGCCACTGATCACGAAGAAAAGCTCGACGCCGCGGAATCCTACCATAGCCGCCTGGGCCAGCCAGTCGGAATGGGGGGGAGCAGCACTATAGAACGGTGACTTTGCTGTAAGGTATCCGTTCAGGTGAAACAGAATGACCATGCCGATGGCTGCGAAGCGCAGGCCGTCCATCTCAGGGATAAACCGGCCCGAACTGGTTTCGCGGGAAATATGAGCCAGGAATCTGCCGGCAATAGAATTGCGTCTGGAAACAGAGAGTGGGGCCGTACATTTCTCAAGGCCAGCCGGATTGGGCTCACATGCATCCATATCCAAAACAGTGCCTTAAAGTCGCGATCACACATATTACTCTATTGAAACCGCTCGTGCTTGCTAGCTGGAACCGCTTATGAGACCCAGGTGATTTCGCTCGATGCGATGCGGTCCGCCGCTCCCAACTACCAGGCGGAGGATCTCGACGTTCCGGCCTTGTTGTGGAAACGCAGCGACGTGATGTAGTGTAAACGACGAGCGATGGAGAGACGGGAGTCCTGGCCCGTCGTTTTCCGCTGCTGTTGCACTAAGGAGTCACGCCAGCATAATCTGACTCGCGGCAAATTTTCCTTGCCTCAGTCAGGCAGGACACAATCTTTCGGACGAATGCCACCTCTATCCACGAGTTCGAAATCTCTCCTCATTTTGCTGGCGCTGTTGGCTGCTTCCGAATTCATCGTGCGTGGTCCCGTACGTTTTCTGCGGGCGGCGGACGTCAATGATTTCATCTCGCCTTATATCCAATCCAGGGCTCTGGTGAAGGGAATGGATCCTTACAGCCCGGAGGTGCTGGTGCGACTCTGGCCCGTCGAGGGCGCACGCCGGCCTGGCTTTCTTGCCAGAGACCTGGCTGACGGTTCGTTGATTGCGAAGAGCGGGATGCCGACCGCCTATCCCCTTACCTGTCTGTTCCTGCTCACGCCCTTGGCTGTTTTACCATGGCCAGTCGCTCACTTTGCCTGGCTAGTCATTACTGCATGTCTGACTCTCGGCCTGATCTGGTCGCTTCTCGCGATAGGTGGATTCGAAAGGAACGACTGGCGCGCCTATGCCTTCGTGGCTTTCTCGTTGGCTCTTGCGCCTCTGCACACCGGTTTTGCGGCTGGCAGCATTGTGATCGGCACGGTGGCTCTTTGCGGAATTGCCATAGCCCGAGATCAACGAGGGAGCGAAATCTTTGCTGGAATTCTCTTCGGCATAGCGGTTTGTTTGAAGCCCCAGATCGGATTGCCATTTCTTGCCTACTACCTGTTGCGCCGGCGTTGGCGTCTATCCGGAATTGCGGCCGGTGTTGCCTTAACGACTGCAATGCTGGCGATGGCGCGGCTGGCGATTAGCGGCACGCCTTGGATTCAGAACTATCGAATGGACAACAAGGTTCTGCTGGTCACTGGGATGCTGAGCGACTTCACGGAACGAAATCCGATCCGTTTCAGCCTGATCAATCTTCAGGTCCTCTTATATGCCATCTTGCACCACGCCGTCGCCGCCAATGTTCTCGCCCTAGCCATATCCGCCACTTTGTTTGGAATCTGGGTTTTGCTGGTTCTGCGGAGTGGGTCTCTTGATGCCCTGCTGCCGGTGGGCACAGTAGCGGTCCTCAGCTTATTTCCGGTTTACCACCGGCTATACGACGGATTCCTGCTAATTTTCCCGCTGTGTTGGAGTCTTAGGGAATTTTCAGGCCCTCGAAAGAAGTTTGCGCGTGGCGCTTTCCTGCTGATCCTCCCCTTTCTGGTGCCGGGTGCGTCCGCATTCGAGCAACTCCAGGTCCGCCGCCAGATTCCGGAAGCAATTGCACACTCGTGGTACTGGAGGTGCATCGTGATGCCTCACCAGATTTGGTTTCTTTTGCTTCTGAGCTTGCTTCTTCTATGGCGCATGGCAGTCGGTGAATCCGCCGAAAACGTACAGTAGAGAATCACTTCTGCGCGGCGATCCAGGCGTTGATCTTCGTTTCCAGCACGTCGAGCGGCAGCGGGCCCTGATCGAGCACCGCGTCGTGGAAGGCGCGCAGATCGAATTTCGCTACCAACTCCCGTTGCGCGCGTTCGCGAAGCTCGAGAATCTTCATCTGCCCCATCTTGTAGGAAAGCGCCTGCGCCGGCCACGCAATGTAGCGATCTACTTCGGTATTGATATTCTGATCGTCCATCGCGGTATGTTCGTGGAAAAAGTCGACCATCTGCTGGCGCGTCCAGTGTTTGGAGTGCACGCCCGTATCCACCACCCAGCGCACGGCACGCCACATCTCATTCTGCAGGCGGCCGTAGTCGCTGTACGGATCCTGATAAAAGCCCACTTCTTTTCCCAGGCGCTCAGAGTAGAACGCCCAGCCTTCGGTAAACGCATTCAGATCGAGGTCATATTTGCGGAACGGCGGCAGGCCGGTGAGTTCCTGCGCGATCGAAAATTGTAGGTGATGTCCGGGGACGCCTTCGTGGTAAGCGATGGCCTCCACGTTGAGGAGCAATCGCTTCTCCGGCGCGTATTCGTTGACATTGATCCGTCCCGGCCGGGAGCCATCTCCGGCGCCCAGCGAATAATCGGCAGGAACGCCGTCGGCGCTGCGGAACGATTCCATCGGCACCACGGCCAGCTTGTTCTTTGGCAGCCGTCCGAATAGTTGCGGCAGCTTTCCGTACATCTGGTCGCGATATTGCGTGTACAGGTCAAGCAATTGCTGACCCGACTTGGCGTGCAGTTTCGGATCCTGCCGGATGTGATCGTTGAACGATTTCAGGTCGCTGAATCCCTGCGCCTTGGCGATGGTCAGCATCTGGGTTTCAATTTCCGCCACGCTCTTCAGGCCAAGCTGGTGAATCTGTTCGGCAGTGAAATCGGTGGTCGTCTGGTGACGCACGGCGAAGCGATAGCGCGCTTCTCCGTCGGGCAAGGCCCACACGCCGGGATCGAGCCGCCCGTGAGGTGCGTAATCCTCGCGCACGAATTTGGCAAATTTCGCATACGCGGGCGCGACCGAGTTCTTTACCGCGCTTTCGATCGCTTCGCGTAGTTGTTTCCGCTGAGCTTCGGAGATGGAATCGGGTAACTTGCGCAGCGGTTCGGTAAATGGACTCTTTTCCAGGGGGTCGTCGGCAATCTGCTGCGCCTGACTGAACACTTTCTCGAGCAGATACTTCGGCGGCATGCGGTGATCGCGTAGTCCATCGCGCATGTGTCCCATCGCCTGATCGAGCACGCGCGGGATCTGGCGCAGACGGGACAGGTAGTCTTCGTAATCCTTCACGTTGCGGAAGGGTGAATCGAAGGCCAGCGAAGCGTATCCGAGGTGAATGCCGCCGAACTGCGTCGCGGGCATTTCCCAGTCTTTGAATTGCGCGGCGTCGAGCGCCTCGCCCAAGCTGCGCAGCATCAGCGAGTGGTTGAGCTTTTCCTGCTCCGGAAATCCGGTGACATCGACGGCCTCGAAGCGCGCCAGCGACTGACGAGCGTGTTCGATATCGTCGGCGATTGCCTTGTCGGAAAAATCGCTCAGCCGATCGTTGTAGCGATCGTCCCCAACCTGGGTGGCAAGTTCAGGCTGGGTGCGGAGCCGGTACTCCCACTGATCGGCGAGCAGACGATTGAGTTCGGCTCGTCGCGCTTCCAGGCTCTGTTCGGCAGCCTGGGCGAAGAGAGGGACGAGCAAGACTGAAACGAAAGAGATAATCACGAGCGACGTTCGCAAAGACAGACCTCCAAGGCGTTCCGCAGCAACCACTGCGGGCCGTGAAGGATTCTACCGCAGCCTGCCTAGGGGCACGTGAGTTGCGCCTTGCCGACAACCGTGCATCCATCGCCGCATTGGTCTTGCGCTGGGTTACACGATGACCTGATCGTAACGAACGCAAAGACGGTGTAGGTACCGGTCGCTCCGCTCGCGCATTGAGCCATGCCCCCTTGCGTCACGGATACTTCAGTCGTGGGCACGTTCTGCTGACAGGCGCCCCAAGTAGCCGGCTGCGGAGTAACCGTGTGGTTCGGATTGACGTAGGAGCCGGTGGCCGTGAACTGCTGCTGCGCGTCGGCGGCCGCGGGACTCAGCGTGATGGATTGAAGTTGACCCTGACCCGAGCCGCAGGACAGCGCAAAGGAAGCGGCCAGAACCAGAGCGAGAAAAGAAAACGCGAACCGAAACTTTTTCATAACCCCTCCAGAGGGTGGGAACCCAGAGCGGGCGAAAAGTTAAACGTCGAGTGTCGAGTTCAGCACATTTCTTAGGGTGCGCTTTAATTAGGATACGCCGTCCGGAAAATATCAGAAAAGCGCACAAACAGGGCACTTGCTCGCGCCACAATATGTCAGCCTAACGCATTGGAGTCCCCCGACCTCCTTGCCCGCCGCCCGCCCGGATGTGCAAACTGATGCAAAGTGAGAGTACCTTCCAAGGTAACAAACGGATCGGATTACCAAGGTGCTTGTCCCTCTACGGAATCACATTAAATACAATTAATTCATATAGTTATCGCGTGCATTGCGCTGTTGAACGCTTTATACTTTGCCATTGCGCTGAACCGCCTAAATCGCCTACTATCGGACAGTTGCAGGAAATGGTGCCTTCGGTGTGATGATTTGGCCAGACTCTTGCATCTTAACTAACTAGGGCCGACACTAAGCACTAGATTGGCCGAGTACCACCGGGGATGGTGACGTGAATTTTAGGGCCTGGTTTCTTCGTCTCGCATTTTTCTTAGGATTGGCAATGTTGCTGGAAGCGAGTGGCATCGCAGCCAGCGTCAACCCGCACGCGCTCACGCGGCATTCAAAAACTCGCGGGGTTACGGAAAATCAGCATGCGAAGAAGCGCATGCGAACGCTGGCGCGGAGCCGCGCCCCGCGCTCGACATATGCCGCCAGGCGTTATGCCGCCACGCGTTATTCCGGTACCCCTCGCCGCCATCGTTATTACGAGCGTTTCAGCACCAGTTCGTTCGCATCCGAAATTACCGAAGGTGACGTGACCGCCGGCGAAGACCCCGTGGTTCGTCAGGCCGCGATCAATGCATTGGGCAACATGAACGGCACCGTGGTCGCGATCGAGCCGACCAGCGGACGCGTCCTCGCCATGGTCAACCAGAAGCTCGCGCTTTCGAGCGGTGCGCAGCCGTGCTCGACCATCAAACTTTCCGTGGCTCTGGCGGCACTGAGCGAAGGCGTGATCGACAAGGAAACTGAAGTTTCGCTGGGGCGCCGCAGCCGCATGAATCTCACGGCAGCGTTGGCGCACTCGAACAACGCCTACTTCGAAGCGGTCGGGCGCAAGCTGGGCTTCGAGAAGGTGCAATATTACGCGCACCAGTTCGGACTCGGCGAACTTGCGGGTTATCGCATTCCGGGCGAGCAGTTGGGCACTTATCCGGAAGTAGAAATCTCGCCCAAACTCGGCGGCGTCGGCAAGATGTGCTCGTTTGGCGAGGGCATCTCGATGACTCCGCTGCAACTGGGCGCGCTGGTGACGGCGATCTCCAACGGCGGCACGCTCTACTACCTGCAACATCCGACCAGTCCCGATGCAGTCGCCAACTTCCAGCCTCGGGTCAAGCGCCATCTCGACATCGAGCCCGTGATTCCCGAACTCTCCGACGGCATGGCCGGAGCCGTCGCCTACGGCACCGCCCGCAGCGTGCGTTTGAACTTTAACGAAGAATCGATCCTGGGTAAGACGGGGACATGTTCGCGCGCCGGCACACGCTTCGGATGGTTCGCCTCTTACGCCAACACCGACATCGGACGCATCGTGACCGTCGTTTTCCTGCAAGGCGGACGTCCCACCTTCGGACCCAAAGCGGCGGAGATTGCGGGCCGCATGTACCGCAACCTTTACGACCACAACTTCTTCGTGGCGGGGACGGCTGGTACAACTTCTACTCCGGGCCTGGAGAAAGTGAGCACCCCGTCCGCGCCGCAGGAATAACGCAGCCTGGCCGCCCGTTGCGGCGCGGGAGTCGATGGCTTCCCGCTTGCCTGCGTTCTCTGTCCCGCCTGTCCAGCCATGACATCCAGCCATGACCATCCAGCAATGACCATCCAGCAATGACCAATGGAACACCGCTTCGCAGTTCTTTCTCGCGAATCCTTCTTGTCTGGAAAGGGCAGGGCTTCACAGGCCGCGGAGAAACGCTCTGGCAGCGCCGGTGGTTCGGTTCTCGCCCGAAAGCCTACCGCTTCGATTCGTCTTTGGCAACCACGCCGTCCTTGATGTGGACGATGCGGTGGGCGTACTCGGCGATGTCGTGTTCATGGGTCACCAGTACGATCGTATTGCCTTCCGCGTGCAGGCGGTCGAACAGGGCCATGATCTCGTTTCCGGTTTGGGAGTCGAGATTGCCGGTCGGTTCATCGGCGAGGATGATGGCCGGCTTATTGACCAGAGCGCGGGCGACGGCCACGCGCTGGCGCTGTCCGCCGGAGAGTTCGTTGGGCTTGTGGTTCATGCGGTCTTCCATGCCGACCGAAGCCAGCGCGGCTTTGGCGCGCTCGGCGCGCTCTTCGGCGGGAATTCCGGCATAGATCAGCGGCAGCTCCACGTTGTGCAGCGAAGTAGCACGGGCCAGCAGATTGAAAGTCTGGAAGACGAATCCGATTTCTTTATTGCGGATGCGGGCCAGTTCGTCGTCGTCGAGTTCGCTGACCAGTTGTCCGTTGAGCCAGTATCGGCCTTTGGAAGGCGAGTCGAGACAGCCGATCAGGTTCATCAGCGTGGACTTGCCGGACCCGGACGGGCCCATGATGGCGACGTATTCGTTGCGCTGGATGCGCAAGGTGATGCCGCGAAGAGCATGCACCTGTTCCGAGCCCATATCGTAGGTCTTCCACAGATCCTCGGTTGAGATCATGTAGGAATTGGGCGCAGCCCAATTCGCAGGCTTATCGATTGGCAATACCTCAGCAGTCGCCATCTTGTTCTCCTTATCCGGATCGGGCTCGGGCACGCACGCTCCTATGGCCGTTCTATCTTGGACGTTCTAACCTGGCAGAGGTTAGAAGCTTAGTTGTAGAGACGCGGCTTGCCGCGTCTTCGGAGACGGGGCAAGCCCCGTCTCTACAGGCGGAACCTGACTAGCTGCCCTCTTCTTCTTTTTTCGGGGCCGAATTATCTATTTTGACACTTGTTCCCGGCTTCAGGGTACGCAAAACCTTGTAGCTGCCGGTGATCACTTCGTCACCCTCTTGCAACCCCTTGATGACCTCGATATCCGTGTTGCCGCTGATGCCGGTATCCACCGGAACGAATTCGGCTTTCTTGTTGCGGATCACGAACACGCCCTGAATTTCTTCCTTCTGCTTAGAGGACTCCGCCGGAGCGCTGTTGGCGGCCTCTACGGCGCCTTTGCCCGCATCCTTGGGTACAAGATCGGCGTGGGTGCGGACGGTGAGCGCCTGAATGGGAATGCTGAGTACGCTGCTACGGGTCGCGGTCGTGATCTTGGCGGTCGAGGAGAGGCCTGGGCGCAGGTTGGCGGGCGGATCCGTGAGCGTCACGACGACTTTGAAGTCCTTAGCTTCCTGGCTGGTCGAGCTGGCCTGAGAGGTAGCGACACCGGTCGAGCGCACGATGGCGTTGTCCCCGATCTCGCTGACGATGCCGTGGAAGACCTTGCGGGGAATCGCGTCGACGGTCACGTCCGCGGGCTGGCCGAGATGCACGTTGACGATGTCGGTCTCGTCCACCTTGACCTCGGACGTGATCACGGCCATGTCGGCAAGCGTCATCAACGTGCTGCCGGGTGAATTCTGGATTCCGATGACCACGGTCTCGCCTTCGCGCACGGGGAGATTGGTGATTACGCCGTCAAAGGGCGCTTCGTACGTGGTCTTTTGCAACACGTCGGAAACCCGAGTCAGGTTGGCCTGATTCTGGGTGATGTGCTTGTCCATTGAATCTTTCTGTGCTTTGGCCTGGGCCACTTTAGCCTCGGCTTGGGCTAGTCCGGCATCAGCAGACTCCCATGCCGCTTTCTTGACGTCGTAATCCTGCTTGGCGATGAGGGCAGCGTTGTACAGGCCCTGGGCGCGGTCCCAGTCGAGCTTAGCGTGGGCGGCATCGGACTTGGCGCGGTTCAGGTCCGCGAGCGAGGTCTTCAGGGCGGCATCGCCGGCGAGGGCGTCGGTCTGAGCCGCCTGCACGGACGCGCGAGTGGCATTGACATCGGCCGAGGACTGCACGTTCTCAAGCTGTGCCAGCAACTGTCCCTTCTTCACGTGATCGCCTTCCTTGACGTGCAGCTTGATGATCTTGCCGAAGGCATTGGCTCCGATGTTCACGTAGGTCTTCGGCTTGATTTCACCCGAAGCACTGACCACCGAGGCCAGGTTCTGCTTTTGCACTTTCCCGGTCTGCACCGTCACCAGGTTTTTCCGGCTCTGGTAGACGGTGACGGCGACGATGATGCCGAGCACCAAAGCCGCGCCAACCCCGATCAAGACTTTCTTCCAGGTCTTCATGACTAAGTCTTCACGACCGTCCTGCCGAGCCGGTCGCCACGTCAGCAGACGGCTCTAAATTCCCGGCTTTCCTCATTTCCGGCTCACCCCGGATTCTGCTTATAGAACGGCGAAAACGCACCGTGGTTGCGCATGAGCAGTTACGTTCAGACGAGGGAGAAAGTTCCCGAGTTCCCGCGAAACAGACCTTATCCCCATGTCGCTCCGATCGGCAGACAGAGGGGAGACCCGCGGCGCAATCCATTATATCGTGCCAAGTGTCGGAGCGGCTGGACGGCGAGGCGATCATTGCTCGACCTCTGCTCGACCGCAAGACGCGGATTCTTAAGGGATTTACAAGAGGGGATCGGCGCAGGAAATCTTTTCTTGACAGGCCACTTCTTCTTGCCTTGTGGTATCCAATGAACATAGAATTAGGCAACTGACGTCTCTCGTGAGGTAAGGCCATCTATGTTCTCCGCAGGTTTTCGAAATCGTTGCTCGGTTGGTTTGCTGGCCGGCGTGATGGCACTGGGTTTCGCCGCCGTTTCCCAGGCACAGGACAAAGACGCGAAGGGCTCCGAGGGAAGCCAGACAGACCCTCTAAAGCGCCCGATCCCGGAAAAACAGAGGAAGGCCAACGCCAAGGCGCTCAAGATTGAGTTGAGCAAGACTTATCGGAAGTGGCTGGACGAGGACGTGCGCTGGATC
>Ga0066793_10001513_pt1 | contig 10644 bp, 6 predicted proteins | sample PersoiDNA2013189_FD_83876 | JGI IMG/M metagenome (GOLD analysis project Ga0066793, IMG submission 83876) | Permafrost soil microbial communities from the Arctic, to analyse light accelerated degradation of dissolved organic matter (DOM) -... | ecosystem: Environmental > Terrestrial > Soil >...
GGGTACGATCAAGCGCAATTCGCGTAAGCCGCGCACACTGCGCCGCTCACGCATGGCCTTCATTCGCTCGGCGGGTAATGCCATGGCGTCCTCCAAATGTAACGCGTTACATCGTAACGCGTTCCGATCCGTGAAGCATTCGGTGGGGCCATAGAATACGGCTACGTCGCCCCGGATCCGCAGGACCCGGACGTGATCTTCGGCGCCGGACGCAATGAAGTCTCGGAGTTTCACTGGTCGACGGGTCAGGTGCAAAACGTAACGCCGATTCCGGTGCGCGACGATGCAATTCGCGTCGATCGTACGGAGCCACTGCTGTTCTCGCCGCTCGACCCGCATACCCTCTACTACGCCGCCAACAGAATCTACAAAACAACTGACGGTGGCGCGACCTGGCAGACGGTGAGTCCCGACCTTACGCGGGAACAGCCGGGGCTCCCGGCGAGCGTCGGCGATCTACACGTAGCCGGCAGCGAGCGTCAGCGCGGCGCCATTTACGCACTAGCCGTATCAGCGCACAGCATCGACACGCTGTGGGCTGGCACGGACGACGGCCTCATTTGGAAGACTGGCGATAGCGGGGAACACTGGTCAAACGTCACTCCGTCCGCGGTTACCGCGTGGAGCAAGGTGACGCAGATCGAGGCGTTACATTTCGATGCAAACACCGCCTATGTGTCTGTAAGTCGCATGCGCATCGATGATTTACATCCTTACATCTTCCGCACGCACGACGGGGGCAGCACCTGGCAACGGATCGATGACGGCCTAACGCTCAACGCACCTGTGAATGCGGTCCGTGAGGATTCCGAGCGCAAGGGATTGCTGTTCGCGGCGACCGAGAACGCCGTATGGGTGTCGTGCGATGACGGCGGTCACTGGGACTCGTTGCAGATAAACCTGCCGCACACCTCTATGCGGGATTTATGGATCCACGATGACGATCTCATCCTAGCCACTCATGGCCGATCGATTTGGATCCTCGACGACATCTCCCGACTTCGGCAATTGAAGGCATCGAATCTGCGCGATGCTGTGCTTGTGGATCCAGCCCCGGCGTACCTCCTGAGACGCAGCACCTGGACCGACACTCCCATACCGCCGGACGAACCCGTTGCCCCGAATCCGCCCGCCGGCGCCATCATCGACTACTTTCTGCCCACCGACACGAAAGGCCTGGTGACGCTCGAAGTGTTCGACAACAACGGAGCGCTTGTTCGCCGCTTCAGAAGCGATGATCGCCTCGAGCCGAGCGCGGAAGAACTGGCTCGTGAACTCATCCCGCAATATTGGATTGCACAGCCTCGAGCCTTGCCGACGCGCAGCGGTATGCATCGCTGGATTTGGGATCTGCACTACCGTGCACCTTTGACGACGGCTCGTGGATATCCAATTTCCGCCGTACCTCACGCAACACCTCAGGGGCCCGAGGGACCGCTCGCTGTTGCCGGGAGCTACCGCGTACGCCTCACAGTTGGCGGCAAGCGCCTCGAAACCGCGCTGACGCTAAAGCCGGATCCACGCGTACGGCTCGCAGCCGCTGCACTCCAGGATCAATTGCGCTTGGCAACAAAACTTGCCGATCTCCTGAGCACCAGTTCGCGGGCGCTGCTCACGGCCAGATCTGAGCACGAGCAGCTGAAGGCGCTTGCAACAACCGGCGCGACGGCAGAAGTAGTTCAGCGCTACGATGCACGCCTGTCGGCACTGTTGGGTTCCGCAGAGAAAGACGAGGACCAGCACGAGGGGACGACGAAATTAACCCTGACCGATGTGCACAGCCAAATCGACACTCTCTATACCGAAGTGAACCGCGCCGATGCGGCACCGACGGCGGCACAGCTGAGCACGAGTGTAGCGGCGGAAGCGGCGCTCTCGGGCCTCTTGCGTACGTGGCAGCAGCTCCAGGCCGACTTGCCGAGTCTCAATGGGCGTCTGCGGGCGGCCAAGTTTGTGCAAATTCGCCCGCAACTCCCGCCACCGACAGACCTCAACGCGGCGGATGAAGATTGAGGGCGTCGTCGCCATCACCGGTGGCGACGAGCCTTTGCATGCGTCATGTCGAACCGCGACTCCGTGATCGCTGCGCCTGATCGTAGCAGTCACTCGGTTGGTCGCATCCATGACATCGGCGCACGAACTGGCATCGACTGACGCCGCCGTTGGGCTGGCGCCTCCCCCCGACGTCAGCGCATCATAGCGTCATCAAGTTATCGAGGAACTCGCATGCGCCGAGTTGTCGCCGTTCTAATGGTGCTGACTGCGCCCAATGTACTCGCCTACACCGCCGATGAGTTGGCCGCCAAGAACGTGGAAGCCAAGGGCGGTGTCGACAAAATAAACGCGATTCAGTCGCTGCGTTTGTCCGGCAAGCTGCGGCTCAATGGCGGAACACTTGAGCTCGGGTACGTCACACTCGTCAAGCGGCCGGGGTCGATCCGGTACGAGGCACAAATCCAAGGCTTAACTCAAATCCAGGCGTACGACGGTGTGCAAGCCTGGCAAATAGATCCGTTTCAAGGTCGCAAGGACCCGGAGAAGCTGTCAGTCGATGACGCGAAAAGTCTGGGCGAGGACGCCATAGATTTCACCGGCCCGCTGGTCAACTACAAAGCAAAGGGCTACACGCTCGATTATCTCGGCACCGAAGATGTTGACGGCACCGAGGCGTACAAACTGCGCGTGCAGCGGCCCAACGGGGATCTCACCTACGTCTACCTCGATCCCGATTATTTTCTTGAAATCCGCACCGTCAACCGGCGCATCGAGCATGGCGTGCCAAATGAAAGCGTCACTGATTACGGTGACTACGAAAAGGTCGGCGGCGTGTACTTCGCGCTTGAGCAGGAGTATGGGCCGAAAGCCTCCAGAAACCGTCAGAAGGTACAGATCGAAACGGCGGAAGCAAACGTCGCAGTCGAAGACACACAGTTTCATTTCCCAGCCGCGGCGCCGAGCGCGCCTACGGCACGGTAAACAAGGGAAAAGTTGATGCGAATCGAATCTGTAACGATAGCCGGTGCGCTGCTTTGCGCTGTTTCTGTCACGTGTTTTGCGCAGGCGGATGCAGCGCTGGTCGACTCGGGGAGCATTTCCGGCCTGGGTGCACGGAACATCGGTTCGGCTGCCATGAGCGGGCGGATTTCCGCCCTCGCCGGCTACAACGATGGCTCCGGCAAGGTAACGCTCTTCGTTGGCGCGGCCAGCGGCGGCGTTTGGAAATCGACGGACGGGGCGACGACATTCAAGCCGACATTCGACGATCAGCCGGTCCAGTCGATTGGTGCGATCGCGCTCGATCCGTCCAATCCTAAAAACGTCTGGGTCGGCAGCGGTGAGGCGTGGACACGTAATAGCGTTTCGGTGGGTAATGGCATCTACAAGTCCACGGATGCAGGTGAGACCTGGACGCACGTCGGCCTGCCGAATTCGGAGCGCATCGCGAAGATCCTCGTAGACCCGAGAGCCGCTGATACGGTCTACGCCTGCGTGGCGGGTAAGCTGTGGAGCGACTCGGCGGAACGCGGTGTGTATAAAACCGCTGACGGCGGCGCGAGCTGGCGGCTCGTGCTCAAGGGATCGAATCTGTCGACGGGCTGCGGCGGCATCGCGATGGACCCGGGCAACCCTGACGTGCTGCTCGCAGGGCTATGGGATTTCCGCCGCCGCGGCTGGACCTTCCGTTCCGGCGGCAGTGGTCCAGGCGCGCCGTCCGGTGGCGGCCTGTATCGCAGCGCCGATGGCGGCAAGACCTGGACAGAGCTCACTGCGCAAAACTCCAAAGCACTGCCGCCGAAGCCCTACGGCCGCATCGCGCTCGCATTCGCACCGGGTGACGCCAAGACAATTTACGCTTTCATCGAGTCGATCGAATCGATGTTGGTGATCTCGCATGACGGCGGCGCGACGTGGGAACGGGGCGACAAGAGTCAGTGGATGGTATGGCGGCCATTCTATTTTGCGAACCTCATCGTCGATCCGAAGGATGCCCGGCGCGTTTTCAAGACCGACGGTAGCCTCATCCTGAGTGAGGACGGCGGCAAGAGCTTCAGCGCAATCGGCGGCTTCAGCGGAATGCACGGCGATGTGCACGACGTCTTCATCGATCCAAGCAATTCACAACACGTGTTTGCGGGCGACGACGGCGGCTTGTGGATTTCCTTCGATGGCGCGAACAAGTGGTGGAAGACCGACAATCTGCCGATCTCGCAGTTCTATCATGTCAGTCTCGACAACGCCGATCCTTACCACGTCTACGGCGGTCTGCAGGACAACAGCTCCTGGGTCGGCGACTCCGGCTACCCGAGCGGCATCACCAGCTCGCGGTGGGAAAACATGTTCGGCGGTGACGGTTTCTGGATGTTCGCAGACCCGTCTGATCCAAACTATCTGTATGCCGAAGCTCAAGGCGGCACCATCGGCCGCGTTAACATGCGCACGCACGAAACAAGGGATATCCAGCCGAAGCTCGGCGCGGCTGATCTTAAGCGCTATGCGAAGCTGCGGTTTAACTGGAATACGCCGATTGCCCTGTCACCGCACGATCCGGCAACGGTTTACATCGGCGCGCAGTTCCTGTTCCGCTCACGGGATCATGGCCAAACTTGGGAGCGAATTTCCCCTGACCTCACGACGAACGATGCACAAAAGCAGAAGCAGGAACAGTCGGGCGGCATCACCGTCGACAATTCCGCGGCGGAGATGCACACCACCATCTACTCCATCAGCGAATCGCCGCTCACCGCTGGCCTCATCTGGGTCGGGACCGACGACGGCAATCTGCAATTGACGCGTGATGGTGGACAGCATTGGGACAACGTCATAGCCAATGTGCCGGGTGTACCGAAAAACGCATGGGTAAGTTGGGTGCAGGCGAGCTCGTTTGCTGCCGGAACCGCGTACGTCGCCTTTGACCGGCACACGTTCGGTGACATGGCACCTTATGTGTATGCAACCGCCGATTTCGGCAAGACCTGGACAGCGTTGGCCGACTCTAAGGCCCCCAAAGGGGTGCGCGGCTACGCTCATGTCATCAAGGAGGATTCCGCCGACTCACAACTCCTGTTTTTGGGGACGGAGTTCGGGCTGTGGATCTCGGTCGACCGCGGCGTACATTGGGCACAATTCAAAGGCGGTCATATCCCGGCGGTCGCTGTACGCGACCTCGCAGTCCAGCCGCGAGATAACGACCTCGTGCTGGCCACACACGGCCGCGGTATCTGGATCGTTGACGATATCAGTCCCTTACGCAATCTGAATCCGGCACTCATGTCACGCGAGGCTGCCTTCGTCTCCGCGCGCCCCGTGCAGCAACGGATTGAAGCGAATGGCGGCTGGCCCGCCGGGGCTGCAGCATTCGTCGGCGATAACGCAAGCGCAGGGGCTGTGATTACGTATTACCAACGCACGCGCCACTTGTTCGGCAAGCTCAAGATCGAAGTGCTCGACCCGAGCGGCGCCGTAATCGATGAGCTGCCATCAAGCAATCGCCGCGGCCTGAATCGAGTCGTTTGGACGATGCACCTGCGCCCGCCGCACGTGCCACCTGCCGTGCAGCTTGCGCAGGCCGGCACGCAAGGTCCACGCGCCATCCCCGGCACCTACACCATTCGCATGCAAAAGAACGGCAAGACTTATGATACTTCGCTTGCCGTAGGCCTCGACCGGCGCGTCAGCTGGACTCTGGCCGATCGCCAAGCTCAGTACGACGCGGCGATGAAGGTCCAGTCGCTGTTCAATGACGAGTCAGCACTTTTCGCGCGGATCGTCGCACTACGGCAGAAGATTGCGGATGCCAGCAAGAACCGCGCACCGGGAGACTCGCTGTTGCGCAAGCTTGCCGGTTTCGACAGCAAGCTCGACGCGCTACGCAAGAAGATCGTTGCGACCACGGAGGGAGGAGCCATTACCGGCGAAGAGCGCTTACGCGAGCACACCGACCAACTGTACGGCGCAATCCTGTCCTGGGATGGTCCGCCGTCTGGCTATCAAATCGAGAATATCGCCGCATTGCGTGCTGAACTCGGCGATATCGATGGCCAATTCACCCAGCTTGCCTCAACGGAATGGCCGGCGGTCAATAAATCTCTACGTGGTAGAGGTTCGCAGATTCTTACCGTACCGCCGCTGACGGCGTTCGATGACGATGATTTACCAGGCTCCGGCGTGGGCGGGGTCTCGGGACGCCCCGATGCCGACGCGGCTCACGGAATCGAGCTGCCGCACAATTTGCGCCTCTGGAACTAGCATCGAGAACCACGCCCTTGCGGCCCGCTGCGCATCAGTGATTTCACAACACAAGCTCGAACGGGTTGATCGCTCCGCCGGTGGGAACACATGGTAACGTGCGGCCAAAAAGCCGACCAAGGTCCGTTCGGCACTCTTGCGCAATCAAAAAGTAAAGCCGCCACCAATAGCTTTGGCGGTTCAGGATCAGCGCCAGTTGTACCCGACCCGTAGCCACAGCATGCGCGCCGGCAGGAGGTAGAACGACTCGCTGCCAAATTCACTCGCAGACACGGGCGGCCGTTGATTGGTCAGGTTCGTACCTTCAAGCGTAATACTGTACTTTTCAAAGCGATAACCTACATTTGCGTCGAACGCCGCGTAGCCGCCCACTGCTGCAGTGTTCTCCTCATCGAGAAAGCGCCGCCCCACATATTTCGCGACTATGGTTGAATCGAAGCCTGCCTGTGGCGTATAGATCAACCCGACTGACGCAAGTACGTGCGGTGACAACGGCAACTCACGGCCGGCTACATTCACGCTCGAATCGCCGTCAAAGAACAGATACTGCGTAAAACGCGCCTCATGATAAGAAGCATTGGCCGCCAGCGCGAGATCGCTCGCGAACTGGTAGCGCGTCTCGACCTCAATGCCCTTAAGTCTTTCCCCCGCAGCATTGGCGAGTGCGCCAGCGCTGGTCGCGACGACTAGATTATTGAAATTCATCAGAAACAGTTCCGCCTGGTAGGTCAAGCGACCATCTGAAATCGCACCTTTCAAGCCCGCCTCATAGCTCTGTGCAGTTTCCGGGCTCAGCAGCTCCGGCGTGTAGTCCGGACCGAAGTCGAGCGCGGACGGCTTGAACGCGTTTCGAAAGTCCGCAAAGGCGACGGCTTCCTCCTTGCCGGCCGCCCACAAACGGTAGCTCGCGCCAATCGTTTCGGATGGCCGAATCATCGTCTTACTGACGCTCTCGGACGCAAACTGCGGCGGCGGCGTGGTGAGATCACTCGAATTCTTATGCTCGTAGGCCTCGTTAAAACGAATTCCGCCGAGCACGTCCCATCGAGTATCAGGTTTCCAATCCACCTGCGCATACTGTCCCGTAAACATTCTTCGGTCATTGACGGTAGCAATTTCATTAACTATCAACGCGCTGGTCGGCGGCGGCAGCGTGGCGCCGTTCAGCGGTACGCTGTAGGCATCATTGCCATTTAAGCTCGTCTGACGACCGCGACCATAGAGAAGATCGGTGCCGATGATGGCTGTCGTGTCATTTGAGAACTTCTCAGTTAGATGTGTATCGAGATAGCCGTCATCAATATAGCGGCGCTGGTTCTGCGTATCCGCGGAACCGCTCAATTCAGGATGTAGGAAGGCTCGGATGTTCCTAATATCCGAATAAGCAAAGGATACGAGGCTATCCCAGATGCCGCCGGCAATTGGCTGCGAATAACCCACAGCCATGTGATATTTGTCCTCGTCGAGCTTTGCGTCCGCCGGGTTGAAGTTCGCGTTTATGGGGGTGAGCGTCGTCAGGGCCGAGCCCACGCGAATGACCGGACTCGGCGGAACGTCGCGAACGAAGGACAGGTCGGCATCGACGCGCAGTGTGCCGGTAGCGAGGTCGAGTTCACCCCGATAAAGAATTCGTTCATTGGCTACGACTTCACGAGCGTCAGCAAATCCCAGGCTTTGCCCGTCAACGGCAAGGGACTCACGATAATTGCCCAACTGCGGCAGCGCGAACGACGCCGATCCGCGTACCGAGCCATACGTTCCGTAGGCCAGATCCGCTTCATCGGCCGCTTCGCCGGCCGGAAAATGAATAGCGTGCACCACACCGACGAAAGAGGTCGCACCGTACATGACCGGTGCAGCGCCTTTCAACACTTCAACATGCTCGATGTCGTTGAAATCCAAGGTCGTGATCGCCGGATTAAAGGCGCCTCCCCACGGTATGCCGTCCACGACCAGCAGGAACGCGTCGAATTCGTGCAGCCCCCAAAACGAGGGCACCGCGCTCGACGGCCCGGCGTCACCGCCCGCGGGCGCTTCCACTCCTGGAACGAGGCTCAATGCCGTCGCCATGTCCGTCACGTCACGGGCCCTGAGCTCGTCGCCCGACACACTGGAGATGTCCGCAGGGATCTGATCGGCAGGCTCGGGAATGCGTGTTGCCGTAACTACAACACCGTCAACGGCACCGGCGCCTGCATGAGCATCAGCGGCAAGCAAACATGCCAGCAGCAGCCGTGATAAGCCGTGCGATCGCCGCTTGGCAGGTCGAGCCAGCCTACTCACGCGCCATTGCCCGCATCGCTATGTCGGGTTCGCGCGGCGCGACAACCGGTGTTAGAACATTTCCATGATCGTTGTGCGAATTACCTTTCACTGAACGTTAGCCAGCATTCAATGATGTGAGCGCACGCGACTTCGCATTGCCGATGCGTTGCTGAGCGCCGTCAGCAGGGCTGATCCGCTACCGACAGCAATAGCCGCCGAGACGACCCCTCGCCAGTCACGGTAACCGAGTAATCATTCATCGCCGCGGCAGCATTTACCTGCGCGCGCTCGCCTTCTGCGGTCACTCTGTATAGTGCCCGCGCGAAACGCGGACCAGGACGAAACCAAAGCAGTAGCAGTGTGCCCGCGCCGAAGAAACTCCAAAACTTCCCCCAGTCTGTTTCGTAATCCGTGCCCGAGTGGGCGCGGCCTGCTGCTGCCGCGGTGGCGATTTGTTCCGCTGCGCGGGTATTACGCCGGCGCGTACTACTGTGGCTGGGCACCCTGATCCTTCATGCCCTCGAGGCGCGCAAAGTCAATGCTTCCCGCGGCCTGCTCAAGCGCACTCATGTCAGTTCCGTCGCCGCTCACCTCGACCTCGAAACGCTGCGCAACGATTGTAGTCAGCTCGCCATGTTTGCCAGCGTTCTGGAATTTTTCGTGAAACTGGCGGCTACCGATGGTCGTGTCCTTTTCAAAGCCGGTATCGCTTTCGGAATCAGTCTTCTGGCCCAAGGCGCCGGCAAAGCCCAGGAGTCCTGAGACACCCGAAACGTCTGCAATCTTGATGTGCAGACGCACATTGCCCGAGCCTTGGTAGTCAGCGGTTGCGTTCGAGGTCTTAACGCCCAAGGCCTGCTGATTGGCTCCGGCGGAGCCTGTGCGCTGCATGCCCCCGACCGATTCCGGCAGCATGGCCTTGAGCGTGCGGAAATCCACCGGATCGACACGGCGCTCACCGCCCAGCGCCCCGCCCACCGCGCTCGCCAGGCGCGCTGTAGCCGCTACCGTGTTCGATGCGGAAGCCGCATCAGCGCCTGACGAGGCTGGCGTGCCGGCGCCAGAGGCTTTGGCGGCATTCTCTTGCTGCTCCATCTGCCGCCCTGCCGCCGCCATCTGCGCCATCGCCTTGGCAAGTCCCTCCTTACCTTTCTGATCCGTGCCGAGCACGCTGCCGACGATGTTGCCGGCCATCGCGGCCGCGCGTGCCTGACGGGCTTCCTCGGTTTGCGCGCCAAATCCGTGCATGCCGCCGTAGGGTCCGTACCCGCCTGTCAGCCGGCCGAAGCCACCGAGAGCCGCGCTCAAAGCGCCAAAGACTATTCCGACCAGAATCGTGCACACGACAACGGTCGCGGTGTAGCCGACGGCGCGCTCCTGCGGAGCCTTCATGAGTGGCGGCAGACCGAGGTACAGAACATAGATCCCATACAGGCCGGCCAGCAAACTGAGGAGCGTCGAGAGCACCGGCAACAAACCGAATACCGCCGCGAGCCATGCGGGGGTAAACGCATACGCAGCGGTCTTCAGTGCCTGACGCCGATCGCGTGTGCCACCAAATGTCGGTGCGAGTCCGTCGATTATAAGGGCCACGAGGTACAGACCGAGGAGGCTGAAAACGAATGTGACGAGCGCATACACCAGACCGTTGAAGAACGGCATGCGGATCGCGCTCATATAGGGCACGCTTATACCGATCACCGACGTACGGATGAACGACAGTACGGCACTCAGCGCCGCGAGTGGGATGACGTAACCCGTGTACAGCTGAGCGGGCGTCGTCGGCTCGGGCTCGATGACCAGCCATTCTTGCTTGGGCGTCAACAGGATGTTCTTCACACGATCGATAATCATTGTAGTTCTCCGAAATCTTGACCGTGGGCGGCTGGTAAGCGTCGCACCAAAATCGACATCTTAGCGCAGCGCACGATCATTCCGGGGCCCGTGTGCGCGAGCGCAGCCCGGGAGCAAAGGAACCGAGTGCTGCAACGCAGCAATTGACGACCCCGGCGCTCGTGAAGAAGCAACACAACTTCTATCAATAGTGAGGCGGGCGCTCCGCGAGCGCGGTCGACGCGTCGTCGCTGTCCTGCAGCGCGGCGAGCCGGTCAGCGAGGATTTGATTACGCTCGA
>Ga0066793_10001515_pt1 | contig 10640 bp, 11 predicted proteins | sample PersoiDNA2013189_FD_83876 | JGI IMG/M metagenome (GOLD analysis project Ga0066793, IMG submission 83876) | Permafrost soil microbial communities from the Arctic, to analyse light accelerated degradation of dissolved organic matter (DOM) -... | ecosystem: Environmental > Terrestrial > Soil >...
GCGACCGCAAACCAGTAGGCGGGCGCGATGTACCGGCGCACCGCGAACTGCAGAGCGAGCGCGACGACGATTCCGAACCCGCCGATCGCGACCGCGATGTAAGGGTCGATCGTGTGGACGAGATAGTCGGACAGCGCCTCGCCCATGGCTGTCGTGAGGATCTTGACCGCCCAGAAGTGAGCGGTGATGGCCGGCACCTTTCGGGCGATTTGCGTCGACCTCATCTGGTCTCGGCGGGTCCAGCTGCGCGCTCCACGGGAATCAGCCCTGGGCGCGTCCGGGCCATCGCCTCGCGACCGAGGATGCCAAGCCAGCCCAGCTGCCAGGCCAGCTCCGGCAGCGGATTGCCGATTGCGAGCGAGGTGAACTGGCAGGCCGGGACGCCGGCCAGGATCCAGAGCCTGTGTGCGAGGCTGGGGCCGGTCCTCAAGACGAGCCACACCGCGAGCAGGTCGACCGAGTAATCGAGCTCGTGCATGTGCGGGCTCGCCATCACGGATCCCAGGATGCCGAGGGCAAAGACCGTCTCCAGCTCCGCGCGCCGGAGGTAGGCGACCGCCATGGCGAGCGCTCCGAGTCCGATCTCCACCGCATACGCGCCCGGCCCGATTCCGAACACGTACGCCGCCGTGTCGTAGTAGTGCATGGGGTCTGCCTGAACCAGGGCCGCCGCGCCAACGTAATCGTGGATGCCTGCCGATCCGACGCTCAGCACAGACGCAATCGAGAGCGCCACCGCCCATCCGAGGAAGGACGTGAAGACCGGCATCCGGCCGCTGACGAGCACTGCAACCGGGACGAGGATGACGTCCTGGGGTTTGAGCATCACGGCCACGGCGAGAAGAGCTCCAGCCACCCACGGCCGTCCTTGCCTGGTCTGCTGCCAGGCCACTGCCACCAACGCCATGAGCAGCAATGTGGGTTGTCCGAACCGCAGCGATTCGTTCACCGACCAAAGGGCCAGCCCCGCCAGCAGCAGCGTGAATCGAGCCAGACCGGTGAAGGGGCAGGCCACCCACCACGCGACGATGAATGCGCCGAGGCCGAGCACCGTCCACACGGCGAATGCGACGGGCTCCGGAAACGCGGTCAGCGGAGCGACGATCCAGGCCAGCAGCGGCGGGTTCACGTAGTAATGGGCCGAGTCGATGCCGCTGTCCTGGATGGGGAAGGCGACCGACGCCGCGCGCAGGAGGTTGCCGTCGTAGATGTGCGACCAGCCGGCCTGCAGGCCGACCTTTGCCGCCGCGTAGAACACGCGAAAGTCGTTGGCGAACGGGTCGTCCAGGAACATCCTGGTCAGCCGGACGAACCCGAAGACGGCGGCCCAAAAGCTGGCCACGGCGGCGGCCGCGAGCCACAGGGGCGGGCGGGAGGTCGGCGCTGGCATGCGCGCAATTCTCCCGATTCGGCCTGCCGCCGTCTCAGTTGACCCAGGCAGGCCCTGGAATACGGCGACCGCGTCCGTGCTTAGAGCTCGCGATGGCTGAAACACCACCGATCGCCTGCAACCTTTCGAGCTCCGAGCTCAAGGATCGGGAAGGCGCGTGGAAAAAGCTGCTTCGCAGCGGCCTGGTGGAGCGCGACGTGGTGCCGGGCGGCATCCGTCTACGGCCGGCTCCAGGCGCGGCGACTGCGAGGAGGTCCTCGCCGGGATGTTTTCCGGCCCTTTGAGTCTTTAGCTGGCGGCGGCCTTCTCCGCCTGAGCCTTCTCCGCCTGAGCCTTCTCTGCCGGCGTCTTCTCCTCGACGAGCTCGCCTTCGATGTTGATCTGAATCGCGTTGCTCACGATGAACTTGCCGTCGAGCATCATCTCGAATTTCATGCCGAAATCTTTGCGGTCGATCTGGCCCGACGCCGCGTAGCCGATACGGTGACCCATGGCCGGGTCGTTGAACTCCCCGTACTTGACGACGTCCAGCGTGATCGGCTTGGTGGCGCCCTTGATGGTCAGATCGCCCGTCAGCTTGTATTTGTCCTTGCCGGACGGCTCGATTTTGGTGCTCTTGAACGCGATGGTCGGGTACTTCTCAGCTTCCAGGAAGTTGGACGAGCGAAGGTCGTTGTCCCTTGTCTCGTTGTGCGTCCGGATGCTCAGGGTGTTGATGCTGGCCTCCATCTTCGAGTGCTCGGGGTGCTCCACGTCGATCTCACCCGTCGCGGTGACCTCGGCGAAGTGGCCGCGGACGGTCATCATGCCAAGGTGCTTGGCCGAGAACTCAACCTGCGTGTGGTAGGGGTCGAACTTCCAGATGCCCATAAACAATCTCCCTTTTCAGCCTTGGCCGTCAATACCGCTTTAAAAGCAGCAACTGGTTGCGCAAGCAACTTATTTCCTGGCCGATTGGGAAGTTAGTGAAAGACAGGCCGTACGCGTTGATGTGGTCGGGTGGCAAGGACAGCGCCCTCGCGCTGGACCGGGCCAGGCGGGCGGGAATCGACATCGCCCGCTTGATCTCCTTCTATGACTCGGCGACCAGGCGCGTTCGATTTCACGCCACCCGCGTCGAGATGCTGGAAGCACAGGCTGCGGCGATCGGAATCGAGCTCCACGCGATCCCCACCACCTGGCCCGAGATGGATGCGAGCCTGGGTCGCGAGCTTGCTTTGCTAGGCGTCGAGGGCTTCGCCGGAGTCGTCTTTGGCGACATACACCTCGCCGACGTGCGCGGCTGGTACGAAAAGCGCGTCACGGCTGCGGGCCTCGAGCACATCGAACCGATCTGGGGCGAGCCGCCGGCGACTTTGCTGCGCGAGTTCGTGGCGTCCGGAGGAAGAGCGGTCGTGACCTGTGTCGAGCTGGCGAAGCTGGACGAGTCATGGCTCGGTCGGATCACCGATGAGACCTTCGCATCCGAGATCGGGAACACCGGCGCCGATGCCTGCGGTGAGAACGGCGAATACCACTCGTTTGCGTTCGCCGGTCCCGTTTTCACGCAGCCTGTTAGGTGGCTGGCGGGCGAGCGTCGACTGGAGGCCGGCTTCGCCCAGCTCGATCTGACCCCCGCGGCCTAAGGGCTCAGTGCCAGTCGGCGGACTCGAGACCTGCCTCGAGCCAGTCGATGATCGATCCCACCTTCCGCCAGTCCTCTGCCTTGCGTGCTGCGATGAGCTCGCGCAACGCGTGAGAGTCCCAGGCGAGGAGGGCTTCGGCGCCCGAGCTTGCGTAGCGCATGAGCGCGTGATGGACGACCTCCTCGTAGGTCAGGCCGGTGTTGCGTGCGAGGTTCTCGAGCGTTGCTCTGGGGTCGGCGAGGAGCGACAGGGCCACCGAGTCGCGAAAGTTCTGATTCGAGTCCTGTGCGCTCATCGGCTTCTCCCAGTTGGATGCAGCTCGCGAGGCTTCTCGAGCCCACGCCGAGCCGGGGCTCGGCCCGCTGGCTGCTTGGGTTCGGGCAGTGCAGTAAGGCTTGGAATCGGCCGCCCGACCGAGCTTCGCGCCGTCAGGCGCAGCTCCTTCCCGTAGTGCTCGAACGAGAGCGGCTTGCCCCGCACCAGCGTGTAGGTCGCGCGCTTGCGGGCGACCGTGACCTTGATCAGGCGATCGAGAAATGTCAGCCGGAAGGTCAATCCCTGGATTCTCGGAGGTAGGCGGGGCGCGAAGCCAAGCGTCTTCCCATGGTGGCGCATGCCGCCGAGGCCGGCGACTACCGCCAGCCACGCGCCGGCAAGCGAGCCCATGTGAACGCCGTCGCGCACGTTGTGCTCGAGGTCGTTCAGATCCATGAGCGCCGCCTCGCCCAGGTAGTCGTGGGCCAGCTGGAGATGGCCGACCTCGGCCGCGATGATCGATTGAGTGTTTGAAGAGAGCGAGGAGTCGCGGACGGTGAGGGCCTCGTAGTAGGCGAAGTTCCTCACCTTTTGCTCATGGGTGAAGGCGTCGCCGCGCAGGTGCATCGCGAGCACGAGGTCTGCCTGCTTGACGACCTGCTTTCGATAGAGGTCGAAATAGGGGAAGTGCAGGAACAGCGGGTACTGGTCCGGTTTCGTGCGCCCGAAATCCCAGCGTTCGTGTTTGGTGAAGTCGCTCGCCTGTCGATGGACCTCGAGCTCCTCGTCATAAGGGATACACATGCGATCGGCCGCCCGGCGCCAGGCTTTCACCTCGGCGGCGGTCACCTTCAGCTGTTTCGCGACGCGGCCATGGCGACCGACGGCATCGGCCGCCGCGACCAGGTTTCGCTGCGCCATGAGGTTCGTGTAGAGGTTGTTGTCGGCCAGGGCGCTGTATTCGTCCGGGCCGGTGACGCCGTCGATTCGAAACAGGCCACCACGTTCGTGGTGGCCCACCGAGATCCACAGGCGCGCCGTCTCAACCAGCAGCTCGACCCCGACCGTCTCCTCGAACTGCATGTCGTTGGTGGCGCTGACGTACCTCAGCACGCCGTCGGCTATGTCGGCGTTGATGTGAAAGGCCGCGGTTGAGGCGGGCCAATAGCCAGAGCACTCCTCGCCGTGGATGGTCCGCCACGGAAACGCCGCCCCCTTGAAGCCGAGATCCTTCGCGCGCTTACGCGCCATGTCCAGGATCTGGAATCGCCACCGCAGGATGTCGGCCGCCGCGCCGGGTACGGTGTAAGTCAGCACCGGAAGGACGAACGCTTCCATATCCCAGAACGTGTGCCCGTCGTAGCCGGGGCCGGTTAGGCCCTTGGCCGGAATGGCGCGCTGCTCCGCTCTGGCCGCCGACTGCAGCACATGGAACATGGCAAAGCGAATTGCCTGCTGGACCTCTGGGTCGCCTTTCAACTCGACATCGGCGCGAGCCCAGAAGTCCGTCAGGTACTTCTGCTGTGCGGAAGCGAGGCCCTTCCAACCGTGATCCAGGGCGGTCGCGAGCGCTCCTTCGATCTGCGAGCGTAGTGCCGGCGTCGATCGCTGGCTCGACCACCCGTAGGCGACGAACTTGACCAGGCGTAAACGCTGTCCACGAGCCAGGCGGGTCGTGACGGTGACCCGCGCCGCATCGTCCGTGCTCTCGGAGGTGACCTGGCTTCCACGCGGACCGCTGACCACGTGGTCCATCCCGGCGGCCACCGTGAGCGAGCTCTTTTTCGTGGAGTGGATGAGGATGGCGCGCCGGCCTTCGTGCCCCGCGAATTGCGGAGAGAGCGGCGACGCGGTTGCAGCGGCCGCGCGTGGATCTCTGCCGGTGAGGTCGCCCACAGGCTCGTTGGCGACCAGCTCGGACTGGACGACTATGTCTGCCGGCCCATCGACCGGCTCGACCTCGTAGAGGATCGCGGCGAGAGCGCGGTGCACTAGCGAGACAAGGCGCGTCGAACGGATCCTGACCAAGCGATGAGCAGGCGACTCCCAATCCAGGGTGCGGCGAAGCACGCCGGCTTTCAGGTCGAGGACGCGTTCGTGCGAGTGCAGCTTTCCGTAGCGGAGGTCAAATGGTTCGTCGTCTACGAGCAAGCGGATCACCTTGCCGTCGGTGACGTTGACGATCGCCTGGCCCGCCTCCGGATAGCCATAAGCCGTCTCGGCGTAAGGCAACGGGATCTCCTCGTAGAAAGCGTTGAGGTAGGAGCCCAACAGCACGTGAGGCTCGCCCTCATCCAGGTTTGCCCGCCACCCGATGTGGCCGTTGGACAGCGCGAAGATCGACTCGGTCTGACCCAGCAGGTCGAGGTCCAGGGCGGTCTCGCGCACGGCCCATGGCTCGGTGGCGAAGCCTTTGTTGAGGATCAATTCGGCTTGAGCAGGTCCGCAAGGTCCTTGACGACCAGGTCGGCCCCGTGCTGCCGCAGGGCGCCCGCCTGGCCCACTCGGTCGACGCCGACGACGAGGCCGAAACCACCGGCCCGGCCGGCCTCGACACCGGCCAGGGCGTCCTCGTAAACCGCCGAGCCTGACGGCGTCGCGCTGAGCATCCGCGCCGCTTCGAGATACGTGTCCGGGGCCGGCTTGCCGGCCAATCCCATGGCATGAGCCACGTTGCCGTCAACCTGCGCATCGAACAAGCCCTCCAATCGCGCGGCTCGTAGGACCTCGCTGCAGTTCCTGCTCGACGTCACGACGGCTACCTTCAGCGCCGCTTCCCTGGCCGCGTGCAGATACCGGACGGATCCTTCGAAGGTCTCGACCCCATTCGTTCGAATGAGGTGAAGGAACAGCTGGTCTTTGCGATTGCCGAGCCCGTGAATGGTGTCGGCCTCCGGTGGGTCGTCCTCCGAGCCCTCCGGCAGCGTGATGCCCTGTGAGGCGAGAAATGACCGGACGCCCTCCTCCCTGGGTTTGCCGTCGACATATTCGTCGTAGTCGGCGACTGGGTCGAACGGCTTGAACCATTCTCCTGTCCTCTCTGCCCGCTGCTTCAGGTACCCATCGAACGTGGCCTTCCAGGCCACGGCGTGGATCCTGGCGGTTTGAGTCAGGACTCCGTCGAGATCGAACAGGCAGGCCGAGATGGTCGAGGGCAGTCCAAGCGAGCTGCGGTCCATCTCCACGGGTGATCGTAGATCGCCCTGGCCTCCCCACCTCGTGGGGAGGGGATAGCCCGCCACCGAGGCCCGCCCTAGAAGCATCCTTCCTACCCCGCGAGGCAGGGCGTTTGCGCCCGGCCTCCTTCGAGGCTCGATACTCTTTACTGATGAGCACCAAAACCTCGGCTCTTGAGTTCACCGTCACCCCGGTTGCCCACACCATGGCGCCCAGTCAGAGGGAGCGGCTGCTCGCCGATCCCGGATTCGGCCGCGTCTTCACCGAGCACATGGTTCGCATCGACTGGAAGCGGGAGCGGGGGTGGCACGACGCCGAGCTGCGTGCCTACGCGCCGCTGCAGCTCGATCCGGCCGTCACCGTCCTTCACTACGCGCAGGCGGTCTTCGAAGGTCTCAAGGCCTTCCGCCAGGCAGATGGGGGTGTCGCCGTCTTCCGGCCGGACGCCCACGCCGCGCGATTCCGCCGGTCAGCCCGCCGGCTGGCGCTCCCGGAGCTGCCAGAGAGCGTGTTCATCGAGGCGATCGACCGGCTGCTGAGCATCGACGGCGAGTGGGTGCCGTCGGCTCCTGAGCAGAGCATGTACCTGCGGCCCTTCATGTTCGGAAGCGAGGTCGGGCTTGGCGTGCGACCGTCCTCCGAGGTCACCTTCCTCTTGATCGCGTCGCCCTCTGGTTCCTACTTTCCGAGCGGGGTCAAGCCGGTCACGGTGTGGCTCTCGGAAGATTTCAGTCGCGCGGCGCCGGGCGGTACGGGCGAGGCCAAGACCGGCGGCAACTATGCGGGGGGCCTGCTCGCCCAGGCTCAGGCGGCGGAGCAGGGCTGCGACCAGGTGGTCTGGCTCGATTCGCAGGAGCACCGGTGGGTCGAGGAGATGGGCGGGATGAACCTTTGCTTCGTGTTCGGCAGCGGGCGCAAGGCCAGGTTGCTCACTCCGGCGCTTACGGGAACGCTGCTGCCCGGGATCACGCGGGATTCGCTTCTCACGCTGGCCAGGGACCTCGGGTACGAGGCTGAAGAGGGCAAGATCAGCACGGAGGAGTGGCGCACCGGCTGCGCGGACGGTTCCCTGACCGAGGTCTTCGCCTGCGGCACCGCCGCCGTGATCACTCCCGTAGGCGCGGTCAAGTCGGCCCACGGTTCGTGGACCGTCAGCGACGGAAAGCCGGGCGAGATCACGATGCGCCTGCGCAAATCGCTGGTCGAAATACAGCGTGGCGCCGCGCCCGATCCCCACCATTGGCTGCACCCCGTCGCGAGTATCGTCTGAGTGTGAAGCGAGTCGTCATCGTCGGTGGCGGCGGTACTGGGGACGCCGCCGCGTTCGCGCTCCGCAAACAAGGCTTCGACGGCATGATCACGATGATCAGCTCCGATCGCGACCGCCCCTATGACCGCCCTTACCTGTCCAAGGAATTCCTGCGCGGCGAGGTTGAGCTGCCCAAGGTCTTTCTTCACGAGGAGGCCGATTACTCGAAGCATGGCATCGAGCTCCAGCTGAACCGGAAAGTGACCGGCGGCTCGATCCCCGGAGGCAAGCTCGCGGTGGATGGCGGCGGTGAGGTCGAGTTCGACATGCTCATCCTTGGTCTCGGCGGTACGCCGCGTCGCCTCCACGACGGGCCGCGCGCCGAGAACGTGGTCACCCTTCGCTCGCTACGCGACAGCAAGGCCATCCGCCAGGCACTCGAGAGCACGTCTCGGCTGCTGGTGATCGGGGCTGGGTTCATCGGCGCGGAGGTTGCCGCGTCGGCAAGGCAGATGGGCAAGGACGTGCTCATGATCGAAGCGGCGCCGGTGCCGCTTTCTCGCGCCTTGAATCCCGAGGTGGGCGAGATCTACGCGAGAATCCACCGCGCCAAGGGCGTGGACCTGCGCACCGGCACCACCGTACAGACGTGGCACAGCGAGGGAAGCCGGGTGGTCGGGGTGACGCTCTCCGATGGCCGGCGCGAAGAGGCCGACCTGGTCCTCGAAGCTGTGGGCATCGATCCCAATCTCGATCTGCCGAAAGCGCTCGGACTCACCATCGAAGGCGGCGGCGTTCGCGTGGACGAGGCGCTTCGCGCGGCCGAGGGCGTCTACTGCGGCGGAGACATCGCTCTTCACCAGCACCCGGTGCTTGGCCGCGCGATCCGCGTCGAGCACTGGGAGGTCGCCAAGAACCAGGGTCGCGGAATCGCGGCGAACATCACCGGCGGCGATAAGGCCTACACGAAGCTGCCGTATTTCTGGTCCGACCAGTACGACGTGAACATGGAGTACCGCGGCAACGCGTCGGGAGATGACAGCGCCGTGTGGCGAGGCAACCGCGATGCCCTGTCGTTCTCGGTTTTCTACCTCCGCGACGGGCTCATCGACGGCGTGCTATCGATGAACGACTCGAAGACCAACGAGCTGGGCGGCAAGCTGATCGAAAGTCGCCGGCCGGTGAGCGAGTCTGCGCTCGCCGACATGAGCGTCGACCTCGCCGAGCTCGTGCCCGCCGCAACGTCCTAGGCGGCCCTAAGCTTCGCGCTCGTGCGGCGTGTTTCCGTCGTGGGCTCGAGCGGCGCGGGCAAATCGACGCTCGCGCGAGCGCTCGCAAAGCGGCTCGCGGTCCCGTTCGTCGAGCTCGACGCGTTCATGCACCAGCCCGGCTGGCAGCAGCGGCCGGATCTCGAGTTCATGAACGATGTCGACAAGGCGACGTCTGGGGCGGGTTGGGTGGTCGACGGCAACTACAGACGCTTTGTAGTCGAAGGCCCCGTGTGGCAGCGCGCCGACACCGTGGTCTGGCTGGACCTCCCCAGGCGGACCGTGATGCGCCAGGTGATCGCGAGGACCGTGCGACGGGCCGTGAAGAGGGAGGTGCTTTGGAACGGGAATCGCGAGCCTCTCACCAACTTCGTCTCGCTCGACCCGGACGACAACATCATCCTTTGGTCCTGGGTCAAGTACCACGAGTTCGTGCAGCGCTACCTCGACGCGATGGCGGATCCCAGGTGGCGTGCGATCAATTTCGTCCGGCTGCGATCCCACGCCGAAGCCACTGGCTGGCTGGAATCGATCGATCCGGCGCCCGCTGGTTAGGTCGCGGGCTCTTGCTCCGGCAGCAGCCACGGAAGGGCTTCCGCCATCGGCCGCATGAGCGTGGCGGCCTGCTCCTTGCTGATCATGTTGCTCGCGACGAGCCCGAGCGCCGCCGCGAAAGCGGCCCTCTCCGCCTTGTGACCGATGTCGCCGTGCTCCGCTTTCCAGGACACCAGCGCATCACCCGACTCCGTGAGTCCGAAGAGGGAGCTCCTCACCAGGTCCCAGGCGGCGCCTCGATCCGCCTGCTCTATGGCGTGGGTCGCCGCCTTCTCCGCGTCGACGAAAGCTTGAAGACCACTGGTCCCGACGTGCTCGTCCCAGCCGCGAGCGACCCTTTCGACGCCGGCGGGCGAGAGAACCCGGACGTCCTCCATCAAACGAGCCAGCGTGCGCTGGTGCTCAGGGAACCCGTAGCCGTCTGCGTCCAAGCTCACAACGCCTAGCGTATCTGGATCGAGTCGACAGGGTGGACCTCGCGCCACCCGTGGTCGGTGTCCAGCACCCAGGGTCCATCGATTGCGATGTGCTGGCCGAGCTTCGGAATCGGCAGGTTGGTTTTGGGACACCGCGCGGCCGACTGCGCATCGGGAGGGTTGGTCGACGACGGGCAGTCGGGCGTGATCTCGGCCAGCATCGCGGGCTTGGCCTGGAAGTGATTGTTCGAATTCAGAAGGTATTCGTATCCCGCGTCGGCCCGGAACCAAACGTGGTAGTCGCCGTCGTCCTCGTGCGCGACATCGACCACAATCCCCTCGGCGTGCTTGCACGGGTCGAGCACCTGCAGCCGGTCAGGATTGTGGACACCTGCCTCAGGCAGCCCGCTCCGGCACTTGCCGGCCTGCGGGGCGCTGGGGGATACGCCCGCGCCGCCGGTTGCCTGCGAGCACGCGCACACGAGGACGGCCAGGGCCGTCAGCGCAAGAAGGCGGGGAGCCAACCGAACCTCGACAGCGCGATCGGGCCGGCCCCGGACACGATGACCTGGCCGTTCACCAGCACGGCCAGGTAGTAGAGGAAGCGGAACCCCGGATCGGCCGCGAAGGCCACCGTGAGGGCCAGGTTGATCGCGAGCAGCAGTCCGAGGATGGCCGCCCAGCGCGTTCCCAGCCCGATGACGA
>Ga0066793_10001516_pt1 | contig 10627 bp, 10 predicted proteins | sample PersoiDNA2013189_FD_83876 | JGI IMG/M metagenome (GOLD analysis project Ga0066793, IMG submission 83876) | Permafrost soil microbial communities from the Arctic, to analyse light accelerated degradation of dissolved organic matter (DOM) -... | ecosystem: Environmental > Terrestrial > Soil >...
CGCGAAAGCACCGCGCGATCTGGTAGTACTTCTCGAATCCGGCGACCATCAGCAACTGCTTGAAGAGCTGGGGCGATTGCGGAAGCGCGTAGAACTCCCCCGGGTGCTGGCGGGAGGGAACGAGGAAGTCGCGCGCCCCTTCGGGCGTCGACTTCGTCAGGATCGGCGTTTCGATCTCGAGGAACCCGCGTTCGTGAAGGATCTTCCGCGCGCGGAAAGCGATCTCGTCGCGCAGGACGAAATTCGCCGTCATGCCGGGGCGGCGCAGGTCGAGGTAGCGGTACTTCAGCCGGAGGTCCTCCGAGGCCTGGACGCGGTCCTCGATCGCAAACGGAGGAACGTCCGAACGCGAGAGCACCGCGAGTCGGTCGGCGACGATCTCGATCTCCCCCGTCGCCATCTCCCGGTTCTCCTGCCCCGAAGCCCGGCGCGCCACCGTGCCGTGGAGCTCGACGACGTCCTCCGCCCGGAGGGACTTCGCCTCGTCGATCAGGGCGGCGCCCGAACGCTCGTCGAACACCGCCTGGACCACGCCCGATCGGTCGCGCAGCGTCACGAAGACGAGCTCTCCGAAATCGCGGCGGTGCGACACCCACCCCTGCAGCCGGACGCGCCGGCCGGCATCGGCTCCGCGAAGCGAGGCGGCCGGTGTGCGCTCCGTCACGCCTTCTCTCCGGAAAGCATCGCCGCGATCGTCTGGATCATCGATGCAAAGGGGACCTTCTCCTGCTTCTCCGCCAGGAGATCCTTGACGATCACCGTTCTATCCGCCCGCTCCGGCGCGCCGACGAGCACGGCGAACCACCGGGAAAACGACGTGTACAGCGACGGCGACACGATTTGATCCGAGGCCCACTTCAGCTGCTTCGACCATCCCCGAAGAGAGACGTCGGTATCAACGCAGAAACTCGGGAATGCGCGGCGGATCTCCGAGGCCACTTCGAATCCGTAGGTCATGGCATCGCTGGGAACCGCGGAGACCACCACCTTCACCGGCAAAGCGATCGCCATCGGCATGACATCGATGAGCCGATCCTCTCCGATGGCGAACCCGACGGCGGGGAGCTTCGGTCCGCCGAGCTCAGCGACGAGGTTGTCGTATCGGCCGCCGCCGAGGATCGCATCCTGCGCGCCGAGCCGGGACGAGCGGACCTCGAAGACGCTCTTGGTGTAGTAGTCGAGGCCGCGGACGAGCTGAGAATCCTCTTCGAACGGGATCTGCATCGACCCGAGAATCGACTTGAGGCTCGAATAGTGGCGTGCCGCCGTCTCGTCGAGGTAGTCCACGGTGCGGGGAGCGCCCTCGAGAATCGATATCGTTCTCGCATCCTTCGAGTCGAAGAGCCTCAGGGGGTTGGTCGCCATCCGGCGCCGGTCGTCCTCGCCGAGATCGTTCTCGAAGCGCCGAACGTGCTGTCGGACGGCGCTGGCGAACTCCTCGCGCCCGTTTCCGACCGGCACGGCGTTGAGACGCACCGAGAGCCCCTCGAAACCGAGACGCCCGAGAAACACGAAGAGCATCTGGAGAAGCTCGGCGTCGGCTTCCGGACCGGCCGCGCCGAAGAGCTCGGCCCCGATCTGGCGGAACTCGCGGTAGCGCCCCTTCTGGGGACGCTCGTAGCGATACTGAGGCCCGACATAGAACAGGCGAAGCGGCATCGGCCCTTCGGCCAGCCGGTGCTCGACGACCGCGCGGACGACGCCGGCCGTGTTTTCGGGTCGCAGCGTCAGCGAGCGATCGCCGCGGTCGGTGAACGTGAACATTTCCTTGTGCACGATGTCGGTCATCTCGCCGACCGAGCGCACGAAGAGCTCCGTCGCCTCGAGCGCGGGCGTACGGATCTCGCCGTACCCATACGAGGAGAAGACCTCCCGCACGGCCGAGTCCACCGCCGCCCAACGCGCCGTCTCCGGCGGCAGAAGATCCCGGGTGCCCTTGACGCGCGCGACTTTCATCGCGCCCACGCCCCGTCGATTCGGAAGTACTCCTCCTTGTAGTCCAGGTAGTCGAGATGGAAACGGCGAAGCTCCTCGACCTCGGCGTCCGACAGGGCTCGGGCCTGGCGGGCGGGAGAGCCCAGCCACAACGTACGCGGCGGGACCTTCGTTCCCGGGACGACCAGAGCGCCGGCGCCGATCAAGGCGGACTCCCCGACGTCGGCTCCGTCCATCACCGTGGAACGGATGCCGATCAACGCGCCGCGACGGACGGTTGCGCCGTGCACGACCGCGGCGTGGCCGAGCGTGACCTCTTCCTCGATGACCGTCGGATGCGTCTTCTGGGTGACGTGAACGACGCAGTTGTCCTGAATGTTCGTTCGGTCGCCCACGCGGATCCAGTGGCAGTCTCCGCGCACGACCGCACCGTACCAGACCGACACGTCGTCGCCGAGTTCCACGTCGCCGATGACGGCGGCCGTCTCGGCCAGATAGCATCGCGCCCCGAGGCGCGGAGCCTTCCCGGCGTAAGCGCGGACGATGCCCATAGAACGGAAGACTTTAACATCACCTCTCCCCCGGGTCTCGTAAGATCCTGTCGTGCGCTTCGCCGCCGTCGCTCTCGGTATTCTCGTCCTTCTCGCCGCCTCGCGCGGCCATCTCCCGTGGCCGCTGCCCGAGGATAACGGTGTCACGTCGTCGTTCGGCGACCCGCGCGCGAGCCACCTTCACGCGGGCATCGACCTTTCCACCGACGGGCGCGACGGCCTTCCGGTCCGCGCCGTCGCCGACGGAGAGATCGTGCGCCTGAAGGTCGAGTGGCGGGGCTACGGCAACGCGCTCTACATCCGCCACACGGGGGGCGAGGAGTCGATGTACGGACATCTCGAACGCTTCGAGAACGGCCGGCTGCATCTGGGCGATGTCGTCGCGCGGGCGCAGGCGGAGAAGAAGACGCGCTACCCCGGCAACATCGACGTGACGCCTCCCGTGCGGGTGCGCCGGGGCGACATCATCGCCTTGTCGGGCGAGACGGGTGTCGGGCTTCCGCATCTGCATTTCGAATGGCGCGCGCGCGATGGAACGCAGCCCCTCGATCCGCTGCGAGCCGGGCTCCTGGCCTCGGCGCTGCGCCCGGAGGTCGTGATCACCAGCGTTTTTTCGCGAAACCGAGGTCTGTGCGTGGCGGCGCATGCCGTCTTTCGCGGGCATCGGTTCGCCGTCAACCGGCTCCGGGTGGGAGTGGATGGCAACGCCTACTACGGGCTCGACCTGACACGCGTGGACTTCGAGACGTATCTCCTGCCCGGCGCGATTTTCGACCTCGAGGCCTCGGAGGAGACGCACTCGCCCGTCTTCTCGCTCGACGCGGTGGGCGCAAGCGTCTGGCCCGGGCAGGTTCGCGGCGGCGGTCCGATCGCGCCGGGAAAGCACTCCGTCGAGGTCGAGGCCCGCGACGCCTCAGGCGCCTCCGCGCGGTGGTCCGGGCTGGTCGAGGTGCGGGAGGAGGCCGATGCCCAGCCGGCCGAGACGAAACTCACCGCGGAGACGGCGGTCGGAAGCTTCCGTCTGGAGCTTCCCAACGGAACGCTCCACCCCGCAACGCGCGTGGCGCTTGCCGCGACTTCGGACGGCGTCGAGATCTCGCCCTCCTGGGAGACTCCGCGCCCCGGTGCGCGGCTCGTCTTCCTCCCCTCGGAGCGCGACGCGGGGGCACGCCGTAGGCTGGGCCTCTACCGCGCGGGCGCGGCGCTCGACAGCGAGGGTGCCGCGACGGATGCGGCGGAGATCGTCGGACATCTCCACCGCTTCGGCCGGTTCGTCGTCCGCGAGGACACGACACCCCCGAAGGTCGTCAACCTCCGGCGCGAGCGCTGCTTCTTCGGGCCCTGCCTCCGGGTCGACGTCTCCGACGACAGATCCGGGTTCGGCCCCGACTCGGTGGTCTTCTCGATCGCCGGCAGGGAAGTTCTCGCCGACGTCGATCCCGACCGCGGATGGGCAACGGCTCCGGCGCCGCCCGACGTTGAGCTGTCGTCGGTCGGTGTGAGCGCCCGGGACGTCGCCGGTAATTCCGCGGAGATCCGGGTGCAGGTCTATGCCGGAGAAAAGCGGTAGGCGCCTTCCCGCAGAACGCGCGGCGGCTCCAGCCGGGCGTCGACCAACGTGGACGGCCGGTGTCCCGGGCAGGGTCCGTCGTCCACGAGCAAGTCGATGGAATCTCCGAAAGCCAGCGCGACTTCGTTGGGGTCCGCCAGCGGAGGCATGCCCGAGGGATTGGCGGACGTGCCGGTGAGCGGGCCGGTGACTCGCAGCAGCGATCGCAGGCCGGGATGCGCCGGCATGCGGACGGCCAGCGAGCGATCGCCCCCGGAGCAGGCGAGCGGCGCGCGCGTGGAGAAGATGACCGTCAGCGCCGCCGGCCAGATCTGGAGAAACCGTTCCTTGACGGCGGGCGCGGCTTCCACGCCGAGCCGGTCGAGATCCCCCGGCTCGGCGAAGAGAACGGGCAGAGCTTTCTCCGAAGGGCGACCCTTCACCGCAAAGAGCCGCGACACCGCCTCGTTCAGGCCGGGATCGACGGCGAGCCCGTAGAACGTCTCGGTCGGAATCGCGACGATCCCGCCGTCGGCCACGAGGTCGCGCAGCGCCGAGAGGTGCTCGCGCGAGTCCAGAAGGGCCTTCATTTCGATTCGTTTCATCCGCGTCCCACGTATTTTAGGCACAGACGGCGCGCGCGGTCGAGGTCGGCGGTTCCGCGAACGACGCAACGGCCGTCGGAAAAGACCGTCAGCGTGACGTCCTCAACCTCGGCCGAGAGCACGTTTTCGCCCCGCTGGACAGGCCCGAGACGGGATAGCGCCCGTTCCAGAAGGTCGAAATCGGGCCTTTCGCGCCGGGGGGGCTTGACCTGCACCGAGGCCCTCCCGCAAAGCGCAACGGCCTCGGGAGACTCCGCGCCCTCGAGTGCCGGATAGCGATTGCCGGCGCAGACGGGGCACTCCGGAGAGGGCCGCGCGCGGGCGAACGCCCGGACCGGCCGGATGTCGCCCTCCCAGACGGTCAGCGTCAAAACTCCCCTCGACGGAGGCTGGCCCACGCCGAGGCGAAGCGCCTCCGCCATGGCGAGCGAGGCGACGAGAGGCGGCAGGGCCGGAACAACACCCGCGGTGTCGCAGGTTGGGCCGCTCCCTGCGCGCGGGAGCGCGCCCAGGTAGCAGCGCAGGCACGGAGCCCCTTCTTGCGCGCGTGTGACCGCGACGATTCCTTCCGAGCCGACGCACGCGGCGTAGATCGACGGCACGGCGAGCTTGCGCCCGGTATCGGAAACGAGGAAGCGCGTCTCGAAGTTGTCGCTCCCGTCGAGCAGAAGATCGTGGCCGGAGAGACGGGCGACCGCGTTGTCGGCGGCCAGATCCTCGACCACAGCGCGGATGGAGACCGTCGAGTTGCAGGCGCGCAGCCGCTCGGCCGCAGCCTCGGCCTTCGGACGGCCCCGCCGGGCGTCCTCTTCCTCGAAGAGGAACTGGCGCTGGAGGTTGGATTCGTCCACAACGTCCCGGTCGAAGAGCGTGACGTGGCCAAACCCGGCCCGGACCGCGATCTCGGCGGCGACCGTCCCGATGGCCCCGACGCCGACGATGGCGAGCCGTGCGCCGCCGAGCCTCTTCTGGCCCTCGGGCCCGATGCCGGGGAAAAGCTCCGAGCGCGAGTATCGGCTCACCGGGCTCCCAGCAGCGCCCGTGCGTGGTCGCGCGCGGTGGAGGTCACCTTCTCCCCGGCGAGCATGCGCGCGATCTCCTCGACGCGCTCCTGCCGCTCGAGATCGTCCACGACGGCGTGCGTGCGCCCCGCCACGACCCGCTTGGAAACCCGCAGCTGGCGGTCGGCGAGCGCGGCGATCTGCGGAACGTGCGTGATGCAGAGCACCTGATCGCGGCGCGAGAGCGCCTTGAGCTTCTTGCCGACGACTTCGGCGACGCGGCCGCCGATGCCGGCGTCCACCTCGTCGAACACGAGCGTTCGGGCGGGCGCCCGCCGCCGGCGCTGTGCTGCCGCGGACTCGATCGCGAGCTGGACGCGCGAGAGCTCCCCGCCCGAGGCCACCCTCGCCAGGGGCCGCTCCTCCTCGCCCGGGTTGGCGGCGAAGAAGATTTCGGCGCGCTCGGCCCCGCGCGGGGAGAACGTCTCGGCCCGCGGCGACAGGGCGATGCGGAAGCGGGCTTTCTCCATCGCCAGCACCGCGAGCTCGCGCTCGATCGCCCCGGACAGCCCCGCGGCGGCCTCCCCGCGGCCTCGGGTGAGAACCGCAGCGGCTTGCGTGTATTCCTCGGCCGCGCGCGCGTGCTCCGTCCCGCAGCGGGCCAGCTCCTCCTCGAGGTTGTCGAGCGTGTCGCGCTCGGCCTGGGCGCGCTCCCGGTACGAGAGAATCTCGGCAACGGTCGCTCCGTATTTCCGGCGCAGCCGCGATATCGCTTCCAGCCGCGACTCTAGTGCCGAGAGCCGCTCCGGGTCGGCGTCGGCCGCCCCGGCCGCGTCGCGGGCCGCGCCGGCGAGATCGCGGATGCTCTCCTTCAGCGTTGCCGCATCGGACTGCGCCTGCGCGAAGGACGTGTCGATCCGCGCGAGCTCCGAGAACGCCCGGAATGCCTCGCCGGCGCGGTCGGCCGCAGAGCCTTCCCCCTCGGAGAGTGCCGCAAGGGCGGCCTCCCCGAGCTGCCGGATGCGGTCGGCGTGGAGGAGACGGTTCCGCTCGGAGGCAAGGCCCTCCTCGTCGACGCCTCCCAGCCTGGCGGCCTCGATCTCCTCGATCTCGTAGCGGAGCAGGTCGAGCCGGCGATCGCGGTCTCGGCGCGAGGCGGTGAGCTCATCCCGCCGGGCGGCAGCCGCGCGAGCGCGCATCGCGGATGCCGTGACGACGGCGGCCGAGTCGGCGAGCCCCCCGAATTCCTCCAGGAGGTCGAGCGGTTTCTCCGAATCGAGCAGGCTTTGCTCGTCGTTCTGGCCGTGGATCGAAACGAACGCCTCGCCGATTTTCGCCAGGATCCTGGCCGAGACAGGTTCGTCGTCGAGGAAAGCGCGGCCGCGGCCGTCGGCGCCCATCTCGCGGCGCAGGACGATCTCGTCCTCGAAAGCGAGACCGGCCTCCCGAAGCACCGCGGCCGCCGGGCCGGTGTCGAAGCGCGCGGCGACCGACATCTTCTCGGCCCCCTGGCGCCGCATGTCGGCGGAGGCGCGCCCGCCGGCAAGGAGAGTCAGGGCGTCGATCAGGATGGACTTGCCGGCGCCGGTTTCACCGGTGATCGCGGTGAAGCCGTCGCCGAAGGAGAGCCGCACGTCCTCGACGATCGCGAAATTCCGGATCGTCAGGTCACGCAGCATCGTCCGAATTCTACCGCCTAGCCGTGCCCCTTCTTCTGCGCGATCTTGCGGGCCGGCACCCCGCCGTGGATCTCGTAGTCGGGGATGTTCTTGTTGGCCACGCCGTGGGAGCCGAGCATCGCATCGTGACCGATCTTCACGCCGGAGAAGACCGTCGAGTGGTAGGTGATGCGGGTGTTGTCGCCGATCATGGTCGCGCCGAGGGAGACGTCGTTGATGTCGTCGACGGCATGCGCGTGGGAATAGATGTTGGCATAGTCGGAAATCGAGACGTTGTTTCCGATGATCACCTCGCCGCGGTCGTCGATCAGCACGTTGCGGTGAATCGTCACGTCGTCGCCGACCGAGAGGTTGTAGCCGAACGAGAACTCGACGTCGTGGAAGATCCGCACGTTCCGCCCGCACTTCTTGAAGACGCGGGACGCCAGCATCGCACGCAGCTGCGTGCCGAGCAGGACGTTGCGGCCGATCGGGGAATGATCGAACATCTGCCAGAACCAGAGGAGGGGCTTCACGCGCGCCCACTTCTCCAGATCGATCTCGGTGTAGTACTCGGCTTCAAGCGTGGCGTTCCGGGGGTCGAAGCTCACGCCGGGGAGCTCGCCCATTTCTCCGTAGATCGACGCCAGGGCCTCGCGCACGGTGTCGTTGCGGTCACGGGCCGGGTCGTCGAGTTGCGCCGCCATCTCCGTCACGAAGCGCGGATAGAGCGTCTCCGCGAGCTCTCCGACCAGGAATTTTCGCAGGGTCATGAGCAGGGGATTCTGTGTCATCGACCGGGGAGAGTCAACGCCGCTTGACACACCCCGCTTGGGCTCCCATGATCGGAAGCGGGAGGATTCACCGATGCGATTTCCCGTCAGAACCGCCGCGGCCGTCTTCGCGATCGCCGTACCGCTCACGGCCGCCGCGGGCCTCGCGATCGCCGCCTCTTCCGTGCAGCTCCCGGCCATCGAGGAGGTCCGCCGCGTGGACTCCGCGCTCGTGGCATGCGGCACGCGCCACTCTCTCTCCTCCCGTACCGATCCACATCGCGGTCTCGGCTGCGGGCGCGATGTCGTGCGGCGATTCTTCGAGGAGTCGGCACGGGGTATTGCGGGCGCTCGCGTCGTCGTGGACGAATTCACCGCGACGGCCGAGAGGACTCGCAACCAGCCGGTGCCGCTCGACAACCTCTATCTCGTCGTCGAAGGTACCGATCCGGTTCTTCGGCATATGGCGTTCCTCGTTTCCGGCCATTTCGACTCGATGTGCTCGGACATCATGGACTCGCAGTGCGATGCGCCGGGAGCCGACGACGACGCCTCAGGCACCACAGTTTCGATCGAATCGGCCCGGCTCCTCGCGCGGATGCCGCACCGCGCGACTGTCGTCTTCGCGGCGGTCACCGGAGAGGAGCAGGGGTTGCTTGGCGGCAAGCGCCTCCTCGAATGGGTGCGGGGCAACGGCTACGCGGTGGGCGGAATGCTCAACAACGACATCGTCGGCGCGACCAACGGCTCGCCCGAGCACCGCGCTCGCCTTTTCTGCGGCGAGGAAGACTCCGCGCCGGCGCGGCAGCTGGGTCTCTGGATCGAGGAGAACATCGGCCCCGACGCCGTGCGGCTCGTCTTCCGGAAGGATCGCTTCGGGCGAGGGGGCGACCATCTTCCCTTCGTCGAAGCCGGGATGCCGGCCGTCCGGTTCTGCGAGCCGCTGGAGGACTACCGTCACCAGCACCAGACGCCGCGGGTCGAGCAGGGCGTTCGCTACGGCGACCTGCCGGAATTCCTGGATCTCGACTTTCTCGCCCACGTCTGCCAGTGGAACGCCCGCACGCTCGCACTCCTGGCCGATGCGCCGGCGCCGCCGCGCGAGGTGAAGGTCACCGGCGCGGTCAAGCCGTCGGCGACCATCGCGTTCTCCGCCGAGGCGGACTCGCAACGCCGCGGCTTCGAGCTCCTGGCGCGCGAGACGACGGATCCGCGCTGGAAGGTGCTCAAGGAGGTCGCCGAACCGGGGACCTACGAGCTTGCGCGGCCGATCGACAACGAAGCGTTCGCGGTGCGGGCGGTCGGGAGCAACGGGATCAAGTCGATCGCCGTCGTCGCGACGCCGGGCAGATAGAAGCCCTCCTCCGAATTCCCTCTCCCCGCGGGAGAGGGTGCTCTACTCTTCCGTCCTCTTGTAGTACGGCAGCTCTTCGGCGCGTCGTGTGGAGTTGTCGAGGTGTTTGGGAACCTCGACGATCGTCCGCGTCACGTTGACGTCGCAGTCGGGCGAGACGTCCCAGTCACACTCGTAGGTGTAGACGTTCTTATCCGGATGGCTCATGTCGAAGCCGACCACCGTCTGGTACTTGTCGCAGTTGCCGCATTTGACCGACATCATGAAGATGTCGATCACCTGGAACGCGGGCGAATCCTCGGTCTGGCTCATGGAGCCATTATCGCCCTTTTCGTTCCGGGCCGGGTTCGCTACACTTGCTCTTCGGAGGGAATCTCATGAAACGAATTGCGGCCATCATTCTGTCCATTCTTGCTGCCTCTCCGGCCCTGGCGGAAACCGTGGAGAAGACCATCGCCGTGCCGAAACACGACCAGTCCGTCAAGGTGGGCTTTTCGTCGGGCGGCGCGACGATCGAGAGCGTTCGGATCCAGAACTATCCAGACTCCGAGCAGGTTGCGAAAGCCCGGCGCGAGAAGCCGGACGACAAGAGCTTCGTCTTCTGGCGCTTTTCGGTCGGCAACCAGTCGTCCCGAAAGGTGAAGATCAAGATCGACGTCGAGGTGATCGGTAAGGGCGGAGACGTGATCGCCCACAACGACAAGTCCGATACCGTGGACGCCGGGCGCGACGAGGACAACATCCGCGTGATGATGCATCCGCGAATCCTGGATCTGGTCGACGCCAGGAGCGCGCGGCTCAAGCTCTCGATCGAGCCCAAATAAGAAGGGCGCCCGCTCGCGCGGGCGCCCTCGATTGACCGTTTCGGCTCCACCTCACTGAGGCGGCGGAGGCTGTTTCTCTTTGTCCTTCTTCTCTTTGTCCCTCTTTTCCTTGTCCTTCTTCTCCTTCTCGCTTTTCGGAGGAGGCGGAGCGTTCCTGTCGGCGGGCGGACGACTGTAGGTCGAAGGTTGCGGCGCAGGAACCGCGCGGGGCGGAGGCACGTTGCGCGGAGGCGGCGCAGCCTCGCGTGCGGGAGGAGCGGGTGCCGGGCGCGGCGGAGGCGCCGTCGCGGTTCGCGGTGGCGGCACGTTGCGGGGCGGACGCGTGTAGGTCGAGGGCTGTCCTGGCGGCAAGGACCGATCCTGCTGCGGAGCGGGCC
>Ga0066793_10001518_pt1 | contig 10624 bp, 7 predicted proteins | sample PersoiDNA2013189_FD_83876 | JGI IMG/M metagenome (GOLD analysis project Ga0066793, IMG submission 83876) | Permafrost soil microbial communities from the Arctic, to analyse light accelerated degradation of dissolved organic matter (DOM) -... | ecosystem: Environmental > Terrestrial > Soil >...
CACACTGGTGGGGTTGGCCGGTTCGGTCACCACCGTGGCCGCGCTGGTGCTGGGATTGGACGACTACGACCCGGCCCGCATCCACCACGCCGTGATCTACCGCGCCCACGTTGCGGAGGTCACCGGCCGGCTGCTGGGCATGGGACACCGGTCGCGGGCCGCTTTGCCGGCGATGCACCCGGGCCGGGTGGACATCATCGGCGCCGGGGCACTGGTGCTGCTGCGGACGATGGAGCGGTTCGACTTCACCGAGTTGGTCGCGAGCGAGCACGACATCCTCGACGGGATAGCGTGGAGCATGCGCTGAGGCTTACTTCCATGAGACAGTGCTAAGCGGCTGCGCCGCGCCATCTCCTGAGGCGCAGGGCTGCCTAGCTCGAATCGCTACCCATGGTCAATGCCGCTGCGCGCCGCTACGCGGGGCCAAGATCGGCCACATTGACAACGGGGCCCTGCGAAGTTCGGCTTAGACGGCAGCTCCGGGCAGCCAGGTGAAGGCTGCCCTTCGGCTAATCGCCCCGCGCCAAGCGCGCGCTAGGTGCGGAGACGCCGGGCGCTCTTAGGGCCCTGGAACGTCCGGCAAGCTCGACCAACGTCGGTATTGCAGGAAGGGCCGCTCTGCGTCGTCAAGCACGCTGGCGAAGTCCGAACGCCGGGGTGGTACGCCGTAGTCGGTGAGCAGCAGCCGCAGCACCGCCTCGATGCTGACGCGGCTGGTAGGAAGGTGAGCGGCCCTGCGTACGTGGGGCGCCCCAGAGACGTGCAGGTGCGGATACTGAACGCCGCGAGTGGCACGCGCTCAACCTCGAGCGTCAAGAGTCCTGACTTTCGCGGCTGTCCGCGCAGAGACCTAGCCGGGTCGCTGCCGACCAAGGGCACAGAGTTTTGACCCGGCGGCGTGCGCCGCACCGTTCACCGCGGCGCTTCGGGCAGGATGCCTGGTACTAGTCGGACCAGGTGGGTGGTGTAGGCATGATGTGCCTCTGAGTAGTTCCCGGCGCTGCTATACCACCCGCAGGAACAGGTGATCCAGCACAGACAGCCGCTATGGCCCCAGGTCGCTCGGTGGGAGAACTCAACCTGTTGCCACCCGGTTGAAGTAGCCGTACCACGCGCAGACAGCCGGAGTACAACGCGGCCGTCCTCTCCCAGCATCAACGAGATGTAGTCCGCATCGACGCGCGAGTCGATCATGCGACCCACCGGTGCAGCGGGCCAGTTCACTCCGGGCGCCAGCCAGGTCATCGCTTTGCCGCCAACAGCGCGCCGGCGAGCGCGAGGATCATGGCCTCGGCCACGAGTGGAGCCGGCAACACGTCCGCCATTGACTCCACCATCACGTCGTCGAGCACGTCGTCCAGTTGCGGCTGGTCGCCGCGGGCCAGCGCATCGAGCAGAGCTGGCATGAGCTCGGTCGCTTGGCTGCACGCGGCGGCGTACGCCTCGTCGTATTCGGCCTGGAGCGTCTTGAGCGCGGCGCTCCCCCGGGTGATGACCCACGGGTCGGTGCTGTCGGTCGCGCGGTCGGTCGTGGGGGCGGGCCTGTCGATAACGTTGAGCATTGCGGGGCCTGCTTCCTGAGAGTGGGTTCCGTAGGGGCGGTGCCGGGCTTTGACCCCGTTGCCGCCCCGCTTGCGTCCTGCGGGGTAGGTCAGTGACTCACCTGCCCGTCCGTAGGTCCGTGCTGTCGTCTGTCACTTCTTCCCTTCCGTCGTCGGCGTCCCCCCATGGTACCATGGCTAGAGTCACGATGGGACACAATCGACCAGGGAGCACACATGGTGGCACCGCGGAACCAACGCGAGAGCATGCACGTACGGATGCCGCCGGACATGAAACGGGATGTCGAGGACTACGCCGGGCGTAACGGAATGTCGCTCAACTCGGCCACGTGCCAGCTTGTCGCCTCAGCCCTCCGCCTTGAACGGCTACGCGACCAGGCCGACGACAAGTGATGTGAGCGCGGATGAGCGGTCGGCCACGTTGGCGCGGATCGACAGCCTGGACAACACGGCGTGGTCGCAGGTGTGCGAGCGGGTCCCACGCCGCTCCCTGTCCCTACGTATTCGTGCGCGTTCGCGCGTATGCCGCGCATCTGCGGGAGCGCACGCAGGGACGGCCCGATGTCCAAGTGTCCAACTTGGACGCACACGCGCGCGTGAAGAGGGCAGATGCACATGTCCAACTCGACGAAACCGCAGGTCAGGACGTTGCGACGAATGTCCAACCTGTCCAACCAAATGTCCAACCACATGTCCAACTCGATCCGCGCCGGGGATGTCTGGCGGGGAAGTCCGCCTGTGCTTGGCGTGCGTGGACGAGATGGACCTATCCCCATGCGATGAGCCTGACGTCTTCGGGATGGCCGTGCTAGTCCTACGGCACCGTTACGACGAGGTCTACGACGCGCCGCCGCGCGCGTTCCCCGAGAGCGCATGGGGACGGGCCGATGTCCCACCCAACGCGCGCGCGCGTGAAGGGGACAGATCGGATGTCCCCCTTGATGAAACCGCAGGTCAGGACGTTGCTCCGATTGTCCCCCTGAGTCCGGATGTCCCCCGGATTGTCCCCCCGGATGTCCCCCTGATTGTCCCCCTTGAGCCGGTGAAACTGAGACGACCCTGCCGACAAACTCGGATACGGCAAGTACACCGAGTGACGCACACTGCCACGACGACACCCACAGACACCCCCGTTCCACCCACTCGCCGTACTAGCTCCGCAGCCGATTCCATGCACAGTGCACTAGCACCTACGGTGGGGAAGATCGACAACACCCGGCGGCGACCATGATCCGCACGTCACGGATCAAGGGCGGGGACGCCGCGCGGGTGGACTACTACCTACGTCGGGCGACGGCCGACGAGTACGCCGTCCGGGCGGCAGACCGGGACGAGGCGCGCACCCGGTACTACAGCGGGCACACGGCCAACGGGCCGGGGCGATGGCTGGGACGAGGGGCCGATGCGCTGGCCCTGACCGATCAGGCCATCGACGCCGAGACGTTCCGGGCGGCGGTGCTGGACGGGTACATCGACGGGGCCGTGCGGGTGAAGCCACGCATGGAGACGAGCCCGGCGGGGCGGATCGCGGCGGAGCCGTTGGCCCAGGCCGTCCGGGCACTGGCCGAGAGCCGGGGCGTCGACCCGGTCGAGATGTTCCGCAGCGGGAGAGCCCGGACGGAATGGGGGCAGGTTTCCCGGGCGGCGGACAAGTTCAACGAATCCCCGGCGGGGATGCTGGCGAAGATAGGCCGGGCGGTCGGTATCGACCCACGCGAGATATACGGACGGGCGGAATGGGACCATGCCGTGCGAATGGCCGGGACGATGGTCGACACCCGGCTAGCCGCCGTCGATATCACCATGACCGCCGATAAGTCCGTCAGCCTGCTTTATGCCACCGGCGACGATGCCACCCGGGCGGTAATCCTGCACGAGTTCCACGAGGCGAACCGATCCGCACTGGGCCACCTGGACACCATTACGTCGGACGTACGGCGGGGGTCCGGGTCGACGGGCACGGTGGAAAGGCAACCGTCCGACGGCCTGATCGCGGTCGGATTCGTTCACGACGAGGCGCGGCCGACCGCGGGCTGCCAATGCGGAGATCCGCACCTACACGAGCACGTGATCACCCTGAACACCGTGCGGGGCAGGGACGGCAAATGGTCCGCTGCTCAGATCGACGACAGTGCCAGCGCTGCTAAGACCGCCGGCCACCTACAGGAAGCGGAGATGCGGGTCCGGCTGCGCGATGCGCTCGGCGTCGAGTGGCGGCCGGTCGTCAACGGACTGTCGGACGTAGTCGGCGTGTCCGACGAGGCCATCCGCGCGTTCAGCAAGCGGTCGGACGATGTCGAGGCCGAGCAGCGGGAGGCCGGCACCCTGGGCACGATGGGCGACCAGGTCGCCAACCACGCCACCCGGTTAGCGAAGGGCGAGCAGCTCTCGGTCGCGGAGAGGGTGGACTACTGGCGCGCCGAGGCGGCCACGATCGGCCTGGACCCGGCTGCAGCTCTCGATCGCGCGCCGGGACGGAGCCAGGGCAAGGACCAGGACAGCCGGGCGTATGCGGCTGACATCCTCGAGCAGCTCACGGAGGAGTCCTCGTCGTTCAACCGATCCGACCTACTGCGGGTCCTGGCCGACGACTGCCGCCAGGGCGAACGGGTCGACGTCGTGACTCGACGTGCCGATTGCATCCTGTCCGACCCCAAGCTGGTCGTCGCGCTGGCGCCGGGTGAGGCCGGCCTGACACGCGGCGACGTACGCCAGTCTGCCGGCGGGATACGTGCCTATGCCGTCGAGGCGAAGTGGACCACGCCGGAGATGCTGGACCTAGAGCGCCAGCTAGTCGAGGCGGCGGTCAGCCGCCAGGGCACGCACATCGCGAAGCTCGACGGGGATCTCGTCGAGGCCCTGATCGAGCGGGCACCGTTCACCCTCTCCGCCGAGCAGGTGGCCGCCGTTCGGGGTCTGACGACCTCGGGGAACGGTGTCGAGGTGCTGCACGCCGGGGCAGGGTCGGGCAAGACCTCCGCGGTACTGGGGACGGTGCGACAGGCATACGAGGCCGGCGGGTATCGGGTGATAGGTGCCACCACGTCCGCCAAGGCAGCCCGAGTGCTCGCCGACGACGGGGGGCTAGATGCGACCACGATCGCGTCGACACTGATCGACCTGAGCCGGGCCGGCATGGCGGCGGGGACCGTCCTCGTACTCGACGAAGCCTCGATGATCGGCACCCGGGACCTAGCGGCGCTCTTGGACTACGCCAAGGCGGGCGACGCGAAGGTGGTCGTCGTCGGCGACACCAACCAGCTCGCGGCCATCGACGCGGGTGGCGGCTTGCGAGGGCTCCGGGACCGCCTCGGGGCCTATACCTTGACCGCCAACCGCCGGCAGCGGGAGCCGTGGGAGCAAGTTGCCGTGGCGCAGATCGCGCACGGGGAGCCAGGGCCGGCGCTCCGCGCGTACCAGGCCCACGAGCGGGTCACCGTGGCCGACTCCGCGCTGGCAGCTCGGCGGGCGATGGTCACCGATTGGTGGAGCGACGTGACCGAGCACGGCATCGACCAGGCGCTCATGGTCGCGGTCCGCAACGTCGATCGGAACGATCTGAACGCTCTCGCCCGTGGTGTCATGCGCGAGAGCGGCCGGCTCGGCGACGACGAGATCACGACGCACGGCCGGACGTTTGCGGTGGGCGACCGGGTGATGGTGCTCCACAACCTCAAGTCGCGGGGCCTGGACAACGGCGACATCGGCACCGTGACCGCCCTCGACGAGAATCGGCGGCTGGTTGTCGAGCTCGACCGGGGCGAGACCAAGGCGCTGCCGGTCAGCTACACCGCCGCCGGCCACGTTGACCACGCCTACTGCGCGACTGTCTACAAGAGCCAGGGCGCGGGCGTGGAGACGACCCGGGTCCTCGGCACGGCGTTGGCTCAGGAGAGCGGTTACGTCGCACTCAGCCGCGGCAAGGGTGCAAACCACCTCTACCTCGTCGAGGGGCAGGGGATCGGCGACCCGGAGCTGGACCTGCCCAGCCAACCGACCCGATCGGCGTATCAGGCCGCGTCAAAGAGTCTCCGCGCATCCCAGGCGAAGAGCCTGGCGCTAGACACCGCCGCATGGGGCGAAGATGCGGCGGAGCTCCGAGCTGAGCTGGCGGCCACGGCCGCGCTACTGCGGGACAGGCCAGCGTCGGACACCGCCCGCCTCGCAGGTCTGCGGCTGGAGGTAGCCCGCCGTGAGGCCAGCGTCGCCGATTCGAGGCTTCGGCTGGAGAGCAACCGAGTGCGATTGGGACAGGCGAAGCGCAAGGACCGGCCGCAGCTCTCCGCCCTTGTCGACCGACAGACCGGCGAGTTGACGCGCATGCAGACGACTCTCGCCGAGGTCCAGTCCACCATCACGTCCGCCGAGCGTGGACTGTCGCCGCGCGAGACATGGGAGCGTGGCCACGGAGAAGACCTCGAGTCAGGCGTTCGGGCCGGCCGCGAGTTGTCCTGGCGGGGACGGGCCGAGCGGAAGGCTCGGCAGGCCGTCGAGCCGGCAGTCGAGATCAAGGCTCCCGCGGTCGAGGTCCAAGCCCCAGAGCTGGCCCTGTCGCGGAGCTGGTAGGTCAGGGACAACGCTCTAGCGACTGCGTCGCGTACTGCCACGGCTGCTCGACGGCCGCCAAGGTCGCGATGCAGTACGACCAGGACGAGCGGGCCGGGCTGACCGTGGCCGTCAAGCTACGCCCGGCGCCCGGGCCCGCTGAGGTTGCGCGGCGGCGCGACTGAGCGTAGGTCGCTGTTCGAGACGTACCAAGGTCCCATACTGCGGCTGCCAGCGACCCACATCACTGTCCACTGACCGTCCTTCGCCATGTACGCCGTGCATATCCACGGCGGCATGGCGTACTCGGCGACGACGCCGCGGGTACCGTCGTCAACGCGCTGGCTCATCGAGTACACGCCCGGCGAGTCTTCATGCGGGGTCCAAATGCCGTCCGGTCGGAGGTCCGACCTGCTGAAAAGCACTGCGGGCGGCGGTGCCCAGTCCGACGACCGGCAAGCCTTAACCGCGTTATCGCCGCTGGCCTTGGCTGGTGTCGGCCCGACGATCACACCGAGGACGACGAGGAACGCGAAGATCCCCCCGACCGTCCACAGCGCGATCTTCCACCACCTGTCGACCAGGGCCTTGCCCCCGATCTTCACGGTTGCACTTCCCCCCTGATCAGCCGCATGAGCAGGGCAATCGTGAACGACCTGCGGTCAGGTGGGGAAAATTGGCTGCGTAGCCGTGGCCGCTTCCACTCCAGCGTCTCGCTCATGCGCCGGCTAGCAGCTCAAGTCGGTGGAACTCGTCCATGACGGCTCCGGCCGTATCCCGCACGGTGACACCCATGTTGAAGTTCTTCACCACCGGTGCGGAACCGCCGGCGGCCACGCCCCTGGTGGCAGCGGCGGCGAGATGAGCCATCTGCTGCTGGCTCAACACATACTCGTTCTGCCCGGTGGCGTTGGTGGCTAGCGTGGTGCCGGGCGGAAGGATGCCGCCCTGGTCGTACCACGAATTCGCCCGCCAAAATGCGGCGGCAGCGTTAGGGCTGCCGTAGCGTTGGACCTCGTAGTTGATCATCCAATCAACTTGCGCCTTCCAGTCGCCGAGCGCGTACGGGTGCCCCTGTCCACCAGATGGGTTGGCCTGGCCGATGCCGTAGGCGCCGCTCGACGGGTTGACGTTGTTGGGATCCCAGTTGCTCTCATTCGTAGCGACGAAATCCAGCGCGCCAAATTGATCGCCGATGCCCATCGAGTTAAGCACCGACTGGGCGTAACCCTTGGCGCCGCCAGCCGGAGTACCGCTGTCGCCGAGCCAGAGTCCACCCGAGCCCGCGCCGACTCCCTGTCCGGGACCATCGCCGCCCATGTGGTACTGCTTCGGAAAGTTGGCCGTGTTCTGTGCGCCGGGGCCAGCAACGATCGGGGTATGTCCGGCCTCGAACGGTAGGCCACCGTAGCGGCCATCCATATGGCTCGGACTGACGCCGATGGTGTACGTACCACCGGGACCGTCCTTGAACCCGAGCGCGTGGAAGTCGGAGAGCGTGGTGAAGTAGCGTTGTCCCTGGCCATAGCCTTGATGGGTCATGGCGCCGTAAACTGCTCCAGTGAAGCCTGAGCAGTCGTAGCCGCCGGGTCCGGCACCGCCCCAAATGTAGGGCTTGCCAGATTGTGCCTGGATCCATGCCTTGATGGCCGGGTCACCACCACCGGCGTTCTCGTTCACCCACTTGACCGCCTCGTCGTACTCACGCTGCATGACGTCATCAGCAGCGGTCGAGATCGGCAGTCGGAACGGGTTGGTGCTCGGCGGTCGTGGAACGGAGGCACCGTCCACGTAGCCGCCGTCCGCAAACTTCGCGGCATTCATCCACTCCAACGCGGCGCGGTTCTGCTCGGTCGCCTTGGCGTTGACGACGAACTCACCATTTGACGCAAGGATGGGGACCCGGTCGTCGGTGGGTCCACCCTCGCCATGGACCATGCCACCGAGAGCGAGTCCCGGTGTGCTCCAGCCCCAGCCGGCGGCATCGCCTCGGATGGCCGCCTTGCCGAGTGAGATCAAGATCGGATTGATGCCATGAGCCAAGTTGACGCCATACGCGGTGGCGATATCGGCGACCGTAACCGTGCCCGCGTTGAGCTGGGCGGTCAGCGCCGAGACGGCACCCTGCCCACCTTCGTTCATTACGGCTTCCCATACAGGCTTAGCTTGCTTGATCCGGTCCACAACGGCTTGGGTAGCCGTTTGTGACTTCGCATCCATAAGTTGATTCATCCGGTTCATCTCGTCATCGGATGCGTTGACGAGCTGCGCGACGAGTGGCGCGCCCTTCGGCCCCAACTCAGCCAGGTATTGCAACGTCCCGGCAGATGCTCTGCTTGCCAGTGAGACCATGTTGGTCTCCCAGGTTGTCTGATCGTTGACCTGCTTGGTTAGATCATCGAGATACTGCTTTGTGGTGACGTGGGTATGCGAGATCCAGTCGTCCTGCGACCATTTCTGCTGGTCCTTCGACAGCCCGGCAGCCTGCGCCGCGACCTGGTCGGCGGCGGCTTGCTTCTTGGTCGCGTCCGTGTAGACAGCGAGTGGGTCGATGAACGCTTGCACGGCCTTGACGAGTGCGGTTTCCTGGTCGGTCAGGAGTTTAGATGCGTTCTTCACGTCGCCGAGAGCGTGGGCGTGAGTGCCCAGTTCGATGGTGTACTTAACATCTGCGTCAGTCATGGTGTAGATACCGCCTGTATTGGCGGCCATCACGGCTGTCGCGTCCTTGATTACGGCAGCCTGTGCCTTCGACGCCTCCGCCGCGGCTTCGGTCTGCTTGCCCGCCTTCTCCGCAGCGTTGCCGCTATCTTGAACTGCGGCGTGCCATTGTTCCTGGGGGTGCAAGACCTCTTTAACGATGCTGCTCCAGGTTGACATCGCCTTTCCGCCGGCGTCGGCCTGCGCAACGAACGTCGCCTGCTTTGGCTGCATGCCGGTCAGGACGTCGTTCCAGAACCCCGCATGTTTGGTCGCGTCCTCGACTTTGGTCGCCCACCGGTCTACGGACTCCACCCCCGATGTGGTGGACTGCACCAGACTCGTTAGCGCAGGGATAACGGTCTTGGCTAACTCGTATCCGAGGCCTTCCATGGCCGCGCTCATGTTGCGAGTGGCGAGCGTGTAGTTGTGTGCCTGGTCTACTTCCTCCTGGGTGAAGATGGCGTGATGCTTGACAGCCTCATCGTTGAAGATCCGCAACTGTTCGGCGCTCATCGCCAGATATGGCCCGAGCGCTTGCCCTGCCTTGCCAAAGGCAGTGAACAGGATCAGGCTCCGGGTCACGGGATCTTGGGTAGCTTGGTACGCCGCCCGCACGTTGTCGAGAGTGCCGGCTAGATTCTGTGATCCGTTGGCGTTATGCGCGATCTCGACGCCCAGATCATGCAACTTGCCGGGGTCCGCGCGGGTCATCTTGAACATAGCCGCAGACGCGGTGTCGGACGAGATCCCCAGCTCGCCCATGACGTAGATCAGCCGGGATGCTTCCTCAGCGGTCGTGCCCGAGAGCCGCTGAAACTTCAGGACGCTCTCACCAAGAGCAGCCCACTTACCAACGCTCTCCAGCGCGTAAGCGCCGAGGCCAAGCACAGCAACGCCGCCGACGATCGCAGCGCCAGCGGCGACCTTCATCACACCCGACGCGCCCAGTATCTCGTTACCTAAGCTCCGGACGGCCGTAGTCGCAGTGCCCGAGGCAGGCCCGAAGTGACCCCCAAGAGCGTTGGCGATGTCGTCGACGCCACCGCGTAGGTCCTTCTGGAGAGCGCCGGCGGTCTGCTCGGCAACCGTACCGAGTTCTTTCGTCTTGCCGGACGCAGCAACGGACGCCACCGAGTGCCGTTCCAGGCTAATGCCGGAGGCTGCCGCGGCCGCATCGAGCTTGAGGAAGGCTGCCTCGGCCGACGTCGAGTCGCCTGTTATGGTGACGCGCACAGTCCGATCGGCCATGGTAGCAACTATATACGGGGTAGGGGCCGCACCGGATCAACCAGACGGCGCGCCACGCGCCATCTAGGTTCCAGATCATTGCTGTGTACTCGCGGCCGCTCTCGGCTGTACTCACGCAAACCACCATCCCCAGCTGGGCCTCTGTGCGGTCGCTACGCTCAGAACTTCCACTCGCCCAAGGCCGACAGTCCGGGTGCATAAACCAACGTTCCAGATCGCGATGGGAGATCGAAAACCACGTTCCCCTTGATCGGCTCCTGTGGTCCAAGGTTCGAGTAGCTCAGGTCGGCTCCAAATCCGATGGTGGCAGTCTCCTGATACCGCGTCCCATCCGATCCGCGCACGTAGAAGTTCATCGCACCAATGGAGAAGCTGCCAGACACGCCGACGGTCGAGACAGAGAAAATGGCATAGATGCCGTTCTTCGGTTTGCCATAGTCAGCGGTGCTGAACCCAGGGTCGCGCGTGGCGAAGGTCGGGGCGGTGACCGTGATGTTCGCCGTTGCGTTGCCCGACGTTGCCGTAGCGACAGAGCCGAAGTCCATCTGGTTCGGTCCGGTCGGTGA
>Ga0066793_10001519_pt1 | contig 10620 bp, 10 predicted proteins | sample PersoiDNA2013189_FD_83876 | JGI IMG/M metagenome (GOLD analysis project Ga0066793, IMG submission 83876) | Permafrost soil microbial communities from the Arctic, to analyse light accelerated degradation of dissolved organic matter (DOM) -... | ecosystem: Environmental > Terrestrial > Soil >...
ACGTGTCAGGCCTCGCGTGAGCACAAAATTGGCCCAGGAACAATGGCGGTCGATAGCAAAGGAATCTGCGACAGCCACTCCGGCAACGAAAGGAAACAGCCAGTGAAGAATGTCTTTGAGAGCCTCGATAAAAGCTGCTGGCGCTGATGGAGGATTAGCGAGCTGGGGATCCATCGCGATGATCTCATAGACGAAGGCTCCCGCGAGTACTGCTGCCAGGACCCAGAACCTTCTGCGGGAAAGCAACCGCCGTACCTCCTGTGCAATCACATGAATGAACATCACACGTCCCCTTCCCTGTTAGAGAAGTTCACAGTCACTTCTTCTCTTCTTGGATCGCTTGCAGGAAGGTTGTCTCCAGGGTGTCCCGATCCGGCGTGATGGATTCAATGCTGACTCCTGCCTGTACCAGATCACGAAGGGCAGCAGGAACAGGGACGGCGGTACCAACCATTCCTCCTTGCACCCCGTCTTTCTGGGAAAGGGTTGCCTGATGCTGAGCAGCCCACTGCTGGACCAACGACCAGTCCTTGGCACCACTGACCTGCAGACTGAACCCACGGTAGGGAACAGGATCATTCTTGCTCATCTGCCGCAGGACATGGCCTTGCTTGACAATGGCCACGCGGTCACAGACCTGTTCTACCTCATTGAGGAGATGACTTGCCAGGAAGATGGCAACCCCTTGATCTGCCAGATGCCGGATATAACTGCGCAGTTCTGCGACACCCTGAGGGTCCAGTCCATTGGTAGGTTCGTCCAGCAGGAGGAGTCGTGGTTTCTCCATGATGGCCTGGGCAAGTCCCAGCCGTTGGCGCATCCCCAGGGAGTATCTCCCTGCCGGCGTCTTGTTGGCAGGGTCCAGTCCCATGAGTTCCATGGTGGCATCAACTTCCGGAAGGCCGATGACCCCACGGATAGAGGCAAGCAGTTGCAGGTTGCGTCTGCCGGTCAGCTCGGGGATAAAGGAGGGATACTCCACAAGGACCCCGATCCCTGTCGGCAGCTGGGCATTCCTGACCGTCAGGTCTGTCCCCAGGACCTTCACCTTTCCTTTCGTGGGATGTGCCAGACCGCACATGATACGGAGCAATGTGGTCTTTCCTGCTCCGTTGGGACCAATGAACCCAAAAACTTCCCCTGCATCCAGGGTCATGCTGACATCATGCAGGACTTCATGCACTGTCTTGCGGGATCGATACTGCTTGCAAATTCCTGTTAACTCACATACATGTTCCATGACATATCTCCTTTCAGGATTGTGTTTCTGACAGACAACTCATAGATCGTCATGCTGCACCAGGGCATTGCCTGTCAGCCAGAACAGGACGCTCAGGACCAGGTAGTACGGGATGGAGGTAGGAAGGGTGTAGGCAGGCGTACCATTGATCAGAAAAGACGTTGATGTCTGGTTGACGAAGAGATACGAGAGGCGCATTTGCATCAGCCAGGAATGGAGAGGAATCCAAAGGTTTGAATCCTTACTATAAAATTCAAGAATCCCCATGCCCAGCATGAGGATGGTTGGTACTCCCTGTTTGTGTACACGTAGAGAAATGACCAGTGCAACTACGGCATATGCCCCGAGCGACAGCGTTGAATACAACCACATATGGAGCAGGAACAAGAGCGGTGTTGCTTCGAGGATCTGTATGAACATTGTGTCACTCCCACCAAATGTTGCCAGTGCCTTCTGTGCCAGCTCGGGATGGAGTTGAAAGGAACTGAAGTGCCATGCAAAGGGATAGAAGAAGCTTGCAACCAGCAGTGAGATGAAGGAAAACACCACCATGTATGCGAAGGCACCAATAAACATGGACAGGACCTTGGCCGTCCACCAGGTGGCCCGGGACTGAATACGGGGAACAATCATTGGTATGGTATTGGAAGAGCGGTCCCGAAGGTAGGATTCGCCGACAATCCACACAAAGACGGGAGCAGCTAAGACTACGAGAAAATCCAATTCCTGCGTTGATCGGCTTACCACATCCCACGCATTGTATGCCAGATGATATGTTGCCAGGAGACCACCCAATCTGTATGTGTGCAGACTATTCGTAGTAAACCACGACAGCAGCCCTGCCAATACTGGAACAGCCCACCACCGCTTGGTGAAGAACATCTGGAAGCATTCATACTGTGCCGCACGGAGCAGTTTCATGCGTCCTCCTGCCGCAGATAGACAAGAGCGGCGAAGCCGGCATTAAACAGCAAGAGGATCGCCCAATAGGCAAACGATGACCGGAGAAAGGGTGGACATGGAGTATTCTCAGCGGCGAATGGCCTCCACCACCAAAGCGCAGATGTCCTGAACCCGGGGTACAGGAACATCAGTGCATTCCCGTTAAAAATGGTTCCCGACAAAAACCACAGCACGATGGGAGTAATGACCACTGTCCATGCGTTTCCTCCCAGGACTGCGATCAGTAATGGCGCTGTTGCAATTGCGCCCGCTGCTAACAGTTGCAGAAGAGCGATCATGAGGACGTACCGGCCAGGAGTCCGGTGGAATAGAAGATTCTCGAGATTGCCCTGTGAACTACCACCCATGCCGGCTGCTTCAAATGGCTGAACGGTTGGGTAATGAGCCAAGGCCGTACTGGCGATCCACGTCACCCCCTGGACAAGAACGATGAGGAGCATGGAACACAACATCATGGCAGCCCCCTTGGCCAGCAGGTATTGCCATTTACGGAATCCACGGGTCAGAATGTATTGTGCCACCCTGGTCTTGCGGTCGATTGCAAAGGATGCTCCGACAGCCAGACTGCATGCCACGGGGAAAATGAAGTCGCCAGCCTTGAAGACCTTAAGAAAAAGGCCATACCGGGACCACCCGAAAGCATTAATGAAGGATTCCGGGCCAATTTCCCAGCCATGTAAAGTATTCGCACTGGCAATAGCCAAAGCAAGCATGATGGTTATGATTACTGCACATACGATCCGGAAATCCCATGTCGCCAAGATAGACCTGACCTGCTCACGAAAGAGTCTTTTCATGAAACCTCCCCTGCAGTATCAGAACTAACGATATTCCCCTGGAGCTATGCAGCTCCAGGGGAAACCTGACTCTTTGTCAGTTAGTACCAACCGATCTGGATTGTGCCTGTTGCGTGGACTGAAAACATGTAAGGCGAACTCATCCTGACCTTCACGTATTGCGTTGTGGATGTCGTGTTTGTCCACAAAAGCAATGTCTGGCCTTCGCTGGTAAACTCTATCTTACTGCCAAACGCATATTGATCGCTGGCGCGGATGACCGTCATGTAGACGTTGTGACCGCCAGAGTTCTGCAAGTATCCAACGACATACTTTCCAGCTTCGACCGTGTATGTTTCAGGAGTGTCTACGTAACCAAAAGGCGGGATAAGGACATCGAAAGCGTAGGGCTTTCTGTACTGTGGCAGGATTAGGCTTGCACCTGCATCCGCCACATTCACCTGTCCGGCATCCGTGGCTGCGGGCAGTTCATCGGCGTGGACAAAAGCCGGCTGGCTTGCACCAAGGAGTGCAAGCAAAACAACAAGAACCAAAATGCTCTTGAGATGCTTCATTTACTACTCCTTTCTGCCTTTCTGGCAGTGATGTCTTTCTCCCATTGCTGGGTCGGATATTTCCAACAAGCCAAACTTCCTCTACCCTTCTGCACACACTTATCTCACCCCTCACTCATGTAACGCAATGGTGTCGTTTTTGCTGAAGGGGTTGATAGATGCTTTCCATTTCACAGATCGTCATGCTGCACCAGGGCATCACCTATCAGCCAGAAGAGAACGCTTAGGACCAGGTAGTAGAGGATGGAGGTAGGAAGGGTGTAGACAGGTTTGCCATTGATCAGAAAAGACGTTGATGCTTGGTTGACGAAGAGATACGAGAGGCGTGTTTGCATCATCCACGAATGGAGAGAGATCCAAAGGTGGGATTGAGAAACATTGACATAGAATTCGATAAGTCCCATGCCCAGCATGATAAGGGCGGGGACTGCTGGTTTGTGCACACGCAGAGAAATGACCAGCGCGACTACAGCGTAGGTCCCGAATGACAGGGTGGAATATAGCAGCATGTGGAGCAGGAACAGAAGCGGTGTTGATTCAGGAATGGCCATGATATGGGCGTCAGCCGTTCCAAAGAGTGCCAGTACCTTCCGTGCCAATTCAGGATGCAGTTGAAAGGAACTGAAGTGCCATGCAAAGGGATAAAAGCAGCTTGCAACCAGCAGCGAGATGAGGGAAAACATTGTCATATACACAAAGGCACCAATGAACATGGACAGGACTTTGGCGGTCCACCAAATAGCCCGGGACTGAACGCGAGGGAGGGTAGCAGGCATGGTATTGGAGGAACGGTCCCGAAGGTACGATTCACCGACGATAAAGACGAGGAGAGGAGCAAATATCGCAAAGAGAAATATCCAAGTCTGTGTTGACCGCATCACGACATCCCACGCGTTGTAAGTCAGGTGGTATTGTGTCAGAAGGCCGCTGTATCCGAAAGTCCGCAGATCGTCCGCGACATACCACGAGAAAAGCGCTGTCAGGGTCGGGACAGCCCACCACCGCTTGGTGAAGAACATCTGGAAGCATTCGTACCGGAGAGCCCGAAGCAGTCTCATACATCCTCCTGCCGCAGATAGACAAGAGCGGTGAAGACAACATTAAGAAGCAGGAGGATCCCCCAGTAGGCAAATGATGACTGAAGAAACGGAGGATACGCCACAGGTTTCCGCAAAAGGGAGGGATCCCACCAGAGAAATCGTACTTTGAAACCAGGGTTCAGGAAAGCCAGCGCATTTTCGTTAAAGATGTTATCCAGAAAGAACCACAGTCCGATAGGAGTGATGATGGATACCCAGGCATTTCCACCCAGTGCTGCAACAAGGAGTGACACTGTCGCAATCGCCGCTGTTGTCAGGAGTTGCAGAAGAGCGAGCAGGAACACATACTGGCCGGGAACACGGTGAAAGAAAAGATCTTCTGATGATCCAACTCTGCCGCCGGCTCCTTCAAACGATTGAACGGTTGGATAACGGGCCAGGGCTGAACTGGCGATCCACGTTACCCCCTGGACAAGAACGATGAGGAGCATGGAGCACAGGATCATAGCGGCTGCTTTGGCCAGCAGATACTGCCATTTGCGGAATCCCCGGGTCAGAATATATTGTGCTATCTTGGTCTTGCGATCTATCGCAAAGGATGCCCCAACAGCAAGACCGCAGGCCACGGGAAAGATGTAAGAAATATTATCGAAAACCCTAACGAAGAGGCCATATCGGGATCCGCCAACGGTAGAAATGAAGGATTCATTAGCAGTAATCTGAACCTGAGCCATATTTGCTTTGGGAATAATCTGGGCAAGCACGATGATTATGGCTACTACACAGAGGATCCAGAATTCCCACGTTGCCAAAATCGATTTGACCTGTTCACGAATGAGTTTGTTCATAACCCCTCTTTTGCAGTATCAGAACTAACAGTGTTCCCCTGGGGCATTCCTGACCGTCAGGTCTGTCCCCAGGATCGTGACCTTTCCTTTCGTGGGATGTGCCAGACCGCACATAATACGGAGCAAGGTTGTCTTCCCTGCTCCGTTGGGACCAATGAACCCAAAGACTTCCCCCGCATCCAGGGTCATGCTGACATCATGCAGGACTTCATGCACCGTCTTGCGGGATCGATACTGCTTGCAAATTCCTGTTAGTTTACATACATGTTCCATGGAATGACTCCTTGTATGAGAGTAGACATCGCCTTACAGGTCCGCGTGCCGGAACGAAATGAATCCAACGACCGACCACAGGACAACGAGGGTACAGAACGCGATGACAGATGCTGCAACAGGGAAGGGGAGCGCCACCATTGTTGGGATGTCGGCGTATCGCCAGTGGCTTGTGAGCTGAAGCTGCGTCGAAAAGAAAAACCTGTCCATCGTTAATGAGTAGCGGATCGCCCAGCCATGTAGTGTCATGTCTATAAAGATCCAGGCGACCGGAATGAAGACGGCAACAGTCTGACGCCACCATACCGAGATCACGACAGACAGCAAAGCCAGGCTACACAGAGCGGGGCCCAGGTATCCGATAACACCCAGGAAGAAGAGAGGGGGAGAGGGAGACATGGTTGGAAAGGAGTAAGGACGTATGTTTGCGTGGACAGCATTACTGGTTAAAAAAGGGCTGAACGATGTGCCGGCCGGCAGAAAGAGCAGAGCGACGCCCAGGCTGATCACAATCGCCGCTGCAACAAACGCCATGGCTGCCAGGGACATGGGTAGGATCAGCGACACAAACCAGGTAGTCCGGTTGTTGGCGCGGGCGAACAGCATAGGAAACCGGCCCGTCCGCTCGTCCCTCAGAAAAGTATCGCCAACAAGGAACACGAACGCTATCACTAGAATGAAAATCGTGACGAAATTGCCGCACAACAGGTCGACAGGAACGTCCCAGATGTTGGCAGCGGGGGGAGCCACATGATATCTCATGGTGTAGTCTGAGCTCGACACTATACGTTCCAGGATGATCCCCAGCGCCAGAAATGCATCAATCGCCAGGATAAAGACCCATCGTTTGCTGGAAAATAGCTGCTTGCAGTGATACCGCATCATGCTGAACATCGTCACAACCTCCCTGGAACAAGGCGCATGATCACAATCATGCCCTTCATCGCGTTCCCCTATGGATCTTCCTGTTTCCCGTAGGCAATGACGGCAACTGTGCCGGTTACCAGGAGCCAGATCAGGAAGTACGCAAACCGGCCGGACATGGTTCCCTTTTCCAGCGCCAGAACCCAGCCCGGATTCCATTGCTGAACAGAACTCGGGATCGTGACCATCGCGACGAAAACGATGAGCGGGGAGACAATGCTGACGACAAAAGGAATCGGTATCCATACAGCCAGGAGCAAGGCGGTTGTCGAGTAGGCTGTGGCTGCCAGCAGGTTGACTCCTGCGAATCGGGCCGCAAACCACCATGGATGTGCAAGATACGAGGCATGATCCACAGGGTTGATGTAGCCGAACTCTTCCGTGCGAATGGCGGGTGCTAGTCCTTTCATGTGCGCTGCTGCCACGGCGGCGACCGCCAGGGACATTATCAGAAGCAGACAGACGGCGATTGCCATCCCTACGCCTTTGGCAATAATATATCTTCGACGTGTCAGCCCCCGCGTGAGCGTGAAGTTTGCCCAGGATGTAGAGCGGTCGATAGCAAAGGAATCCCCAACAGCCAGCCCAGTAAGAAAAGGTAGCTCCAAGGGAAGGTTCCCCTTGAGAGAATCGATGAAAGTTGCGGGCGCTGACGAGGGATTGGCGCGCGCCGTGTTGAGGCTGATGGCATAGATGAGAATCGCTGCAAGTCCTGCTGCCAGAATCCAGAATCTTCTGCGTGACAGCAGCCGTCTTAGCTCTTCTGCAACCATATGGATGACTACCACTGTACCTCCTGTGATGCCCCCGGGGTGTCTACGTGTTTCACGTATTACTCCTTTCTTGCGGTGAAGTTGCCCCCATTACTGGGTCAAATGTTTCAACAAGCCAGAACGTTTCAGTCATTCCCTACTCTTCCGCACGCATTTGCCTTACCCCCTCACCCCTATAACGCAATGGGTAAGATTTTGCTGAAGGGGTTGTCCAGAAATAGTTCAGCGCTGCCAAGGGGGGCGGCAGCGCTGAAGGAGGGGGAAGACGTAGTGGAATGTCAGGAGCGGGGTGGTCCTTCCTGATGGCCGTGCGCGGCGGCGTGTGGTGCAGGGGTGACGTGCCCACGAAGCAGGCGCTTGAGGAACAGGAAGACGCCGGGCGCTCGGTTGCGCAGGAAGGATTTCATCATTTCGCGTTCACCTTCCCAGTGCTCCGTGACGGCGACGATGAAGCGCATGGGCAGGTGAGGCGACAGGACGATGCGGTCCATCAGGCGACCCATGCGCGAGTCCGTGCCATGCCGGCGGTACCATCGACGCAGCGCGTTGAAGGACAGAGCCATGAACGCGACCTCTCCCGCGTGGAAGCCAGGCTGATCGAGAAAGGTCAGGCGTGTGTAGTCGATAGGTTCGGTGACAGACCCGTCCTTGATGCTAGCATCATAGAGGACCGTCGAGGGGTAGGGCGAGAAGACGCTGATACATGCGTCGTCCGTGTGTGCCTGTGCGTTGAGCTTGGGGGTCAGCAGCGCCGTGGCGCGTGTTTCGCCGGGCAGCCCCACCATGTTGTACGCAAAGATGCGGATGCCTGCCGCGTGGAGCCGCTCGTTCACCTGGACCAGGAGCTCGTTGCTCATCGTGCGGCCCAGTGACCGATGGCGCAGCGCTTCGTCGCCCGATTCGATGCCCAGGTAGACCTGCGTGCAACCCATGTCGGCCAGCAATTGGACAGTATCCTGGGTCAGCAGCTCGGCGCGGTGGTCGCAGGCAAACGGGAGGCCGACCTCGCGCTTGTACAGCTCTCCGAACCGGGCAAGCCAGTCGACGGAGATACCGAAGACGTTGTCCAGAAAGCGCAACTCGCGCACCTCGGGGTACCAGGTCCGCAGCGCCTGGATGTAGGCGATGGCCCCCTCAGGCGTGCGTGACCGGTGATAGTCCTTCGTATTGGGGTACAGGGAGCGGAAGGCGTGGTTGGTGCAATAGGTGCAGCTAAAGGGACACCCGCGTGACAGCATGCCGAGTGCGGTGTGCGTGCGGGTGGCAATGAGCCGACTGCGGTCGAACAGGCTGAAATCGGGGATCGGCAGCTCGTCGAGGTTCGCCACTAGGGGACCGACCGCTTCATGGCGGAGTTCCTGCCCGTCGCGCCACCAGACGCCGGGAATACCTTGCGGTGTCCTGCCGGTGACCCAGGCATCCACCAGCTGGGGTAGTACCAGGTCGCCGTCGCCTTGGAGGACGGCATCCACACCCGCGACAGGCATGCACTGCTCGGGTGCGAGCGAGGCATGATAGCCACCCCAGACGATGGGTGCATGTACGGCATTCCTTGCCCAGCCGGTCCACTCGCTGACTGATGGGAAGGCGCTGGTGCGTACGGAGAACCCGATGACGTCAGGATGCGTCGCCGTCAGACGCGTTGCGAAGTCCTCCCGCGTCGGTGGCTGGGTCACGTGCAGGAGGCTCACCATATGGCCGGCCTGTTTGAGCGTCGCGGAAAGGGCGGCCAGCCCTTCGGCATACCAACCCCCGCGGTCCACCCTCACCTTCTGTGGTTTGCTGTAGAGTCGTGTCGTCGTATAGTCAGGATAGACCAGTGTCACCCGTGCCATGCTCGTGCCTCCTCCATCCTTTTTGCCTGCCCCGTGCTGGGGTGGTGTCGTGTCAATGTCCCGTCATATATACGACGCAGATGACACGCATTCTCCTTATCAAGATATTCACATTGTCTTCACAAGTCAAGGCAAGACACGATCAGGAGCTACTTCTTCAGTGCGTCATTCCCATCCTTGGCCCTGATCTGTCATTCCCCCGAGCCCTTTTGTCCAAGGCGAGGGGTGTTTCTCCGCGCATGCGAGAATCCTGTCCTGCTACCGTCTGCGATTCCTCGCTGCCTTGAAACGGCGCCGCGTGCATCCCCCACTCATTGCTGCAGCCGCAGGATCATTCGGTGACTCTCGACTATGAGGGAGGATGTTCTCCGGCGGTCGGTGTGCAGGACACGGAATCCGAGCCGCTCGTACAGCACTTGGGCGCGCGGGTTGTCGACGTCGACATCCAGCTCGACGCAGGAACACCCTGACGTGCGAGCATTCTGAATGGATCTCGCGATGAGAGAGGAACCGATGCCAAGCGACTGCTGCAGCGGGTCCACACCCACGAAAGCAATATACCAGCTGCCGGGCAGGTTGTGCTGCAGCGCTCTGGCCACGACCACGCCACGCCAGGCAAGGAGCACGAGCGCGTGGGCTCCCAGCTGTCCAGCTGCTCGAGCCAGCCAAGTGGCACTGCCATTCCTCGACGCCACACTGTATGCAGTGATAAGGCCGGCCGGGAGACCATCGTGGAACGCGATTTCCGTGTTGCGCCAGGAGAACATCCCGCCCGGAGCCCAGTAGAACTTCTCGACGACATCAAGAGGTGACAGCCCGGCAGCAAGACCCGTGAACAGCCCGTCGAGGTCTCTGCGCGCGATGTCATATAGAAGAGGTGCCACGAACGGCGCGTCGTCTGGTGTCGCGGGTCTGAAGTTCAGCGCTGGGGCGCTCATGGAGGATCCTTCTCTCACGTCTGCCGATGTGCTCTCGCGGATGACACTTCAGGGAATGAGCAGGTCTCCTGTTGCTACCACGACGGTCCTGCCTGCGATGAGTACACGGTTCCCTGCGAGGCGCACCTTCAGGATGCCGCCACGTGAAGATGCCTGGTACGCCACGAAATCGGTCTTGCCGAGTACGTTGCTCCAGTAGGGGGCTAGTGCCGCATGTGCGGAACCCGTGACCGGATCCTCGAAGATGCCGTCGGCGGGCGCGAAGAAGCGGGACGTGAAGTCATATGGCGCATCCCCCGCTCCTGTCACGACGATGCCCGGCATGTCGAGCTTCATCGTGGCTGCACGGTCAGGTGCAAGTGCGCGCACAGTGGCGGCTGACCCAACGTCGAGCAGCCAGTAATGGTGGGAGTTGATACCAGTCCAGCGGGGAGT
>Ga0066793_10001520_pt1 | contig 10618 bp, 9 predicted proteins | sample PersoiDNA2013189_FD_83876 | JGI IMG/M metagenome (GOLD analysis project Ga0066793, IMG submission 83876) | Permafrost soil microbial communities from the Arctic, to analyse light accelerated degradation of dissolved organic matter (DOM) -... | ecosystem: Environmental > Terrestrial > Soil >...
AAGAAGGACGACGTCATCGACGCCGAGTACACCGAAGCACCGAAGAACTAGCTATTTTCTGATAGAACCTGCGCGATGCTTCAGATCCTCGCGCAGATTCCGTCGAAGCCGTTGTTCGTTCTGGCGCTGCTGCTGGCCGTGGGCAGCGCGCTGTGGAACATGCGCGCGCGGCGCCGCGACCCGGAAGTCCCGCGCACCTCGACGCCGCTCTATCTCGTGGTCGGCGCATGGCTCTTGCTCGGACTGCGCGGCGGGGCATGGATGCCCTCGGGTGGGATCTTCGCCGGGGAATGGAAGCCGGTGCCCATCTTCTCCTACGGCGTGATGCTGGGGACGTCGATGGTGGTCGGGTGGTTCGTGGCCTTGCGCCTGGCCAAGAACGACGGCATTCCGGGCGAGCAAGCCGGCGCGGTCTACATGTGGACAGCGGTGTGGTCCATCATCGGCGCGCGCCTGCTCTACGTCGTCACGGAATGGAACGAATTCGCCAGCCCGCTCGACATCTTCCTGCTCAACAAGGGTGGGCTGGTTGCCTACGGCGGCATGATCGGCGGGTTCCTCGCAAGCTGGTACGGTTGCCGCAAGCGCAAGATCGAGCTTCTCCGCTGGGCGGACGTGTCCGCGCCCTCGGTGGTCCTGGGCACCGCCATCACGCGCGTCGGCTGCCTGCTTTTTGGTTGCGACTACGGGCGGCGCACGGACATGCCCTGGGCCATCCGTTTTCCGCCGGAAGCGCCCGCGTGGCAGGACCACGCCAGTCACTTCGGCCTCGACCGCAATTCGCCGCTGTCGTTCCCCGTCCATCCCACGCAGATCTACGAGTCGCTCGCCGGGCTGTTCCTGTTCGGCCTCCTGCTGTACCTGCGCCGCGTGCGCAAGTTCTCCGGCCTGGTCTTCCTCGGCTGGGTGATGGGGTATGGCGTCCTGCGCTCGCTCATCGAGGTGTATCGCGGTGACGCCGACCGCGGCGCCGTGGGCCCCGTGTCGACGTCGCAGTTCATCGGCATCGTTTCGCTGGTCGCGGGCTCCGCGCTGCTGGTCGTCCTGTGGCGGAAGTACAAGGCGGATCCGGCCGCCGCGCGCCTGTGGGAGCACCCGCTGCCGGTCGCGGCCCAGGCCGCCGCCGCGCGCTCCCCGCGCCGTAAGCGCAAGCGCCGAACTGGATGATGATCCGGACAGCAGACGCGTGACGCGGATTTGAGGTATAAGTCCGCTGGTAACTGAATCGCGGGGGAGAAGATGAGTCTCAAGCGCAGCCACGCCAGCACACGATCGAATACCGGCACCGGCTCGGATTCCGGCACCAAGCTCGGCCGCCAGGAGTTCTTCGACGAGCTGAAGAAGCACGCCCAGACCGCGCAGGTATTCACGCCGGTCGATGTTTCCATGGCCATCGGCGCCAGCGAGGCGGCCGTCTCGCGCGCCCTGCTCGGCCTGGCCGCCGAGGGCTACCTGGAGAAGGTGGAAGTGGGGAAGTACCGCTCGACGCAGTTCCAGGAAGTGCCCCAGGCGGAGTTTGTCAAGGCCCTGGCCCGCGCTTCCAAGACGGATTCCACGCGCCAGCGGGACCTTTCTGAGATTGCGCGGCTCAAGCAGAACAACGACGTGATGCGGGCCAAGTTGCTCGCCGCCTTGGCCGAGCGCGACCACTACCTGGCCGCGCTCAAGCAGCACGGCATCGATGCCGGTCCGGCGCCCGCCCCGGCGCGCGCGGATAGCCCCGCGCCGGCTACCGATGGTGGTGAGCCGCCGCCGTCCTCTCCGGCGGCCGGGCAGCCGTCGGGTTGATCTAGGCGGGCGGTTGCCGTGCCGCTACGATTCTCGATTCGCGCGCAGGCGCCTCGCGGGGAATTTTCCGCGCCGGCGGCCACCGCAGCCCCCACGCATGAGGTGGAAGTCGCCGTCGACAGCGGCGAGGTATCGTTCGGTCGCGCGCTGGGTAGCGCCATCGAATTGCCGTTCCCCAAGGTGTCCGCCCGGCACGCTCGGCTGTTCCGTGAGGCGGGGAACTATCGTCTAGAGGACCTGGGCAGCGCCAATGGTACCCGGCTGGCCGGGCGGCCGCTGGCACCCCACGCGCCCGAGATCATCGCCATCGGAGAGCTTGTCGAGATCGGCGGCGTCGAGATCCGCTTCATGTGCGAGAGCCCTGGCACGGACGCAGCGGCCTCGGGCGGGGGAACCGAGACGCTCGCCCGCCGTTTGGTGCACGACATCTTCGAGGCCTGTCCTCCCTCCGAGTGCGCCAGGTTGATCGTGCTGTCTGGCCCGTCGCAGGGGCGCGAGCTGGTGCTCTCGGCAAGTGGGCGAGTCTTCAAGGTCGGGCGCGGCGAGACGTGCGACCTGGTTCTTTCCGACGAGGATGTCTCGCGCGAGCACGCGGCATTCGAGCGCGGCGCCGGAGGCATCGTGGTGCGCGATCTGGGAGCCAAAAACGGAATCGAGGTCGGGGGGGAGAAGGTGGCGGGCCAGCGCAGCCTGCGTGACGGCGAAGTCATTCGCGTCGGTGAGACTCGTCTGCGCGTCATCGATCCCGAGGATCGCTATCTGCGGCAGATGGAAGCGGCGGACGTCTACCAGCAGGCGAAGGATGCAGTGCAAGAGCAGGCGCCTGGGGCGGCGCTCCCCAGCCTGTTGCCCACCATCGCCGCGGCGATTGCCGCCACCGTCCTCCTCCTTGCGCTTGGACTTGTGCTAGCACTTGCGTTTGTGGCCTAGGTGTAGTTCAACCGCTGCTCGCCATCCATGGAAGTTCGCGTCCCGCTGATTTTTCGACCGGTCTACCAGTCCCTGGTCTGGGGAGGCCGGCGCATGGAAACCTGGGGCCGCATCTTGCCCGAGGGTCCCATCGGCGAGGCCTGGGAACTCGCGGATCATCCGCGCGGCATGAGCGTGGTGGTCGAGGGAGCCCTGGCCGGGATGTCTCTGCACGACCTCGTGGAGCGCGCGGGCACGGCCCTGGTGGGGCAGGCTTTTCGCGGCGGCGAGTTTCCCCTCATGGTCAAGCTCATCGATGCCCGCTCGCGCCTGAGTGTGCAGGTTCATCCCGACGACGCGATCGCGCGCGAACTGGGAGTGGGCCAGCACGGCAAGACCGAGTGCTGGGTCTTTCTCGACGACGGTGGAGAGATCTGCCAGGGCACGCGTCCCGGCGTCGGCCGTGCCGAGTTCGAACGCGCGCTGGCCGAGCGCCACGTGGCCACCACGCTTAATCGCTTCGAGGCACGCAAGGGCGACGTCTTCTTTCTGCCCGCGCGCACGGTGCACGCGCTTGGCGAAGGCTGCTTGCTCTATGAGGTTCAGCAGACTTCGGACGTCACCTTCCGGGTCTACGACTGGGATCGCCTGGGCCTGGACGGAAGACCGCGCCCGCTGCACGTGGCCGAGTCAGTGGCGACCATCGATTTCGAGCGGACGGTCTTTGGTCCACACGCGCCCGAGGGGTGGCGCCTGGCTGGCGTGCCGGGGTGTGAGGAACGTGTGCTTGTCGACTGCCCGTACTTCACGCTGCGCGAGCAGCGCGTGCGCGGGTGCCTTGAGCAATCGACGGCGGGCACCTGCGTGGTCGTGACGTGCGTGGCCGGTCAGGGAACGCTGTCGACGGCGTCCGGGCAGGTGGCGCTCGCGCCGATGCGGACCGTGCTGGTTCCCGCCGACGCCGGCGCGTGGCGGCTGGACGTTCCCAGCGGCCGCGCCGACCTGCTGGTCGCGACGCCCAGGTTCTAGGGGGAGTGAGGCTGGAGGCTGGAGGCTGTAGGTCGGAACGCGGATACAGAGCATTGGCGCGTGACACGGAATTTGGAGCATAAGTGCCATGTTGGAGTTCTTGATGAAGAAGAAAATGTACCGCTGGGTCGCAGGGGCGGCCGTCCTTGCTCTGGCCGTGGTCGGAGCGATGCAGGTGAAGGATGTCTACCGGTGGAAGGCATATCGAGAGCTCCGCACCACGCTGCTCGCCGCGATTCGACCGGTGCGCCTGTCCAACTGCACGATGAAGCGTTTCGGCCATCCCAACGATGGTGGCTATGTCCTATGCGAGAATCTCATGAGCCAGGTCCAGTCCGTGTACTCCTACGGCATCGACGGGCGAGACGAGTGGGGGTGCGACATTTCGCGGGCCTACCACTTGCCGGTCCACCAATACGACTGCTTCGATCCCAGACGCCCGGTCTGCGATGGCGGACAATTCCATTTCCATGATGAGTGTGTCGGCGTTGCCCCCGCCCGTCTCGAGAATCGCGCTTACGACAGCGTCGTGAACCAGTTGGCCAAGAATGGAGACGCCGGCAAACATCTCCTGGTGAAGATGGACGTCGAGCACGCTGAATGGGATGTGTTCGCCGCCACGTCGGATCGAACATTCGAGCTGATCGACCAGCTGGTCGTCGAGTTTCACGGCCTCGACGAGTCCCGGTATGTCGACGTCATCGAGAAGCTCAAGAAGACTTTCCACATCGCGAACGTGCACTTCAACAACTACGCCTGCATGTGGTGGAGCAAGCCGTTCCCCGCGTTGGCTTTCGAGATCCTGATGGTGAACAAGCGCCTCGGTGCTCTCGACACCGCGAACCCCTGGGCGGTCTATCCAAACCCATTGGACACGCCGAACCAGCCGTCTCGGAGCGACTGCCAAACCGCCTGGTAGAGCTGGCTCCGATGAGTTTTCGGACATCACGGGGTCTGCGCTGGACGAACCCGCTCATGGACGACAAGTCCGCGCGCTCACGCCGGCCGCGCCGAGTCTAAGCGCGGCTCTTTCCCTCCGTGCCCTCCCAGCCCTCGGCGCTCTCGGCTGCTACCGCTTCTTGCGCGCCTTCTTGCGGGCCTTGCGCGAGTCCTTGCGCTTGCGCTTTTCCTTGGCGCGGTCGACGTTGCGGGTGGGCGCCTGGAAGTGCCCGCGCTCGCGCGACTGCATGTTCATCATGGAAGCAAGCTGGTCCATGTCCATGCCGCCAAGCATCTTGCGCGCCTGGTTGAGCTGCCCTAGCTGCTTGAAGCCCGGGATCTTGCCGAGCAGTCCCGACGATGCCCCGAGTTGCATCATCATCTGGCGCATCATCGCGAAGCGATTGAGCAGGTCGGCGACGTCGGCTTCCTTGCGACCACAGCCCCGCGCCACGCGCGCCAGCCGGCTGTGGTCGAAGAACGCGCTGCGCTTCTTCTTGCGCTTGCCGCTGTCGATGACCTCTTCCCAGCTCGTGATGACGAAGACCTCGGGCTGCCGCCGCTCGGCATCCGTCATCGACGAAATGATCGACCCGATGCGAATCAGCTCGCGGTCGTCGACCTGGATGTTGGCGTCGGCGATGCCCGGGATTTTCTCGACCATCTCGGACAGCGGCCCCATCTTCTTCAGGATCGAGATCTGCTCGAGGAAGTCGTTCATGTCGAACTTGCCCTTGAGCATGCGCAGGGCGTCCTGTTCGGCCTTCTCCTCGTCGACGACGTCCTCGAACTGTTGCACCAGCCCGACCACGTCGCCGCGGCCGAGAATGCGGCTGGCCATGCCGTCGGGACGGAATTCCTCCAGGCGGTCGAGCGACTCGCCCATGCCGACGAACTTCACCGGCTTGCCCGTGACCGCCTTCACCGACAGCGCCGCGCCACCGCGGGCGTCGCCGTCGAGCTTGGTCAGGATGACGCCGTCGTACTGGAGCCAGTCGTGGAAGGTCTTGGCCGTGGCGACGGCGTCCTGGCCGATCATGGCGTCGATGACGAAGAAGATGTTGGCCGGGTTCGTCCGGCGTTTGATCTCCTTCAGCTCGTTCATCAGCAGCTCGTCGATGGCGAGACGGCCGGCGGTATCGAAGATGACCGTGTCGCGGCCCGATTCGGCGGCGAAGCGGTGCGCCTTCTCGCAGATGAGCGGCGGGCTTCCGCCCGGCTCGGCGAATACCGGGATGTTCAGTGCCTGGCCCAGAACCTGAAGCTGCTCGATGGCGGCGGGGCGATAGACGTCGGCCGCCACCAGCAAAGGCCGGCGCCCTTGCTTTTCGAGATAGCGCGCCAGCTTGCCCGCCGTGGTGGTCTTGCCGCTGCCTTGCAGGCCGACCATCATGATGCCGGTGGGTCCCTTCTTGGCGAAGCGCAGCTCGGAATCGACGGGGCCCATGAGATGGACCAGTTCGTCGTGGCACAGCTTGACGAAGTGATCCTCGGGGCTCACGCGCCGGACCTTCTCCTTGCTGCTGGCGCGCACCTTGACGATCAGGCCGACCGACTTCTCTTTCACCTGCTGGCAGAAGGACTGCACGACCTCGAACCCGACGTCGGCTTCGAGCAACGCCGTTCGCACCTCAACCAGCGCTTCGTCCACGGTCTTGTCGTCCAGCTCGGCCAGACCCTGGAACTTTTGCTTGGCGGTCCTGAATCCTTTGGTGAGTGTCTCGAACATCGGGGCGGGAATCTACCACAGGCTCGCCCGGCCGCGGCCGGCGCGTTCGCGGGCGTCGAAATCGGACGCCCTGGATTCACGCTTGAAGGCACAGGCTCCCGGGCTAGGCTGTGCGAATGATGTGCAGGCGCGGCGTGCTGGTTCCGGCAGGGATCTTCCTGCTGGGTGGCTTGGGCTGCGGCGGCATGGCTGGCAAGCGAGCGGACGGTTCCGCGGGTGTCGCGGATACCGGCGGGCAAGGCGATATCGCCGCGACGATCGACGTTGGCTCGGCTCTCGATGTGGCAGGGCCCCTGGACCTCACCGCGGAGACTGCCGCCGTCGATCTCGCGGTGAAGCCGATCGAGAAGATCTATGTCTGCGGGGAACTGCTGACCGATTCGGCCAAACTGCTCAACGTCTGGCGGGATCCCTGGACCGGCTTGCCCTACGACAACATCCCTTGCGGTGGTGCCTACGCGCTCGATCCAACCGGCGTCAATCCCGCCTGGGGCGTGGTTCCGCAACTCCCCTCCGCCACGCTGTCGGCGTTTGCCGAGGACGCGAACCGGACGGACGCCACGGTCGACTGGTCGTTCGAGGATCGCGACCCCGACGGCGCGCCGCCAAGTCTGCTCTTTGCCCTGAAGATCGTTCTTCATCTCGACGATGGCGGCGAGGCCGGCTCGCCGAATCGCTACGCCGGACTACTCTGGAGCGCGAATGCCGACATCAGCCGCTACGCCGAGGTTCGCATTCGCTATCGGACCTCTGACGTTACTTCCTCCTGGCAGCTCAAGCTCAATTCCGGGACCACGAATCCCGTCGAACCCGCGGTTGCATTGCCCGCGTCGGCGGGCTGGACCGATCTGACCTTCGCCATTCTCGATGCCTTTCCCGGCACGGATGTCGCCCACCTCAACTACCTGACCTTCGCGGCGTCGGTCGGAGGCGGCACCGTCGAGCCGGCGCTCTGGATCGATCAGATAAGCTTCGTTGCCGACCCCGCGCGGCTGGCGGACTGCGATGTCGCATGCCCGCCCACGTTGCCGCCGTTTCCGGATCTGGCGTGCTACGAGCCCCAGACCGGTGCGGTCAATATCGCCAATGCGCTGACCTTCCTCGCCACGGCTCCGGCCGCCGGGCTGCTCGATGAGGTCGACGCGAAATCCGGCGCGGTTCGCATCCTGGGCAGCGTCGAGTCCTTCCCGGGAGCGCGCGCGGCGACCCGAGCCAACGGCAAGCCGTACGCCGGCGGAGGCTGGTTCCAGGATTGGCATTCGCCGGTTTCCCTGATGCCGAATCCGAGGAATCACGTGGCAAGTCTGACCGACCAGCCCCAGCTCTACGCGGCGCTGATGGTGGTCGAGACCACATGGCCAGATCTCGCGCCGCGCGCCGCGGCCCTGCGCGGCAAGATGGATTTCTCGGTGCTCTACGACGATCGCTACGGCTGTCCCGGATCGCTCATGCCTGGCCTCGATCGCTGCGTGGGCCCGTACGCCGACTGGACCGTGGACCGCTTCGGCACGGACAGCTTGCTGGGTGCCTTCCTGGCCGAGGCGACGGGCGCGGCTCCCCTGTGCTTCTGGACGACCGGGCTGTCGCGCAGCGGTTGCGCGCTGGCCGGCCCCGCGGACGCGCCTTGGTACAACGCGGGTGAGCCTTGCGCCAATGCCGCCATCCCGGCCAGCGACATCGGCGGTCCTTTCGTGCAGCTCGCTGGCCTGCTGTACCTGGCCAGCGACCAGATCCCGATGGGAGCGCTTTCGCTGGCTGCCTCCGCCCAGAACATGTTGCGCGCGCAGTACCGCTTCGCCGCCGAGCACAACCTGGCCCTGGCGGGTTGGGCCAGCGCCTCCGATCCCGATGCTTGCGCCTACGCTACGTGCGGAGATTTCGTTGCCGACAACGTCACCCCCTACGTTTCCGGCATGGCCGCTTCCGACGGGTTCCCCGAGACCTACCGCATGCTGCGCGCCTTCCATCTTTTCGGAGCGGACGCGCCGCTGGCCACCGGCGACCATGACATCGCACTCGGATTGCGCGACGGCTGGAACCAGGCCAGCGCCAGCGCCCGCGCCAGCTACCTCTACCTCGATACAGGCTGGACCGAGCTTGGACTGATCGGCGCTTGCCACGACGACCTGGTTCGGCGTCGCTTCGGCCAGCACCCGGTGGCGCAGGCTGGGTACGCGCTGTTGCAATCCGGCTCCCCGCCGTGTCCGTGAGCGCTCATCTGCAATCCCGCGACAGCCACGGAAGGTCGTGGTCGTGGTCCTGGTCCTGGCCGTGGCCGGAGTGATCTGGTCGGCCACGGCCACGGCCACGTGGACGACCACGAATACGTCCATCACGCATCGCTCTAACTGGGTACGTGCAAACGTCGCGGAAAGGCGTCTCGTCAGGTCGCCTTCCGCGCTTTCTCTTTGCTATCGCGGCCTACGTCCCCGCGCGCTTGCTTTGCCACCAGGCGATCCAGCGTTGGCGCGCTTCCTCGCGGTCGCGCTCGGGCAGATCGTGGTGGTAGCCGAAGTACTCGTGCGAGATGTTGTGCAGCTCGCTGGAGGCCAGCAGGCGGAGTTCCGGGGTGCGATGGGCGAGTCCTTCGAGCAGCCACTCCACGCGCGGCCGGCTTCCCATCTTGGTCCACCACTCCATCCAGCGCTTGGCTTTGAAACCCAGATCCTCGCACGTCAGCGTCACCAGGGCATCATGCGCGGCCGCCGCGACGTCCTCGCTCTTTCCTTCGAGGAGTTCCGCGATGGAAGGCACCGCGTTATTGTCGCGCAGCTCGGCCAACGCGGCTAGCGCGCCGGCGGCGATTGCGGGTTCGGCATGCTCGGCTTTTCTCAACAGCGCGTGACGGAAGGCAAGCACGCGCGGGTCAAGCACGTGACGGGAAAGCCGTCTCAGGGCGGCCCGGCGCGCGGCGGGGTCGCCAAGCCGCGCCGCGGACAGCAGGGTCTCGACCCGGTCCATGGCGGCCATGACGGGGGTCGGGGTGCGCATTTCCGTGCTGACGCTGTCGCTGGCGAACGCACGCGCGCTGGTTGTGCCGATCAGTCGGGCCAGCAGCGCGAGGTGGCGTGGCGACACCGGGATACCGTACAGCGCGTAAAGAATCCCGCGGAAGCGAACCTCGCAGACCAGCGCCGGCTCGACCAGCAGCGAGCGCGCCCGGGCCCAGGACACCATGGCGTCGTGATCGTGCTCTGGCCGCACCAGCACCTCGAGGACGTCGCCTTGCTTCGTGCGCGGCACGACCCCCAGCTTCTGCGCGGTGGCGCCGTCCATCCACTCGCGCGCCGCCAGGTTCGGGGGCGTGGTGACGGTTTCCATTGGAGCCAGCGGGATGCCGATGATCTCGGCCAGGTGCAGCGACAGGGTCTCCTCGTCGGCGGCGCGTAGCTCAAGCAGCGCGGTGTCGAGCCCGCCGCCGTACAGCTTCCTGCGCTTCTCGGCCTCGACGGCGGAGCCGTGCGTGATCACGCCGCGACGAACAAGTGCCTGGGCGATTTCCGACAGGGGCATGGCTCTCGATCGGCGCCCCGCGCTTACCGCTCGTCGAGGATCACGTAGGTGCCCGACAGGTGGTCGTGCAAGGCGCGCCGCTCACGATCGACGATGCACCACAGAAAGCCCCGCCAGGCCAGCGCCAGCGAAAGCGCGATGGTCGCGAAACGCACACAGGCGATGATGGGTCCAGGCGCCTGGCCCTGTGACGAGCTCACGCGCAGACCGAAGAGGCGCTTGCCCACGGTCTGTCCCAGGATGCCCCCGAGGTAAACCTGGTACAGCGCGCTCATTCCGAGCAGTAGGCCGAAGGCGCCTGCGACCATGGGATTGCGATCGAGCAGTCCGGCCATCACGAAGTCGGGGCCGAACTCCTTGCTGCTGGGCAAGTGGACACCCAGCGCCAGGGCGGCGGCGAGGGCGACGGCAGCGGAAATGACGGTGACAATCATGAGGTCGACGAGCGCGGCCAAGATGCGTCGTGGGAAACCGGCCGCGCGAACGCGCAGCACCTGCCTGCCTCGATCCCGAGTTCTCGCCGCGTCCGGCAGCGCACGGGCGGGCGGTGATGTCTCCGCCGATTCGGGTCCGACGCCCACGTCCTCGACGACGGCTGCGTAGCTGGTCACGCGCCCATTGTGCGAACATGGCGCGTCGGCCGCAAGTTTATTGCCTAAATCAGCAGCTTCTATCCCAGTCCGCCCGCCGCGGCCTGGGCCAGCGCAACGG
>Ga0066793_10001521_pt1 | contig 10617 bp, 8 predicted proteins | sample PersoiDNA2013189_FD_83876 | JGI IMG/M metagenome (GOLD analysis project Ga0066793, IMG submission 83876) | Permafrost soil microbial communities from the Arctic, to analyse light accelerated degradation of dissolved organic matter (DOM) -... | ecosystem: Environmental > Terrestrial > Soil >...
ACACTCCAGAGAGGATCGGCCGGTGGAGCACGAAGCGTGGTGGAAGGGGACGCGCGGTGAGTGGTACGTCGTCGCGCAGGCGTTCCTCTTCGCGCTCGTTCTCTTCGGGCCGCGCAACCTGCCCGGCTGGGCCGCGTGGCCGCCGCCGCTCTCCTGGGTCGCGACGGGCGTCGGGGCCGCGCTCGCCATCGCGGGCGGCACGCTCGCCGTCGCCGGGCTGCTCGGGCTCGGGCAGGCCAACCTCACGGCTCTGCCCTACCCGAAGGACGAGGCGCGGCTCGCCGAGACCGGACCGTACGCCATCGTGCGCCATCCGATCTACAGCGGGCTCGTCATCGGCGCCCTCGGGCTCGGTCTGTCCGTGAACGGGTGGCTGACGATCGGCTACGCGCTCGTGCTCTTCGCTTTCTTCGATCTGAAGTCGCGTCGCGAGGAACGGTGGCTGATCGAGCGTTTCCCGCAGTACGCGGAGTATCGGAAGCGCGTGCGGAAGCTGATCCCCTGGGTCTACTGACGCTCGCGACCGGGAAGTGCGTGCGTGCCGGGCGAGGCGGGGTAGGAACCGTGGCGGGAGGTGACGCACCATGTGGACGGATCGTGTCGAGGCAGGCCGCGAGTTGGGCGAGGAGCTCGCGCGGCTCGGCTACGCCGACCGCGCGGACACCGTCGTGCTCGGCGTTCCACGCGGCGGGGTGGAGGTCGCGGCGGAAGTCGCCGACCGCCTGCACGCGCCGCTCGACGTCGTCGTCGTGCGCAAGGTCGGCGCGCCCGGCAACCCGGAGTACGCGGCGGGCGCGGTCGACCCCGACGGTACCGTCTACCCGAACCCCGGCGCGGGCTACTCGGCAGCGTACCTGGAGGCCGCCGCGCAGCCCGAGCACGCCGAGGCGTTGCGACGCCTCGCCGCCTACCGCGGCGGGCGCCCGCCGCTCGCACTCGCCGGGCACACGGTGATCGTCGTGGACGACGGCGTCGCCACCGGGCTGAGCGCGACGGCCGCCCTGCGCTGGCTTCGCGCGAACGGCGCCACCCACACCGTGCTCGCCGCCCCGGTGATGGCCCCCGACTCCGTCACGCGGCTCGCGGGCGAGTGCGACCGCGTGGTCGCGCTCGAGGCGCCGGCGGCCTTCTATGCAGTCGGTGCGTACTACGCGCACTTCACCCAGCTCGAGGACTCCGAGGTCACGCGCCTCCTGGCGCGAGCATGACGGCACGGTGACGGCTCCCGCGCGCCCGGGCACCGGGGAGGGGCTGTCGGTATAATCGGTGCGTCAGCGCGGGCTGTGAGGTCCGCGCCCACCTAACGGGGAGCTTCCGCGCATGTACAAGGGCAAGACCGTCGGCGTCGTCGTGCCGTGTCACAACGAGGAGACGCAGATCGGCATGGTCATCGAGACCATGCCGGACTACGTGGACCGCATCTTCATCGTCGATGACGTGTCTTCCGACCGCACCGTCGAGGTCGTCGAGAGCTACATGCCGCGCTATCCGGACAAGATCCGCCTCATCAAGCACGAGAAGAACGGCGGTGTCGGCGCGGCCATCGTCACGGGCTATAGGGCCGCGGTCGAGGAGAAGATCGACGCCACGGCCGTGATGGCCGGCGACGCTCAGATGGACCCGGACGACATGCCGGCCCTGCTCGACCCGGTCGTCTCCGGCGAAGTGGACTACTCGAAGGGCAACCGCCTGTTCACCGGCGAGGCGTGGAAGGCGATCCCGAAGGTCCGCTACTTCGGCAACTCGATGCTTTCGCTCATGACGAAGGTGGCCTCCGGCTACTGGCATGTGGCAGACTCGCAGACCGGCTACTGCATCGCGAGCCTGAGGGCGCTCTCCACGATCGACCTTGGCATGCTGTACCCGCGCTACGGGTTCCCCAACGACATGCTCGTCCAGCTGAACGTCTACGATTTCAAGGTCCGGGACATCCCGATCAAGGCCGTCTACAACGTCGGCGAGAAGAGCGGCATCAGGCTCTACAAGGTCATCCCGACACTGTCCTGGCTGCTGATCCGGCGCTTCTGGTACCGCATGTTCCAGAAGTACGTCATCCGGGACACGCATCCGCTCGTGCTGTTCTACCTGACCGGTCTGCTGTTCACCGTCGTCGGTTTCGTGTTCGGGCTGCTGCAGGTCATCGCGCGCATCCAGCTGCGTCCGCTCTCGACGCCGACCACGATCCTCTCCGCGCTGCTGCTCATCTCGGGGATCCAGTTCCTCTTCTTCGCGATGTGGTTCGACATGGAGCACAACCGGGACCTGAAGTGACCGAGGCGTCCGACACCCGCCTGCGCGTCCTGTCGGTCACCACGTCGTATCCGCGCCGCCCGGGCGATTTCTCAGGTCACTTCGTGCACGCGCTCAACGCCCGCCTCGTCGAACTCGGACACGAGGTGACGGTGCTCGCACCGCACGCCGAGGGGCTCGCCGACGAGGAGACGTTGGACGGCGTGCGCGTCGTGCGGTTCCGCTACGGTCCCGAGGCCCTGGAGCGCGTGGCCTACGGCGACGGGATCCCCTCCAATCTTCGCAACGATCGGCGCGCGGTGCTCGGTCTGCCCGGCTTCGCGCTCGGCCTGCGCGCCGCCGTGCGCGCGCACGCGGGCCGAGCGGACGTCGTCCACGTGAACTGGGCGCCGACGGCCGCGCTGGCGGGACGGGCGCTCGCGGGCTCCACGGTCGTGCTCACTCTGCATGGCTCCGACGCCACGCTCGCGCGCAGGGGCGGCGTGTGGAAGTGGCTGCTGGTGGCCGGACTGCGATGCGCCCTGCGCGTGGTGGTGGTCGCCAACGACCAGGCGGCCTTCCTGCGCGCTGCGGGTCTCACCGACCGGCCCGTGCTCACGATCGCCTCCGGCGTCGATCCTTCGCTGCTCGAGCGCACGCGCGCGACGCGCGACGCCGACGCGCCGTTCACGTTCCTCTTCGCGGGCCGGCTCATCCCGGCCAAGGGGGTGCGCGACCTGTTCGAGGCGTATCGGCGCCTCGCCCGCGCGCACGACGACCTGCGGCTGACGTTCGCGGGCGGCGGACCCGAGGAGGACGCCCTGCGAGAGCGCGCCGTCGCCGCGGGGCTGTCCGGGCGCGTCCGGTTCCTCGGCGTCGTCAGCCATGAGGACGCGCTCGACGCGATCGCGGCAGCCGACGCGCTCGTCCTGCCGTCCCACGGCGAGGGAAGCCCGCTGTCGGTGACCGAGGCGCTGGCCCTCGGGACGCCCGTCGTGGGCACGCGCGTCGGGGCGGTGCCGGAGCTCCTCGGTCCCGACGGGCTCCTCACGGATGCGGGTGACATCGACGCGCTGGCCCACGCGATGGGGCGCCTCTTCGACGACGAGCACCTGCGCGAGCAGCTCGCCCGCGAGGGCCGCGCGCGTGCGGCCGCCTGCTACACCTGGCCGAAGGTCGCCGAGGCGTACATGCGCGTCTACCGGGAGGTGACCGGTGAGTGACGCTCCGGCCAGGACCGGCTGGAAGACCTGGGCGGTCCGCGGAGCGCAGGCGCTCGTCGCCGTGCTCATCGTCGTCTTCGTGTACCGATCCGTCTCCGCGCAGATGGAGAAGAGCCGGTTCCTCGAGCTGCACTTCTCGCTCGGCTACCTTCTCGCGGCGTGGGCGGTCATCGCCCTGTACTACCTGCTGTTCGCCGGCGGCCTGCTGCTGGTGATCCGCTCTCTGGGCTACCGGCCGCGCTACCGCGACATCTTCAAGCTCTCGTTCGCGGCGAACCTCGGGAAGTACCTGCCGGGCGGGGTGTGGCAGGTGGCGGGCAAGGTGGCGATGGCGAGGCAGGCGGGGGTGGACCGGCATGCGGCACTCGTGGCCACCACCGTCGAGAGCGCCGTGAGCGTGACCGGCGGTCTGCTGCTGTTCCTCACGACGACCCTGCTCGGCGCCCCGTTCCCCGTGGGCGTGCCCAAGTGGCCGCTCTACGCCCTCATGGTCGGCATCTTCGTGGCTCTGCAGCCGCAGATCTTCGCGCGCGTCGTGGCGCTCGGCATGAAGCTGCTCAAGATCGAGGGTGAGCCGCCGCATCTGAAGTTCCGCCAGATCGTCGCGCTCGTGCTCTACTACGCGGCGATATGGGTGATCGCGGGCGCCGGCTTCTGGCTCTTCACGCGCTCGCTCACGTCGGACCCCGGGGCGAACGTCTTCGCGTACGCGGGGTACTACGCGGCTGCCGCGGTGGGCGGCCTGCTGGTGCTGTTCGTCCCGGCGGGCCTCGGCGTTCGCGAAGGCTTCCTCGTCACGCTGACGGGTGCCGTGGTGTCCGGCGGCGCGGCCAGCGCGTGGATCGTGGCTTTCGCCGCGCGCGTGTGGTCCACCGCGATGGAGCTCGCGCTGTCGGGCGCCGCCGTGGCGATGCCGTTCTCGGGCGTGGGGCTCGTGGGGGAAGAGGGGACGGCCGGGGACGACGACGACGGCGACTGCGGAGCCCGCGAGGCGGGCGACGCACCCGCCTCGCCCGATGGCGGGGACCTGTCGTGAACTACGTCACGACCGCCGCAGCGCTGATCGGGCAGGACCTCCTCTCCGCGCTCGTTGTGGCCGCGCTCGTGCTCGGGCCGGGCTGGTGGCTCGCCTGGGGCGCGGCCAAGCGCCTCGGCTGGACGCTCGATGCCGTGGCGCCGCTCGCGCTCGCGGTCACGACCGCCATCGCGGGCATCGTCGCTCTCGCGTGCCGGCCGCTCGGGTGGGGTCTCGGCGCGGGGCTGACCGTCTTTGCCGTGCTGACGATCGCGGCCTGCGTCGCAGGCCACCTGGTCGGCCGCGGTCTCTCGCGGCCCGCTATCGAGCCGGAGGGCCTGATCGTGGGCGGCCTCGCGACCGCGCTCGCCGTGCTCGTCGGGCCGTACATGGGGCTGACGGCCGACACCTTCTACCACCTCGCGGCGGCGAACTCGCTGCTGGCGCGCGACGCCGTCGCGGTCACCGACCCGCTGTACGGGACGGCCGTCTCCGTACTCGATCCGACCTCCGGCGCCTGGCACACCCTGCTCGCGCTCGCTTCCCGTGCCACCACGCTCACCCCTGACTGGCTGTGGGGCGGTCTGACCGCCGTGGCCGCCGGGTGTCTCGTGCTCGCGTTCCACGGGCTGCTGCGCCTTCTGACCGGCTCTCCGCGCGCGGCGACGCTCGCGACGGCGGCGTGGGTCCTCTTCGCGCTGTACGCGGACTTCCGGCCGGCCGCCTATCCGAAGACGGGATCGCTCGCGATCGTGTTCATCGCGCTCTGCGCGCTCATAGAGCTCGCACGCAAGCCGTCGTGGCTGGCGGCCGCCCTTGCGGTCCTGGGCGGGTTCGCCGCCTCCGTGGCGCATCTCGGCAGCGCGCAGCTGCTCTACCTCGGGGTCGCCTCCATGTGGGCGTGGGCGGCGATCGACCTCGTCGCGATGAAGGCGCGGCGCGAGCCCGTCGAGTGGCGTCCCTTCGCCGCGCTGAGCGCCACGGCGGCCATGCTCGCCGCCGCCGCCGCCGTCGTCATCCTGCCGCGGCTGGGCGCCCTCGGCGGCGGGTCGGGACTCGTCGACGTGGGCCGCGCGAACATCGACGGGTCGCTCGTCCACTGGCCGCTCGGCTTCGTCACCGCGGAGCTGCAGGCGTTCATGGGCGGCGGAACGGCGCTGTCGGCCGTGCTCATCGCGCTCGTCGTGCTCATGGCGTGGGCGGTCTTCGGGCCGGCGCGCAAGCGCGAGGCCATCGGGGCGCTCGCGATCGCGTCCCTGCCACTGCTCACCATCTACGATCCCATCGTCGCCACGGTTCTCTATCGCTACTCGCCCTACGTTCTCGCGCGCATCGGTGCGCTGTTCACGCTCACACCGTACGTCGCGCTCGCGTGGTCGCTCGCGCAGACCCGCGGGCGCGGCTGGCGCGTACGCGCGCCGCGCTGGCTCGGGTACGCGGCCGTCGTCGCCGCCCTCGTGGCGAGCGCCACTCCGCTGGCAGGAACGTTCGCGAAGGTCGGCGAGCGCCGCGGCAACCGCTACCCGGTATACGTGACCAGGCTCATTGACCAGCGGGTGGAGTGGGGAAGCGGTCTGACGCGGCTGCGCGAAGCGGTCGGTGACGGCTAGCCGGCGATCGCCGGCGACCCCGAAACCACCCACTACGCCGCCGGGCTCACCCGCGTCGCGGCCGTCGCCGCGCCGCGCAGCCACAGCCCGTACGTCGTCGAGCAGGAGAGCGGCGAAGCCCGCCGCACCGACATGGCGCGGCTCCTGCAGTCGGGGACGAGCGCGGCCGAGCGCGACGCCCTGCTCGAGAAGTGGAAGGCCGACTACGTGCTCGTCTGGGTGACGAATCGCCCCGTGGAGCAGGCTGCCTACGACGAGCTGGCCCGCTCGAGCCTGCTCACCGAGGTGTTCGGACCGGAAGGCAACGGCGGTCTCGCCCTGTTCCGAGTGAAGAGGTAACTCCCGGATGACTCCGTCACACGCGCTGTTCACCGCCCAGACGCCGAGCGACCTGCTCGCGACGCTCGTCGTGCTCTCGTTCGCGCTCCTGCCGGGGCTCGCGATGGGCGTGGCGGTCGCGCGGCGGCTGCGTCTGGGCTGGGCCGCCGCGATCGTCGGGGCGTTCGCGACGTCGGCCACTCTCGCGTCCGCGATCATGCTGGCCGGGGGCTACGCGCACCTCTCGCTCGAGGCGGGCGTCGTCGCGTATCTGGCCGGGGCGGTGGCGCTCACGTGGTGGGCGCTGCGCCTGATGAAGGACCGGCCCGCGCTGACCGCGGACCTTCCCGGGCTCGCCCTCGGCGGCGCCGCGATGCTGCTGGCACTTGTCGAGCGCCCGTGGTTCAAGGTCTCGGCCGACACCTTCTACCACCTGGCCGCCGCGCGCTCCCTGCTCGTGCGTGATTCCCTCGTGGTGACCGACCCCTTCCACGGCACGGCCACCACGATCGCGGACCCCTCCTCCGGCGTCCTGCACACGATGATGGCCTTCTTCGTCCGGCTCACCGGGATGGACATGGCCGCGATGTTCTCCGGGTGGACCGTCCTGGGATCGGCGCTGCTGGCGCTGTCGTTCTACGCCCTGCTCAGGCGGCTCGCGCCGGTGCAGTGGGCGGCGACCGCGGGAGCGGTGGCCTACCTCCTCGCGAACCAGTTCCTCGACTTCCGGGCGCTCGGCTACCCGAACCGGATCTCGATGGCACTGGTGTTCTTCGGCATCCTCGTGCTCACGGAGGTGTTCGAGACGCCGTCGTGGACGGCGGTGGTCGCCTCGGTGGGCGTCTGCGTGGCGGTGTCGGCGATGCACGTCGGCAACGCCGAGTTCCTCTTCATCGTCGGCGCCGCGATCGCGTTCTGGGCCCTTGTCGACGCCGTGGCCGGCAGGTGGCGCGACAAGGCTTGGGCCTTCGACGGCCTCCTCGCGATCACCGGGACGCTCGCGGCGGCGGTCGTGTTGTCCCTGCCTTTCATCCTGCCGAAGTTCGGCGTGGTGAGCGGCTCGTCGATGGTGGAGACTGCGGCCGCGGTCAGCCGCGTCGACCTCTTCCAGCTCGGGCCCTTCGTCGTGACGCGGCCGGGCCGCTTCTTCGACGGCGGGACGCTGATGTTCGTCATGACCTCGGCGCTCGCGCTGTTCATGGCCGGCTGGTCGCTCGTGAAGCGCGACCGCGTGGCGCTCTCGGCCTTCGCCATCTGTTCGCTGCCGCTGCTGCTGCTCGTCGACCCGCCGGTCACCACGCTCCTCGTGACGAAGTCCTTCTACAACCTCACCCGCATCGCCGCTCTGCTCGGCTTCACGCCGTTCGTCGCGATCGCATGGGCGCTCGCGCGGCCCAAGCGCGCGGCCGGCCGTGGTCAGGCCGTCTTCCTCGCGCTCATCGCGCTCATCGGCGCGCTCGCGATCTCGGGGCCGTACCTGCAGACGACGTGGACCGAGACGGTGGGCGCCGTGCGCAAGGGCATGAACGTGTCGGTGTGGCGCAGCCGGGAGAGCGACGTCCGGGACCTGTGGGGCTACGACACGCTCGCCCGGATCCGCGCCGCCATCGGCGAGTCGCGCCCGATGATCGCCGCCGATCCCGAGACCGGCTACTACTTCTCCGGCCTGGCCGACGTGCGGCTCGTCGCCGCGCCCCGCTCGCACTCCCCCCTGGCGGTGGAGGTGGTGGACGGCCCTGCCCGCCGCAAGGCGATGGAGCTGCTGCTCTATCCGACGGCGACCGTGGCTGAGCGCCGGGCGATACTGACGAGATGGGGCGCCGACTACGTGGTCCTTTGGACGAGCCGGGTCAAGGAGATCGAGGCGGCGAAGTCCATGCGGGCGCAGCCGGAGCTCTTCGAGGTCGTGGACATCAGCCAGCGCCTCGTGGTGCTCAGAGTGAGGCGGTAGCCCGCGCGCGGTGTGCGCCGGGAACGACGAGCACCCAGGCGAGGAATGCCCGGACCCTCGTTCGCGCGATGGGAGCGCGCCTAAGGCGTCGTGTAGACGCCGATCGTGACCGTCGAGCCCTTGTCCACCTTGGTCCCGGGCCCGGGGATCTGGTCCTTCACGATGCCGGTCTTGGCGGGGTCGGGGTCCGGGACCGGCGTGACGCTGGCGGCGAGCCCGAGCGAGGCGAGCTTCGCCTCGGCGTCGCTCTGGGTGAGTCCGATGAGCGACGGGACAGCGACCTGCGGCTTCCCGCTCGAGACGTAGATCGTCACGGTGCTGCCCTTGGCCGCGGCGTCGCCGCCCGACGGTTTCTGGTCGATCACCGTGCCCTTGGCGACCGTGTCGGAGGTCTTGTCGACGGACTTCACCTTGAAGCCGGCATGGATGAGCGTGTCGATCGCCTCGGCCTTCGACTTGTCCACCACATAGGGGACGCCTGCCTGCTCGAGGCCCTTGGAGATGTGCAGCGTGATCCTGGTGCCCTTGAGGACCTTCGAGTCGGCGGCGGGGCTCTGGTCCCAGACCGTGCCGGCCGGCGCCGCGTTGAACTCCTCTGTGACGTCCGCCGCGTCCACGACGAAGCCCGCCGCCTGGAGCGTGGCGATCGCGGAGTCTTTCGCTTTGCCGATCACGGAGGGCACGACGAGTGTGACGGGGCCGGAACTCACCACGATGTTGATCTTCTGGTCCTTGACCACCTGCTGGCCCGCCGGCGGGTCCGTCGAGATGACCTTGCCCTTCTCCACGGAGTCGTCCGGCTTGCTGTCGACGATGCCGACCTGCAGCCCGTCGGTGATGATGGCGGCCTTGGCCTCGGCCAGCGTCATGCCGGTCGTGGGGGGGACACGGATCCCGGGAGCGAAGACCCCCATCTCCCACGCGGCGCCGAGCCCGATGGCCAGCAGGAGGGCGGCGACGCCGACCCACACCCACGCGCTCGACTCGCGCTTCGGCGGCTGGGTGCGAGCGGCCTGCGCTGCGGAGCGGACCGCGACCGGGACGGCGGGCATCACCGAGGTGTCGTCGGGGCGCGGCGGAGCGGCCGCCACATCGCCGCCGGCCACGACACGCTCCAGGTCCTCGCGCATCTCGTCGGCGGAGCGGTAGCGGCGAGACGGGTCCTTCGTCATCGCCTTGAGGATGACCGCCTCGAGCGCGTGCGGGATGTCGGGGCGGTAGACGCTGGGCGGCGCGGGCTCGTCGTTGACGTGCTTGAGCGCGACGGACACGGGGGTGGCGCCGTCGAAGGGCAGGCGGCCCGTGACCAGCTCGTAGAGACACACGCCCAGCGAGTAGAGGTCGGAGCCGGGGCCGAGCGGGCGGCCCTGCGCCTGCTCGGGCGAGACATACTGCGCGGTGCCGAGCACCGAGCCGGTCTGCGTGGCGTCCGAGTCCACGGCGCGCGCGATGCCGAAGTCCATGACCTTCACGCGCCCGTCGGGCATGAGCACGATGTTCTGGGGCTTGATGTCGCGGTGGATGATCCCGTACCCGTGCGCGGCGGCCAGCGCGGAGCACACCTGGATGCCGTACTGCGCGACCTTGATGGGATCGATCGGCCCGCGCTGCTGGACGATCGCCTTGAGGTCGGTGCCGCGGACGAGCTCCATCACGATGTAGGGGGTGTCGCCCTCGACGCCGAAGTCGTAGATGTTCACGATGGCCGGGTGTGACAGGTTGGCTGCCGCCGCGGCCTCCTGGCGGAAGCGGGCGACGTACTCGGGGTCCTGCGCAAAATGCGCGTGCATCACCTTCACGGCCACGGTGCGGCCGAGCGTCTCGTCCACGGCCTTGTACACGTCGGCCATGCCGCCGGAGCCGATCCTCTCGGTGACCCGGTACCTGCGGCCGTAGGTCATGTCATCCACGATGTCCGCACTCCATCACTGTCTCGCCAGTGTCCCTTCGAGAGAAGGAACGCTGGTCATCCCGTCGATTCTACCGTACTCACGCTCCCGGACGTGGCCGAACGAGTCCGCGCCGGGGCTACTTGCGCTTCAGCGCCGCCTCCAGGACCGGCTTCGCGGCCGGCGCCGCCACGCGGCCGCCGACCCCGGCGTTCTCCAGCACGATGGCCATCGCGCAGGTGGGGTCAGCCGCGGGGGCGAATGCGAGGAACCATGCGTGCGTGCCTTGGCCCTTGGCCACCTCGGCCGTTCCCGTCTTGCCCGCGACCTCCACGCCTGCGATGCGCGCGTGTGCCCCGCTGCCGTTCTTCACGACCTGCAC
>Ga0066793_10001522_pt1 | contig 10617 bp, 8 predicted proteins | sample PersoiDNA2013189_FD_83876 | JGI IMG/M metagenome (GOLD analysis project Ga0066793, IMG submission 83876) | Permafrost soil microbial communities from the Arctic, to analyse light accelerated degradation of dissolved organic matter (DOM) -... | ecosystem: Environmental > Terrestrial > Soil >...
CGGTAGTGCATGGGGCGTGTCGTGTCGGCTCAAAAACCCCGCTTTCTACCTTCCTGAATGAGGCGCACAACATCATCTCTATCCTTCAGATTCATGAGGTCAATCACGGCATCCTCATAGTTCATGAACCTGTCCAGCCTTCGCAAATTCAGGAAGCACATCTCGAATATCTTGCGCTTGGCGTACCTGGCTAGGGATCGATTGTCTCGCAGGAATATGCTCAAACGGACAGAAAGAGTTTCATAGGAGGCGTAGAGTATAAACGCATAGAGGAAGGGCAGGTAGCCCAGAGACAGAAAGATTGGCAAGAGGAATGAGCGAAGATTCTCCATGGAGGCAAAAACACGGATGTCATGGACTATGGAGACAATCGTGAAGCCGAGTAGATAGAGGCCGAAGACTGTTATGACGAAATCAAACAGCTTCTTCGCCGCGAGGTACTTCTTGTCGGATGCCGCAACGGCACTTATGCCACCAAACAGGAATAGTACGGGCACGAGAATGATCTCGACCCAGAAGTTGAACGTGTAGAGATTTACAATGAACTCAAGTAATGCGACCATCTTGACATTGTCCAACAATACTTTCCGGAAGTAGTGTTCATCTTGAGTAGGTGTCCCGCTGTTTACCAGGAGAACGAACGCCACGCCCAGGGTCCAAAGAATCGTGTCTTTCAAGAGAGAAGTGTCCCAGAATCCAACGCTACGGAGGCAAAAGATCTCCAGTCCCACATATAGCAGCATCGCCAGTACAATCAGAAGGATCTTCCATTGAAAGAACGATCTCAGTAGTTGTTGAAGGGCAGGGCGAGTACGCCCCGACAAGAACATCCAGACAAGCCCGACAGCCAGCCAGACGGCCATCGCTTTCTCCCTGTTGTTGAAGAGGTTCAAGTAGGCACCCATATCAGCTACTACGCTCCGTATGCGAAGAATAGCAGATGTTCATGTCTGGTGGGCCCACCTGGATTCGAACCAAGAACCAAGTGGTTATGAGCCACCTGCTCTACCGTTGAGCTATGGGCCCGTGCGTTGTGCGCACGTCAGGAAAGGGCCTGCGTGAATTTTATTATAGGCGGGGACGGCCGTGCGTCAACCTTTCGACGCGCACAGATATGCCACAGCCTCCTCCCTGGAGTTGATCATACCATCCAGCTGGAGGCGTCGCACTTGGTCGAGAAGCAGTCCGATCTGTCGTCCTTCGGGAATACCAAGAGTCACGACGTCCGCACCTGAGACCAGCGGCGGCTCTTCTATCCGTGAAAGCACTGTCATGAGGAGGTCGCGAGGTCCGGTGGTCTCCAATCCGACAAGGTGGGCCTCCAGGATCGAGAGAATAGGCAAGGGCATGCCCTCGAGCTCCCTAGCTACAGCGCTCACCTTGCATGATCCTTGCTCGAGAAGGCGGCGCAGTTCCCGTTCCTTTCGCTGCCATGACCGGCATGCCGTTGCCAGCCGGTCGCTCAATCCGAAGTCCTTGAGGACCTCCTGCAATTCCCCAGAAGGAATGTTGCCCAGCCACACGAGAAGCGGCGCAACCCAGGGAGGAGCGTCCAGGCCGTTCACGGCCGCGTGGAGGCCCTCCTCGAGGGCGGACAGGAGTCGGAGTTTTGCGGCCCGCGGCGGAACCAGTGGAAGACCAATGAGTCCGCATCCGAGTAAGCAAAGCGCTTTGATGCATGCGACGGCCCTGTCTCCCCAGAGCAGCTCCTTGAACTCGTCCTGTGCACGTTTGTTGCGGCGGACGTTCAAGAGCCCGAGCTCAAGGGCCTCCCTTGCCTTCTCACGGGTGCCGTCCTCGAGGATAAAGCCCAGACGTGTCTGGGCCGCCACGGCACGCAGTATCCGCGCGGGGTCCTCGATGAAGCTATCGGAATACGTCATCCGGATGGTCCGAGCTTCGAGGTCCTTCAGCCCTCCACTGGCGTCGACGATCGTGCCGAAATCGCTCTCTGAGAGGGACATGGCAAGAGCATTCACGGTGAAGTCCCGCCTCAGCAGATCCTTCATCAATGATGCAGGGGCGACCGTGGGCAACGAGCCTGGAAAGTCGTAGTACTCGAGGCGAGCAGCTGCAAAATCGTACTCCCGCTCTCGGATACGAACCTTGTGCGTCATGAAGCGTCCATAGGAGATCACGTTGGTGTCGAAGGACGTAGCAACTGCTGCGGCAACACCCGAGACATCTTTCTCCGTGACGATGTCGAAATCGTTGGGCGGCCTGCCGAGGAGGACGTCGCGTACCGAGCCGCCGACCAGATAGGCGCGGTTTTCCTCGGCATCCCCAATCTGACCGATTCTGGCCAGTGTCGCCGCCGTGTCGCTTCCGCCCAGGCCATCGAGATCGGAACGCGCGATGACCCGAACGCTTGCTGTACCCACGACGGTCTGCGGATGTGCCGTGCTGTTGAGGTAGCGTAGGACGTCGGATCTCGACACCACGCCCAGAAGACGGTCCTGTTCCATGACCAGCAGGAGGCCTGTGTTGTACGTACCGAACGCGCGTATGAGCTCTTCGACGGTTGCAGTGAGGGGGACGGCTGGAATGCGCGTATTCAGGAAATAATGTACAGGCTTCTGCTGGAGCCGCATGAGGGAAGTCTTCTCGAGAGCTTTCTTGGCCACGGTGCCGACAATTCGGCCATCACGTTCGACCGGCAGGACCGAGAACCCAAGATTGACCATTGTCCGCAAGGCTTCTTCGGCTACCCGGTCCTGGAAGACTGTTGCGGGATTTGGCGTCATGATATCGCGCACGACCTGACGCCACTGGGTATGCCTCGTGGCTATCGCGGATACAATTTGCTCCTGTGCGGTCTCAGCGGATGTTCCGTCTCGCAGGATGGATGCTGCCGCATGGATCCGACCCGCTCCACCCAGAGGAGCCAGCAACTCTGCGACGTTGAGCAAGCGGTCGCTGCGTCCGAGAACGTAGAGCGTCTGGGGGGTCTGGTAGATGAGAAACAACGCTTCTGCCTTGATGATCTGAGCCAGGCGGTGGACGATGACCGAGAGGTTGCCGACGTTCCGCTCTGCATGCACGATTGCAAATGCAATCTGTGCTCCAGCCACTGTCCTGACCTGTGTATTGCTCAGCGCGTTCTCGAGAGCCGTTTGCTGCTCCGGGACCAGGTAGGTGGTGACATAGCGGGCGACCATGGAAAGACTTGCTCCGGCCTTGAGCAGATAGGCCGCCTGTTCGACGTCGAATGCCGTCGTCTCGGGGAACAGCAGCGAGCCTGTGTCCTCATAGATGCCAAGCGCAAGAAGTGTAGCCTCGTCCGGATTCACGGGAACCAGCTGCTCACGGAGCGCGGCGGTCACAAGCGACGCGGTCGCTCCACACTTCCGGATATGTCCCTCGTCAATATGCGCCAGGCTCGCAGAGTTTGGTTCATGATGGTCATAGGCAATCAGTCTTATCCCCGGGATCGAGAGGACCTCTTTGTACTCACCGAGACGAGATGCGACAATCGTGTCGGCCAGAATGACCGTTCCGATGTCTTCTTTCAGCAAGACGGGCGCAGGCATGCGCACAAAACGAAAACGTCCCTCGTAGAGTCGGAGGAACTCCTCCACGTTCGGCTCGAGGGACCCAGGCAATACCGGGACGGCCCCGGCATACAGCCGAGACAGGCCGGCCATCGAGGCTACACAATCAAAGTCCGCACCTGCATGGCCAAGAATAACCGTTTTCACGAGTGCTCGTACATCACCACACCGTCCGCACGGCTGATCTTTGCCACGACGGTCTGCCACCGAGGGACGGACGCTTGCCCGACGACGATTGCCCTCAGGATCTCCTGCTCGCACGTGCGTGCGTCATCGTCCGTGCGTGCATGAACGGTCCCAATCTGGTGTCCGGCACTCACTGCATCGCCAGTTTTGACGTCCAGCACCAGGCCGACGGCCAGATCGATGGCGTCTTCCTTCGTTCGGCGTCCCGCACCAAGGCGCATGGCAGCCAGCCCAACGCCTTTCGCGTCGATGCTCGTGACGAATCCACTACATGGTGCATAGACCGGCCGCCTGACTGCGGCCTGTGGCAGAACCTCGGGCCGGTCGATGAATGCGGGATCGCCTCCCTGCGCCCTGACGATATCCGTGAAGCGTTGCAGCGCGTTCCCGCTGGCGATGGCGTTCATCGCCATTGTTCTGGCGTCCTCACATGTGTGAACGATTCCGCTTTGCATCAGGATCTCGTCGCAGAGCGTCAAAATGATGTCGACAAGTTTGGCTGGACCACGCCCCTTGAGAACCTGGACGGCTTCGACGATCTCGAGGGCATTGCCCACGGCGTTGCCCAGAGGCTCATTCATGTCCGTCACATAGGCCACGGTCGTCTTGCCATTGTCCTCTCCTATGTTGACCATGGTCTTCGCCAGTTCGATGGCGTCCGACTTGCCTGTCATAAACGCACCCGATCCCCACTTCACGTCCAGGACGATCACGTCGGCCCCGGATGCAAGCTTCTTGCCCATGATGCTGGATGCGATAAGAGGCACGGAGTCCACCGTTGCCGTCACGTCACGGAGGGCGTACAGCTTTTTGTCGGCCACGGCTACATCGCCGGTCTGAGCCATGATGGCTCCACCAAGACGGTTGACGATCTCAGCGAACACCCGTGGCGTCAGGTTCACGTCAAAACCCCGAATCGACTCGAGCTTGTCGATTGTCCCGCCGGAGTGGCCGAGGCCCCTTCCCGACATTTTGGGCATCACGGCACCACAGCTTGCCGCAATGGCAATGAGAGGGATGGAAACTGTGTCGGCGACACCCCCCGATGAGTGCTTGTCGCACTTCACTCCGCTCAGGGAAGAAAGGTCGACCACGTCTCCGCTTGTGCTGATGCAATGTGTGAGCCAGGAAGTCTCGTGGGCATTCATCCCCCTGAAATAGATGGCCATGAGCATTGCCGACGTCTGGTAGTCAGGAATGGAGCCACTCACAAGGCCATCGATCCACCACGAGATCTCTTCTTCCGAGAGTTCGCCGCCGGATTTCTTCTGCTCAATAAGTTCTGCAAAGTTCCTGCTCAGCACTCGCCCCCCTCGATGACACCGGTCAGCAACTCTGCCAAGTGTTCATCGGCACGTCTCGCCGTGGCGAGCACCTGGTCATGACTCAGCTCGGTGACCGTGTCGGTCGCAAGGTCCGTAATGACCGAGACGGCGCCAACGCGCATGCCTGCCTGGTTTGCCACAATCACCTCGGGAATCGTGGACATGCCCACGGCATCGGCTCCGAGAATCCGCAGCATTCGAATCTCTGCACGAGTCTCGAACTGAGGCCCGGACAGCGCTGCATAGACGCCGGACGCAATCGGCAAAGAACGACGTTCACCTACCGATTTGAGCGCTCGGGTGACCATGGGGTCATACGCTGTATACATGTTCACGAATTTGGAGCCGAAGACCTCATCTTCGAGACCTCGAAGCGGGCTGTCTGCGGTAAGCAGGTTGAGATGGTCTTCGATAACCATAAGGTCCCCCAGTCGCAGGCGATCCGCAATGCCACCCGCCGCATTCGTGAAGAGAGCAATATGGACGCCTAGAGCCTGGGCAACCCGGACAGGGATGGCCACCGTGGCAGCGTCGTAGCCCTCGTAGTAGTGGAAGCGACCCGCAAAACACAACACTCTGTGCCCACCGATGCTCCCTGCAACAATCTCGCTGGCATGTCCCTTGACCGTCGACACAGGGAACCCCGGAATCTCGGCGTAGGGAACGATCGTCTGCCTATCCATCCGGTCCACGAAGCTCAACAGACCAGATCCGAGGACGACAGTAAACTCGTACGACTGTCCGATGCGCCGTATCAGGCTCTCGACGGCGATGGTCACCCGTTGTCTCAGCTGAGCGCTGTCCATTACTCGACCGACCCCACGACGCCGTAGAAGGCCTGCCCTCCGTAGTAAGGCTGGATCTCAAGATCAGGGAACTGTTGAGTCAACGTCGCAACGAGCGCATCGAATGACGACTCAGTAAAGTCGGCGCCCCGGTAAACCGAAACCAGAGACTTGTCATCCCAAGTGATGGGGGACTCGCTGAGGTGCACCAGCGCTCCCTCGACCGACTGTCCAAGTCCCACAAGCTTGTCGTCCACGAGCAGCATATAGTCGCCCTTGTGGACAAGCATTCCAGAAACCGTGGCATTCTTGGTTGCACACGTGACTGCAAAAAAATCTGTCGCCTCGATGGCCTGGTTTGCGACAGCCAGACAGTCGTCATGGGTACCACAGGAAGCCAGTTGGACCAGCGCACTGATAGCCTGCACCGGGTGGTGAGCGTTCAACACTTGCACGTCCTTGTCGATGAGGCCGGCGGCCTGTTGTGCGGCCATGATGATGTTCTTGTTGTTTGGGAAGACAATGAAAGACTTGGCCTTACACGCCTTGATGGGATCGAGGAAAGCCTCAGTCGGCGGATTCATCGTGTCGCCGCCGCTCACAATGATCTGCACTCCAAGCTTGCGGAAAATCTCGTCAAATCCAGGTCCCGGAGAAACTACGACGTATGCACGCTCCACGTTGTCGTCAGCGCAGCCCTCCGTCGAAGTGAGTGGCTTCGAGGAAGAACCCGCTCCGGATGCCGGACCGCTGGCATACTCGTTTGCCTGGTATTGCATGTCCTCGATGCGCCCCTCCCGTATCGGGGCAAACTTCATGAGGTACTGGATGGTGTCGTATGGCTCGTTGGTGTGGACATGGATCTTGGTAAGACCACCCGCCGAGGCCATGACAAGGCTGTTGCCACGTTCGGTCAGTTTCGCGCGGACCTCAGCTTCCGGCAGCGTGTCGGAAGCCACCAGGATCACAGTGTCATAGCGATACGTCAGGTCCTGAGGGCCGACATGCTCCTCCGTCTCATCCTTCAGCGTCAGTTCCTCGGAGGCGACCGACTCACCTCGGAGACTCATCAACATACCTTCCAGGAGTGTCACAAGGCCCTCGGCCCCGGCATCCACCACATGGGCTTCTGCTAGTGCGGGAAGCTGCCCCGTCGTCTCCTTGACCGCTTGCCTTCCTGTCCTGATGACCTCGGCCAGGTAATCCGCGTAGTCTTCCTGGTGCAGCCCGGCCGCACTCTCGGCCATGCGTCTGACGACGGTCAGGATGGTTCCTTCTACAGGCGTGACCACCGCCTTATATGCTACCTCGGTCGCTTTGGTGAGCATCTGTGTGAAATCTGTCGTCGTCAGCACCAGCTTGGTGTCAGCTGCCGATGCCATGCCGCGGATGATCTGTGACAGGATGACACCTGAGTTTCCGCGCGCCCCGATGAGGGATCCGGCGGACAACGTCGAGACGAACTCTTTCATGGACTTGGGCTGGCTCTTTTGGACTTCCTCCAGAGCAGTCCGGAGGGTGAGGGACATGTTCGTTCCGGTGTCTCCGTCGGGCACGGGAAAAACGTTCAGACTGTTGATAAAGACTTTGCGGGATTCGAGGCTGGCGAGAGCAGCCGTGAACAGCGCCTCAAGCTCACTGTAACCGATTTCTTTCAAGATATCCTCCGGGAGTGCTGCTATTCGTTTTCGTGTTCGACGCGTATGGACCAGACCACGACGTTCAGCTCGACTCTCTCCTGCGCAATCCCCGTCATGCTGCAGAAGACATAGCGAACCTGTGATGCAATGGTACGAGCGACTTCGGAAACGCGAACACCATACTGGAGCCGAACATGAACGGTCACCACGATTGTGCCGTCCTTTCTGATCTGAGCATCGACACCCTTCGGTGTCGACGGAAGCGCAAGAGCGCGGGTGAAGCGTTCGGCGAATGTGACGGGAGCCAGTCCTGTCACACCGTAGACATTCAGGGTAGCCAGCCGGAGGATTTCCTCCATTGCATTCCTGCTGAGAACGACGTTACCTTTTATATCAGTCATATCCACTCTCCAGGCAAAATGTGGTATTTGATTATACCACCAAACTTGAATTCGTTGGCCTTTGACATAAAATTAGTCTACTTTTTCATGGAGGTTTATCGAAATGAGCAGAGTATGTACTATTTGTGGCAAGGGTCCAATGGTAGGCAACACGGTCAGCCATTCCATTCAGCGCAGTTCTCGTCGTTTCCTGCCGAATCTTCACACAGTACAGGTAGAGATGAACGGCAGAGTTCAGAGGATTCGGGTGTGCGGTAAGTGTCTCAAGAAGCTGAAGGCCACCGCCTGATTCGACGCTTTGACGAATGAGTGAAGAACTCCGGAGCCTGTTGTGGACAGGCTCTAGTCTGCGTGTACTCGACCAGCTCAGGCTCCCCTTCGAGACTGAGTGGATCGAGTGTACGTCCTACAGGGATGTCTATTCGGTCATCAAAAATATGAATACTCGCGGGGCTCCTGCAATCGGTGTCGCTGCCGCCTATGGTATGGCTCTGGCTGCCCGAGAGGCGCTGACGACTCCGCAGCCGGCGCAGTTTGTGCTCGACGCCGGTATCTATCTCAAGAGTGCCCGACCCACTGCCGTGAACCTTGCCTGGGCTGTCGATCGGTCTCTCGCCGAGGGAGCGCCGAGTCTCGGCAAGGACCCACGGGCAGTGGCTGATGAGCTTGCCGCGTTCGCCGGCCGGCTAGCCCAAGACGACGAGGACCGGAATCTCGCTCTGTCGAAGTACGGTGCCGAACTGTTCGAAGACGGAGACACCATCCTGACGATCTGCGATACCGGCGCTCTTGCGACCTATCGATATGGTACGGCGTTTGGTTCCATCAACGAAGCGTTCAGGCAAGGCAGGAAGATCCAGGTCATTGCCCTCGAGACGCGGCCGTACCTCCAGGGAGCCCGATTGACGGCTCTGGAACTCGTGACCGCGGGTATCCCGTTCCATCTCATCACTGACGGAATGGCCGGCTTCATGATGTCGCATGGGATGGTCACCAAGGTCATCGTGGGCGCCGACCGTATCGCCTCGAACGGTGACTTCGCCAACAAGATTGGGACCTACCAGCTAGCCATCCTGGCCAAGTACCATGGGCTACCGTTCTACACGGCGGCAGCATTGAGCTCGTTCGATTTCTCGATTGCTTCGGGCGCCGAGATCCCCATAGAACAGCGCGACGAGAATGAGGTCCTGTCATTTGCAGGCCAGCGTGTTGCCGCAGAAGGCGCACATGCCTTCAACCCGTCGTTCGATGTGACCCCCAACGAGCTGCTTTCGGGTATCGTCACTGAACGTGGTGTTTTCAGACACCCCTTCGGCAACTGGGAGCGACCCTGAGCAAGAGCAACCTTGGCACAACCAGGCCACGGATCCCAACCGGAGAAGGTGTCGGGACCGTGGCCTGTTGCATTCTGTCGGATGTAGCTGGTTCCGGCATCACGCACGCGGTTGTCCATCCCCCGGCTCCCTACGCTCTTGGCTCTACGCTGAGTTGTGGACAGACGTTTCGGTTTCGTCGCGCGGGCGACGCCTTTGAAGGCGTTTGTGGAGATCTGGCAATGCACGTCGAGAGCAGGAACGAGACACTGCGCATCAGCTTCACGGCTGGTCATGGCGGTGTCGAGCGGATCATCGAGTTCCTGGACCTGGCGCATGACATCAGACAACTGGCAGATGAATCACTGACCTTTCTCTGCCAACGCTTCCCGGGGCGGGCGGGTCTGCTGCGTGATGTGTTTATGTATTCTCGAGGTACCCATCTGCTCAGGCAGCCTATCCTCGAGACCACCGTCGGCTATCTCCTGTCTGTCCAGTCGACGGTCAGCCTGGTAGGCAGGCGTCTCGATACCATGGCGAGACTTTTTCCATGCAATCTGCGGGCCGTCGGCGGCAGCGACCTTTATCTCTTCCCGTCTATCGACGAATTGCGCACGCTTACTTCGTCAGCTGTTGCAGGCCTGCGGCTCGGGTACCGCTCCCGCTGGTTCCTTGACCTGCTCGCAGAACTTCCCGGCGAGGCAACCCTGCAGAACCTGGGGATGATGAGGTCGAAGGAACGACAGAGCTACTTCCGGCGATTCGCGGGCATCGGTCCGAAGGTGGCGGCATGTATCGACCTGTTTGCCTATGGAGGAGACGAGGCCTTTCCCATCGATGTCTGGGTTGACCGGGGCCTCCGGCACGTTCTTGGGATGACCTCAACAGACATTCGCACTGTCCGGGAGCATGCAGCGGCTGTCCTTGGACCTCACTGTGGACTGTTTGGGGAGTACCTGTTTCGCTATGAGCGCGACCATGCCGCACAACTGGGAATTCCCCCTGTCAGCGCGGAGTCTTCGCTTCTGGCACCCCATTCTTCGGACAAAGCCCGGTAATGGCGCAGGCGTCGCAATCCGGCCTGCGAGCATTGCAGGTAGATCTCCCGTGGGCAATGAGTGCGTCACAGAGTGAGTTCCAGTGGCTCTCCGCAACGACAGCCATGATGTCCTGTTCCACTTTCTCGGGAACAAGGTTCTCGCTGAGTCCGATGCGATAGGCCAGTCGCTTCACATGTGTGTCGACTACAACAGCCTGCTTACCAAATGCATGCGCAAGGACAACATTGGCGGTCTTGCGTCCGACGCCAGGGAGTCCCGTGAGGAAGTCCATCTCGGGAGTCACCGTGCCTCCCCACTTCTCACAGAGTTCGAGGGATGCGGCAACAATCGCCTTCGCCTTGTTGTGGAAGAAGCC
>Ga0066793_10001524_pt1 | contig 10614 bp, 8 predicted proteins | sample PersoiDNA2013189_FD_83876 | JGI IMG/M metagenome (GOLD analysis project Ga0066793, IMG submission 83876) | Permafrost soil microbial communities from the Arctic, to analyse light accelerated degradation of dissolved organic matter (DOM) -... | ecosystem: Environmental > Terrestrial > Soil >...
ATCCAGGCCTTCCTGCTCTATTTCCTAAAATACCGCATGCACCTGGAAGCCCAGAGCGACATCATCCTGGGCGCCATTTTCATTACCGCATTACTGGTCCTGCCGTTCTGGGATTGGGCTTCCCGCAAAACAGACAAGCGCAAGGCATACGTGGCGGGGATGATCTTTTTGGCAACCATCATGATTGCGCTCATCTTTCTCAGTCCAACCGCAGGGCTGCCGCTGGTGCTGGTCATGTCAGTATTGGCTGGGATCGGCGTTTCAGCCATCCACGTGCTGACCTGGGCGATCATCCCCGATGCAGTGGAAGTGGATGAACTGGCAACCGGTCAGCGGCACGAAGGCGTGTTTTACAGCCTGGTTTCGCTGTTCAAGAAAGTGGCCTCTTCCATTGCCATCCCGTTAACCCTGTTAGTGCTGGACTGGAGCGGGTACGTTTCGAACGCAGCCGTTCAGAAACCTTCAACCATCCTCGCCATCCGCATCCTGACCGGGCCGGTGCCTTCGGTGCTCCTGCTGGGCGGGATCATATTTGCGCTCTTTTATCCACTCAGCCGGGCGGGACACGCACAGGCACGAGCGGAAATCCTGGCAAAACGGGAAAAAGCTCCTTTGGATTAGCCCAAGAGCATTAATCCAAACAGCCGCGTTTCAACGACGCGGCTGATATTTTTCCGATGGCTGGGAAAGGAAGGTCACTTAAATCCCGCACGATGGGAGAGATCAGATTTTAATAAATAGACTCGCGATTGTAACGATGGAGGCAACCAATATTAATACGGTACAGATGATCGCAAAATATTTCTGAAAGGCATTGTTGACAAATTTCCCCATCAATTTTTGATCACTTGTGAAGCGAATTAGATAATAAAAAATCGGTGGAAGAGTGAAAGCGCTTATGACCTGGGTGGCAATAATAATCTTGAATAAAGACACTGCCGGGAACAAGACGATAATACACGCCAGGACCAGCTGGAGCAGGAAGATTATATAGAAAGTCTTGCTTTTCTTGAACGAATCGTTCAGGCTGCCCGGGACACCAAAGAATTCGGCGAACGCATACGCCGTGGAAAGCGAAACGATCACCAAACCCATGAATCCAGCATTCAAAATACCAATGCCAAACAACTCCCCAGCAAGGTTCCCGGCAAACGGCTGGATGGCGAGGGCAGCTTGCTCACCGGAAACCAGCGCGACTCCATGGACGTATAGCGTCGCGGCTGTGGCGACAATCATGAAGAAGGAAAAGAAATCGGTCAGGAAGGCACCCCAGTAGGTCTCCATTTGGGAATAACCAATTTTGCCCTTCTCGATCTTTTTATCGAATGAAAAACTGCTGATGAAGAATTGCCCCCAAGAGGTGACGGTTGTGCCGAGAACCCCCATCCCAATGATCAGGTAATCGCGAAGATATTGTGAGGTGAAAACAACTCCGTGCGGATACAAGAGGTTTCCCAGAGCCATCCCCCAGTCCGGCTGCGCTTTTACTGCTGAGACAATATAAACAAGGAAAAACAAGCACGCCACCAGCATGAAATACTGGGTAAATTTGTAGGTGCCTTTTACGATCACCAAATACGCAATTGCACAAACCAGGATCACCATGGGAGCCGGGGGAAGGTGGAATAATTCGGCGGTTACCTCGACGGCAGCCGCGTCCACAACCAGGATGCCCATATTGGCAATAAACAAGGCCAGGAACATAAGGGTGGAGGCTGTGACCCCATGGCGTTCGCGGATCAGGTCAGCAAGGCCTCTGCGAGTGACAATGGTCAGGCGAATCCCCATTTCCTGGGTGATCCCCAGGAGAACGGTAACAATGAGGAGGAGGAATAGGATGGGATAGCCAAGTTTCGCACCGGCGACGGCATAGGTGGCGACACCGCTGGCATCGTTATCTGCCATGGCAGTAATCGTCGCCGGGCCAAAAAATGGACATGAAGATCAAAATCCTTTTCCAAAACCCGGGTATATGTTTTCGATTGCTGGAAAGTGGAATTTGAGTCATTGGTATCTAGTTTTCAACAAAGAGGAGTGGCGACAGGAGATCGGTCGCCACATTATTTATATAAAGTATGTCATCTCAAAACTACAACCCGGCTCAATTAAACGCTAAGCATTGATGAAATATGAAATCAAGGTAGTAGCTGAGGCAATCACGATGATTACCGTGCAAACAATGGCAAAGTATTTTTGGAATTTATTATTCGCGAAATTGCCCATCAGCTCACGGTTATTGGTCAGCTTGATCAGATAATAAAAAACCAGGGGAAGTGCGATGGCATTGATGGTTTGGGTGACAATCGCCACTTTGAACAACGACAGGTTCGTGAAGACGACAATCACACCAACAACAAATAGCTGCAAGCCGAACAGGAAATAGAAAGTTTTGCTTTTCTTATAACTGTCATTGAGACTTCCAGAAAGTCCGAAGAACTCAGCAAATGCATATGCGGTGGAAAGAGAGACGATTATCACGCCCATAAACCCGGCGTTAAGAATCCCAATGGCAAATAACGTACCGGCCAGTTCACCTGCAAAGGGTTTAATCGCCAGGGCAGCCTGTTCGCCTGCCACGAGGGGGATATGATTGATAAACAGGGTTGCAGCCGTAGCTACGATCATAAAAAAAGAAAAGAAATCGGTAAGGAAGGCACCCCAATAAGTTTCGAGTTGGGAATAGTTGATCTTGCCCTTCTCGATCTTCTTATCATATGCAAAACTGCTGATAAAAAACTGTCCCCATGGGGTAATCGTAGTGCCCAGCACGCCCATGCCAATCAAAAGGTAATCACGCATATATGCAGGAGTAACAGCGACACCATGAGGGTAAAACAAGTTGCTGACAGCCAGACCCCAATCCGGTTGTGCCTTGATCGCCGAAACGATGTAGGCCACATAGAACAAGCTGGCAAAAAGCATGATGGCCTGGGTAATCTTATAGTTCCCTCTCACAATAAAAATGAAAGAAATAACCAAGATGACCAGCACGGAAGGTATGGCCGGCAGATTCAACATGGTGCTGGTGATCTTGACTGCGGAAAGGTCCGTGATCAACGTGCCCAAGTTGGCGATCAGCAGGGCACCGAACATGAACATCGCCGTCCGAACCCCGAATTTCTCCCGGATTAAATCGGCCAACCCTTTGCGGCTGATGATGGCAAGCCGCATGCCCATTTCCTGGGTCACACCCAGCAAAATGGTGATTATGACCAGTAAAAACAGGATTGGGTAACCGAGCCTGGCACCTGCGATCGAATAGGTGGCAACGCCCCCCGCGTCATTATCCGACATGGCGGTAATCGTCGCCGGTCCGAAGACCGACAGGAAGATCAATATGTTCTTCCAATATCTTTGGAAAAAGCCGCGTTTAATGATGGCGTTGGTCATGGATCCCCTTTTTGAAATCAGCGATAGAAGCGCGGCAGGCGTTTCTTCCACGCAGTGGGAATGATCTTGTCGAGGGCATCGTCTGCGGTGACGATCCCATGCATGTGGTTCTGGTCATCCACCACCGGGACAGCCAACAGGTCGTACTTGGCTACAGTCTGAGCAACGGTTTCCTGGTCATCGGTCAAATTCACTGTAATAAGGTGTTTGGTCATGAAGTCCGCAACCATTTGGCCGGGTTTGGCGAAAATCAAATTGTTCAATGAAAAAGTTCCAACCAGGCACTGGTCTCCATCCACCACATAAACGTAAAACATTGTTTCCACTTCATCAGCCATGCCATGCAACTGTTTGATCGCTTCGGAAGCTGTTAAGTTGGGTTGGATGGAAGCGTATTCCGTAGTCATAATACCGCCCGCAGAATCCTCGGGATAAGTCAAAAGTTTGCGAACATCGTCGGCATCCTCTTTCTCCATCAAGGCCAGTAAATCTTCCTTGCGGTCCTTGGGGAGGTCGCCGAGCAAGTCAGCCGCTTCGTCAGGTTCCATCTCTTCGAGCAAGTCTGCAACTTTTTCATTCGACATATGCTCGACCAATTCGGCCTGGAATTCCGGTTCCACCTCTTCGAGCGTATCTGCCAGGTGAGCGACATCCAGCGTATCCAACAGCTGACCGCTTTCCAATTTATTCAAGTCTCTGACAATTTCCGCCAAGTCAGCGGGGTGCAATTCATGGAGTCTCTCGGCGGGGACGCGTAAATGCATTTCCTGGTCACGGCGCATCAATTCCACATCATCCCAGGCTATCCCCTTTTTCTTAAGATGTCCGGCCAGAAAATGAGCGAGACCGACCAGTCCCATTCGCCGGATAATCCCCACCCACGAAACGTCCACATTACTGACATAGATCGTGCCATCGACGCGCACCAGTTCCACATCATTAACGCGCACTACCCGCGCTCCGTCGGTGTCAATGATCTGCTTATCCAGCACATCGCGGGAAAGCAGGACATCATCTTCTTTCAGATCAAATAACGGCGCATCGTCCAACCGGTATTTCAATGGGATCACCGGGGAAAGTAACGCCGCCACCGCCATGAACGGCAGTATGCGTGTCCCGCCTTTTCCAATTATTGCCACCGCCTCTATCAGCGGATGCGGAAACTCGGCCCAGGGTCGCACGATCACATCAGATAACTTGCCAACGGGCATCCCGTCGAGGTCAGTGACGGGGCGACCAATTATTTCGCTCAAGTAAGCCATGGTACACCTCCAGAAATCAGAGGACTGCAACAGCAGTCAAGAATGGCGGATATTTAATGCAATAAAAAAAGCAAAACGCCGCCTGATTCGTCAACAGAAGGCGGCGTTTCCTGGAGTTGTACCCAGAACCATCCATTTGTCTGGTTCTCCCCGAAAAAAACAGGAACCGATCGGGGGTAAGGTGATGCAGGCGCGAACGCCGTCCAGCTGGTCCAAAAAAAGCGCATTCTGTCCGTTCATTATCGTATATAGCGGAATACCATCTGCGTTCACGCGATCACCTCCTTTCACTGAAATATCGATATTGCGAAGCCAAATCCGATCTTGAACCGGAGCTATCAAGCACAAAACAGAAAAACCTCCGCAATCCAGGAGGTTTTGATAATAACAATCACGCCCGCGGGCTGCCCGGGGCACCTCCTGGTTGAGCTTTGGCACTGCGTATCGTAGGGTACGATCTCCCAGCCACTTTTAGCGGGGCCTTAATCCGGCCCGGCCTGGTCTATCCCTTGGCGTCTTTCGACGTTTCGGGACAATGGCCTGTTTATCACGCAGACGCCTCGCCTAACGAGGTATTTAGTTAGGACGAAAGGATACACCCGCCCACTGCCATCCGTCAAGAGAGGAAAAATAGCGATTTCGTATTAAAAAAAGACTCCCAGCCTGAGAGTCCTGCTGTCGGGGCGGGCGGATTTGAACCGCCGACCTCTGCGTCCCGAACGCAGCGCTCTAGCCGGACTGAGCCACGCCCCGAACAAGCAAGCCGGGATTATACACGTCCGCCAACGATTTGACAAGCCGTTTGCGGTATAATTCCTTGGCTAATTCGATTCCCCCGTAGGGGCACAGCGCTGCTGTGCCCCTACCGCGTGAGGACAAATATGGTAGATCCCGAACCAACCGGGCAACCCCCGGAACCCCCGAAGCAGACCATCGGTACCATCCAGCAGGCGGACATTGACGAAACGATGCGGACGGCGTATCTCGATTACGCCATGTCGGTCATCGTGGCGCGAGCACTGCCGGATGCGCGGGATGGATTGAAGCCCGTACACCGCCGCATATTGTATGCGATGCAGGACATGGGTATCCGCGCCAATACGGCTTACAAAAAATCGGCCCGTATCGTGGGCGAGGTGCTTGGTAAATATCACCCGCATGGGGATGCAGCCGTGTATGAATCGATGGCACGCATGGCCCAGGACTTTTCCATGCGCTACCTGCTGGTAGACGGGCAGGGCAACTTCGGGTCTGTGGATGGGGACGCCCCGGCTGCCATGCGTTACACCGAAGCCCGCCTGAACCGGATGGCGGAGGAAATGCTGGCAGACCTCGAAAAAAACACGGTTGATTTCACCGATAACTTTGACGGCTCGCTCCAGGAACCAACCGTCCTGCCGTCGCGCGCCCCCAACCTGCTGCTCAACGGCGCAACCGGTATTGCCGTCGGCATGGCAACCAACGTCCCTCCGCACAACTTGAAGGAGTTGTGTACTGCGCTGATCTACCTGATCGACAATTACGACACGATGGACGAAGTGCCCATCGAATTCCTGATGAAATTCATCCCGGGACCCGACTTCCCCACAGGCGGGATCATTGTGGGGACAGAGGGAATCGAAGCAGCATACGGGTCGGGGAAGGGGCGCATCGTCCTGCGCGGCAATGCCCACATCGAAGAAATGGCGGGCAACCGGCACCGCATCGTGATCACCGAGATCCCATACCAGGTGAACAAGTCCACGCTCATCGAGCGGATCGCCGACCTGGTGCGGGATGAAAAAATGGATACCATCTCGGACCTGCGGGATGAATCTGACCGGCGGGGAATGAGCATCGTGATCGAACTCAAGCGCGGCGCCCAACCGAAGAAGGTGCTCAACCAGCTGTATAAATACACGTCGCTCCAGACGACCTTCGGGGTGCAGATGCTGGCACTCGTAAATGGGGAGCCACGCCTGCTGCCGCTCAAGAAAGCCCTGCAAATTTTCCTTGACCACCGGCAAGTTGTCATCACCCGGCGCACCCAGTTTGAATTGGACAAAGCCCGGGCGCGGGCGCACATCCTTGAAGGATTGACGATCGCGCTCAGCAACCTGGACGCCGTCATCCAGACCATTAAAGAATCTCCAGATGCCGAGGCCGCCAAGGAGCGCTTGATGAAGCGCTTCAAGCTTTCGGACCTCCAGGCGCAGGCCATCCTCGACATGCAGTTGCGCCGGCTGGCTGCCCTGGAACGACAAAAGATAGAAGACGAGTACAAGACGGTTAAAGGACAGATCGCCCACCTGGAAGACCTGCTCGCCAGCCCCAAGAAGATCCTGACACTTATCCAGGATGATCTGCGCGAATTATCGGAGAAATACGGGGACGAACGCCGGACGCACATTGCAGCCGAGGCGGTCGAAAACCTAAGCGAGTCCGACCTGGTGCCGGATGAGGCTGTCCTGATCTCGCTGACCGCACGCGGCTACGTTAAGCGCGTTGCTGCAACCGCCTACCGGTCCCAGGGAGCAGGTGGGAAAGGTGTCACGGGGCATGCGACCAAGGAAGAGGACGAGGTCCTGAACCTGATCCCTGCCCGGTCGCTGGACACGATGCTGTTCTTCTCAGACCATGGCAAGGTATATTCCGAGAAGGTCTACCAGATCCCGGATGCCGACCGGACAACCAAAGGCATCCCGCTGGTGAACGTCCTGTCGCTGGATGCAGGCGAGGTTGTCACCGCGGCACTTTCAGTCCCCAACTTCGATACTGCCGGATATATCACCCTGGCGACCCGTAATGGAAAAATCAAACGGATGGCACTTTCCGAGCTGTCCGCCGTGCGACCCTCGGGCATCATTGCCGTCGGCCTGGATAACGGCGATGAGCTGGGGTGGGCGCGCTTAACTCATGGAGATAATGAAATCATCCTGGTCACCGAACAAGGAAAGGCCCTCCGCTTTGCAGAAAACAAGGTGCGGAGCATGGGACGCAGCGCGGGAGGAGTGACAGGCATCAAACTTTCAGAGAATGATAAAGTTACCAGCATGGAGGTAATAGAGGAAGGCGGAGACCTGGTGCTGGTGACCACGCTGGGGTACGGCAAGCGCACCCCGCTCAGCGAATACCCAGCCAAGGGGCGTGCCACCAAGGGAATACAGAGCATCTCCAAAGCGGCTGCCGGCAAGATCGGCACGGTCACGTCCGCGCGGGTTGTCCAGGAGGCTGACGACCTTACCATCATCTCGGCAAACGGAATGGTAATGCGAATGAAGGTCAAGGAAGTAAAGAAAGCCGGACGTGCAACGCGCGGCAGTCATATGATGAGGGTTAAGGAAGGAGACCGGGTTGTTTCGATCGCCCGCATTGCCACGGCCGAACTCAAGCGCGCAGGTGTAAAAACCAATGGCGAGGCTGCTCCTGATCCGGGATCACAGATTGAGCTGCCAATAAAAAAATGAGGGCTTAAATCATCGCCTCAACGGACCCAGCCAAACTAAAATGCGGCGCTTTCACGAGCACCGCATTTTTTGATAACTATCCTTGGAAATAAATTTCAGGAGTCTAATATATAAACGAAGGGACTATCTTCCCGCTAATTATCAGTAACATAATCCCCAGCAGGGTGACGATGATCAGGAGCATGACTGCCAGGGCAAAGCGCTGGCGGGCAGTCATGTGAGTGATCTCATCAAAGCTGCGATATTGTCTGCGCTGCCTGGGTTCCCCGGTTTTTTTATGTTCCGGTGGTTTTTGTTCTTCCTGAAAAGAGGCCTGATCACGCAGATTATCAAGCATAATTCACCTCATCTGCAAGGTTGCCATCAAAAAAGAAGCAAATTGTCCCTTACATATCGAAAAGTATATCACAGGACGGGACGCAGCTGCACTTCCCCAAATTGCACCACGAAAAGCTGCCCATCCAGGGAGCGGAGTCGCAGGCCGCCATCCCGTTCCAACCCATCAACCATCCCCACCCGGGGTGGGATCCCCTCAGAGCGGATTTCAACCTGCTCACCACGGAATGCCAGATATTTATTCCAGGCAACAGGAAAAACATCCTTGGTCAACAAACCGCGCCAGTAGAGCAATGCCTGGAGGATGTCGCGGAGCAATACCAACCGGTCCACACTCTTCCCAAGGACGGTCTCAATGCAGGTGGCAGGATAATTCAGTTGTTCAGAAGAGGGCACCGAGGCAGGGTTAACATTGACCCCTATCCCCAGGATAATGCAATCCACTTTTTCCCCCGTCCAAACCGCTTCAGCCAAAATACCACAAACTTTTTGGTGGTCAAGTAAAACATCATTGGGCCACTTGATCTCCGGATGCAACCCCCGCGATCCAAGCGCTTCACAAACTGCTATGGCTCCCAGCCCGGAGAAGAGCGGGATGGACTGTTCCTCGGCTGTAGACGGGCGATTTACAATGCTGAATGCCAACGCCGCACCCGGCGGAGTAAACCAGCGGCGGTTCCCCCGACCCCGACCGGATTTCTGCTCATCTGCATAAACCATTGCCAGGTCCGGGGCGTCATCGGCTGCCCAGGCAAGGGCTGCATCGTTGGTGGAACCAACCTGCTCAAAGGTCCGGATGCCACCCAAGGGAAGGTTGGAAATTGCCTTGCGAATATCGTTTTCGTTCATGATGAAAATAATCCAACTATTTTGATTGCTCTGATTTGACAGCTCTGAGAAGTACCCGTCCACGATTATTGAGGTGGGAGGTAATCCCAGGGATTCATAAATCCTCCGCCCAGTCGAACTTCAAAATGCAAATGGGCGCCAAACGAATTACCGGTATACCCCGAAAGCCCGATGAGTTCACCCGCATAGACATTCTCGCACATGACTACGTTCACCTGACTTAGGTGGCCATACAAGGTTTTAAAACCGTTGTTGTGGTCAATCATGACTACATTGCCATACCCGCCGTTCCATGCCCCACCCCAAGATGCCCAAACCACCGTGCCATTGTCCGCGGCAGTGATCTGCGTCCCTTCCGGAGCATAGATGTCAATGCCCAAGTGACTAGAGCTAAAATTATTTCCGCCATTGATGTAATGGTATGGCGAAGGCCACATGAGCGTACCACCCCCACCCTTGAAGTTACTTGGTCCGCAAGTACTCGCGTATCCAGAAGAAGTGCCAGAAGCTCCGCTTGCATAGGATACAGAAACCCACTGGATCGCATCGGACTTGCCGCCGGGAACCATTACCAAAGTATCGGTGGGGATTTCAGGGTTGGGAAGTTCAAGGTTGTTGCCCGGCCAAAGCAGGATATCGTCGGAGGTCACCCCAAATTTTTCCGCCACAGACTCAAGAGTATCACCAGCTTCCCATTGGTAAAGAACGCCATCCACCGGAGGAATTTGTAAAACCTGACCCACCTTCAAACTATTCGGGCCATTCCGCATCAAGTTAGCGTTAGACCACAACAAAGAAGATGCCTTGAGCCCATAGGATTCAGCAATACTTGATAGGGTATCGCCCGTTTTGGCAGTATATTGAACCACATTGTAGCGGACATTTTTATCGGAAAAAGTAACCAGAGCCACTTTTCGGACGATGGCAAGTGGATCGGTTACGGACCAAACCTGGTTCGGTAGAGGGACAGACGCGGATGCTTCCAGGGTAGGCAGGGCTACCGAGGCAGGCGCTCCGCTGGCAGGAAACAACCGCCAAACTGTGTAACCGAGGAGGATGGCAACCACCAAAAAAGTCACTCCCCAGGTAATACCGCTAAATAGACGGGGAGACCTGGCAAATCTGCCTAATTTGTTCATAACCCTTCCGTCAGCGTCTCCAAAAATTCCTGGTTGTCCTTGGTTTTGGATATTCGCTGCAACAGCGCTTCGGTTGCCACCGCCGCATCCATCCCTGCACCCTGCGGAGGCGGGGATACCATCTGGATGTACATGCGTCGCATCGTCCAGACACGCTGAAGGATATCCGGACCGAGCAGCAAATCCTCCCGG
>Ga0066793_10001525_pt1 | contig 10611 bp, 12 predicted proteins | sample PersoiDNA2013189_FD_83876 | JGI IMG/M metagenome (GOLD analysis project Ga0066793, IMG submission 83876) | Permafrost soil microbial communities from the Arctic, to analyse light accelerated degradation of dissolved organic matter (DOM) -... | ecosystem: Environmental > Terrestrial > Soil >...
CTCGGTGGCGTTCATCCAGCCCCGTGCAAACGAAATCCCTTGCGAGCCGGCGTCCTGGATCCACAGATCCCATATTTCCGTTGATCGCGATTCCGTCATCCGACGACACCCTCCTTGCTAGAGCAGGCCGACGAGCCTTCCGTCGGACATTGTGATCGGCGAACTCTCAAGATTGTGCTCCGACCATGAAGTGAGCCATCTCCTCGGCTGATACGTACGGCCGGAAGGTGCTCGGGGCCGACCTCATCGCTTGCGCTATCGGCTGATCGCCGTCCAGAGCGAGTTCCTTAGCCTGCTGCGGGCGTTCTGCCCACGAGTACGTCCAACTGGTCGATGCACAACCCGCGGTCGCGGCCCATGGCGGCTGGGAACATTTCGTGGATAACGTCACCCTTCCTGACCGAGGAATTGTTGCAACTTGACGCGACTGATCCGCTTGAGGCGCGGTCTCGAGATCGGGTAGGAGTTGCGCGAGATACCCACGAATCTTGTGATTCCGACCCCTCAGTTGATGCACGCGATCACCGGGGTGCCACCGTGTTTGCTAAAAGTGCATCAACTTGAACTCGACCCGCGGCTTCCAGACGCGTGGGGTGAGGTCACTCGCCGCTGTCTTTCATCAGCAGGTAGTCCGCGTGGGAGGCTTCAACTTGGTGCCGAAGGCAGCTGCGCGCTGACCTGCGCGCCGAAGCTCAGCGCTGCGGCTTAGCGGATTACCGCAAATTGAAAGAACGCCTGGGCGGCCACCCACGCGACGATCCCTGCGCCGACCCACCAACGCCAGCGGCGAGCGAAATTGGGGGGTGTTAATTGATTTATGGAGTGCCAAAAGCGCGACTCTGCCTGACGCTCGGGAGCGAGCTTGAACATCACCATCACCAGGAAAAAGGAGAACAGCGTACCTAAGCCGGCAGCAATCGCTCCTTCTCTGGTGATGCGCGGAGGGCCGTAGGCCACGAATAATCCCAACACCGGCAGATTTAGCAGTTTCTCATGATGGCCGCCACCAAACACGGGTCACCTCCACGACCATCACAAGCACCGTGACGAGCGCGACTCCAAGTGCGTTCGCCATGGGGTACCAAGTCTGGGCGAACTTCACGCAAAGTTGCATGTACGTCCCGGCGCCGCTGGGTTTGGAGCGCGCCCAGCGCCTCCCAGCGCCTCGAAACGAAAAGGCAATCGGGCACTGTGGACCCGAGGTGAGCCCACGTCGGATTCGAACCGGGACCCTTGCCTTTGTTGGCGCGAGCACCATTGGATCAAGTGGCGACCGGCTGCCCCGTATTTCCTTAAGGTGTACGGGCTAAAGACCGTCCCAGCTGCCCGACATCGAACTTTTGCCGCCCTACCGGCAGAAAAGCATTGGTGGCAGGCGAGCCAAGGATGCCGTGGCGCCGATCGAACGGGTCAGGTCCCACACCCCCGGAAAGCGCACGGGCCAGCCCGTGACCGCCTCGTATATCAAGGCCCGTACATCGCCCTTGTCATCACCAGATCAAGCACCACCGCGGACGGCGATCGGTCTAAGTCGAGTGCGCGTGTCCACGTGTCTTGGCCTTGTGCTGTCGGGGCTTGGTCGGCGACGTTCAGTTTCGTGACAACCGCCCACTCGCTGGCGAGAAGGGGCTGAGTTGACGGCACCAACTCCTATATTGGGCCCCATGCAGCCTGCTTCAAAGGTCTCACCGGACGGCAAGTATTGGTGGGACGGCCAGACCTGGCAGAAGCTGCCGACCCTCGCCGACGCTCTGGAACTCGACGTGGCGCATGCAGCGGACCCGGCCCACTATGGACAGGTCGCTGGGGCCGTGGTGCTTTGGGCACTCCTACTGCTGGGGCTCGGCATCGTCGCGCTAGGGGCGATCTCGCTGGTAGATCTGCTGATTCCGGGCCATCGCCAAGCCGGCGGTGTGGCGCTCGTAGTAGTCGACATCGCGGTGGGCGGGCTTGTAGGTCTGCCGGCTGTGCTCCAGTCAGGGTGGTTTACTCGACCTGCGAACTCTGCCTCCGTCAACAGGTCCTGGATGCCGTGGGTGCTGTGGGCCTTCATATGGTTGGGGATCGGGATTGTCGCCCTCGGGATGTTCGCGCTCCTCGCTCTAGTGATTCGTCACCACCCCAAACCTTCGTCCGCAGCTCCGGATCTATTGGTAATCGGGCTGGGAGGGCTCATCTGCTTGGGGCCGACGCTCAGGCTCCGTGGTTTCGGCTTGTTGACTTCACGGCGGACTCAGGCGCCGCGACCAGCGAAGCTAGCCCGACCTCTAACGGGCTCAGAGCGTGCCGGTACGGGAATTGGGATCAGCGGCATGGTGCTTGTTGTTGTTGGAGTGTTTGTGGTCACCGCAAGCAAGGCCGGCGTTGGCTGGGCCATCGTTGCAGCCCTGGCATCTGGCATCGCTTTTGGCATTCCGGTCAGCATCGCGTTGGCCAGGCAACGTAGAAATCGATCCCTTGCCCTGGCGACAGCGCACCCGCCGCCACCCCCGACTCTAAGCGGGTCCATGACACTCAGGCCGACTCGTTTCAATCGTTCGGTTGCTCCGATCATTCTTCTTGCGATTGCGGGTGTTTTCCTGGTCGGCGGCTACGAGATGCTGGTTCATCAAGGGCCAGGCGAGACGTGGCTCGACAGCGCTGGTGGCATGGTCGCGTTTGCCTTCGGCGTTGTGTGCTGCATTGCCGTGGCCGTTTTGGCTCCAAAGGCTTACATTCGGGTCGACGATTCGACCATTACGTTTGGGCCGGCGCTGACCGCTTTTGCCGCGCGCCGAAGCAGCTTCAACCGTCGCGAGGTCGCACTTATCCGAACTACCCACTCTCCGATGACCCGAATCACTCTGTTTCTTCGATCTGACGGATCAACGTTGACCAGTACGTCTGGGTACTTCTGGGGCCGAGACGGGTTGCAAAGGCTGGCAGACTATCTTGGCGTCCCTCTTGAGTGGTAGAAGATGACGCAAAACGATGGGGGCCTCGGGTTCCGTAACGCGAACCTCATCGGGGTCAGCGGCGTTGCCATCCGCTTAACGTCACAGTGATGCAAGCTCTACGCATGGCGGAGTTTCAAGCCTCAAACGAGCACCAGCAGTCTCGCGGCGATCACCTTGGATCTCATCGCCGAGGTCGGTACCCCGCTGCATCTGTCGAAGTCGACCGCTAGTGAAAGGAGGGCGGCGCTTTGTGCAGAGCGAACGCTTGGCCCGCGACAACCAGAGTTCGAGGCTCGATCGCTTCTGGAGCTGCGTCGTCAGGGAACTCAGCGACGCAAGACCGGGCCAAAGCTCCCTCTGATAGCCCTTCACCGGCCAGCCCCTCAAAGGACGGTGGCGTTCCCAGTTCAAGCAGCCGCGCAGTAGCGCGGGCGACGTCACGCGTCTCCTCCGATGACCAGCCGTCGAACGGGCAAGTGTGCCCAATGAAGTAGTGCCCGCCGTTGCAGCGGGCGAAGACGCGTACCACGCTCATTTGACCGCCTCCTTATCGAGAGTGTCACCTAAGATCCGATCAGTGAGCTACCACGACGAACTGGATGAGTTGCGCGCAAAGCTCCGACAGCGTGGCAGACCCGACCTTGCGGACGAGCTGCTCGCAGCGGAACGGAGCGGGGCCACCTCAAGCGAGGTCTTGGTCACAACCGGAGGCACGTTGCGTCGGTGGCTCCGGGCCGGCGATGCCGCCGCGATAGGGCTGGCGGACGAGATCGAACGGTTAGACCGGCTCGCCACCGACCTGTTCCATTCTTCTAATCCGACCTTCGCGGGCGCGTCCGGTCAGTCCTGGCCCAGGGATCGCCTTCGTCTCGATATAGCTCCTGTGCCATCTGAATCCGGGTCAGGGTTCCAGGTCAAGGTCTTCGTGAACGAAGTGGAGATGACAAGCGCCGGTGCGGGCCTTGGGATGGATCCCTACGACGTACTCATCCCTGAGAACAAGTTCCTGCCATTAGAAGACCCCCGCACGTTCGGAATCGCGAGGTGCGGCTGCGGTGTCTATGGCTGCGACGCCACCGACATCACGCTCAGGCGCTTGGGTGACGTGGTGACCTGGAAGTGGAAGCTACACAAGCCGATCAGCCACCCCTCCACGTTTGCAGTCGACGAGTACATCCGCGAGGTAACGCGGTTGGCCGACGACCACTCCTGGGAGCCACCTGAACGAACGGCGGGCCGTCTGATCTTCGCGAGAGTTGACCACGACCATCTCCGCAGGTTGCGTCTACGACTGGATTGGGTCAACAACGATTGGCGGAACCCCGAGCGGTTCGAGATTTGCCTTCGGTACGACGCCGGCTATCAGATCTTCAGGCGGTTTTCGTGGAACCGGGACAGTGCGGAAGCCATTGCAACTCGCGTCGTCGCCGCCTTGAACAGCCCTGATGCCCCAACAAACTGGCGCGATGGCTGGAGCTGGCACGGAATGGATCCAGCCCATCGCGAGTCGCCGCCGGATATAGCGCACGCCTCCTGGATTCGCGAGAAGGTCGGAGCGCTATAGCACCGAAACTGCAGCTCGGAATTATGTTTGCGTTATGGAGACCATGGTGGGCCCCAGGAGACTCGAACCAGAAGCCTCCGGCGTGCCCCGTATTTTCTTAAGGTGTACGAACTCAGCGGGCCCGAGGTGCACGGTCACGCCTTGAAGTGCCCCCGACTGGATATGCAAGCAACCAAGGCCCCGTAGGCCTCGACCTAATCATTCCGGGCGTCCTAGGGCATCCTGTGGCTTCGTTTCCTGACGACTCAATGTCAGGCGGCTGAATTCTCCGTTGTCGGATCTTTGGCTCCTTTGGGAATTACCCTGACCTACATGGACCAGCAATGGCGGCTGATGTCAGGCGTCAGATTGGTTGGCACCATCGATGTCCTGGAATCGGACTTCCCGTGGCTTTCAGGCCTCTTCAAGCCTGCAGCCTCATTTGGTGAGTTCAGAGACGCCTTCACCCATGAACTCGAACTCGTCGAGGGCGATCTTGAACATCACGTTGACCAGTGGGAGAGTCTCTATCGGTCGATCCGTGATCGCCTACAACTCGTTCGGCCCGACGGAACCGCGGTGCCGGAGTTCCTTCTGCATATTCGCGGGACAAAGGCCTGGTTCAGGTACTCGGACATGCCGTTTGAGAAGGACGATCCAGATGGGGCGACATCGAAGGGTTAGAACTGAGATAGCGGCTCTTGGGATCAGCGGATGTTGATTGGGGTGCCTCTCAGTGTGACCGCCTGGTTCGCGTTAAGGTAGGTACGGCCCCTCGACCGTTTTGATCTCGGCGACGCTCGATAAACGTGGAAACTCGTTATACGGCAGCGCTCGCGATCCTTCGGTCATCGCATGCCCCCTTCGGAGAGGCTGCCAGATCAATGACCTCGCGGCTCTCGTTGGTGACTACACACCTGATCGATTCCGAATGCAAAAGATCGAGAGTCGACCAATTCATCAGCGTGACCTTTGTTCGGGTGAGTGACTCGTCGTCGCTCGGGTGCGGTATCTCATCCCTGCCTCCAGCGGCTTGGTAGGCGCGCAAGTCGAAACCTCCCTCCTCCAGTAGGGTCGCTCGTTCTCGGGCATCGACTTTCGAACTTTCAGCTCCGCTTATGGTGGATTGAGTCCACGCACCCGCCGTCCACTCCACGCGATACGGGCGATCAAACCGGATTAGCAGCGTCCCGTATCCGTCCGGGACCTGCTCGTTCCATAGGCGATCGACCCCGATCTCCAAGATCACCCGGCCCATCGGGTCAAGTGTCAGGCCATAGAGTCCAGAGTCGTGCAGGGTGAACCGCTCGAGGAAGGCTTGCATCGATGTCGTCTGGGTATTGGTCCAACGCCCAGCGTCGATCATTCAGCTTCCGGAGGGCGATCTCGCGCAGCGCCATGGATCATGGAGCCGGTGCTAGCACCCTTCGCAGTTCGTCCATCACGACCTCGCACCGAGACCGGAACTCTTCATCGGAGATTGGATAGATGTCGCTGTCGAGTGCGTCGACGTCGGTATCGAACGTGTCTATCTCCCTTCCGAGCCGACCCTCAAACCACATGCCCTTATTACGGTAGGTGTGGGGTTCGGAAAAGTCCATCAGCGGCGGTCCATGCCTCCGCCCCACCCCGTTGCCGGAACGCCATCCGCGAACAAATCACAGCACTGATCAATCCGGTCCCGACCGTGCTGAGCCAGGTCACCGCCGCCTGCCCCGTATTTCCTTAAGGTGTACGGACCGGCGTTCGGTCACCGGTCTCAGGTCGAGGTCGCGGACGGCAGCCACATGCCTGGCGCCGGTCGAGGTCAGAGCGTACATGCACGGGTAGGCCACACCCGGAGCGGTCGGGCCGCCGGCGTCTAGGCCGCCCGCCGCCCGGTATCCCGTGGGCCGTCCAGGAGCAAGTCGAGCCAGCCGGCCAGCCTGGTCGCGGTCCTAGCCCTCCTCCTCCACGCGGTATCTGTCTCGGGCACTGTCTGCAGCGGCTTCGGGGCTCGGCCCGCGTCCATATCGCCGAGCGTGTATCTGGAGGCTGCTCTTCGGGAAGAGATGCGCCCAATACCCGTCGTCTTCCTCGGTGAGAACGAGTCCAAAACCGCGCGCGGCAAACCAAGCGTCGACCTCTCGCAAGACTTCAATGCGGCGAGTCAGGTCACTCATTAGAGGTTCTCGTCGTTCTCCAGACTGTTTGCCCCGTTCGCGCTGAAGCAGTCGGAACGTGTGACGATCAAAAGCTACGAGCCGCACCAGTTGCACTCTAGCCTTGGCCGAACGGAGGGTCCGGACCGCGATGACAGCTGCCTCTGCCTCAGGAAACCCGAACGCGCCGGTCGAGATCGCCGGGAAGGCTACCGACTTCGCTCCGAGCTGATCGGCGACCTCCAAAGCGCGCCGATAGCAGGAGGTAAGCGCCTCCTCCTCCCCACTCGATCCGCCAAACCAAACGGGTCCCACCGTGTGGATGACCCAGCGACATGGGAGATCAAAGCCAGGGGTCGCTTTCGCATCGCCGACGTCGCAGCCGCCAAGTAGCCGGCAGGCTTCGAGCAGCCGTGGACCAGCGGCGCGATGTATCGCACCGTCGACTCCCCCACCACCCAGAAGAGTCTGGTTAGCCGCGTTGACTATGGCATCGACTCGCTGGCCGACGATGTCGCCCTGCACCACTTCGAGTTGCATCAGAGCACAATTCTGGCAGGTTTGATGCATTCCTACCAAAACCCGCTAAGCTTCGGCCAAGAGCTTATGGTGCAATCGACCAGAACCGACCCGAGCGAAGAGCGCGCCTACCTTGCCGGCTACGACCCGCGCGCCTTTCCGCCAGTTGCGGTAACGGTCGATGTGATTCTTTTCACGATCCGCTTGGGCCGCTTCAGCGTGCTCCTTGTCCGCCGCGGTCAACACCCCGAACTAGGCAAATGGGCTCTTCCAGGGGGGTTCGTTCGACCACACGAGCAGCTCGACGAGGCGGCAGCACGCGAGTTGGGTGAAGAAGCCGGCTTGGCGCAGCTTCCGCCGGGTGTTCGCCTCCGCCAACTGGGCGCCTACGGATCGCCCGATCGGGACCCTCGGATGCGAGTCGTGTCGGTTGCTTATCTTGGATTTGCGGCTGACCTCCCAGCTGCTCGAGCCGGTTCAGACGCAGAGTTGGCTCGCTTTTGGCCGGTGTCCGACCTCGCCGGCGACGAGGCACCGCAAATTGCCTTCGATCACGGACAGATCATCCGTGATGGGGTTGAGCGGGCACGCGAGATGCTCGAGAACACCACGCTTGCAGCGGCCTTCCTCGAGGAGCCTTTCACGATGGCTGACCTGCGAGCTGTTTACGAAGAGGTCTGGGGTGAGCGAATCGATCCGTCGAACTTCCGGCGGAAAGTGATGCGGCAAGCCGGCTTTATTGAACCGATCGGACGGCTGAGCCCGCCGAGAAGCCCAGACGGGGGTAGGCCAGCCGACCTGTATCGGCGCGGATCCGCTGACCGCCTCCACAAGCCGATCAGCCGGCACGGCGATGACTGAACGACGCCAAACGCAGGAGGGGGGGACTCTGAAGCGCCGTCTCGAGCGTGTTGGCTGGGTTGTGGGTGCGCTCGCGTCGTTGGCCTTGATCTGGTCCTCCTTGACTCACCACGGCGAGATGGACATCACCGAGGTCCTGGGTTTCATCACCGGAGCCGTGTCCGTTTGGCTGACCGTGAAGCAGAACATCTGGAACTGGCCCATTGGAATCGCCAACAGCGCCTTCTACGTGATCGTTTTCTTCCAGGCCAGGCTGTTTGCTGACTCCTCGCTGAACATCTTGTATGTGGCGCTGGGTTTCCTTGGCTGGTACTGGTGGCTCAAGGGTGGCGACCACCGCACGGCGCTCAACGTTGGCCGCGTCTCAAGGCTGTCTGCCCTTGTGCTGGCTGCCGTTGGACTTGCTGGCACCGCGGGCATGACTGTGTTCCTGGCGAGTATTCACGATTCCGCGCCGTTCCTTGATGCGCTGACGACCGTGCTGAGCTTGATCGCGGAGTACATGCTGGCTCGGAAGTTGCTGGAGAACTGGGGTGTATGGATCACGGCTGATGTCATCTACACAGGCCTCTATACGTATCGGTCGCTTTACCTGACCGCCATCCTGTACGCGCTGTTCTTAACCATGTGCATCGTCGGCCTTGTCAGCTGGCGGCGAACCTGGCTGGCTGCGCAAATTCCCCCGGCGGACATCGTCATGGAACCGGCTGGTGCCTAGGCTCGGGGTCACGGTCGGCAAGTTCTACCCGCCTCACTGCGGTCATAAGCGCTTGATCGAGTTTGCGCAATCGCGGTGCGACCAGCTGGTGGTGATCGTTGGGTCTCGCCCCCACGAGGACCCGCCAGCGGATCTGCGGATCCAGTGGTTGCGTCAGATCCACCCTGGCGTCCGCTTCGAACTCGTCGACGACGTATACCCCGAGGATCCCGACACTTGGGCGACTGTCGCAACACGTGTGCTCGGCCGGGCCCCCGATGTCGCCTTCACCGGCGAGAGCTACGGAGGGGCGTGGGCCCGAGCCATGGGCTGCGACTTCGAGATGCTCGATCGGACTAGCGACCGCGAACGATGCACTGGGACCACCGTGCGTACGGACCCGATGGGTAATTGGGAATGCCTCGAGCCCTGCGTCCGTGCCTACTACGTGCGACGCGTGTGCGCGGTGGGAGCCGAGTCGACCGGCACCACCACCATCGCGCGCGACCTGGCTGCGCACTACCAGACAGTGTGGGTCCCGGAGTATGGCCGCGAGTACTACGAGTGCCGCTCCGGGGATGGCGGCGCGGACAGGCCCTGGAGCACTGACGAATTCGTCCACATCGCCGAAGAGCAAGCGAGACGCGAGGATCTCGGCGCGCTCGCGGCGGATCGGGTTCTCATCTGCGATACCGATCCATTTGCAACTGAGATATGGCACGAGCGGTACGTCGGTTCGCAATCAACGGAGGTGGCCGCCATCGCCGCCGGCAGGAGATATGGCCTCTACCTCCTCACTGGCATCGATATGCCCTTCATCCAAGATGGCTTCCGAGATGGCGAGACCATCAGAGAGTGGATGCACGGGCGGTTCCGCGAGGAGCTTGAGAATCGCGGAAAGCCGTATCTGATCCTCGAAGGCGGCCCACTGACAAGACTCAGCCGCGCTGTAGAGCGCGTCGACGAGCTCCTCGGCCTTAGTCGCCTCTACCGACCGGTTGGCCCAAAGGAATTGGGGTTGATTCGTGAGACCGGATCGACGAAATTTCCGCCAAGGCTGGAGGGACAACCCATCTTCTACCCCGTCTTGAACTTCGCGTATGCAGAGAGGATCGCCCGAGATTGGAATGTGCGGGACTCGCGGTACGGCGCGGTGACTTCTTTTTGGATTAGGCGGGAGTTCGTCAGGAATTACGAGGTCCACCAAGTCGGGGGCCGGACGGCGATGGAGTATTGGATTCCATCTGAAGACCTAGAGACTCTCAACGCCAACATCGTTGGGCGAATCGACCTTATTCGCGAGTACAGATGACAGTGAGACTCGCTCCGAGTTCGGTGACCTGGTCGGTGCCCTAACGCCATGCGACGAAACGACTCATCCACCGACAACGCGGCCGTCCCAGCTTGCCCCGTATTTTCTTAAGGTGTACGGACTCAACGGGCCCGAGGTGCGCGGCCACGCCTTGACATGCCTCCGACTGGATATACAGCGCATAGCCGGCCCTGGGCCCGAAATTTGAACCCGGGGACCTCACGGTCCCGAACCGTGTCGGCGGCGTGCCCTCGGGTGTCCCGCTGGCTCCGATAGGGCCTCGCCTGCTTCCCGCGGAGCGGCCTTACCCCATCTCCGACGCAGTCAAGTCGACCATCGGAGCAACTTAGGAGCGTTAAGACCCCAACTAGTCAGGCTGAGTTCACAAAGTCCATCAGCGGCGCCCGACCTCATCCCAACCCCCGTTGCAGGGACGCCATCCGCGAGCAAATCGCTGCACCCTGATCGATCCGATCCCGACCGTGCTGAGCCAGGTCACTGCCGCATGCGCCGCATTCATCGCGTCCAGAACGGGCAGCAACCGTTCCGAAATGGTCACCGATCCGTGGTCACGTCGGAGATTGCGAAGCGCACTGCGCCGA
>Ga0066793_10001526_pt1 | contig 10610 bp, 11 predicted proteins | sample PersoiDNA2013189_FD_83876 | JGI IMG/M metagenome (GOLD analysis project Ga0066793, IMG submission 83876) | Permafrost soil microbial communities from the Arctic, to analyse light accelerated degradation of dissolved organic matter (DOM) -... | ecosystem: Environmental > Terrestrial > Soil >...
CAGTCAGCAGAAACTGGGCCCGGGCGTGTGGGGCGACCTGAACGCGCTCGCCGATATGAGCCGGGCGTACGCCGTCGCGGTGGCCTTCCCGGGCTCCTCGGAGCCGCCAGAGACGCTCGTCATAGCGCCGCTGTCGGCCACCGGGGACTGGCGCGTATGGGTCGTGACGACGCCGTAAGTGGTGCCCTGCGGTACGCATCCAGCCGGTCGAGCCGAAGGCACGGTCCCGGTGCTTGACCTCATTTCCTACCGACGCCCGTCACGTTCGAGCTGGTCACGCACACATGACGATGAGCCCCTCAGAGATCTAGTACCGCCGTCAGCTTGGCCCCGGTGAGCTGCGCGACACACCACGGAAAGTGTCCGTCGCTGCCGTCCGGCGTGAACACGTTGCTGGTCGCCACGGCGTATGCGGCACGGAAGATCAACATCGCCTCGACGGAATATCCCAGTTCGTCGGCGAAACGATCGGTAACCGCAGCGGCGATCGTCGGGGCGTGCGGCCCGTACATGTTCATGGTCACGGCGGTGATGCTCGCATCCAGTCGCGGATCGCCTGCCGTGGACAGGAATCCGAAGTCGATTACCGCCACCGGCCGGACCCTATCGTCCACCAGGACATTCTCGCCAAAGAGGTCGCCATGGATGACCGTACTCGGCACGCCGTCGAGTGCGTCCAGCTTCTCCAGGATCCTCGTGTAACGGCGGTCGAAGTCCGGTACGTGGCTGCGCAGCGCGCCGCCGAAACGCGCCACGCGGCGCTCCAACAGCGCGACTAGGGCAGTGCGGAAGTCGTCCGTGCCCGCCCAGAACGGACGCTCCTCGTCTAGCACTGACATCTCTCGCATCGCATCGGTACCAGGCACGGTTGCCAGCGCCCGGAGCACTTCAACGACGCAATTCAGGGTGGCCGGATCCAGCTCGGCGTCCTCAAACGCTAGCCGTTTCTGGAGCGGTTCGCCGTGCAACTCCTGCTCGAACGTCACGGCAACGCCGTCGACCTCCTCGACCTCCAGAATCACCGGCGTGGCGAACGGCAACCCGGCGCGGGCGACATCCGCGTAAAACCTCTGCATGCGGACGAGCTCCGCCTCGTGACGGCGGCCCCATACCTTCGCCACCGTCCCGTTGCCGAGACGGTAGATCGCACCTTCTACTCCGGCCCCGAGCGGTCTCACGTCCGAGTACCCTCGGCGGGTGAAGTGCTCAATCCATTGAGCGGTATGGACCCGTCTAAATCCCGACAGGGCCGGACCTCGCTATAGCTCCTGGCGGCGGAAGGTCAGCCAGGTGAGACCAAAGAGGGCCGGGACCAGGGCGATGTTGAAGAGGATCGGGCCGAGGACGAAGCCCGAGTCCCTGCCCATGACCAGGTCAGATGCGATCTTGCCCAGCGAGGTCGGCATGTAGTCGCCGATGACCGGCAGCTGGGCGACGATCCCAAAGACCAGCAGTGCCACCAGGCCGATGCCCGCGGCGGCGATAGCCGATCTGGTTAGGGTGCTGCCCAGCATGGTGATGGCCGCGAAGCCGACGAGCATCCACCACAGCAGCAGGGCCATGGCCACGTACCCGCCCAGCGCGAATGGCGCCGGGTAGAGCAGCAGGACGTAAACGTAGCTGAAGCCGCAGCCGAGCAGTGTCGCGAAGCCGAGGGTGAGCGAGATCGCGATCAACTTGGCGGCCAGGAAGGCGGCCCGAGATGCCGGCTTGGTAAGAATCATCCCGGCAGTGCCGCGGTCCTTCTCCCAGGCGACCGATCCCATTGCCAACAGCAGGGCGCAGACGATGCCGAACTGGGAGAAGTTCTTGAGGATCTGACCGGCGGCACCTGCCAGGCTCGGTGACGGCACCACGAACGACATCCCGACGCTCTCGGTGCCGATCGCGTCGAAGAGTTGCTTCATGTAACGGTCGGTCAGTGGGCTGATGATGCCGAAGATGACGAAGACCGCGGCCACGGCCAGGAATCGATTGGTGCGCAGCTGCTCGCGCAGCTCCTTGAGCAGCAGGACCCGCAAGCCCATCATCGTCGACCGCTCGCATCGAGGCCCCAGACGGGGACGGTGACCGGCGGCGCTATCGGCGGCCCGCTCTCCGCCACCAGGCGGAGGAAGATGTCCTCGAGGCTGGGCCGGACCCGTTCGTATCGAACAAGGTTGACGCCGCTCGCGACGACCAGCGGCATGATGGCGGGGCCGGCCACCTTCGGATCGTCGACGAAGACGCGAACGGTATCGGGCGTGGACTTGACCTCATGCGCCCAGGCCTGACCGCGTAGGGCGGCCGCGAGTCGGTCGATCGAGCCGGGCTGCTGAGGCTCCGGTTCGAGCTCGTAGATCGGCTGGGCGTATCGGTCGAGCAGTTCGGCGATGGGGCCTTCGACCACGAGATGGCCGAAGTTGAGGATCGCCACGCGGTCGCAGACCCGCTCGACATCGTTGAGGATGTGGGTGCTCATGAAGACGGTGGCCGTGCCTCGGAGCCGCGAAACGATTTCCAGGACATCGCGTCGGCCTTCGGGGTCGAGCGAGCTGACAGGCTCATCGAGAAAGAGGACGCGGGGCTGGTTAATGAGCGCCTGGCCGATGCCAAGCCGTTGGCGCATGCCGCCGGAGTAGCCGCCAATTCGCCGGTGCGCGGCTTCGGTCAGGCCCACGATCTCCAGGACCTCGCCGACACGCCGCTTCAGCGCCGCTCCATGCAGGCCGTGGAGCTGGCCAACCATGTTCAGCAACTCGCGGCCGCGCATCCAGCCGTAGAAGCGCGGGTCCTGGTCCAGGTAGCCGATGTTTCGGGCCAAATCGCCACCCGTGCCGCCGATCTTCACGCCGGCCACCGAGCCCGTGCCCTCGGTGGCAGTTGCGAGGCCGGTGAGCAGGCGCAGGGTCGTGGTCTTGCCGGCGCCGTTGGGCCCCAGGAAGCCGAAGATGCTGCCGCTCGGGACGGTCAGATTTAGGTGATCAAGGGCCACCACGCCGCCGCCGTAGCGCTTGCTCAGACCGGTCGTGGAGATTGCCGCGTCCGTCGTCTCGGCCAGAGCCGGCCACGTAGCCAGGATGCGGGCGATGGAGTCTGTGGGTGCGGCAGCCAAGTTGCCGATGGCGGCGCCGCGAGAGTCATCGCGACCGACGAAGAAGTAGACCAGCGGGCCGATGCCGGAGGCGAAGGCAATGATCAGGGCCCACATGATCTTGCTGTCGCCCCGGACGCGGCGGTCCTCAGCAAAGAGGTCGTACAGAGCGTAGAACATCAGCCCGAATTGGAGGATTACGAGCGGGATCAGTACCAGGGCAATCGTGGCGGCGTCCATGAGAGCGCATTTTTGCATAAGCCCGTGAGGCGCGCAGAACGGGTAGGTACTACGGGGCTCGGGGAGTGGCGCGGCTGTCGCGAGGCGGCGTCAGGCCCCGAGGTCGCGATGGATCGTCGACGGATCCGGCAAGGCCAGGTCCGGCCGAATGCTCGCGACCCAGTCGCGCAAGGCACGCACGCTCGTCTCGAAGGCGATCTCCGACCACGGGATCTGGTCCGGGGCGTAGGGCCGCGTCTCCAGCGACTCGTGAGTCGTGATGGGTTGGCCGCCAACGATACGGGCCTCGTAGACGACCACGACCACCGCCGCCTGGACGCGCGAGTAAAGACCCACGATCCGCACCGGCTCCACGTACAGGCCAGTCTCTTCGAGCGTTTCGCGGATGGCGGCATCGCGGACGGTCTCGTCGATCTCGAGGAAGCCGCCCGGCTGGGCCCACATGTTGTAGCCGGGGGCGATGCCGCGCCGAATGAGCATGACCTCGCCCCGCTCCGTGATCGGCAGCGTGGTTACCACCAGCCGCGGGTTCACGTAGAAGATGAAGCCGCAACCCGGGCAAGCGAGTCGGTCGCGCTCCTCGCCTACGATCGGGCCGAACTGGAGGGCCGTGCCGCAGCGTGAGCAGAAGCGAACGTTCGGCTCGAGCCAGTCGGGAATGCCTCCCTGACCGAGCCTGACCTCGCTCATTCGGACGTTCTCCACCTGCAGCCGTCCCCGACCCGCTATTTCGTGCTGCGCAGGCCCGCGTTCGACGCGTCTTCCTCGATGGCCCGCGTCTGGGCGTCGCGGAAGGCCCGGAGGCGGGCCCGCAGAGCCGGATCGCCAAGGGCCAGGATTTCGGCCGCTAGCAGGGCTGCGTTCTCGGCGCCGCCGATGGCGACCGTGGCCACGGGGATGCCCTTGGGCATCTGGACGATCGAGAGGAGCGAATCGAGGCCGCCGTTGACCAGTGTCGGGATCGGTACGCCGATGACCGGCAGGATCGTCTTGGACGCGACCACGCCCGGCAGATGAGCCGCACCGCCCGCCCCGGCGATGAACACTCGAATGCCGCGCTCCTCGGCCCTGCTGATGAAACGGAAGAGCAGGTCCGGCGCCCGATGGGCCGAGATGGCGTGCAATTCGCACGGAACCTCGAGCGTGCCGAGCATCGCCACGGCCTCCTCCATGATCGGGAAGTCCGAACGGCTGCCGCACACGATCCCGACTCGCGCGGCTTGCATCTGGGCGGCCATGCCGATCCTCCTCCGGTGGACTGCTTCGCTCAATCGATTATGGGCCACCGGCGAAGGTCGAGCTAGCCCTATGACGTGGCCGGCGGGTTGCCCACCAGCGGCCGTAGTAGTGGATGCCATCCTGTCGCTGATCGGGCCGCAGGGCGACTAGCCGCCGGTCAGGCAAGTCGGGCCCGTCGACCATCCATAGGCGAGGATCCACGCCGCCCTCGTGGGCCGCATCGGCGCGCTCTGCCTGATTCAGGCCGACATGGGAATCGACGTAGCGGACGCGGGTGTGCTGTCGGCTCACCTGTCATAGGATGCAGGCGTGAGCGAACCGGCCGACCGAATCCCCATCATCGTCGACTGCGACACCGGCATCGACGACAGCTTGGCCCTGCTGTACGCGGTCGCCTCGCCCGAATGCGAGCTGGTGGCCGTCACCTGCACGGCCGGCAACGTCGATGCCCGCCAGGTCGCGGAGAACACTCGGGCCGTCCTCGAGCTGGCCGGTCGTTCGGACGTGGAAGTGGCGATCGGTCGTGAGACGCCGCTTGCCCGCGCTCTGGTCACGACCCCAGAGACCCACGGTCCGCGGGGCATCGGCTACGCCGAGCTGCCGCCGGCCACCTCGCCCCTCTCGGCCCGCTATAGCCCCGATCTGATAGTGGAAGAGGCGCGCCGCCGCCCCGGAGAGCTGACGCTCGTGACGCTGGCGCCGCTCACGAACGTGGCCCTGGCGGTCCTACGTGAGCCGGAGCTGCCGCGCCTGCTGAAGCGGCTCGTGGTCATGGGCGGCAGCTATCGGTCGTCCGGCAACACCGCGCCGACGACCGAGTGGAACGTCAACGTCGATCCGGAGTCGGCCAAAATCGTCTTTGAGGCGTTCGGGGGCGCGGCCGCTACCGAAGGCTCCGCGGCGCCCGAAGACTCGGCTGGACCGGGTCGAACCAATCGGCCGACGGCGCTCGGCCTCGACGTGACTGAGCGGGCCAAGATGCTGCCCGAGCACCTGGCCGCCCTGGCCGACCGAGCCGGTTGCGCCGTGGATGGCGGGCGCCTAGACGGCGGGAATAGCGGGCTGGTGCGATATCTGGCCGATGCCCTCCGCTTCTACATGGAGTTCCACAGCCGCTACGACGGCTTCTACGGCGCCTTCATCCACGACCCGTTGGCCCTCGCGGCGGCCCTGGACCCGACGCTGGTCCGGACGGAGCCAGTCACCGTGGATGTGGAGCTGGGCGGGCGGCTCACCACGGGCGAAACGGTCACGGACTGGCGGCACGTCTGGGGTCGCCCGCCGAACTTGGACGTGGCGGTTGAGGCGGACATCGCCCGCTTTATGGCCCGCTTCACCGAGCGGGTCGGGGATCTGGCCGCAAGATTGGGCTGATCCCGCGCCTGGCTCACGGGCCGGCCATCGCTCGCTAGACCTGGCGTCCGCCCGCCGGACCTGGCAAGCTGTCAGGGCGCGGCACCCGTTCATCCGACCTGGCCGCGCTCCGTAGAGGAGAGCAGGAGAGATGGATATGCTGAAGGGCTGGGTAGCTCGCCAGTTCACGACCCGTGTGATCGTCCTGATGCCCGTGGCGATCGCGATCAACATCGTCCTCGGCTACACGGTCCAGAGCGTCCTCAAGCTGCCGGTATATGTGGACTCGATCGGCACGATTCTCGTAGGCTGCGTCGCCGGCCCCTTGCCCGGCGCGATCACCGGCATTCTGTCGAACCTGATCTGGCAGTACGCGCCCGGCATCGGCGCGGGCTCGCAGATCGGCCCGTTCGCCATTACTGCCGGCGTTATCGGACTGCTCGCTGGGGTGTGGGGTCAGCTCGGCGTCTTCCGACCGCGCCGCGGCCATGGCCTCAACATCGTTGCCGCCGTGGTGGCGGTCGTCCTTATCGGCGCGCTCGCGCTGTACACCTACGGCCGCGCCTTCTCTAGCCCGGAACAGTTCTCCAGCGCCACCTTCAAGGACACGAGCGTCTTCGACCAGTCGCGCTTCTTCTTCCTCGCCGTGATGGTCGTATTCGTAGGCCTGGTCGCCTGGGCGCTCTTGCTCCGACGTGACATCGGCGCGGTCTTCGCGATCAGCGCTGGTCTCTTTACAGGCATCGTGGCGGCGGTCCTCTCGGCGCCCGTATACGCGTTCTTCTATGGCGGTCTCTCAGGTAGCGGCACCGATGCCATCGTGGCCGCCTTCCGCGCCGGCGGAGATAGCCTGTACCAGGCCACGCTCAAGCAGGGTCTGCTCTCCGACCCCATCGACAAGATGATCACGACCTTCGTGGTCTTCTTCCTCGTCGGCAGCCTGTCGCGCCGGTTTGTCGCGCGCTTCCCGAACGGCGAGAAGATCGTGGGGCCCGAGGCCGAGCCGGTGACCACGCCTGAGGCCGGCTAACAGCGCGTGACGGTCCCTCTGCCGGCTGCCGCCGAAAACCCCAGCCTGCCCCAGTACGTCATTCGCGAGCCGAGTGGCCCGTATCGTTCGCTCAATCCGGCCACGAAGCTGTCGGTGGCGGCTTTGGAGGTCGTGGCCGCCTTCGTGATTCCGGGCTGGTTGGGACCCGGGCTCGTGATCGCCGTTGTGCTGGTAACGGCGGCCTCCTCCCGGACCCTGCGAGGCCTGGTCATCATTGGTCTCGCGGCCTTGCCGCTGGTCGTCTCGATCATGGTCGTGAACCTCTTCCTCCTGCCCGGTGCCGTGGACCCTATCGCCCGGATTGGTCCTCTGGCGCCGACTTGGAGCGGGTTCTGGTTCGGCCTGCTGACGACGGCTCGGTTGCTCGCCTTCTCATCGGCGCTAGCGCTCGCCTACCTGACCACGCCCGTCGATGACCTGCTGGCCGACATGTCGCGCCGCGGCCTGGGCCGGCGAGGGGTCTTCGTGGTCGGGGCCGCGGTGCAGATGGTGCCGCGAACTATTGAGCGGGTCGGGGAGATCATGGACGCCCAGCGGGCACGTGGAATGGACACGGAAGGCCGGATCTGGCGACGTGCGCGCGGCGTGGTCCCGCTTGCGGGGCCGGTTGTTTTCGGTGCCCTGGCGGAGGTCGAGGAGCGCACGATGGCCCTGGAATCACGGGCCTTCACGGCACCCGGCCGCCAGACGCTGCTGCGCGTTCCGCCGGACCGCTCGATCGATCGGGCTCTGCGTTGGCTGGCGCTCGTGAGTGTGGCGGCGATCGTCGCCGTGCGGATCACCGGCAGGATGGGCTGACGGTGGCGATCGAACTCGGGTCCGTCCGATACCGATACGCCGGCTCGTCTTCGGCTGCGCTCGGACCGGTCGACCTTCGGGTCGAACCCGGACGCGTCCTGGGCGTTGTGGGTGCGAACGAGTCGGGCAAGACGACGCTCTGCCTGGTCGCCAGCGGGTTCGCGCCGGCGGTCGTCGGTGGGCGCCTGGAGGGTTCAGTCCAGATCGACGGCATCGATGCGGCCACGCTTCGTCCACACGAGCTGGCCCAGCGCTGCGGGCTGCTGTTCCAGAACGCAGCCACTCAACTCTCCGGCACCACGGCTACCGTTCTCGAGGAGGTGGCCTTCGGGCCGTGCAACCTGGGACTGCCGGTGGCCGAGGTGATGGAGCGGGTTTGGTGGGCGTTGCGAGCCGTGGGGGTGGTGGCCCTGGCGCCGCGCGATCCGGCGCGCCTCTCCGGTGGGCAGGGCCAGCTGGTGGCGCTGGCCTCGGTGCTCGCTCTCCGGCCTCGCTACCTGATCCTCGACGAGCCCACGAGCGAACTCGATCCCGCCGGTACCGCGCTGGTTGCCGACGCCCTGGCCCGGGTCGCGGGAGAGACCGGCGCCGGTATCCTGCTCGTCGAACACAAGACGGATGTGCTGGCCCGCATTGCGGACGAGGTCGTGGTGCTGGAAGGCGGGGCGGTGGCTCTCGCAGGACCGGCGGCGGCCGTGCTCAGCGATCCGCGTTTGGCCGAGTTGGGCGTGGAGCCGCCAGCTCGGGTGTTGCTGGAGCGCGAGGTCCGGGCCGCGGGGTTCGACTGGTCTGCCGGCCTGGCAGAGGCGATCGGATGACCACCGCTGGCTTAACCGCTTCCGGATCGACGGCCCCTGGTTCTGCCGCGCCGGCGCCTTCGATCGAATTCGAGGCGGTGGCGTTCGCCTATCCCGACGGCACGCGGGCGCTCGAGGACGTGAGCTTGCGGATCGAGCCCGGCGAGCTGGTTGCCATCGTCGGCCAGAACGGCTCCGGCAAGTCGACGCTCGTCCGCCACCTCAACGGGCTGCTCCGGCCGACGAGCGGGCGAGTCTTGCTCGGCGGGACCGACATACGTGTGCTGCATGTCGCCAGCCTGGCCGGCCGAGTCGGGCTGGCCTTCCAGAACCCGGATCGGCAGCTGTTCGCCGGGCGAGTTTCGGCCGAGGTGGCCTTCGGGCCGCACAACATGGGCCTGCGTGGCGCGGTGCTCGATGAGAGGGTCCGGTCGGCGCTCGCCGCCGTTGGGTTGGACGCGGAGGCGGCCTCAAACCCGTACGACCTGGGCTACTCGCGACGCAAGCTTCTGTCGCTCGCTTCGGTGCTCGCCATGCGGACGCCGATCCTGGTGCTCGATGAACCGACCACGGGGCAGGATTCTCGCGGCGTTGCCCGTGTGCGGGCGGTCGTGGCCTCGGCGGCGGAGGAGGGGCGGACGGTCATTGCCATCAGCCACGACATGCGTTTCGTGGCCGAGTGCTTCCGGCGCGTGGTCGTCATGCGGGCCGGGCGAGTGGCGCTGGACGGGGCACCTGAGGCGGTGTTCGGCGAGGCCGCGTGGCCGGAGCTGCGGGCCGCGTATCTGGAGCCGCCACTCGCGGCGGTTGTGGGGGCGCGGCTGGGGCTGGGTGCCACGCCCACGGAGACGGCGTTGGTCGCCGCGTTGGTCGCCGCGTTGAAGGCGGCGGCCGGGAGTGGTGCTGGCCCAGAGCGCGCCCGGTCGCCGCGTTGAAGGCGGCGGCCGGGAGTGGTGCTGGCCCAGAGCGCGCCGAGCCCGGCGCGGGGTGACGCGTGGTCGCGGGCGGTTGATCGCCGGGTAAGTTCGCGACAATCGGCGCCGCGCATCATGCGGTGCGATGGATGACGTCAAGGTTGGCACTGTAGTGAGGGCGGTACGTCGGCGCCGCGGTCTTCGTCAGCGCGATGTGGCGGCCCTTGCGGGCGTGAGTCAGTGGGCCGTCTCCATGGTGGAACGAGGCCAGCTGGATGGCCTCCCAGTGCGGACCGTCCGCGGCATCGCATCAGCACTCGAGATCCGGATGCCATTCGAGCCGAGCCCGGCGCGGCGGCGAACTCCCGCGCTTGGTCGATGCGTGCCACGCCGCCCTGGTTGATCAAGTCGTCGCCCGTCTGGTGTCGTCTGGCTGGGAGGTTGCGGTCGAGTACACGTTCAGCCTGTTCGGTGAGCGGGGCTCGGTCGATGTGATCGGCTGGCGAGCGGCGGAGCGAGCGCTGGTAATCGTCGAGGTGAAGTCCGAAGTCGACGACATGCAGAATATGTTGTCGGTCCTTGACCGAAAGGTCCGGCTCGTTCCGACGCTGGTTGCGCGCGATCGTGGTTGGAGGGCAGCGGTCGTAGGGGTTGTCCTCGTCCTCCCTGAAGGCAGCACCTTCCGTGACAGAGTGGCTCGGTTCCGAGCGACTTTTGCCGCCGCCCTACCGAGTCGAACTGTCGAGATTCGGCGCTGGATTGCCCAGCCAAGATCAGCCTCGCTGCGGGGCACGTGGTTCTTCCGGGTGAGTGGCTCCAGCACTCGTATGAAAGTTCGGGCCGGGCCTCGGCGGATTCGAGTGAGCAGTGGATCCGTCATCGTGCCCGGTTCGGGCCAAATCAAGCGCGAGCCGCGCACGGAACCGGTCGTTGTGTCCGACCAGTCGCGATACGATCCAGCCGGCCGCGTCTTCGGCCGCCACGATGGGCGCGAAATTCCATAAGAGCGCCACGAGCTATCAACCGCAGAAAGGGCGGCCGAGCGACCGGGCGCGGCCACGGCGGGCAGCGCAGTCGGCACTGACCGCCCGGACTGGCGGCCCGGCCCGCTCCACCCCGGACTGGTGGCCCGGCCCGCTCCACCC
>Ga0066793_10001530_pt1 | contig 10598 bp, 9 predicted proteins | sample PersoiDNA2013189_FD_83876 | JGI IMG/M metagenome (GOLD analysis project Ga0066793, IMG submission 83876) | Permafrost soil microbial communities from the Arctic, to analyse light accelerated degradation of dissolved organic matter (DOM) -... | ecosystem: Environmental > Terrestrial > Soil >...
AGCCTGGTCGTGCGTGTCACTATCGGAGAGGCGGATGCCGGGGACCATCGGTGCGAGATCGAGCGCCCGGGCGGCGCTGGCTTCGGCTGCGGCGCAGATGACACCGCCGCAGCCGGCGTCGTGGGCAACGTGGAGGCGTTCACCGACCAGGGAGGCGTCGGGTTCGCTCGTCAAGACGGTCACCGCGAGCGCGACCGGCGGGGCGTGTCCCGCGTCGCGTGCGCCTTCGGTGAGTCCCGCGACACCGGCTTTGAGCATGTCGACGCCGCCGGCGGCGTGGAAGTTGAGGAACTCGACGCCGTGGCGCCCGATGGCCCGGGCTCCCCGTTCGACGGTGGTGGGGATGTCGAAGAGCTTGAGATCGGCGAAGACCCGGAACCCGTCGTCGTGGAGCGCGTTGAAGGCGGCCGGTCCGGCAGCGCCGTAGAGCTCGTAGCCGATCTTCACCGTCGCGAACCAGGGGGCCAGCCGGCGGGCCAGGGCGCGGGCGGCGGGGAGGGACTCGAGGTCCAGGACCAAGACGAGGCGGTCGCGGGGGTCGGGGTTCGGGGCGGTCACAGCGGTCATGAACGTGCTCCCATCGAAGCGGTCAGGTCTCGGACACGGCGGACGCCGTGGTGGGCACACCAGGCGGTGAGCTCGTCGAGGATGCGCAGCGAGGCTCGGGGCTCGGCAAAGGTGGCGGTGCCGACCCCGACCGCGCTGGCCCCGGCGAGGAGCATCTCGACCGCGTCGACGCCGTGGCCGATACCGCCGGTGCCGATGATCGGGGTGCCGGGGTAGGCGCGGGCCACTTCGTGGACGGCGCGCAGCGCGATTGGTTTCAGGGCCGGACCGGAGAGGCCTCCGGTGCCGGCACCGAGCGCCGGGCGGCGCAGCTCGGCGTCGACGAGGAGGGCCCGGGCGGTGTTCACGAGGGTGAGCCCGATCGCGCCGGCGTCGAGCGCGGCACCGGCGATGCAGGCCAGATCGGTGACGTCGGGCGCGAGCTTGGCGAACACCGGGACGCCGCCGACGGCGTGGACAACCGCGCCGACCGCGGCGGCGGTCTGGGTGGCGTCGTGCGCGAAAGGCACGCCGTGGTGGGCGAGGTTGGGGCAGCTCACGTTGACCTCGACCGCGAGGAGCTGGTCCGCGGCGGTGGCCAGTCGTGTCGCGCCGGTCGCGAAGTCGTCGACGGTGCGGCCCCAGACCGACGCGATGACCTGGGCGCCCCAGGTTCGGAGCGCCGGGAGGTCGTGGGTGATCCAGTGGTCGAGACCGGGGCCTTGGAGACCGACCGAGTTGACGAGGCTGGCCCCGATCGGCACCAGGCGTGGTGGTGGGTTGCCGGCCCACGGGAACGGGGCTTGGGACTTCGCGGTGACCGCGCCGAGTCGGGACGGGTCGCAGAGGCGGGCGACCTCGTCGCCGTGGCCGAAGGTTCCGGACGCCGCGACGATCGGGTTGGCGAGCTCGATGGGGCCGAGCTGGACGCGGGTGTCGAGGCCCATGGTCACACCTCGAGGCGCAGCTGCGCGTCGAGGTGGTGCGTTTGGAGTGATCGGACCTGGGCGTCGTGCGTGGCGCGCTCCGCGATCCCGGAGGCCGCCGCGACCGCGGCGGCGACCGTTGTGATGCAGGCGACGCGGTAGCGGGTCGCGGCGCGGCGGATGTGGTCGCCGTCGGCGCGTGGGCCGCCGCCTTGGGGGGTGTTGACGACGAGGTCGACCTTGCCGGACGAGATGAGATCGACGGCGTCGGGCCCGGTCCCGTCGCCGACCTTGGCGATGGTCGACGCGACGTGCAGCCCCGACGCTTCGAGCGCCGCGGCGGTCCCGGCGGTGGCGACCAGGGCAAATCCGAGCTCGGCGAAGCGGCGCGCCGCGGGGAGGGCCGCGTCCTTGTCCCGGTCGGCGAGGGAGAGGAAGACGGTGCCGCTAGCCGGGAGTCGGTTCCCGGCGGCGGCTTGGCTCTTCGCGAAGGCCAGACCGAAGGACCGGTCGATTCCCATCACCTCGCCGGTGGAGCGCATCTCGGGACCGAGGACGGTGTCGACGTCGGGGAACCGGTCGAAGGGGAGCACGGCTTCTTTCACCGCGACGTGGCCGTACACCATCGCCGGGGGGACGAACCCTTCGGCGCGAAGGTCGGCGAGGGTGTCGCCAACGATGACCCGAGCGGCCAGCTTGGCGAGCGGCACACCGGTCGCCTTGCTCACGAACGGGACGGTGCGGCTGGCGCGAGGGTTCGCTTCGAGGATGGAGACGTCACCGTCCTTCACCGCGTACTGGACGTTGAGGAGCCCGCGCACGTCGAGGGCCGCGGCGAGGGCGCGGGTGTGGGTCTCGATGCGGGCGATCACCTCGCCGGAGAGGGTGGCGGGCGGGATGGCGCAGGCGGAATCGCCCGAGTGCACCCCGGCCTGCTCGATGTGCTCCATGACCCCGCCGATCAGGACCTCACCGGCGTGGTCGCGCAGCGCGTCGACGTCCACCTCGACCGCGTCTTCGAGGAAGCGGTCGATAAGCGCCGGTCGCTGCGCGGAGAGGCCGCCTTCGCGTCCGAGGCTCCCCTCCCCCACCAGTTCGGCCATGGCCCCGTCGAGCTGCTCGTCGTCGTAGACGATGCGCATGGCGCGGCCTCCGAGGACGTACGAGGGGCGGACCAGGACCGGGTACCCGACCTGGGCTGCGACGCCGCGGGCCGCAGTGGCGTCGGCGGCGAGCCCCCCCGGCGGTTGGGGGATCTCGAGCTCGGTGCAGAGGCGGTTGAAGCGTTCCCGATCCTCGGCCAGGTCGATCGACGCCGGGCTCGTCCCGAGGATCGGGGTGCCGGCCTCGGCGAGGGACCGAGCCAGCTTCAACGGGGTCTGCCCACCGAGGCTGACGATGACGCCGACGAGGGTCCCGACGCGGGTGAGGCCGTCGCAGACGTTGCGCACCTCTTCGAGGGAGAGGGGCTCGAAGAACAGGCGGTCGCTGGTGTCGTAGTCGGTGGAGACGGTCTCGGGGTTGCAGTTCACCATGACGGTCTCGTAGCCGGCGTCGGAGAGCGCGAACGCGGCTTGGACACAGCAGTAGTCGAACTCGACGCCTTGCCCGATGCGGTTGGGGCCGCTGCCGAGGATGACGACCGCCGGTCGAGTGAGCGGGGTGAGCTCGTCCTCGTCTTCGTAGGTGCCGTAGTGGTACGGGGTGTCGGCGGCGAACTCCGACGCGCAGGTGTCGACGGTCTTGTAGGTAACGACGATGCCGGCGGCGAGACGGCGGTCCCGCACCGTGTCGGGATCGGCCCCCCACAGGTAGGCGAGCTGGCTGTCACCGAAGCCGAGCCGCTTGGCGGCCCGCCAGTCGCGGCGGGTCATGGTGTCGGGGGTGTGGCGCACCAGCTCGGTGCGGGCGTCGGCAACCCGGGCGATCTGGTCGAGGAACCAGGGGTCGATGTCGGTGACCTCGTGGAGGCGCTCGACGGTGACGCCGCGGCGGAGCGCCGCTTCGAGGAGGAACACCCGGTCGGGGGTCGCGACCGCGGTCCGGCGCACCAGCTCGTCGGTGTCGAGCCGGTCCGTGATCTCCTCGTTGGGGTCGGCGTTGAGGCCCCCCCGTCCGGTCTCGAGGCTGCGGAGCGCCTTCTGGAGCGACTCGGGGAAGGTGCGGCCGATGGCCATGACCTCCCCGACCGACTGCATCTGGGTACCGAGCACCGGGGATGCGCCGGGGAGCTTCTCGAACGCCCAGCGCGGCACCTTGGTGACGACGTAGTCGATGGTCGGTTCGAACGAGGCGGGGGTCACGCCGGTGATGTCGTTTTGGATCTCGTCGAGCCGGTACCCCACCGCGAGGCAGGCGGCGATCTTGGCGATCGGGAAACCGGTGGCCTTGCTCGCCAACGCGCTCGAGCGGGACACGCGGGGGTTCATCTCGATGACGACCATCTCGCCGGTGGCCGGGTCGACCGCGAACTGGATGTTCGAGCCGCCGGTGTCAACACCGATCCGGCGGATGCAGGCGAACGCGGCGTCACGCATCCGCTGGTACTCGACGTCGGTGAGAGTCTGGGCCGGAGCGACGGTGATCGAGTCACCGGTATGGACGCCCATCGGGTCGAGGTTCTCGATGGAGCAGACAACGACCGCGTTGTCGGCGTGGTCGCGCATCACCTCGAGCTCGAACTCCTTCCAGCCTCGCACCGACCGTTCGACGAGGATCTCCCCGACCGGGCTGACCGCGAGGCCGTGCTCGGCGACCGCACGCATGGTGTCGTCGTCGGTCGCGAAGCCGGTGCCGCCGCCACCGAGGATGAACGAGGGGCGGATGACGACCGGGTAGCCGACGTCGCCCGCGACCGTGACGGCCTCGTCGACCGAGTAGGCGAGACCGGAGCGGGGCACACTGAGGCCGATCTCGAGCATCGCGGCTTTGAAGCGGGATCGGTCCTCGGCGGTGTGGATGGCGTCGGCGTTGGCGCCGATGAGCTCGACACCGAACCGTTCGAGGGCCCCGGCGTCGTGCAGTCCGACGGCGAGGTTCAACGCGGTCTGCCCGCCGAGGGTGGGGAGGAGCGCGTCGGGTCGCTCGCGTTCGATGATCTGCTCGACGGTCTCGACGTCGAGCGGCTCGATGTAGGTGGCGTCGGCGAACTCGGGGTCGGTCATGATCGTCGCCGGGTTCGAGTTCACCAGCACCACCCGGTAGCCCTCGCGGCGAAGGACCCGGCAGGCCTGCGTGCCCGAGTAATCGAACTCGCAGGCCTGACCGATCACGATCGGTCCGCTGCCGAGCAGCAGGATGCTGTGCAGGTCGTCGCGGCGGGGCATCTCAGGTCCCGGCGAGCAGCGCGGTGAAGTCGGCGAAGAGATAGGTGGCGTCGTGGGGACCCGGTCCGGCCTCGGGGTGGTACTGGACCGAGAAGGCCTCACCGTCGAGCGCGGAGAGGCCTTCGCACACCCCGTCGTTGAGGTTCACGTGCGTGCGATGCACGTCGGGGAGCGCGTCAATGTCGACGGCGTAGTTGTGGTTCTGGCTGGTGATCTCGACGTGACCGGTCGACTCGTGGCGCACCGGGTGGTTGGCACCGTGATGCCCGAAGGGGAGCTTGTGCTTGGTGGCGCCGAGCGCGAGACCGAGGATCTGGTGGCCGAGACAGATGCCGAACACCGGGACCGCACCGAGCAGCGATCGGACGGTGTCCACCGCGCCGGTGACGGCTTCGGGGTCGCCGGGGCCGTTCGAGAGGAACACCCCGTCGGGGTGGCGGGCTAGGACGTCAGCGGCAGGGGTGGTGGCTGGGACGACCTCGACGTGACAGCCCGCACCGACGAGGTGGCGCAGCAGGGTGGTCTTGATCCCGTAGTCGTAGGCGACGACCCGGAACGGTGCGGCGACGTCACCGACGGTGTACGCGTTAGCGGTGCTGACTTCGGCGACGAAGTCGATGCCTTCGGTGCCGGGCGCGTCCTGGGCGATGCCGGTCGCGGCGGTCTCGTCGGCGCCGAACGCGCCCGGCATGGCGCCGGCGTCGCGGAGATGGCGGGTGAGGCGCCGGGTGTCGATGCCGGTGATCGCGGGGACACCGTGACGCCGGAGGTACTCGCCGAGACCTTCCGTGGCGCGCCAGCTGCTCGGGCGTTGCGTGAGGTCGCGGACGATCACCCCCCGGCAGAAGGGGCGGCGACTCTCGGCGTCGTCGCCGTTCACGCCGTAGTTCCCGATGTGGGGGTAGGTGAAGGTGATGATCTGGCCCGCGTACGACGGGTCGGTGACGATCTCCTGGTAGCCGCACAGCGCGGTGTTGAACACCACCTCGCCGACCGCGGCGCCGCCGTCGGGTGTCGCGCCGATCAGCTCGCCTTCGAAGACCGTGCCATCGGAGAGGACCAGGCAGCCGTCGACGCCGTTCATCGTTGGGCCTCGCCGTCGACGACGACCGCCTCGCCCGAAACGATGGTGTGTCGGGCCCGGCCGGTGAGGGTCCGCCCTTCGTAGGGGGTGTTCCGGGCCCGGCTGGCGAGCCGAGCCGGGTCGGGGCTCCAGGTCACGGTCGGGTCGATGACGCACAGGTGGGCGCACCGTCCCGGCTCGATCGGTCCGCCGTGGTCGCTGAGCCCCGCGATGCGTGCCGGGCGCCACGACAGGAGGCCGACGGCGTCGGCGAGGGAGACGACGCCCGGTTCGACCAGTTCGGTGAGGGCCAGCGCGAGGGCGGTCTCGAGGCCGAGCATCCCCGGCGGTGCTTCCTCGAAGGGGCGTTCCTTGGTCTCGACCGCGTGGGGGGCGTGATCGGTGGCGATGGCGTCGATGGTCCCGTCGGCGAGGCCGGCTTTGATCGCGGTGACGTCGTCCGCCGAGCGCAACGGCGGGTGGACCTTGAAGACCGGGTCGAAGCTGGCGCACGCGGCGTCGGTGAGGGTGAAGTGGTGTGGTGCCGCCTCTGCGGTGATCGGCAGCCCGCGGTGTTTCGCGTCGCGGATCAGCTCGACGGCGGAGGCGGTGGAGACGTGCAGGAAGTGGACTCGGGTGCCGGTGAGCTCGGCGAGGAGGCAGTCGCGGGCGACGATCGCGGCCTCCGCGACCGCGGGACGGCCGGGGATGCCGAGCCGGCTCGACCACTCGCCTTCGTGCATGTGTCCTCCGGTGCACAGCGTGGTGTCCTCGGCGTGCTGGGCCACGACCGCGCCGGGGAGTGAGCCGGCGTACTCGAGCGCGCGTCGCATCACGCCGGCGGAGTCGACGCAGGCGCCGTCGTCGGTGAAGATCCGCACCCCGAGCGCGTACAGCTCCCCCATCGGCGCGAGCTCGGTGCCGGCACGTCGGTTGGTGATGCACCCGGCGGCGTGCACGTCGCACACCGATCGGGTCCCGGCTCCGAGGACGGCGGCGACGACCGCCGGGTCGTCGTGGGGCGGCTCGGTGTTGGGCATGGCGACGATGGCGCTGAACCCGCCGAGCGCGGCGGCTCGGGCGCCGGTCTCGATCGTTTCGGCCTCCTCGTGGCCGGGCTCGCGAAGGTGGACGTGGAGGTCGACGAGCCCCGGGGTGATGACACAGCCGGAGGCGTCGAGCTCCCGGTCGCCGCGCAACCCGTCGCCCACCGCGGCGATTACCGGTCCTTCGATGAGCACGTCGACGGTCCGTTCCCCGGTCGTGTCGAGGACCCGTCCGCCGCGCACCACGATCGAGTCAGGCAACGGTCGCTCCGGATCCGAGCAGCTGGTACAGGACGGCCATGCGGACCGCGACGCCGTTGGCGACCTGTTCGGTGATGACCGACGCCGGTGTCTCGGCGACCTCGGCGGCGATCTCGACGCCCCGGTTCATCGGGCCGGGATGCATGATGAGCGTGTCGGGCTTCAGTCGGCCGGCCCGCTCCACGGTCAGGCCGTACCGGGTGGTGTATTCACGCAGGCTCGGGAAGAGCGTGGCGTCTTGGCGTTCGTGCTGGATGCGGAGCAGATAGATGACGTCGAGGCGGCCGAGGATCTCGTCGAGGTCACCGGTGGTCGTCGCCGGCCATCCCGCGAGCGACTCGGGGATCAGCGTCGGCAGCCCGCCCAGCGTGACGGTCGCGCCGAGCGCCGCGAACGCCTTCGCGGTGCTGCGCGCTACCCGAGAGTGGCGGATATCGCCGACGATCGCGACTCGGGCCCCGTCGAGGCCGGTGCCGCGGTGGCGGCGGAGCGTGAGCGCGTCGAGTAGCGCCTGGGTGGGGTGCTCGTGGCGGCCATCGCCGGCGTTGATGACCGCGGCGTCGACCCACGTCGCGACCCGATGCGGGGCTCCCGCGGACCGGTGACGAACCACGATGGCGTCGACACCCATGGCTTCGACGGTCTGGACGGTGTCGCGCAGGCTCTCTCCCTTGGCGATCGAGGAGGCTCCGACGCTGAAGGCCATCGTGTCGGCCGAGAGTCGCTTGGCCGCGGTTTCGAACGACAGCCGGGTGCGAGTCGACTCCTCGTAGAAGAGCGACACGACCGTCTTGCCGCGCAACGCGGGGACTTTCGGAATGTTGCGGCGGGTGACGTCGAGAAACGATTCGCCGAGATCGAGGAGCTCATCGAGCTCGGCGCGTCCCAGGTCGTCGACGGAGAGCAGATGGCGCATCACGACGCTCCTTCCCCGCGGCCGGCCGGGTCGGCGGGCCCCCACAGCTCGATGCCGTCCTCGTCGCCGTCGACCTCGGCCAGGCGGACCCGCACGTCCTCGGCTCGTTTCGTCGGCAGGTTCTTTCCGACGAAGTCGGCGCGGATCGGCAGCTCACGGTGGCCGCGGTCGACGAGCACCGCGACCTCGACCGAGCGGGGTCGTCCCAGTTCGGTGAGGGCGTCGAGCGCGGCTCGGACGGTGCGGCCGGTGAAGAGGACGTCGTCGACGAGGATCACGTTGCGTCCGGTGATGTCGACCGGCACCTCGGTCGGGCCGAGGGGCTGCACCGGGCGGATCCCGATGTCGTCGCGGTAGAAGGCAACGTCGAGGGCGCCGACGGGGACCGCGACGCCTTCGAACTCGGTGATGGCGTCGGCGAGGCGGCGGGCGACGGCGACGCCACGGGTGTAGAGGCCGATGAGGACCAGACCGTCGGCGCCGTGGTGGCGTTCGACGATCTCGTGGGCGATGCGGGTGTGGGCCCGGCGGAGGTCGTCGGCGGAGAACACCCGGGCCCGGACAACGAAAGGGCCACCGTCTCCGGTGGCCGGGGGTCGAGATTCAGGTTGGGTCGCGCCGGGCGCGCTCATCTGACATCCTCCGTAGAGGCCTCTCGGGACCTCCGTGACGGCTGACTCTTGTATAGCAGCGTTCGCGCGGCTACGACGCGATGTCAGCGGCCGCTACTGGTTCGGCTTGTCTCCGGAGGCGGCAGCTTGGGCCATGGTCTCGAGGCGGTCGAGCATGGGCATGCGTTCTTGGCCCACCTCGTCGAAGCGGCCCGCGATCTCCTCGGGGGTCCAGCGGCCGTCCTTGCGCATGGCGCGGACCTCGATGGGTTGGTTCCACACCGCGATGGTCCCGCCGTTGGCGGTGTACACCTGGCCGGTGACGGTGCGGGCGGCGTCACCGAGGAGGAACACGACCATGGGGGCGACGTCTTCGGGTTCTCCCATCTCGAGGCCGAAGGGGACGTTGCCGGACATGCGGCTCTTGGCGACGGGGGCGATCACGTTCGCGGTGACGTCGTACTTGTGCATGCCGAGCGCGGCGCTGCGCACCAGGGAGACGATGCCGCCCTTCGCGGCGCTGTAGTTCGCTTGCGCGACGCTGCCGGCGAAGGCCCCGGAGGTGAAGCCGATGAGGGTCCCGGACTTCTGGGCCCGCATGAGCGGCGCGGCGGCGCGAAAGACGGTGAACGTGCCCTTGAGGTGGGTCTCGATGACCGGGTCCCATTCGTCTTCGGACATGTTGAACAGCATCCGTTCGCGGAGGATGCCGGCGACGCACACGACGCCGTCGATGCGGCCGTAGGTGTCGACCGCGGTCTGGACGATGCGGGCGCCGCCTTCCATGGTGGTGACGCTGTCGGCGACTGCGGTGGCGGAGCCGCCGGCGGCGGTGATCTCGGCGACGACGGCGTTGGCGATGTCGCTGTTGGGGTCTTGGCCGTCGATGCTGACGCCGAAGTCGTTGACGATGACGTTGGCGCCCGCGGCGGCGCTGGCCAAGGCGACGGCGCGGCCGATGCCACGGCCGGCGCCGGTGACCGCGATGGTCTTGCCATCCAGGTATCCCACGTTGACTCCTTTGGGGGGCGGGCGGTGAAGTTAGTCGGGGAGCGTTCCGAGGAGGGCCTCGACGAGCTCGCCTTCGAGGTAGGTGAGCCAGGCGTACGCCGCGACGACGGGCGCATTGGGGTCGTCGGGGTCGAGGTTCGTGAGATCGGTGTCGTCGGTGACGCCGATACGGGTTCCGAGGGCGAGGCGGGCGTCGTTGAGGACACCGAGCCAGGCGGGGACGTCGTCGGGTTCGAGGTGGACAACGACGCGGTCTTTGCGGCCGGTCTCGGCTCGCTCGAGGGCGCTGGTGAGCCGTTCGAGGGCTTCGAGGCGGCCCCGGAGCAGTTCGGGGTAGACGAGCTCTTGCCACTGCTGCTCGGCTTGTTCCTCGGTGGGGTCGAGGTAGGCGCGGGGGAAGAGCCGGTCGCGAGCCGGGTCGGGGGTGTCGGTCTCGTAGAGGGCGCGCAGCTCGGCGGGGAGACCGCGGAGCAGGTCGGCTTCGACGGCTTCGAGGGTCAGGTCGACGCGTCCGCCGCGGCGGAGGGTGAAGCGACGGCTCACGAGGAGTGTTCCATCGTGGCCCAGAGGCCATTGGCGTGGAGACGCGAGACGTCGGCCTCGGCTTTCTCCCGGTTGCCGTCCGAGACGATGGCCTTGCCATCGTGGTGGACCTGCAGCATGAGGCGGGTGGCTTTCTCGCGCGAGTAGCCGAAGAGTTTCTGGAGCACGTACACGACGTAGGACATGAGGTTGACCGGGTCGTTCCAGACGATGACGAGCCAGGGCCGGTCGGTGCCGATGGCCTCGTCGAGTTCGGGTTCTTGGACTTCGAGGGGTGCGGGCGGCGCGGGGACGGTGGGTGCGCTGGGGGCGGTCATGTGCGGACGTGGTCGGCGATGCGGGCCAAGAG
>Ga0066793_10001531_pt1 | contig 10597 bp, 7 predicted proteins | sample PersoiDNA2013189_FD_83876 | JGI IMG/M metagenome (GOLD analysis project Ga0066793, IMG submission 83876) | Permafrost soil microbial communities from the Arctic, to analyse light accelerated degradation of dissolved organic matter (DOM) -... | ecosystem: Environmental > Terrestrial > Soil >...
AGTTGGTGGTCGTCGGGGCGGCGGTGGTGCTCGGAGTCGTCGGCCTCTATGGCTACACGGTCCTCGCGCGGCCCGCCACCACGATCGATCCCGCGAGGCTGGCCACGGTGGAGCGCGGCGATCTGGCTCGCTCGGTGGTGGCCACGGGGAGAATCGAGCCGATCACCAAGGTCGAGATCAAGTCGAAGGCGAACGGCATCATCAAGGAACTGAAGGTCCAGGTCGGCGACCGCGTCACCGTGAACCAGGTGCTGGCCGAGCTCGACCGTGACAACCTGGCCGCCCGCCTCCGCGAGTCCCGGGCAGCGCTGACCGGCGCCGACGCGAACCTCAGGGCGGCGCTGGCCGAGCTCGCCAAGAACAAGGTCGAGGCCGAGGGTCCCGACGTCGCCTTCGCGCGCCGCAACGTGGAACGGGCCGATCAGTTGTCGCGCGACAAGCTGATCTCGCCGCAGAACCTGGACGATGCGCGCAGCGCGATGGACCAGGCGGTGAACCGGCAGGCGGTGGCGAAGTCCCAGCTCGGCGTCAGCGACGCGCGCGTGGCCCAGGCTCGCGCCACCGTTGCTCAGTCTCAGGCGGCCGTCGATCGCACCGAGGAAGAGCTGTCCAACGCCACGATCCGGTCGCCTCTCAACGGCGTGGTCCTGTCGAGGGACATCGAGGTCGGCAGCCCGGTGTCGTCGATCCTGAACCTCGGCTCGTCCGCCACGCTGGTCATGGTGCTTGGCGACGTCAGCCAGGTGTACGTGAAGGGCAAGGTGGACGAGGCAGACATTGGCCTCGTGCGGCTGGGTCAGCCGGCGCGGATCAAGGTCGAGACGTTCAAGGACCGCCAGTTCGAGGGGCGGGTGACGCAGATCGCCCCGATGGGCGTCGAGAAGGACAACGTGGTGAACTTCGAGGTGCGCGTGTCGATCGACAACGCGTCCGGCGAGCTGCGGGCGAACATGACGTCGAACGCCGAGATCGTCCTCGAGGAGCACAAGGGCACGTTGATCGTGCCGGAACGGGCCGTGATCTACGACGCGTCGCACCGGGCGTTCGCCGAGCGGGTCCAGCCGGACAGCAAGACCGGCCGTGAACGGGTGCCGATCACGATCGGCGTCAGCAACGGCACGCGCACGCAGGTGGTCAAGGGCCTGGCCGCCGGCGACCGCATCATTCTCCAGTAGGGGCGACCGGCTGGTCGCCCGGACAGTGCGCCCGGTCACTACCATGGAACTCCTTCGCCAGACCTGGTCGAATCTCGCGGCGAACAAGCTGCGCAGCTTCCTGACGATGTTCGGGATCATGTGGGGCGTGATCTCCATCGTCCTACTGTCGGCCGTGGGCGAAGGGTTCCAGCGCGGCAACCAGCACGTGCTCGAGGAACTCGGCAAGAACATCATCATCATCCGGAACGGCCGGACGTCGATGCAGGCCGGGGGCGCGAGGGCCGGGCGACTGGTGCTGCTCGATATCCAGGACGTGCACCTCCTGAAGGAGAAGTCGAAGCTGCTCGAGGCGGTTTCGCCCGAGTTGATCCGGGGCGCCATCCGCGCGAAGAGTCCGTTCAATTCCAGCTCGCTGCAGCTGAGCGGCGTCTGGCCCGTCTACCAGAGCCTGCGGACGATCGAGGTGGACCGCGGCCGGCTCATCTCGGAGGCCGACTGCCGCGACGTCCGGCGGGTCGTCGTCATCGGGACCGAGGCGAGCCGCCAGTTGTTCGCGGACCGCGACCCCGTGAGCTCGACCGTCAGCCTGAACGGCCTGCCCTATACCGTCATCGGGCGCGTGAGGAAGAAGGACCAGGACTCGAACTACACCGGGGCGGACAACGAGCGGCTCTTCATCCCGTACGAGGCGGCGCGCAACGATTTTCCGATGCCCGGCGGTCAGTACACGGCAGACTCGCTCTCGACGATCATTGCCGCGCCGCGCGCGGAAGTCGCCAGGCAGATGGAAGAGTGGCTCGAGCGCGAGGGGCTCGGCGGCTTCCTCGGTCTCGAGGCGCAGGGCCCTGTCGAGATGGACGTCCGGGCCGTCCTTGCGCCGCGGCACGGCTTTGACCCTCGCGACCCGGAAGCGCTGTCGATGTGGAACACGGCGATCGAGGCGGTGATGTTCGCGAAGATGATCGGGGGGATGCACACCTTTTTCGTCTCGGTGAGTGTCATCACCCTCGCGCTTGGCGGGATCGGCGTGATGAACATCATGCTGATCGCGGTGCGGGAGCGCACGAGGGAGATCGGCGTTCGGAAGGCCATCGGCGCGACGTCGCGCAACATCGAGTGGCAGTTCTTCAGCGAGGGGCTGGCCCTGACGCTCTCGAGCGGGGCGATCGGCTTCGCGATCGGCGTCGGGTTGTGCGCGCTGGTCAACCTCGCGCCGATGCCCGAGCGTTTTGCGGGGATGGTCACCACGTGGCAGACGGCGGCCTCCGCCATCGTCGTCCTGTCGCTCATCGGGGTGGCCGCCTCGACTTACCCGGCGCGGCGCGCCGCGCTGCTGCCGCCGATCGAGGCGTTGCGCTACGAAATGTAGGTCGCTGTGCTTTTCAAAGAAGTCTTCTTGCAGGCCGCCGCCGCGATCTGGGAGCACCGCTTCCGCGCGGGATTGACGATGCTCGGGATCGCCTGGGGCATCGTGACCGTCGTGATCCTGATGGCCTACGGTCAGGGATTCCGGATGGCGCTCGTGGTCGGCTTCCGGAACGCGGTATCCGACGGCACGGCGCGGCTGCGGGGAGGGCAGACGAGTTCGCAGGTGGGAGGCGAGCGGGCGGGACGCCGCATCTTGCTCAAGGAGGAAGACGTCGAGGCGTTGCGGCAACTGGGCACGGTGAAGTACGTCAGCCCCGAGTACCTGGAGTCGCTGCCGCTCGTCTACGGGACCCGGTCGACCACGGCGGGGGTGCGGGGGGTGGCGCCCGAATACGGGCTGATGCGCAGCGAGACGGCCGGCGACGGCCGATTCATCAACGCCGAGGACTGCGAGAAGCACCGTCGGGTCGCGTTCGTGGGCACCGACGTGGCGAAGAAGCTGTTCAGCAACATCCCGCCTGTCGGCCAGACCATCCGCATCGCCGGCCTGTCATTCGAGGTGGTGGGCGTGCTCGCGCAGAAGGCGCAGCTCTCCTCGTACTTCTACCCCGACTCGATGTCGGTTTTCATTCCGCACACGACGATGAAGTCGATGTTCGCGCAGGAGTACTGCGACTACGTGGTCTACCAGGCGGTGCAGCCGTCGGCGCAGGACGTCACGCTGCGGCAGGTGCGGGAGGTGCTCGCGGCCCGGCACCAGTTCGACGCTCGCGACGAGCGGGCGGTCGGCGCCGATACGAGCGCCGAGATCATGTCCGTGGTGGACGGGATGGCGGGCGGCCTGATGGTCGTGCTCGTATTCATCGGCTCGCTCACCTTGATGATCGGCGGGGTGGGCGTGATGAACATCATGATGGTGTCGGTGCAGGAGCGGACGCGCGAGATCGGCGTGCGGAAGGCGCTCGGCGCGCGGCGCCGGCACATCCTGGTGCAGTTCCTGCTGGAAGGCATCGCCATCACGTTCGCTGGCGGGCTGGTGGGAATCGTCCTCTCGTTCGCCATCGTCAAGGCGGTCGGCGTGCTGCCGTTCATCGCGGGACTGATCGGCGACTCCTCGCGATCGACGGACATTCACCTGCTCATGTCGGCGCCCATTCTCGTCACCGCCACGACCATTCTCTCGCTGACGGGGCTCGTCAGCGGGCTGTGGCCGGCGTTCCGCGCATCGCGGCTCGATCCGATCGAAGCGCTGAGATACGAGTAGGGGCACGGCACGCTGTGCCCTGACGATGCGTGTCGTCCAGCTGACCACTGAACGCTGTTGCGACCGCTGTCGCGATCCGCCGCCTGTTATCCCTGTGGTACACTGCTGCTCTTTTCGCTCGGCAGGGTAGCCATCCTGCCGCTGCAGTTCGGCCTCTTCGAGGCGGGTGTCCAGGTCGAGGCGGCCGAGGCGCGCTGATGGTCTTCAACTCCCTCCACTTCGCCGGTTTCTTCGTCGTGGTCTACGCCCTCTACCGGGCACTGCCGCACCGCGGGCAGAACTGGCTGCTGCTCCTCGCGAGCTACTATTTCTACGCGGCGTGGGATTGGCGGTTCCTGGGGCTGCTCGTCGCCTCGACGGTGATCGACTTCTACTGCGCCCGGTTCATGGCGAGCCAGGAGGCGCCGGTCAGGCGCCGCGCGGCGCTGCTGGTGAGCCTCGCGTTCAATCTCGCGATGCTCGGGTTCTTCAAGTACTTCAACTTCTTCGCCGAGAACCTGCACGCGGTCTTCGCGGCCTTCGGATTCCGGCTCGACGTCGTGACGCTGCGGGTGCTGCTGCCGATCGGCATCTCGTTCTATACGTTCATCACGATGAGCTACGTGATCGACGTGTACCGCCGGCAGATCGAGCCGGCGCGGAGCCTGCGCGATTTCGCGGTGTTCGTCGCGTACTTCCCGCACCTGGTGGCCGGTCCCATCCTGCGCGCTCCCGTGCTGCTGCCGCAGATCGTCATGCCGCGGCGGGTCACGCGCGAGCAGGTGGTCGAGGGGCTGTGGCTGATCGGCTACGGCTTCTTCAAGAAGGTGTTTGTCGCCGACAACCTGGCCTACCTCGCGGACGGCGTCTTCGGCGCGGCGCACCCCACCGGGTTCCAGGTGTTGCTCGGCCTCTATGCCTTCGCTTTCCAGATCTACGGCGACTTCTCGGGTTACTCGGACATGGCGCGCGGCACCTCGAAGCTGATGGGCATCGAGCTGAACCTCAACTTCCGGTTTCCGTATTTCGTGCGGACGGCGCAGCAGTTCTGGCAGCACTGGCACATCACTCTCTCCACGTGGCTGCGCGACTACCTGTTCCTCCCGATGGCCTACGCCCTCTCGCGTCGGATCGACGGGGTCGGCTGGCTGGGTGTGCGCGACGACGTCTGGGTCTACGCGCTGGCCACGATGGGGACGATGTTGATCGGCGGGCTGTGGCACGGCGCGGCCTGGAACTTCGTGCTGTGGGGCGCCTACCAGGGCGTATTGCTGGTGGTGTTCACGCTGACGCAGCAGTGGGGGAGGAGACGGCAGCGGCGTCGGACGGGCCGCGCGCGCCGCCGGCCACTGGCGGGCGTAGCCGCCGCGGCTGGCGTGGTCGGGATGTTTCACCTCACCTGCTACGGCTGGCTGATCTTCCGGGCGAAATCGACAGGTCAGATCGGGCAGTTGACGGCGGCGTTGTTCACGCGTTTCGACCCCACGCCCGGCGCGCTCGAGACCAACGGCCTCCCGCTGTTGTTCTACGCCGGGCCGCTGCTGGCGGTGCACGCGTTCGAGGCCTACAAGGACGACCTGTCCGCCGTCTTCTCGCTGCCCGTCGTCGTGCGCTACTCGATCTACGCGGCGATGCTCTACCTCACGGTGCTGTTCGGCGATTTCGCGGGCTCCCAGTTCATCTACTTCCAGTTCTGACCCCGGATCGACAACCACGGAGCACACAAAGAACACAGAGAAGAGCTGTCGAGGCGTGCCGCGCGACAGGGCTTCGGTCGGGGAGCGCCCCCGGCCGAAGCCGGAACTCCGTCCTCCGTGCCCTTGGTAATCTCCGTGGTGGTTTCGTGGAGGGGTTGTCAGCGTGTCTGCGCGCCGAGGCGGGACGCGACTTGGCCGCCGAGGCGGTTGGCGGCGGCGAGCGCGCGCGCAAGGTCGCGGTGGGCAAGATACTCCACGAGGAACGCGGCATCGAACGCGTCTCCGGCGCCGGTCGTGTCGGTGACCGTGATTGGATCGGCGGCAGCCGAAACCGAGCCCTCAGCGTGCAGCGCGGTGGCACCCTGGCCGCCCTGCTTCACCACAGCCACCGCCGCCCGCGCCAGCAGGCCCGACAGCGATTCGCCGGGCAGGAGCGCCCGGGCCTCGTCCCCGTTCGCCAGGAGGATATCCAGCCGCCCGATTTCGTCAAGGAGTTTTGTCGGGCCGTAGGCGCGGATCAGCGAGAACGACGACGGGTCGAACGCCACGAGAATGCCGCGGTGGCGCGCTTCGGCCAGCAGCGCCGAGGCGAACGAGGCGGAGCCGGCCATGAACACCGCGTAGCCGTTCAGGAACACCGCGTCCACGCCGTCGAGAAGCATCGGTGGGACATCGTTCGCGGTGAGGCGCAGCGGCTGGCTGTGGTCCGTGATGAACGCGTGCTCGGCGTCGGGTCGGACCACGACGCCGATGCGCATCGTCTGCCCGCCGGCGACGACGCGCACGAAATCGGCGACGCCTTCCGACTGGAGGTGCGCCAGCATCAGCTCGCCCAGCCGGTCCTCGCCCACCTGGCCGACCAGCGTGGCTGACGCCCCGAGGCGCTTCGCCCAGATCGCGACGTTCGCCGCGGAGCCGCCGGCCAGCAGATCGACGTGCCCGTAGACGTCAGCGCCCCAGACGAGGTCGCCGGACGGGCGTATCAGCACGTCCCAGGCAATGTCCCCGATCACGAGCAGCCGGGGCGGCGTCATCGGCGGCCCGAGGCCCGGCCGGCTTTCTCGCCGGACTTCTGGTGGGTGAACGAGAGGCTGAACAGATCTTCGGCGCCCCTGATCGGAATCTCGAACCACGGTTTCATCTCGCCCGCCGATTGGCCGAAGCCGAAACGGAACCAGGCCACCGACGTCGAGGGGTCTTTCAGGAGGAAGAATACCCGCGTCTTCCCGACGCCGAGCGCGCGGTAGATCGTCTCCAGCTTCACCTTCAGCACGTCGGTGATGTCGTTGGCCAGCGTCGCCACGCATCCCAGGCGCTCGCCCGGGCTGAGGACCCGTCGCGACTCCGAGCCCGGCACCCTCACCATGCTGTCGCTCAGCTTCTGCGGCAGGCTCAGCTCGTCGGCGACCGCGCCGCCCATCTCCTGGAACGTCAGGCCCAGCACCTCGCACGCCTTCAGATCCTGCTTCCCGTCCTCGGCCGATTGGATGACCTCGTAGTCCTCCGGCAGGTAGAACGCCACCAGCAGGCGCCCGAGCCGGTGAAACAGCGCGCAGATGAACGCCTCCTCGGTGTCGGCAAACCCCGAGTTGTCCGCGATATTCCGCCCGAGGACCGCGCTGAAGAACGACATATTCAGCGTATCCACCAGCGGCCCCGTCCGCGCCTGCTTCTGGAGGTGCTCGAACAGAAGCAGGCCGGTCGCGATGGCGCGAATGCGCTCGAAGCCCATCAGCAGGACGGCGCGGGTGATCGTCGTGATCTCGTCGTACTGCGCGTAGGCCACGGTGTTGACCAACCGCAATACCTTCTGCGTCAGGCCGTAGTCCTGGAGGATGGTGTCGGCCAGTGCGCCAGACGAGGTGGCCTCCGAGGAGGTCAGCGAGCTGATCAATCCGACCGTCTTGGCCATGGCCGGGAACTCGCCGCTCTTGCGGATGGCGGCGAGCAAGCGATCGACGCTCGGATGTCTGGTCTGCGTCATAGGCGGTTGCCTGATGAAAACATGCCCGTGCATGGCTGTCAATGCTCGCGTCTCGCCCTGGGCGCCGACCGGTCTGCTATCATTAGAAAAGGGCTCATCGCCATTCTCCAGGGGGACACATGGGTTTCGGATCCGCACATCTTCGAATACCGACGGCAGCGGACGCCCTGCCCGGTCGTGAGATCCCGATGGATGTCCCATCGGCGCATTTCGTCAATGGCGCACCGCTTCAACCGCCGTTCCCGGCCGGAACCGCGCGAGCGGTGTTCGGGATGGGGTGTTTCTGGGGCGCCGAGCAAAAGTTCTGGCAGACCCCTGGCGTGGTATCCACCGCCGTCGGCTACGCCGGCGGGCTGACGCCCAACCCGACCTACCGCGAGGTCTGCAGCGGCGGGACGGGGCACGCCGAAGTGGTGCTCGTGGTGTTCGACCCGTCGCGGCTCTCGTACGACGACATGCTGAAGCTGTTCTGGGAGAACCACGATCCCACTCAGGGGATGCGGCAGGGCCACGACATCGGCACGCAGTATCGCTCGGCGATCTACGCCTTCGACGAGGCACAGGCGGGGGCCGCGCGCGCCTCACGCGACGCGTATCAGCGCCGCCTGAGCGAGGCGGGGTACGGCCAGGTCACGACGGAAATCGCGGCCGCGCCGCCGTTCTACTACGCCGAGGCGGATCACCAGCAGTACCTCGCCAGGAACCTGGGCGGCTACTGCGGACTCGGCGGCACCGGCGTTGCGTGCCAGGCGGGCCTTGTGACCCCGTAGGACCGCTCGCTCGTTTTTCGCTCGCCCCGGGCCTCTTAGTCCCTTATGCGCGAAGTCTTCGACGTCGGGGAAAAGAAATCGTGGTTGTCGGCCGAAAGCTGCTAATAACCCGGCCGAGCCTCTTTGGTTCCGGCTCGACCGGGTTATGCGAGCGACGGCGCTTGTCCTATCCCACCCGGCCCATTCCGGATAAAATGTCGGGTCAGTTCCGACGATGACTCTGAACCGATGGCTCTTGCTGTGCGTGGTCGTGGCCGCAGCCGCGGTCGTTGTGACCGTCGATTCGGACAGCACCCGCGCCGAGGCGACCGCGACGGCCCGCCTCACGAGCCGGGCACCGGGGGCGGCTCAGCCGTCGGTCGAGACCCGTCGCGTCGCATTCGTCCTCCGGCGGACCGACCGAACGTGGCACGTCTCGGCCATCCGGTTGCTGCGGGACGACCCCGCTCGGAACGGATCACAATCCCGTCGCCGTCAGCTCCGTCTCCTTGAAAGGAGCAGCAGGTTGTTATGAGCAGAACCAGCCGTGTCTTGGTTGTCGTGCTGACGCTCGTCGTCGCACTTGGCGTGTTTGTCGTGGCGCAGCGCCCGGAGGCGGGTGGCGGGGGCTACAGCCAGATGCTGGCGGCCTCAGGCCGCACGCTGCGCGAGTGGGACGACCGTGTCCTGAGCATGGAGCGCGAACGCGAACTGCGGCCGAGGACGGTGCAGGTCGACACGCTCGTTCCCGGCCGGTCGCATCATCGGCTGGATCAGTACTACAAGGGCGTCCCGGTGTTTGGCGGCGAAGCCGTCCGCGAGACGGACGGGCAGGTGACGCTCTCGGTGACGACGTCCATCTACTCGGGCATCGACATCAGCCCCAACCCCACGCTGTCGCAGGCGGACGCCGTCAGGGTGTTCCAGGCGGAGACCGGCGCCGCGGGGGGGGGGCGCGTGTCCCCCGAGTTGATGATCCTGCCTCGCGCCAACGGCACCTACGCGCTGACGTACCGCGTGAGCGGTGTCGTCAAGCACCAGCTTCCCGTCCTGTTCGTCAACGCCCAGACCGGCGCCGTGGAACTGAAGTACAACAACCTGCAGACGCAGCAGCCGACGGCGCTTCTGGGCAACGGCGTGCTCGTGAGCCAGGGGCTCGTGGCGAACGATCAGAAGAAGGTGAGTTGCGTGCTGCAGGGGGCGAGCTACATGGCCTGGGACATGATGCGGCCGATCACGATCAAGACGTACGACCTCAAGGGCAACTTCAGCCGGACGGAGTCAATCGTCGATGGCAAGACCCCGTTTGCGACGTCTGACTTGGCGACGTCCACTGGCGGAACCTGGGCCGATCCGGTCGTCGTCGACGGCCACACGTACATCGGCTGGACCTACGACTACTTCTATCAGCGCATCGGGTGGAAGGGGTTCGATGGCGACAACGTCCGAACGGTGTCGGTCATCGTCCACCCGGTCAACCGGGCGGACATGGACAAGTACGTCTGGGCCGATGTCGCCGACTACTACCTGAATGCCTTCTTCTGCCCGCAGTGCGGCAGCGCGCGTGAAGACATCATCATGTTCGGCGAAGGGTTGCCGTCGGGCTATCGCCTGACGGACTCAGGTCAGTACGTGGACTATTACGTGGCCGCGCTGGGCATCGTCGCCCACGAGTATGCGCACGGTGTGAGCGGGTACACGGCCAACCTGATCTACCAGAACGAGTCGGGCGCGCTCAGCGAGGCCTTCTCCGACATCATGGGACAGTCGGTCGCCTTCTTCCGCGAAAGCGCGGGCAACGGTCTGCTCCAGGCCGACTATCTCCACGGGAAGGAAACGTACCGGCCCAGCAAGGCCGGGAGCACCTATGGGGTGCGCAACCTCGCCAACCCCGCGGCGTTCGGTGACCCCGACCATTACTCTAAGCGTTACATCGGGACGGACGACAACGGCGGGGTGCACACCAACGGCACGATCGCCGGCCATGCCTTCTACCTGGCCATCGAGGGAGGCACGAACCGGACATCCGGCCTCTCGGTGACGGGGGTGGGATCGGCGAACCGTGACAAGATCGAGAAGGTGTTCTTCAGGGGATTCACGACGCTGATCTCCAACGCCACGTTCAGCCTGGCACGGGCCAAGACGATTCAGGCCGCCCGCGATCTGTACGGGGCCGGCAGCAACGTCGAGGTAGCCATTGTCCAGGCGTGGAATGCGGTTGGCGTGAATTAGGAGGCTGGGATGACCAGAAAGCTTCTCGTGTTGCTGCCGCTGCTGGTGTGCCTGGCCGCTGTTCCCGCGTTCGCGGCAACGGTCCGCGTCAAGGCCGACAAGACACCGCTCCGCGCCACCCCCGCCCAGAACGCGGTCGTCGTCGATCAGCTGAAAGCCGGCGCGAT
>Ga0066793_10001534_pt1 | contig 10589 bp, 11 predicted proteins | sample PersoiDNA2013189_FD_83876 | JGI IMG/M metagenome (GOLD analysis project Ga0066793, IMG submission 83876) | Permafrost soil microbial communities from the Arctic, to analyse light accelerated degradation of dissolved organic matter (DOM) -... | ecosystem: Environmental > Terrestrial > Soil >...
GCGCGGACCTCGCGAGGTCCGCGCCGACGATCTCATGGCCCATGAAGGCGCCGTCCGGCGTGGCGGTCGAGGGTTTGCCAATGTCGTGAAACAGCGCCGCCAGGCGCAGGACCAGGTCGGGCGGCACTCGCTCGACGGTGAGCAGCGTGTGCCCGAACACGTCATGCGTGTGATAGCCGGTTTGCCGCACGCCCCTGCAAGCGGCTACCTCCGGAAGGAGGCCTTCGAGAAGCTCGCCCGCGTCGAGGAGCTCAAGGGCAAGCCGCGGCCTTGGTGACGTCAGCATCCGGCGCAGCTCGTCCGCCATGCGCTCGACCGAGATCACGGGCGGGGCGAGCCGGCTTTTCATCTGACGCATCGCGGGCATCACGTCCGGCGCCAGCTCGAAGTCGAGATCGGTGGCAAAGCGAATTGCGCGAAGCATGCGCAGGGGATCGTCGGCGAAGGTTCGAAGCGGGTCGGCCGGCGTGCGCAGGATGCGCGCCTCCAGGTCCTTTCGTCCGCCGAGCGGATCGTGGATCTTGCCGTCGAAGTCCATCAACAGAGTGTTGATGGTCAAGTCGCGCCTTCTCAGGTCCTCGTCCAGGGTGGCCGGTCGCACGTCGGGTTTCCGCGAGTCGGGCGCGTACGACTCGGCCCGGGCATTGACGAACTCGACAAGGTGCCCGGGCAGGGTCACCTGCGCCGTCCCGAAGCGCTCGAAGGTGACGGGAGGCTCGGCGCCGGCGAGCTCCGCGAAACGCCCGGCCAGCTTCAGAGCGTCGCCCCGCTCCACGACCACGTCGGGATTGGTATGCGGGCGCCCGAGGAGCTTGTCGCGGACATATCCACCGACCACCCAGGCCTGCGCGCCGAGATCCGCCGCCGCCTGCTCGAGGAGCCGGAGCAGCTCCTCCTCGCTAATGGGAGGCTCGGCCGAAAAGGTCCTCGACGGATCTTCGGCGCCCATGCGGCCCATCTCCGGGTTCAGCTCCTGCGCTGCTCGCTCACGCATGCACGATGCGCTCGCTCCGCTGCTCGTCGCTTCACCCGGATCTGGGCCACCTGGATCGCCGAATCTCGCGCCGAGGATTTTCGGCCGAGCCTCACTGGTTGATCCGAGCCCATTCCACGGCTCCAACCTGCCCGGCGCGATCGCCCAGTCGGGCGCGCCGCACGCGGGGCCGGCGGGCCGGCTTGATGAAAGGTGACGAGTGCAGCGTCTCGACGATCGTCGGCTCGACCAGCGCCCACGAGCGGGAGATTCCCCCGCCGATCACGAACATCTCCGGATCGATGACATTCGTCAGGCTGATAAGCGCCATGCCCATGTAGCGTGCGGCCCGCTCGACGACAATCCGCGCAGGCTTGCTTCCCTTCGCAGCGGCTGCGAACAGCTCGGCCGCCGTGTGGCCGGTTTCGCGCGCGATGTTCGCGCCGCCGATGAAGGCCTCGAGGCAGCCGCGCTGGCCGCACGTGTCGAGCGGACCGTTGGGGTCGATGATCATGTGCCCGACCTCGCCGGCCGTGCCGTGTCCGCCACGGTGAAGCTTGCCGTCGATGATCAACCCTCCGCCCACACCTGTCGACCAGGTGATGTAAACCATGTTGCGAGTGCCGCGGCCGGCCCCCCGGTGAAACTCGCCAAGCCCCGCCATGTCGGCGTCGTTCGCCAGGTGCACCTTGGCGCCCGTGGCTTTGCTGAGCATCGCCGCGAGGGGCACGTTGCGCCAGGGCAGGTTGGGCGGGTTGACGAGGACGCCTCGCTCGAGATCGATCGGGCCGGGAGCGCCGATCGCGATGCTGCGCACCTTCTCGCGGCCGCGATGCCGATCGATCTCCGCCGCGGCCCAATCGACCATCGCCTGAGGGCTACCGAGCAGAGGGGTTTTTGTCTTGACGCTGGCGATCAGGTTCCCATCAGAGCGCGCGAGGGCGACTCGCACCTGAGTCCCGCCGAGGTCGATTCCAGCCAGCACTGCGTAGTGGACTGTAGCGGCCGGACGGGCTGCAGGTCGAGTGAGGCGACCGTCAGGTCGCCGTTGCGGGCGCCGAGACGAAGGAAGGGGTGGCCCGAGGAGGAGCACATCCGTCGATGCATGACGACGACGGCCCGGGCCCCCTGACGCAGGTATCGGCGCCCGGAGCCTCGAAATGCGGCTTGGCCAGCCGCTGCGATCCACCAACCAGGGTGACTGGCGGCCGAGCCCGCTAAGACGCGAGCAGCTGCTGGCCTCGCAGGGCGGACAGGATTTCGATCGGTCCCCGCGCGCGGTTGAACGTGTAGAAATGAAGACCTGGCACCCCGGCCTCCAGCAGCTCTGCGCACTGAGCAATGCAGTGCTTGACGCCGATCGAGCGCACGGCGTCCTCGTCGGTAGCCTCCTCGATCGCCGCCTGGAGCCCCGCCGGAACGGTCGCGCCCGACATCGAGGTCATGACGGCGAGCGAACGGCGACTCGGGACCGGCATCAGCCCGGGCACGATCGGGACGGTGATGCCGGCCGCCCTTGCACGAGCCACTAGATCGAAATAGAAACGGTTGTCGAAGAAAAGTTGGGTGATGAGGAAGTCCGCCCCCAGCTCCACCTTGAGCTTCATGTAGCGGAACTCGTGATCGACGTCTTGACTCTCGGGGTGCTTTTCCGTGCTGCACGCAGCACCGATGCCGAAGCGGTAGCCATTGCGCCGCACCAGGTCGACGAGGTCGCTTCCGTGAGCGAGCTGCGGATCTGCGGGCGTAAAAGGCTGGCCTGGGTTTTGCGAATCGCCGCGCAGCGCGAGCACGTTGGCGACCCCCTCCCGCTCCATCCAGTTCAGGATCTGCCGAGTCCGATCGGCCGAGTTTGCGCAGGTGAGGTGGGCCATCGCTTCGATGTGGTAGTGGCGCTTGATGCGCGTCACCAGCTCGAGCGTCTTCTCCCCAGTTTGCAGGCGATAGGTTACCGAGACCCAGTCGGGCGCGTGACCGGCCAGGGTCGCCACCGTCCGCTCGAGCACGTCGACCTCGCTCTCGTCGCGGGGGGCCATGAACTCGAACGAAACGCTTGGCCTGGGCCGCGACAGCATGTCCGCAATGCGCATTTGGCCGGAACTCTACCAATCCGCGTTGCGAGTAGGCCGGATTCACTCCGGCCGTCCCGAGGCGTGCACTACTGCGTGCGCACGTGGCTAGGAGTGACTATTCAAATAATCCCATCCCGGGGAAAGTGAGCAGGCGCCTTGGCGGAGCCAACGCGCCGATGCAATCAGTAAGGCCCATCCTGCTCGCCGCTCTGTGCGCAGCGGAAACCGCCCAGGTTTCCGCTCATATTTCTACCTCAGGACGCGGGAGTCTCCGACGCGGCGCGTCACGCGCTCGGAGTCGAGATGCTTGAGCAACGCGAGCACCGGGCGGCGGCTGGCGCCCATGCGATCGCGGAGCTGCGCGACTGTGATGGAACCGCCGTCCTTGATGATCTCGCGCACCATCTCGACCGCCATCTCGTACGCATCCTTCGTGAACGCGACGTCGCCGGCCACCCGGACGATGTCGCCTCGCTGTGCCAGCGCGCGGACGACCTCCGGGCTCGCCCCGGTCTGCTTGATCGCCTCGGAGAGCGATGGCGGAGCCAGTGGCTGCCGGCCGAGCAGCTCGAGCAAGGGTGCGGCGGCCGCGCCGTCCGCCTGCAGCTCCACGCGATGGCCGGCCAGCGCGAGCGAACCATCTCGGTCCGACACTCGGCCCTCTTCCGCGAGTCCCTGCACGACCGACGGAAAAGTGGCGGGCGGCACGCCGAGCTTGCTGCGAAGCTCCTCGCGCGCCATGCCCGGTCGATAGGGATGCGCGCCGTGGTAAGCCCCGAGCTCGTTCGTCGCGCGATCGGAGATCGTCTGCCACGCTTTGGCGTCGAAGAGCCATTCGCCGATGCGGCGGGCCTTCAATGCAGCCACATCCGCCTCGGGCGCCATGGTGGCCTTCAAAAGCGCGGCCACGGTGACCCCGCGCGGATACTTCCGCAGCTCCTCTTGCAGGACGTCGCCGGCGGCCCGCCGCTCGAGAGACTCCCGGACCACGCTGTCGTGCCGTGAGTGCTTCTGCGGGTTGACGTCGACGAACCTCCCGCCCGCGATGGTCGCCGGCGGGCTCGGGACCCGCAGGATGAACCGATCGTGAGCGGCCGCCGCGATCGGACGCTCAAGATACAGCTGCACCCAACCCTGCTCGCCCGGCCCGATCTCGTCACCTTCGAGCACGATCACGCGGCAAGCCACCTCGGAGGTCCCGGTGTGGAGAAGGACCTGGATGCCGTGGGCGAGCGACTGGGGCGCCGACGCCAGGACCCGCACTGCGGCATCGACCCGGCGCGTGGCGTCAAGCGTCTCCGGACGAGCCAGCACGTCGCCCCGCGCGACCTGGTCTTTCTCGACGCCGGTCAGGTTCGCTGCGACCCTGCTGCCTGGCGAGGCGGTCTCGACCTTGCGGTTGTGCTGCTGCAGGCCACGCACCCGCGCCATACGGCCACCTGGGACGACCTCGAGCTCTTCGCCCACGGTCAGCGTGCCGTCCACAAGCGTGCCGGTCACGACGGTGCCGAACCCGCTCATCGTGAAGACCCGGTCGATGGGCAGGCGCGGCCGGTCGAGGTCCGGCCTCGAGGCGGCCGTTGCGAGGAGGGCGTCCAGCGCCGCGACGAGCTCAGGCTTCCCCTCGCCGCTCACAGCCGAGAACGGGAGCATTGGTGCTCCATCCAGCGAGGTGCCTTTCAGCGTGGTGACCACCTCGGACCTGACGAGGCCCAGCCAGTCCGCGTCCACCAGGTCGACCTTCGAAAGTACGACCACGCCGCGGCGCACGTCGAGCAGGTCGATGATCTCCAGGTGCTCGCGCGTCTGAGGCATGACGCCCTCGTCCGCCGCGATCACCAGCATCACGGCGTCCAGGCCGTGCGTCCCGGCCAGCATGTTGCGGATGAACCGCGCATGGCCGGGCACGTCGACGATGCCGACCTCGAGCCCGCTGGGCAGGCGCAGGTGCGCGAAGCCGAGATCGATCGTCATCCCGCGACGCTTCTCCTCCGCCAGGCGGTCGGGGTCGATGCCGGTGAGCGCGGTGATCAGGGTCGACTTGCCATGGTCGATGTGGCCGGCCGTGCCGATGACATAGTTGCCCTCCCCCTTATTGCCCTCCCCCTTCAGGGGGCGATCAATAGGTCCCATCCTCATCGCCGCTTTGCGCGCAGGTCAGGCGGGGGTGTGCTGGAATTTGTAGTCACAGCCGGAGTCACAGCCGGACACTTCGCACTGCTGCCTCCACCGCGTCGATGAGCGTCTCGTCCTCTCCCTTGAGGACTGTGCGTGGGTCAAGGCAGCACGCGTCCTTTTCTATGCGTGCGATGACGGGGGGCTCGCCATGCCTCAAGGCTGCCGCCAGCCGCGACGCCGGTCCCGAGATCGACAGGAGCACGGTGGGCAGGCGGTGGCCGGGCACAGACCCCCCGCCGATCGCAGACTCGCCTGGCACCAACGTAACCGGCACGCCGCGTTCCTCGAGCTTCACCGACCACATCGCCGCGCGGCGCCGGACGTCGGCGGCCGACGCTCGGATCATGCGTTCGACAGGGATTTCATCCAGCCGGCCGGTGAGGCGCTGGCGCAGCGTCGCCTCGAGAGCAGCAAGCGTGAGCTTGTCGATGCGGACGGCGCGGGCGAGGGGATGGCGCGATATCTTCTTGACGGCGGCCGCCCCGGCCTCGCCACGGCCGAGCACGATGCCGGCTTGAGGACCCCCTAAGAGCTTGTCACCGGAGAAGGTGACGACGTCGGCGTGCTGCAATGACTCGGCCACGGTCGGCTCATCGGCGATGGGCTCGGCCGCACCGCTGCCCAGATCGTCGATGAGCAGCAGGTCGTGCGCGTGGGCGACCGCCGCCATCTCGGCCAGGGATGCAGACTCGGTGAACCCCGCGACACGAAAGTTCGAGGTGTGCACGCGCAGCAAGGCCGCGCTGCGCGGCGTGATCGCCTGCTCGTAGTCGTCTTGCCGCGTGCGGTTCGTCGTCCCCACCTCGACCATGCGCGCGCCCGACAGCCGCATCACGTCGGGCATGCGAAACGAGCCGCCGATCTCCACCTGCTGGCCGCGCGACACGATGACCTCCTTGCCTTTGCTCAGGGCGGTCAGAGCGAGCAGGATGGCGGCCGCGTTGTTGTTGACCGCAAACGCCGCCTCGCATCCGAAGAGCTGCGTCAGCAAATCGGACAGCAAGGCAGACCGCTCGCCGCGGCGCCCTGTGTCGAGGTCCAGCTCGAGGTTGCTGTAGCCCGCCGCGACCGCCAGGGCGTCCATCGCCGCTCGCGACAGCGGCGCGCGACCGAGGTTGGTGTGCAGGATCACGCCGCTGGCGTTGATTACGTGGCGCAGCCTTGGCGCAACCCGGGCTCGAAGGCTCGCACCGACGACCAGCGCCCGCTCAACCTCATCGATCGCCCCGTCGATTCGCTCGGCCGCCACCTGCAGGCGAAGAGCCTCGACAACGCGCGCGTGCCCGAACTCCTTGAGGAGATCGGCGTACGCAGGCTCGTTGACCAGCGCGCCTATGGCGGGCAGGGATGAAGTCCGATGAACCCTGGAATCGCGTAGCCGGTGCATCCGCCTAATGAGATTAGGCTGGCGGGCCAGTAAAACGGAGTCATCACCACGGACAGTAGGCTGCCGCCCTGGAGGAGCTGCCAGAGAAAGATGACGACTATGCATCCAATCCAGATCTGCTGCCTTCGGGAGTTGACCTGGTAGAAGAAGCGCGCGTTGCGGTTGCGGAAGATGCCTTCGATCACCCCCCAGCCGTCGAGCCCTGGGATCGGCAGGAGCTGGAAGGCGAAGATCGACAGGTTCAGGAACACGATCACGTAGATCGCCGCCCCGAGAAGGGCCGGGGAAAGCTCGAGCGATGAAGCCATACCCATGCGGCTCAAGAACCGCCACAGGAGGCCGAGCACGATGGCGACGGCGAGGTTCGCGGCGGGGCCTCCGAGCTCGTGGATGACGTGCTGAACCGGCGAGCTGATCCGGTTGGGCTGGACCGGCACCCTTCTCCCCCAGCCAACCAGCGCAACGAATACGGCGATGACTCCGAGGGGATCGAGAAAGCGCCTCGGGTTGAGGGAGAAATATCCGAAGTAGCGGACCGAGCGGTCGCCAAGGAAGTAGGCGGCAGCGGCGTGTCCCATCTCGTGAACCGGGATGGCGATCAGGAGGGCCGGCACCAGAAGGAGCGCGGCGAGGAGGAAAGCGACGAAGTTGTTCATGGCAGGGTCCCCGCGAACTCACGGCGCAGCCTCTGACGTAGGGGTCCCCGCGAAGTCACGGCGAAGCCTCTGACTTCGTGGGGTTTTTTCGTGGGGTACTCACTCGATGGGGATTTTGCCGACGCGCTTGGCCGTCCGTTTGCGAGCCGGCGCGCGCCGCGAGCCGGCGGACGCTCCGCGACCCCGCCCGCCCGACGTCGTCGTGACCCTGTGCTCGTAGATGAGCATGAGCGCGGTGATCAGCTCGCGCTGAGCGTTGAGCAGGTGGACCTGGGCCGCAGGCGGGACCATGTCCGACAGCAGGTGGCCGATTCTCGACCCCAGCTCGTTGACGGTCTCGATCAGACGCTCGCCGTCGCGGCTCATTTCTTCTTCTCCTGAGTGGTCGCTTTCTGGTCGCGGCGCGCAAATCGAACGTGCAGCTCGCCGTCGCTGACTGTGGCGCTGGTCGTGTCGCGCTGCGCGAGAACGCGAGGGAGCGAGATCTCGCGGCGGTAGTTGCCGAGCGTGACATACAGCTCGCCGTTGTGCCGGCTGAGCTCCACCGACGAGCGATCCGCAAAGGGAACCTTCAGGGTCAGTACGTAGTCGGTGCCGTCCTTGTCGATGCGCTGAGGGCTCGAGGTCGCGAAGTGCTCGGAGGGATCGCGCTCGCCATAGGTTTCGCGGGCCATGCGCAAGAGCATCTCCTGACCGACCACCTCGCGATCGAAGAGGGGCACGTTGAAGATCGGAATGCCGGCAAACGACTGCTCGACCTCGACCTGGTAGCGCTTGTGGATCTGCTGCCACTTCTGGAACAGCTCGTCGTGCAGCTCGCCCGGCAGGAGGCGGTTGACGATCACAGCGTCGGTGACGTAGCCGAACAGGCTGAGATACGTGTACGCGCGCTTGGCCTCCTTGACGACCATCTTCTCGAGGTTCAGCACGATTCGAACCGTGGTCATCGACGAGTCGGTGAGGAGGTTGCGCATTCCGCCCAGGTCGAGAAGCAGGTCTTTGAGCGAGGCATAGATCTCATCGGACGGAAGCGGCATTCCGATCATCGGCTGCAGCACCGGCCGCGCCAGCCGCATGGCGCGACGCTGCCACGGAAAAATCTTGTCCAGCCACCACTTGGCGGCGTCCGGAAAGGTGAGCAGCTGGAGCGTTTCGCCGGTCGGAGCGCAGTCGACGATGAGTACGTCGTGCTCGGCTCGCTGCGCGTAATGCTTGATCCACATCAGCGAGGCGATCTCGTCCATCCCCGGCGGGTTCGCCACCTCGTCCGCGACCACCTCATCCAGGCCCTGGGTCGCGAACACTTCGGCGGCATACTCGTGCAGCTTCACCCAGTGGCGCTGCATCTCGTGCAGCGACGAGACCTCGTGAGCCCACAGGTTGTCCGTGATGGGCGTGAGGTCATGACCCAGCTCGACGTCGAATGAGTCCCCAAGTGAGTGAGCCGGATCGGTGCTCATGATCACCGTGCGGTAGCCGGCCCTGGCGCAGCTCATAGCGGTAGCCGCGGCCACGGAGGTCTTGCCCACGCCTCCCTTTCCGGTGAACAGGATCACCCGCACGTGGTGGAGTTTACGTGAGGCCTTTGGTAACCCGGATTTTAGCTCTGGGCTCCAGAGGGACTCTTCGAGTCCCGCCTTTTTTTCAGGTGCTCGAGCACCTGAAGGGTGGCCTCGGTGTTGCGCTCGATCTCTTTGAGGATCTCGACGGTCGCTTTCTCGGCCACCTCGGCCACCTCGGCCGTGTGCTCCAGCCGCAGCCGGTCCTTCTGGGCCTGGCGGTTACCAGAAAGCAACAGGACGGGACCTGTGAAGGCAGCCTGAATGGTGAACATCAGGTTGAGGAGGATGAACGGATAAAGGTCCCACCTGTGGGTGAAGAATTCAACGGAGTTGAGGGTCACCCAGATCGCGATGAGGAAGCTCTGGATGATCAGGAACCACCAGGAACCAATGCCTGCGGCGGCGTGGTCCGCGACACGCTCACCAAGGGTGGCTTCGTCGTGGAAGAGCTGGTTGACCGGGTGCTTGTGCTTGGCCGCAACCCTCTCACGCGCCGTGGTGATCTTGACGTCCGCTGACATCAAGCGGACTCCGCCTCGAGTTCTTTCAGGATGCGCAGCGTGAGATCGGTGTTCTTTTTGATCTCGACGAGAATGCGGTTGATTTGTTCCTCGCCCTTGTCCGCCTCGTCGGCCATGTGCTCCAGCGTGATGCGGTCCTTCTGCGCATGCCGGTTGCCCGCCAGCAGCACGATGGGGCCTGCGTAGGTGGCCTGGAAGGAAAGCACAAGGTTAAGGAGGATGAACGGGTATGGATCCCAGTGCCTCACAAAGAGGCCCCAGTAGTTGACTGCCGCCCAGGCGAGCAGCAGCACCGATTGAATGATGATGAACGGCCACGAGCCCAAGGCTGCTGAGACCTGATCCGCGACGCGCGCCCCGCGGCTGGCCTCCTCGTAGTGCGCCTTGTTGACCGGATGCTTGTGGGCCGCGTTTGGGTTGCGGTGCTTTTGGCGAAGCCGGTGGACTACAGCGTGCGACTCGGGTGCATCGGCCTGCGCCATCGGTTGAAGGGTAGCGGCGGTGTCGCCGAGTGTCTACGAGACTGGTGTTATTTGACGATCAGCGGAACGGCGACGGAGCCGACGCCGAGCAGCACGACCATCGCGAAGCCGACGACGGCCAGACGGATCAGGTCCTTCGTGAAATAGGGGACGCGGTCGAGTGGAATCGACGGGTCGGCCGACTCGACGATGTAGCGGCCTCCGCGCACCTTGGTGAACTGGTTGCGGGCTCCGAGCGACATCTCGACGGCGCGGACAAGCGCCTGGTCGCCACCGACCCGCGCCTGCGACACGCTGCGAGCTGGCATCGACCCGGGCTGCGCCACGCCGGTGGAGGTCGCGCCCATTCCGGGCATGAGCGCACCCGGCGGCCTGACAGGCGGGCGAAACTTGCCCTTGCTGCGTTTCTTGCCCTTGCGGCTCACAGAGCCAAGTCTACCGACCCCTTCGTCGCCTTGACGGGCGGAGCCAAGGAGCCGAGGAGCACGCGAGGGAGTGCATCGCGGTGATGCATGACCGAGCGCGCGCAGTCGGCGACGCCGGCTTCAGGCGCCGCAGGCGCCCCGCCCGTCTAGGCGGCGAAGCTGAGAACAGGCAGGCGGTGTGGGGAGCTGGTGCTAGGTCGTGGGGTGCGACTGGGGGTGCGATCCGCCTGCCTGTTTCGTTGGGCCGTGGGACTCAACCGGATGAGACGTTGGCTACGACATGTTGTGTCCCGCGCAGAGTTATAACCCCGAATGTAGTTGTTGTCAAGGGCC
>Ga0066793_10001537_pt1 | contig 10582 bp, 10 predicted proteins | sample PersoiDNA2013189_FD_83876 | JGI IMG/M metagenome (GOLD analysis project Ga0066793, IMG submission 83876) | Permafrost soil microbial communities from the Arctic, to analyse light accelerated degradation of dissolved organic matter (DOM) -... | ecosystem: Environmental > Terrestrial > Soil >...
CCGGAAAGCCACCGAGTTGCTGACCACCGTCATCCTTGTCCCATGGCTCCGCGATCAGCTTCAGTCCGGACAGCAGCGGGTCCTGATGGATAGCCTGGAAGAAAGCCGCGTTCTTGTCGAAGGCAAAGGTCGGCCACATGCGCCCGAGCACCGTCGCCAGATCGAACCGGAAACCGTCCACGTGCATCTCGGCAGCCCAGTAGCGCAAGCTGTCGAGCACCAGCTTCATGGTGTAAAGAGCGCCTAAATTCAGGCTGTTGCCGCAGCCGGTGAACTCCATGTTGTACCGCGGGTTTTCGCCGCTGTGGTGGTAGTAGCCGAGGTTGTCGAGTCCACGAAACGATAACGTCGGGCCGGTGTGATTCCCCTCGCCGGTGTGGTTGTAAACCACATCCAGGATGACCTCGATCCCCGCCGCGTGAAGGCTCTTGACCATCGTCTTGAACTCGGCGACTTGCGCACCAGGCGTCACCGCACGGGCGTACCGTTGCTCGGGGGCGAAGAAGGCCAGCGTGCTGTAGCCCCAGTAGTTGGTCAGTCCCCTTTCCACCATGTAGCCATCGACCAGCTTGGCGTGGACCGGCAGCAGCTCGATCGCCGTGATTCCGAGGCGTTTCATGTGCGAGATGATCGCCGGGTGGCCGATGGCCGCGTAGGTTCCGCGCAGCTCCTCGGGGACCTTGGGGTGTCGCATGGTCAGACCCCGAACGTGCGCCTCATAGATGATGGTGTCGTTCCAGGCAATGTGGGGGCGGAGGTCCTCGCCCCAGTCAAAGCCGTCGGCGATCACGACCGCCTTTGGTTTGAAAGCGGCGTCATCCTCATCGGAGAACGCCAGATCCCCTTCCGGGGCAGCGAGCGGGTATCCGTAGATCGGGCCCTTGAAATCGACGTCGCCATGAAGCGCATGCGCGTAGGGGTCGATCAGCAGCTTGTTGACGTTGAAGCGTTGGCCCTCCGCCGGCGCGAAGGGTCCCTCCACGCGAAATCCATAAAGCGCCCCCACGCGCACGTCGGGCAAGAGGCCGTGGAAGACCTGAGCGGTTCTCTCCAAGAGCTCGTAGCGGGCGATCTCGCGCGCCGGCTGGGCCGGATCGAAAAGGCAAACGAAGGCGCGCTGCCCGCGCTCGGAAAACAGGGCGAAGTTCACTCCCTTGTCGACCACAGTCGCACCAAGGGGAAAGGGTGTCCCGGGAAGCACCGAATAGCGCGGATCGTCCCGTTCGTCCGTATTCGAGGCATCATGGATTGACATTGACGTCTCCGTTGGCAGGCGGGGCGGCGGTCAGGCGCCATGCGCGCAGGAATTCGGCCACGCCCCATGCCTGGGCAACGCAGCCGCGGGGGAGAAACGGAGGCTGGGCGTCGAAGATCTCGCTGACGGAGCCGATGCAGGCTTGTCCCAGATGCTGCTGCAGGCCGCTCAGCAAGCCGCGGGCACGATCCGGGGCATGCGGATACACCTTCAGCCAAGCATCGACGAAGGGGCCAATCAGCCAGCTCCAAACGGTTCCCTGATGATAGGCGGCATCCCGCGTCCGCAGATCACCGTGGTAGTTCGGTCTGAAATCCGGCTGATCCGGGGCAAGCGATCGTAGACCGAGCGGCGTCAATAACGCCTCGGCAACACCGTCCACCACGGAGCGCCAACGGGACGGATCCAGAACCGGGTGGGGCAGCGACACCGCGAAGATCTGATTTGGCCGAAAGGCTTCATCCGGCGGGACGTCGTGGGCACCGATGACGTCGAACAGACGACCCTTCGGCTCGTTCCAGAACACACGATTGAATGATTCTTTGGCGGTGTCCGCCATTTCCCGATAACGCGACGCCAATTGGAATCCGCGCTCGGTCCCAACCCACTGCCCCATCAGGGTCAAGGCGTTGAACCACAACGCATTGATCTCGACGGCTTTCCCGCGACGGGGAGTGACCACCCAGCCGTCGCACAGCGCGTCCATCCACGTGAGCGCAAACCCGTCCTGTCCCTGTCGGAGCAGTCCATCGGCGGGATCCACGCCGATTCCAAAGCCGGTACCCCGCACGTGGGCGTCGATGATCCCCTCCAGCGTCGGGAGCAGCAGCCGGAGCGTCTCGCGGTCTGACGTGTACGCCAGGTATCTGTCCACCGCGTGAAAGTACCAGAGCGTGGCGTCCGCGGTGTGGTAGAGGCCCTCGCGCGATCCCTCGGGGAATAGGTTGGGGATCAGCCCGTCCCGCACGTAGTGGGCAAAGCTGTGAAGGATAAACTGGGCGGTTTGGTAGCGACCCGTGCACAAAGTCAGTCCTTCAAGACTGATCATGGTGTCGCGCCCCCAGTCCGTGAACCAGTGGTAGCCGGCGATGACCGCGTGCAGCTCCTCGCCTTGCGCGCGCGCGCGCGTGGCGTCTTCCGTGCGCCCAGCGGGCGCAATCAGGAATTGATCGGCAGCCAGCACCAGTTCAGCTGTCGTGACGTCGTTCAGGGCCCGTGCGACGTGCAGCAAGCGCCCGCGCCGTTCGTTCTCGTGGCGCCAGGCGTCGTCGGGGGCAATGGCGTTTATCGTCTCCCAGGTTTCGGTGGACGCAACCAGTGCGGACGGCGTTTCGCGGGTCAGATGTACCTTGACGTGACCGGGGCTCCAGAGGGTACCGTGAGCCTCGTAGCCACGGGCCGCCTCCCAGCGATAATTCACCATCTCCTGTTTTTCGGGAAAGAACTCAAACGTCGGGTTCTCGCCGTCGACGCGCATCTTCAACGACGGCAGCAATGATCCCGTCGACACTTCGAATCGATTTCCGGTCAGGGACAGCGTGTACGGGTCGATGGGACGCGACACCGGGGCGTCTTGGGCACGAAAATGCATCGCGGGACGCAGCGACAGCCAAACCCCCGCGGGGCCATCCGCGCCCGATGGCGACTCGAGCAAACGATAGCGTACGTAGACCGTGTTTTGTCTGTATGCCAACACCACGCGCTTCTCGATGGCGAACCCGTCCAGTCGATAGGTCCAGATCGGCAGTCCCATTTCCAACCGGAACTGCTCCAGGTGTTCCGTCCCCTGCAAGCTCGGCGGGGAGCTCTTTTGCTCCAGGCTCACCCTCGGCGCGGCTCCCTCCGGGAGGTGAATCTGTTCAACCAGATGGTCGAACATTATCGTGCGTCCCAGGGGATTCGGCAGCGCGGCCACCAACAGGCCGTGATAGCGACGGGTCACAACGCCCGCGATCGTTCCGCAGGCATAGCCTCCGAGGCCATTCGTCACCAACCATTCACGGTCGACAGATGCGTCGGTCGCACCTGCCTCGTCGCGCTGCCATCCCATGCGCACCAAGGGGGTCAAGGACGCGGAAGGATCAGTCACCGCTAGAGAACCTCCCACCAGGCAGGCGAGGCGGCGAAGGCCGCATTGATCAGGCCGGCATGGGAGGAGACAAAGGCTCCCAGACCCAGATTCCAGGCGTGTTGTACCACTTCCTCGTGTACCCGCTTGGCCGCCTCGCGCATCTCGTCCGTGATTGCGGGTCGGTGGATGGTGGCTATGGGGGCCATGCGGTCGGCGGCTGCCCAGCACATGACACTAGAAAAGGTTTGGGGTGTCCACTCCGTGCGCAGCTCCCAGATCCCGGCATCGGGCGTGCCTACCACGGCGATCGCCCGCCGGGCCAGACGTTCAATGAGATCCAGGGTCTCGCGTGTGCGCCTTTGCCCAGACGCACAGGACCCTCGCCGCCGAAGCCCGGCCAATCGCCAAGAATCGTTTCCTGCAGATCGCTGCTTGCATCGATGCGGTAAAGCGGGGACAAATCCAACTGCGGATTCCCCTCGCTGAGGGCGAAGAGCTTGTCTAGTTCCGATTGGGTGAGGGCTAGTATCTGCATGACCAATGATCCAACGAGGGGTGGATGGTTCTGGGCTTGGTGAAGGCGAGAATCTGTCGTGAAAGTGCCGACGACTTGGGGCGCAAGAAGATAGGAGTATAGGCCAGCCCTTTCAAGGTGACAAATAGCCAATGATTCCAATTGATTGCGCGACACGGCTCAGATGAAGCTATGCGCCACGCATCTCGCAGCGGCAGCCAGAGACCGGCAGACGCGCTCCGCAGGCCAGAAAACATCGGTGTTTGACTGTGGAATCCGAGGCGCGGCGATGGCTCCTTTGGGCCGGATCAGCGATTTCAATGACTTAGCACCTTGAAAGGGCTGGAGTATAGGGCTACTTCTGGATTCGTGACAATGTCGCCGCATCGGGAACCTACCCAGGCCGTTGGGCGCAGAACGACAAGCCGGGAGGCTGGAAAGGGGCAGCAAGCATCCCGATCAGGACATGGCTGATGCCCTGATCGCACTCGGAACCGCGATTCTCTATCGAGACGGGCACTGCTCGCCCGCCGTCGAAGGGCCAAGGCGAGAAAACGCCACGTGCAACGAGGGCGTCATCTGGGGGCCTGGCTGACCGCGGGTCTCGGCGCATTGGCCGTGCTCTGGTACAACGGTCAAAGTCCGCACCTCCAAGGGCCCCGAAGGCGGTTCCTGAGCCTTCCTCGAAACTTGCCAAACTGCCAACCTAGTTGTAGGTCGCCGAGAAGAGCATCGAGAACGTGGCTGCCCGCATGCTCGTGTCGTAGCCGCTTACGGTGTGGCCCATGGTCGCGACGTGGACTTGCCCCGCGATGCCGATGCCCCAGTCGCGAGTGACCCACCACTCCTTGCCGACCATGAAGCTCAACCCAATACCAAGGTTGGTGCTGTCGAGCGGGACCGCGGTGTTGGTGTCGCTGAAGGAGATCTCTGTGAAGGTCAACGTGCCGGAGAAGTACAGGTTGACGGGTTCGAGGTAGTAGGCAACGCCGGGGCCAAAGCCGAACATCGTCAGGTCCAAGCCGGAATAGCCTGGCGCTTGGCCGCCGTACGACAACGAGGCGTTGGTAACCGAGGTTCCCAGAAATTCGCCGTAGAGGATCAGATTGGGTGCGATCGCGCCTCCGAATGCCGCGCCGTAGGTCGCGCCAAGGCCAGAGTACGTGTCGGTCGCGCCGGCGTAGGTTTCCGAGGCGCTGAAGTAGCCGAGCCCCGCGTAGACCCGCATGTAGAACCCGTCGTGCTGGTGGTATCCGTACGACGAACCGTAGGCCGGCGCTGGGTAGTAGCCGGGCTGCGACCCATAGCCACGGCCATAGTAGGGGCGTTGGGCAAATGCCGCGGATTCGCCGAGTAGCACGAGGGCGCCGGCAAATCCGAGCAGGAAGACCAGTTTGGGATGGATGCGCATGCAGTTTCCTCCGAATGGAACATGACAGTGTACCCCGTATCCTCGACCGCGCCCGTAATGACCTGCGCGCAGACTGGAGCTGGCGGTCATCCTTAGGCTGGGTTATCTCGGGCGCTCGTAAAACGGGGTCGTTCCGGCGGCGTGATCGGTGGTGTCCACGATTTGCACGACTTCGGGCGCGACCCTGCGCACCATGACCTCGACCCCTTGGCGCAAGGTCACCTGCGAGGAAGCACATCCCTGGCACCCCCCGCTCATGGCGATGAGAAGTTTCCCGTCTTGGTAATCGACCAGAGAAATCTTGCCGCCGTGTCCGGCAATGCCACGGTTGACTTCCTCGTCGAGCAGATTCTGGATGGCTGCGCGAACCTCGGCGTCGGGGCGTCCCCACTGTGACGGATGGAAAGCGGCTTCGAGGATCGTGGGTACACCCGAGAGTAGCTGCGTACGGATCTCCGCGCCGATTGAGGCTTTCAATTCAGTCCACGCGATTTCAGGAATCTTCCCCACGGTGACGACGTTCTCTGCGATGAGCACATGGGCAACGCCCACCAAGCTGAATAGTCGCTCAGGCAGTGGCGAGCCGGCGGCTCGTTCACGACGGTCGAAGAAGAACGGCCCGCCGGGATGAACGGTTTGGTTTACCGTGAATTTGCACGTGTCGGGGTCGGTCAGCAGGACTTCGGCACGAATCGCAATGAGGGGCACGGGGCGGGGTTCAGACATCTTCCGCCTTTTCGCTTGCTCCACGTTCGGCCAGCGCGCGCAGGTTTTGGAAGGAGTAAATCCCCGTGCTGTGCCCGTCGCTCCACTTGATGGCGATGCCGTAACTGCCCACGCTGGTGAGGGTGACCGGGGCGACGTCGGGCCGCACTTTGCTTGGATCCAAGAGGGCTCGGCCGCTCATTTCTTCGACGCAAAGGGCGCACGGGCAAGCAAGCCGGAGATCTCTCACGTCGAAGTGGCCTTGCCGGCCGTCCTCCCACAGCACGGACAAGGTTCTGGGATTGGTACGCCGCAGGCCAACAGCCGTCGTGCGAGAGCCCGACTTGAGCGCCGCCCCTTCCGCCCACCCAGGGCCTGCGTCCGCGCTGCTCCACTCCCACGAAAATGGTTTCAGGGACGTGGCGGGCATTCCATGCAGTTGCCGAACCAGGGCCGTGGCGATGGCGAGGTAGGCATGGCTTGCTACGGACCTCGGTTTTTCGAGCACGATGGGCAGGCCGGCATCGCCGCAGGTCACGACGTCGGCATCGAGAGGGATCGAGCCGAGGAATGCCACGCCAAGTTCTTTGCTCATACGCTCGCCGCCGCCGCAGCGGAAAACGTCGGTGTCCTTTCCACAGTGCGGACAAGTGAAGGTGCTCATGTTTTCCACGATGCCGAGGATGGGCACGTGCACCTTTTCGAACATGCGCAACCCGCGCCGGGCGATCTTGAGGCTCACGTCCTGCGGCGTGGTCACGATGATGGCGCCGGAAAGTGGGACGTTCTGCGCGAGCGTGAGCTGCGTGTCGCCGGTTCCGGGCGGCAGATCGATGATCAAGTAGTCGAGCGTGCCCCACTCGACATTGCCGATGAACATGTTCAAGTATTTGTTCACCATGGGGCCGCGCAAGATGGCTGGGCTGTCGTCAGGGGTGAGCATGCCCATGGACATGGTCTTGAGGCCATAGCGCTCGGCTGGAATGATGGTCTGGTTTGCCGTCGTCATCGGCGGCTCGTTGGTCGGCAAGCCGAGCATGCCCGGAATGCTCGGCCCAAGCACATCGGCATCGACCAGCCCGATGCGTCCCCCAACCTGCTGCAAGGCCAAGGCCAGGTTCACACTGACCGTGGATTTCCCGACGCCGCCTTTGCCGCTGCCCACGGCGATGACATGCGTGATGCCTGGCAACTTCTCCGGCCCATGAAGGGGGTGGCCTGACGCCGTGGGCGGATGCTCATGATCGTGTTGCACGCGCGTAAGATGCCGGTCGACCCTGCCAGGGTTTGCGCCATTGCCATCCGCCATTGCCATCTCGGCCTGCTAGGATTTGGCAACCCACAGCGACGATCATTTCTAGATTTGGGGCGAAGGTGCCTCATCCGGAACGGGCTTCTCGCCAATGTTGCGCTAGATCCACCGGGGAGGCGAGGCCATGTCCAATCCCAAACCTGTCAAACTGAGTAAATCCGAGATTGCTGCCGCGTTGTCGAAGCTCCCCGGATGGAAAGTCGAAAGCGGCAAGCTCCATCGCGAATACAAGTTCGTCGATTTCGTCGCCGCTTTTGCTTTCATGTCGGGCGCGGCGTTGGTCGCCCAGGGCATGGACCATCACCCCGAGTGGTTCAACGTCTGGAACACGGTCCGCATCGACCTCGCGACCCACGACGCCGGTGGAATGACAGCGCTCGACGTGACATTGGCGCATGCGATGGAGGAGCTGGCGGGCCGACTGCTCGGGAAATGATACCGGGAAATGAAACCCATTGACCTGTCCCTGATTCTGGGCGCTCCCCACCCGACGTTGGCCTCGGCCATCTGGCGGATGAGCGCCTTCACCTCGGCCGAGACGTCGCTTTCTGCCGGGCTGCGCGAACGGGACTTCCATCGCCAGAAGAGGCGGAACCCGGCCCGATGCCAGCGGACCACGGTGTCTGGCTTGACAACGATGAGCACGTCGGCCCAGCGAGACCAGAGCCGGGAGAGGACGAGCCAGAACGCGCGGTCACTCGTGCGCAGACGTGGGCGGCCCGATGTGCGCGGCAGGTTGGCCAACTGCTGACGCAGGTCGAGGTTCTCAAGGACGAGGTCGGTGCGGGTGCGAAGGGCGGAACGCAGCGCCCCAAGAAGGCTCAGGAACAACGTGAGCATCGCGCGATGATGCACGATGGCGGGCCGTCGCGCCCGGCCCCGCTGCCCATCGTCGTCACCGTCGGGAAACGTGCGGGGCGGATGAACACTTGGCGAACCACAGGCCATAAAATTCACGGGCACATCCGCGGGAAGCTGTCAGTCACAAAGCGCCGTGGGCGGCTCGCTCACCGCGACCGGTCAGAAGACCGTCTGCTGCTTCTGACCGGCGGCGCCAGCGATCGGGGCCCCGCACGAGCGACCGCGCGCTACTGGAATGCCCGTGCCTTTTCTAGGTCCCTCTTCGCCTTTTCTAGGTCCGCCATGTCTTGAACATACTTCGCCTGGGCCTCAGCCAGTGCTGTCTGCTTCTGCACGCGAGCGATCTCCATGTCGCTACTCAGCGTGGCCATGCTAGACGCAGACTCGACCAGCTTGCGCGCGCTGTCCAGGTCGACTGGCTCACCGTTGAGCTTGACCTCGCTCAGCATGCCCAGCGAAGGATGCAGGCTCACCTCGACCGTCTTCCCGGTTCGCAGGTCGTCATCGTCGAGCCCGAATACAGCCAATTGACCCCGCTGGGGAATTGCAAGGATCTTCTGCATCCGCGACTTGTGCTCGCTCGTGATCTCCACGCGGAACCACGCGGGAACGCGATACACGAACCCGTGGACTTCTTGCATCGTGCCGGTAGTAGCCTGCTTCGCGCCAAATCCATCGAGCGTGACCGTCAGCTCCGGCAGGGGTGACTTCACATCCACCTGGGCCGCTGTGAGGGCCGTCCTGACGGCTGCGTATGCCGGGCAGTCGCCGCCGGACTCGGAGATGTTGAAGGCGTCTTTTGACGATGGATCCAGCACGCAGGTGACGGGAATGCTCAACGTCTTCACGAGTTCGCTGTCAATTGCGGCGATTTCGGTTTCAATCTTCTTTCTCAGAGCGACGATCTTGTCGATCTCCGCGCTTGCGTTCGCCACGGAGGCGGCAACCTCGCCGGCTGTCTCCGACTTCTTGGGCTCATTTGCCTTGTTCGTCCCCTTGGAGGCTGAAATGTCTCCCTTGGCGAGCTTGATGAACCGGTCATCCAGGCTTGCTAGCGCCTGCTCCAAGGCAAGACGTCGCTTGGCCTTCTGATTCCGCCGATCCGCCTCCGGCGTCAGGCCCGCGGCTGCGACGGCCTTTGCGACAGTGCCGATAGTCTCGAGGCCCCAGGCTGCGAACTCGAGCACCTGGTTGGACGAGGTAGCCTTCGCGGAGTTCAGCTCACCCTTTTCATTGAATTGCGCAGCGAAGGCGGTTTTCAGCATGAAGCTGCCAGGGGAGCGAATCACGAATGCCGCCGCCCGGTCGGGAATAGATACGGTATCGAGCTTCGGCTGCTCGATGGTGGCGTCTGTCGCGGCCAATACCAATCTTGCGCAGTTGGCCGGACTGTCAGCGCAGTTCGACGCCGGGCGAAGGGTCAGCTTGAGAGCGAAATCGGTCTGCAGCAGTGCCTTGGGCAAATGATACACGGCACCATGGTTGGCCCACTCGGTGTCCCCGGGCACGTAGGGCCGGACTCGCACGGTCGTGTGTGAACACGCCGCAAGCGCAATCCCCGCTAGCACGACCGGAACCAGTGACTTGCACGTCGTTTCAAATGAACACATAGCGAATCCTTTCCACGGAGTCGAGCCAAGCGCCGCTGACCGTGCCGTCCAGAAAAGCCCCATCCATCGGGGACCCGACGAGAATCTTCTTTGTGCGGACGTCGTAGAGGTAGGGGCGCTCGTCGGGACCTGCGCCAACATTCAGTACGTGAAGATCGGTGATGAAAAGTCCGAACGCAGGCGGTAGCCCGTAACCGTCTGGCGGAGGCTGGATGATCAGACGGTGTGCCACTGCAACCCGCGCGGCGAACGCGAGATCCTCGCAGTCATATTGATTCTCGGAATAGAGACCCGGATCGGCGCGAGGATCATTTGCGAGGATTTGTGTGACCCAGGCCGGTTGAACTAGACGATATTTTCCGGTGTCCCCGAGCTGAAGAGCACGATCGATGGCAGTGGCCTTCTTCTGAGGATCTTCCTTGGGAAAGGAGCCCAGAACCCAATGTCGAATGCATTCCCGCAGAATGCCAGACTCCATGAAAGCCATCGCCACGTCTCCCCGCTACGATCGAGCGAAAATCAACGGTGCGGATGGAATCACGGTTGGCCCTGACGTGTCAAGCGCCCGCTCATGTGTCCCTGACCATGACCTCCGCCGCGGGAACTCAAGACGTGTCCATAAATGGACCCGTCTTGAGAGATTTGGGAGGGGCGGGGCGCGACCCGCCCCTCGTCCGCGAAGTAAAATTCGCGGACTTCACCCCACCTGCGGCCGAGCCCTTGGCTCGGTTTTCAGGGGCGGGTCGCGACCCGCCCCTCGTCCGCGAAGTAAATTCGCGGACTTCACCCCACCTGCGGCCGAGCCCTTGGCTCGGCTTGCCAAGAACTGTCCAATTGATGGAC
>Ga0066793_10001538_pt1 | contig 10581 bp, 7 predicted proteins | sample PersoiDNA2013189_FD_83876 | JGI IMG/M metagenome (GOLD analysis project Ga0066793, IMG submission 83876) | Permafrost soil microbial communities from the Arctic, to analyse light accelerated degradation of dissolved organic matter (DOM) -... | ecosystem: Environmental > Terrestrial > Soil >...
CTAGTGACGCGAGCACACGATTCTGCTGTTATGAAGAACTCTTTTACCCTCCCGCATTTATTCCACTACAGATCGGTTGGTATATGAGGGTAATCCCGAGTGCACAAACGACTGGTGGCAACGTGAAGGCATCCACTCAAACTAAAGGAGCGAGTCGTCGATTGCTGCGTCGTGATATCGGAGTTAAAGTGCTTTTAGCCGAATTGGCAGTCGTGCTCTTACAAGTCGGGCTTACTCCGAAGCACTTCGCAGAGCTCGCAAAGCACGCGTTCGTGGAAGCCGCTGGAACGATTTCTCGATTTCGAAACGGCAAGATCAACCGCTCACGAGTTGCCGTGATGACAGGGTTAAGCCGCGCGGAAGTAACGAGGCTTTTGTCCGGCAAATTGGCAATGGCTACACAAGTGTCCGCGCAACAAAGTCGTGGCGAACGGGTGATAGCTGGGTGGATGTCAGACGAGCGCTATTTAGACGGTTACGGGCGTCCGCAGCGCCTCCCGATTGCAGGCGCACGAATTTCGTTCGCGTCTCTTGTAAAGCAGTTTGGTGGAGATGTACCACATCGCGCAGTGCTCGAAGAGCTACGTCGACTGCGCGTGGTAAGTCAGGTTGGTTTACGTCTAGAACTAGACGCTCGGCGACTGTTGCCCAATGGCCGAGCATTCGCTTCACTTTCGTCGCTAATACCAGTTCTAATCGACGGGATTCGGCTATCCGTAAAAGCCGCCGGCTCCGGCGCTAGCACGCCAATTCACAGACTAACATTGAAAGCGCGAGATCTGACGGAACTAGCTCTCCTGCAGGTGCGGGCGTCGGAGGGAATAATCTCTTTGTTAGATGGCCTTAAGGGTTCTCTCCAACGCCGCGTAGAAGCAGGCCACACCACGAAACATTCGCTTACGGTAACCGCATTTGTAATCGGGCAATCGATCCGAAAGCCTTGATCGGAATAAGCACGCCATTTCAGGCGGACGGTAGAAATCGCGCTGATGCGTTTTGCTATACGTCGCAAACGAGGAGATCCGCATGGGAGGGGAACCTATGACACGCCCAGCACAACGAACGGTTGAGTACTATCAGAAACTCTTAACGGCGGTTTTCGAGTTCATGCTACTCGGTGGCATGCGTAGCCCCGAGGTTTTGAAGATCGCCGTTCGCGCGTTACAAAGTGCTGAGGTCGACAATTCCCTGCTCTCACCAAGCAAAAGCGCCGACCTCGCATTTGCTGGCATGATCCTAGATGCGTGGTACCGAAATCGTCGGTATCTAGATAACGGCGCACAGCCAAAGGCCATTCCATTACGGGGGAAGTCTCCTAGCGTCGAAGCTTTAATACGCGCCGAGCGCGTCGCTGACGATCCGATCAAATTGGTCCATCGCCTTAAGTCACTAAAACTTATAGTGCGGTGTGGGCCAAATCGCTATAAGCCCGTCAACCGCTTTGCCGTCGTAGCTGAACCGAATTCCCTTGTTCAACAGCACGCAGTGCGATCATTGTCCACACTACTAAAGACAATTAAGGGCAATCTCGCGGAAACGCAGAGTTCTCGGGGGCTTATCGAGCGTACTGCAGAAGTGCCGGATCTCCCGCTGAAATACGTAGCGGAGTTTCGCGAGTTCGCGCGATCGCAGGGTTGGGCTCTATTGAGTACATTGAACGACTGGCTAGAATTGAGGAGAGCGCGACGAAAGACCGGCCAAACCCAGGAAACGATCGGAGCAGGTGTGCACGTGTTTGCCTATCTTGGGAATCCAACACGCCGGCGTTCTAAGTCAAAGCACTAAGCTCTTGTATCTCTAATGTTTATAGAGTTTGTAACTACTATGCAGTTGCGCTGGGTGGCGTATTGACTACGATAGCTCTTCCCTCAATGCACGGCGCAGTATCTTTCCCACATTTGATTTCGGAAGCTCATTCTTGAAATACACGCGTTTGGGAACTTTGTAGCCGGTAAGGGATTGCCGACAATATTCGATCAGCGTTGCCTCTGTCAGCGCGGAATTCATGCGCATTACTACGACCAGCACCACGACTTCCCCGGAGTGTTCGTCCGGCATTGCGATCGCGGCTGACTCGAGAACGGCTGGATGTGCCGACGCGACGGCTTCAACCTCATTCGGGTACACATTAAACCCTGAAACGAGAATCATGTCTTTCTTGCGATCTTCAATGAACACGTGGCCGGTTTTATCCATACGGCCAATATCACCGGTGCGCAGCCAGCCGCCGGGAAGCATGACTTTCTCGGTCTCATCTTGGCGATTCCAATAACCGCGCATCACCTGCGGTCCCCGCAGACAAATCTCACCGATCTCATTGATGCCCAGATCACTTCCGCCGTCATCCTTGATTGCGATCTCAGTCGACGATATGGGTAGGCCGACCGAGCCGTTGTATTCCTCGTCCAAGCGATTAATAGTCCCAACCGGGGAGGTTTCAGTGAGGCCCCAGCCCTGCGTAATCACTTTTCCGGTGGTGATCTTCCACCGTTGCGCGACGGAGGAATGCACTGCCATGCCGCCTCCCATCGCCATTCTGAGGCGACTGAAATCAACGCCCGCGAAAGTAGGGGAGTTGAGCAGCGCATTAAATAGGGTATTTACGGCGCTGAAGAATGCGAAGGGATATTTCTTCATCTCACTAACGAGCGCGGAGATGTCGCGGGGATTGACGATGAGGATATTGCGCCATCCTAAGAACAAGAATAGTAAGCAGTTCGTCGTCAGAGCAAAGATATGGTAGAGGGGCAGAGCGGTGATTAGCGTCTCGGGCTCGGCTGCGAATGAGGGATTCATCCACGCTTTACATTGCAGCACATTCACGACGACATTGCCGTGAGTGAGCATGGCCGCCTTTGATACACCGGTCGTGCCGCCGGTGTATTGAAGAAAGGCGAGGTCGTCGGGGCCTACATCCACGTCATCGAGGCTGCAGCGGCCTCCAGCGGCAAGAGCCGAGGCAAAGGTGCGTGCCCCGGCAATCTGCCACTTGGGTACCTGCTTGCGGACACGGCGCACAACGTAGTTGACGATCCAAGACTTCGGAAAGCCCAGTAGGTCACCGACGGCGGTGACGAGCACGATGCGAACCTTGGTGCGCGCGATGACTTTTTGCAAGACGTGAGCGAAATTCTCTAGAACGACGATCGCTTCGGCACCGGAGTCTTGCAACTGATGCTCGAGCTCCGGTGGCGTGTACAGAGGGTTGGTATTGACAACAATGAGCCCGGCGCGCAGTGCAGCGAGCATCACGACAGGATACTGGAGAAGATTTGGCAGCATGATGGCAAGGCGATCGCCTTTTTTCAGCTTCGCTACTTTTTGCATCCACGCGGCGAGATTCCGCGACTGCTGATCGAGCTCCGCGTAGCTCATGCTGCGGCCCATCTGCACGTAAGCGTCGTTGTCGGTAAAGCGGCGGAAACTCAGTGCCGCCATTTCATTGAGCGAGCAGAGCTCGCCGCTATCGATCTCGGCAGGCACGCCGGGCGGATAGGACTTCAGCCAGATCTTGTGCATAAAGGTCTCAACGCGAATGCAATAGAGGAAGAAGCCGCGGCCAGACCGTGTCGAGCATAACGGGAGTACCGCGCTCGCTCGGATGCAGACCGTCCGCCTGCATGAGGGTGGGATTAAAAGCGACCGATTCGAGCAAGAAAGGCACGAAAGCCAGGTGATCACGCTGCGCGATATCAGCGAACATTTGACTGAAGTCGGCGGTGTAGCGTGGTCCGTAGTTGGGCGGCATGCGCATGCCGATGAGCAAGACCTGCGCGCCGGCCGCCTTGGCCAACTCGATCATCTTTTCCAAGTTGCCGCGCGTCTCAGGTACTGGCAGACCGCGCAAGCCGTCATTCGAGCCGAGCTCGAGAATGACGAGCGACGGCTTGTGTAACTGCAGCGCCCGTGGCAGGCGCTGCACTCCGCCGCCGGAAGTTTCTCCACTTACGCTGGCATTGACGACGGGGGTTACGTACCCTTGCGCCTGCAGCCGTTTTTGCAGCAGCGGCACCCAACCTTCGTCGGAGCGCAGGCCGTATCCCGCGCTTAGACTGTCGCCAAACACTAGGATGGGCGAGGCTTCCGTGGCCGCTGCGCCCTGGACCCCAATGAGCCAGAACCCGATGCCGAGCGCCCAGGCGCAGATCACTCGTGATAGCGTTCTCAAGACCGATCACCTCACAAAGCAGGTTAACAGTCCGGAAGGACCCTTGACCATTGTCGACGATGTGTCGCTAGACATCGCAGCAGGAGAATCGGTTGCGGTCGTCGGCGCTTCAGGTGCGGGGAAGTCCACGCTGCTCGCACTGCTGGCGGGCCTGGATACGCCAACGTCGGGCAAGATCTGGCTCGCCGGAGCGGATCTCACCGCTCTTGACGAGGACGGGCGCGCGCGCCTGCGCGCACAGCGCGTGGGATTCGTGTTCCAGGCCTTTCATCTGGTGCCTGCGCTCACGGCGCTCGAAAACGTCATGCTGCCTCTGGAGCTGGCCGGCCGTGGCGATGCGCGTAGCGCCGCCATCGAGGCGCTTGAGCGCGTCGGCTTGGGGCGGCGCATCGGTCATTACCCGCGCCAACTCTCCGGGGGGGAGCAGCAGCGCGTCGCGCTGGCCCGTGCATTCGTTACCGCACCTGCCGTGTTGTTCGCTGACGAACCGACCGGCAATCTGGATACCGTCACGGGAGAGCGAGTCGGGGCGCTGTTGTTCGAGCTCAATGCGCAGACGCGCACGACGCTGGTACTCGTCACCCACGAGGACAAGCTCGCTGCGCGCTGCCAACGCACCCTGCACATGGATGCGGGCCGACTGCTGTAACGCATGCGCGCTTGGTCACTCGCCGTGCGGATGCTGATGCGGGAATGGCGCTCCGGTGAGCTTGGCGTGCTGCTGCTGGCGCTGACAATTGCCGTGGCCTCGCTTACCGGTGTCGGCTTCTTGGTGAACCGTATCGGTGCGGCGGTTGATCTGCAGGCAACGGAGGTTCTCGCCGCGGACGTGCGGCTGGGCTCCCCGCAGCCGATTTCGCAAGTACCCCTCGATGAAGCTGCACGGCGCGGTGTGCGGGCAACGCGCAGTACGCGGCTCCTAAGCGTCGTGTTTCAAGGTGACCAAAGCCAGCTGACGAATATCCACGCCGTCAGTCCCGGCTATCCATTGCGCGGGCACGTGCTCGTAGCGAATGCGCCGTTCGTGAAGGGAGAGGTGGCCGCGGGCATTCCGTCAAGCGGTGAAGTATGGCCCGATTCGCGGCTGCTCGCGGCGACCGGTGGGAAGGTCGGATCGATGCTTGCAATCGGTGCGGCCACGTTTCGCGTAAGTCACGTGCTCATCTCGCTGCCCGATCAGGGCGGGACATTTGCCGATCTCGCCCCGAGCCTTCTCATGAACATGCAGGACCTGCCCGCCACGCAGCTCATTCAGCCGGGAAGTCGCGTGAGCTATAGCGTCCTGTTCGCAGGCGACCGACGCCGCGTCGATGATTTCAAGTCGTGGCTGATTCTCAACAAAAAACCCGCCGAGCGCCTGCGCGACATCCGCGATGCGAGCCCGCAGATCAAAAGTGCAACCGAACGCGCGGGGCGCTTCCTGAGTCTCGCAAGTCTCGTGAGCGTGCTCTTGTGTGCGATCGCGGTCGCGATGTCGGCGCGCCGTTACGTGCATCGGCGGCTCGACGTCGTGGCCTTGATGAAGACTCTCGGCGCGACGAGCGGATTCACCTTAAGCGTGAGTCTGTTGCAACTTCTCGCTATTGCTTGCGTCGCAGCGATCGCGGGCTCAGGCGTCGGGTTCCTCGCGCAGGAGTGGCTGTTGCGGGCGCTGCGGGGACTGTTCAACACAGAGCTTCCGCCCGCTAATCTTCTGCCGCTCGTTTTGGGATTCATGACGGCGATCGCTCTACTTGTCGGCTTTGCACTGCCGTCGTTGCTGCAGCTCGCCCGAGTACCGGCGATGCGGGTGCTGCGGCGCGACGTTGGCCCCGCGCCGATGCTCGTGCTGCTCGCCTTCGGGCCAGCGGTCGCCGTCATTGCCTTTCTCATCTGGTGGGTGGTGCGGGACGCGAAGCTATTTCTCGATTTCTCATCGGGGCTCGCCGGCTTCGTGACACTGCTGGCGGGCGCCGGCTGGCTTCTCGTGCATCTGGCCAGCCGCCTGCGCGGCAGCGTCGGCGTCGCCTGGCGCTACGGGGTCGCCAACTTAAGCCGGCGGCGCGCGGAAAGCGTCCTGCAAATCGTCGCATTTGGGACTGGCATCATGGTGCTCTTGCTGTTGAGCATCGTACGCAATCATGTCCAGGACAGCTGGCGCCACAGTTTGCCGGAGGACTTGCCTAACTACTTCTTCATCAATATTCCGCCGACAGAACGCGAGGCGTTCGTAGACTTCCTAAAGGCTCGAGGTGCGCAAACCTCACGTGTGTTACCTATGATCCGCGGGCGCTTGACGGCGATCAATGATCGTCCGATAGAAGGCGCACAATCCGCCGGCGACGGCGAGAACTTCGCCGCCCGCGAACAAAATCTTACTTGGGAGAGCGAGCTCGGCGCGGACAACAGTGTGGTCGAAGGACGGTGGTGGACGCGCGCGGATTTCGGCAAGCCGCTTGTGTCGCTCGCGACGGAATTTCAAGACTCGCTGCATGTCCGCGTGGGCGACCGACTTACCTTTGATATCGCAGGGGAGAGCGTTACAGCGACCGTTGGTAGCATACGTAAGGTGAAATGGGATAGCTTTCAGCCGAACTTCTTCATCGTATTTGCCCCTGGTGTAATCGATAACACCGCGGGAACCTATATGACGAGTGCTTACTTCCGCCCGGCCGGCGCAAGCTCCCTTGCCCAGCTCGCACGCCGTTTTCCCAGCGTTTCGATTTTCGACATCGACGATCTGCTCGCGCGCGTGCGCTCGGTCGTGGATAAAGCCGTGCTCGCTGTGCAGAGCGTATTCGTCTTCACCGTATTCGCCGGGCTGACCGTGCTGCTTGCCGCCGTGCAGTCGAGCCGCGACGAGCGACGTTTTGAGAGCGCGATGCTGCGCACGCTTGGGGCGAGCCGCAGCGTTGTGCTGCAGGGCGTGCTCGCGGAATTTACGGTGTTGGGGTTGTTGTCGGGGTTGCTGGCGTCCGTGGGCGCATCGATCGCGGGGTATTTTGTCGCGACCCGAGTGCTGGAGCTGCCCTACGGCTTTGATCCCTCGGTGTGGGCGTGGGGCCTCATGGGCGGCGCGCTCCTTGTGGTCTTGAGCGGTTGGCTCGCGACGCGCTCAGTCGTCAATCAGCCGCCGCTTACGACGCTGCGTGCCAACGCGTAGTCGCGTCTAATGCTGAATCCCGATCGTGATCCACGCGTCGGCTTCCGGCTCGCCGCGCCACGTCAGCCCTTCAATCGTAAACTGGTAGTTTCCCGGTCCGAGCGCGGAGCTATTCAGTGCCAGATGCAGGTGCCCGTTGGAATCTTTCATGACGTTGTGGAGTACGGCGACACGACCCTGATCGATACGGTCGATCGTCACCCGAAAGGCCCGGTAAGGCGAGTGGTTCATATCGATCCTGAGATCGGCGAGCTGTGCCGCTTCGCCGCCGATCGTGATCGCCGGAGTGTTGGAGCTGCCCGTGCGGCTCGGTAACAGTCGAATTGTGCGCGTGCTCGCGGCCGGCTCAAGCGGCTGGTCGACGACCAGCGCCTTGAGCTTGGAAATGCTGTGGCTCTTGCCGGCGCTGCCACTTGCGACGATGGCGAGCATTACCGCCAACAGCAAAGCCAGAGCGCCGAGCCCGAGCATGATCTGCGGCTTCTCCCACGGCTTCTTTGGCACTTCTCGCCACGGCTCGGGCTTACCGCTTGCTTCGAGGAGTCTTAAACCGGCGTTGACCCGTTCCGGGAGTCCAATCTCATCGAGCAGCTCGGGCTGCTCGCGACAGAAGCGTTCGAAGTCCGTTGCGCCCTTGATCGGCAGTTTGCCCGAGAGGTAGCGCTCGACAACCTGGTTTCGCGCGATGAAATCGCGGTCCATGTGCGGCGTTACCGCAGGCGCAACGCTCGCAGCGCCCGCAGGCAATGCTGCAGCGTTCTGCTCAATAGTCGCGGCCGGCACGGCTGCTTGCGAGGGGTCCATGGCTTCCCGAGCGGAGCAAGATGCGGCTTCCTTCACGGGATTCTGCCGAAGTCAGAGTTCATCCGCTTGGTCCATGGTTGATGACCGGGGTATCTTGCAGAGTCGCCGATAGGCGACCTGCGGACTGGCTCACAGAACCGACGCACAGGAGTCGCCTTTACGCGAATGAGCCCTCATTTCGCCGCCTCCTGCGCGCGGATGTTGCACTGCACTATTTATGACAGCCACTACTTATCGACCGCTTCTGCACTTTGTTCAATCGACGGAAAAAGGCAATGCCATGGTGATCTTCGCAAGTTTTGGGCGGCACTTCAGGATTATGGCGGCGGCTTGCGTTGTTACCTGCACCGCGGGCGCAGCCGAGCGCGACGAAACCGCGATTACTATTTACAGCTCAGCCCTGCCGGGCGCGATTCCGGCGGAGATGTACCGGCCCGTTGTCGGCCGCGGCGTTCCGAATGCCATGGAAGTGCCGGGCTATGCGCTCGTGCGGCAAGACCGGAGCATGCAACTTGCTGCCGGCCGCTCGACGGTGAGGTTTACCGACGTTGCGGCACTCATCGACCCCACCACCGTAACATTCAGCTCGTTGACGGATCCGCACACGCGTGTTTTGGGGCAGAATTTTCAATTCGACCTGGTCAGCACCGAGAAGCTGCTACTCAAATACATTGACCGGCCGATAACCGTCGAGCGCGCGGCGGGCCAGCAGGCCGTGACGGTGAGCGGCACGCTGCTCTCGCCGGCCAACGGCATCGTGCTGAAGGCGAATGATGGAACCATCCAGGCTTTGAACGGCTACTCGGCCATACGCTTTCCGGAGCTGCCGGGCGGCCTTGACACCAAGCCCACACTCGTTTGGGATCTGGACGCGCCACGCGGCGGACAACAGCGCGCGCGCATCACTTATCAGACTGCGGGCGTCACCTGGTGGGCGGACTACAACCTCATCTTTAACGAGGGCAAGGACGCCAATAGCGGCCTCCTCGATCTGTCGGCGTGGGTGAGCATCATCAACGAATCGGGCGCCACGTATCCCGACGCGCGCTTGAAGCTCATCGCGGGCGATGTCCACCGCGCACAAAATCAGCCCGCGGCGGTGGCGGGAATGCGCAAGTTCGATGCGCTGGCGGCACCCGATGTGGCGCAGGGTTTCCAGGAGAAGTCATTCTTCGAGTTTCATCTCTACACCCTCGGCAGGCGCACGACACTGCCCGATAACTCGACCCAGCAGCTCGAGCTTTTCGAGGAGGCCAAGCAGATCCCCGTCAGGAAAATCCTGCTGTACTACGGCGCTCAAGCTTCCTACTCCTACGCAAACCCGATAACCGATCGGAACATGGGCACGGTGTCCAACAAAAAAGTGGACGTCTATCTGGAGTTCCGCAACGACAAGCAGCATGGGCTCGGCCTGCCGCTGCCGGCCGGCCGGATTCGGGTCTCGAAGCTCGATGCGGTGGACGGCGCGCCGGAGTTCATCGGTGAGGATCAAATCGACCACACCCCAAAGGACGAAAACGTGCGCGTCAAACTCGGCTCCGCGTTCGACGTCGTGGGCGAACGCCACCAAGTCGACTTCACGGTCGACAGCAAGGCACGCGTGCTGGAGGAAGAAATCGAGATCAAGCTGCGTAACCACAAGGAACAACCCGTAGAAGTGCTGGTCAAAGAGAGCCTGTACCGCGGCGCCACCTGGAAAATCCTCTCGAATTCACAGAACTTCTCGAAAGACGATGCGCACAGCATCCATTTTCCAGTGAGCGTCGCCAAAGATGGGGAGAGCGACGTGCGCTACCGCGTGCGCTATACCTGGTAGACATTCACGTAGAATCACACGCCTACGGCTTCAGAGGATTTCGCGATGCGCATCGTGTTACCAACTTTCGTCATGGCCTTCGCCGCCGCATTCAGCATTTCCGCAGCGCCGGCGCCAGTTGATCCTGCGCTCGCGACTGCGATCTCGAGCAGTCAACGTACGGCAACGTTCGTCGCACGTGACGCCGCGCGCCATCCCGCAGAGGAGCTGACCTTTTTTGGCTTAGGGCCCGACGCAAACGTCGTTGAGCTCTGGCCTGGCGGCGGCTACTGGACTGAGATCTTGGCGCCTTACCTTGCGGCTCGCGGTCACTACACGGTTGCGCTACCGGTGCCGGGCAACGCCGAGGAGGACACGACGGTTGCACACTGGCGCGTGCGGATCGCACCGCAGGCGGCGCGCTTCGGCACGATTCACGAGACGGCGCTTGGGGCCGGCCATTTCGACATCGCGCCGCCTGGGTCTGCGGATCTGGTGCTGACTTTTCGCAATCTGCACAACTGGATGGAGGCTGGCTACGCATCCGAGGCTCTTGCGGGCTGCTTTCGCGCATTGAAGGCAGGCGGCATTCTCGGGGTCGAGGCGCACCGCGGCCGAAACGATAAACCGCAGGATCCGCTCGCGAAGAGCGGTTACGTGCGCGAAGACTAC
>Ga0066793_10001540_pt1 | contig 10571 bp, 5 predicted proteins | sample PersoiDNA2013189_FD_83876 | JGI IMG/M metagenome (GOLD analysis project Ga0066793, IMG submission 83876) | Permafrost soil microbial communities from the Arctic, to analyse light accelerated degradation of dissolved organic matter (DOM) -... | ecosystem: Environmental > Terrestrial > Soil >...
CCCCAAAAAGGGCTCGATGTAGCGGTCGACGCTGCCCCGGGGCGGGTAGAACTCCACAAGCTGCGGCAGAAGCTGGGTCTTGCCGCCGGCCCACTTGAGGAAGGGCCTGATGTAGGCCGTCCCGGTCTGCGCCTCGACGGCGGTGAGTTCGAGTTGGCCTAGGAGCTTGGAACGGTCGGCTTTGGCTGCCACGGCGGGCATTAGAAGCGACCTGGCGATGCAAATGCAAGCGCCGGGCGAGTGCATGCGGCAGGATTGCCGCGGGCGCGTTCGTCCGGCGGCGCGATCCGCATCACCGACGCATCCGGCACAGAGAATTCCCTGGCTTTTGCGTCGCTGTCGACTAGACTGCCGCGCCTTTAAGCAAGTAACTCTTCAGGCCCGAAACGGGCAAGCTCAAGAAAGAACAGGCTAGGAAGTACATGTCGTCCATCGAGAAGGTCCGCAACATTGGCATCTCCGCGCACATCGACTCGGGCAAGACCACGCTTTCCGAGCGCATCCTGTATTACACGGGAAAGATCCATAAGATCGAGGAGGTCCATGGCAAGTCGGGGGTCGGCGCGACCATGGACTTCATGGATCTCGAACGCGAGAAGGGCATCACCATCCAGTCGGCCGCTACGTCGGCGGAATGGGATGGCCATGCCATCAATCTCATCGACACGCCCGGCCACGTGGACTTCACCATCGAAGTGGAACGCGCCCTGCGCGTGCTCGACGGCGCCGTGCTGGTGCTTTGCGGCGTCGCGGGCGTGCAGTCGCAGTCGTACACCGTCGATCGCCAGATGCGGCGTTACAAGGTGCCGCGTCTCGCCTTCGTCAACAAACTCGACCGCGCGGGCGCCAACGCCGAGCGCGTGACCGCGCAGCTCAAAGACAAGCTAGCCCTGCACCCCATCTCGGTGCAGATCCAGATCGGCGCCGAAGATCGCTTTGAGGGCGTGGTGGATCTGATCAAGATGAAGGCGATCTACTTCGAGGGCGACAGCGGCGAAGATCTGCGCGAGGCCGAGATCCCGGCCGATCTCGTCGAGACCGCCAGGGCGGCCCACACCCGCATGATCGAAGCGGTCGCGAACGTCGACGACATCCTGGCCGAGAAGTTCCTGGCCGAGCTGCCCATCACGCCCGAGGACCTGGTCCCGGCCATTCGCCGCGCTACCGTCGCCTTCAAGGCCACGCCCGTCTTCATGGGCTCGGCCTACAAGAACAAGGGCGTGCAGCTTCTCCTCGACGGCATCAATGCCTATTTGCCCCATCCGATCGAGGTCGAGAACGAGGCCCTCGACCAGGACAATAACGAAGAGCCGGTCATCCTTCCGTCCGACCCCACCAAGCCTTTCGTGGGTCTGGCCTTCAAGCTCGAGGACGGGCGCTACGGGCAGCTCACCTACATGCGCATCTACCAGGGCAAGGTCAGCAAGGGCGACTTCATCGTCAACTGCTCGTCCAACCTCAAGAGAGTCAAGGTGCCGCGACTCGTGCGCATGCACGCCGACGAGATGGAGGACATCGACAGCGCCATCGCCGGCGACATCGTCGCCCTGTTTGGCGTGGACTGCTCCTCGGGCGACACCTTCACCGACGGCAAGGTCAACTACACCATGACCTCGATGCACGTGCCCGATGCCGTCATCTCACTGGCCGTCGAGCCCAAGGAAAAGACCACGAATACCAATTTCTCGAAGGCGCTCAACCGCTTCACCAAGGAGGACCCGACCTTCCGCGTGCACCGCGACGAGGAATCGGGACAAACCATCATCAGCGGCATGGGCGAGCTTCACCTCGAGATCTACATCGAGCGCATGAAGCGCGAGTACAACTGCGTGGTCACCCCCGGTCGCCCGCAGGTCAAGTACCGCGAAACCGTCGTCCAGCGCGGCGAGTACAGCTACACCCACCGCAAGCAGACCGGCGGCTCGGGCCAGTACGGCAAGGTGGCTGGCTACATCGAGCCGCTGCCCATGGATCACCCCACCGGCTACGAGTTCCTCGACGAGACCAAGGGCGGCTCCATCCCGCGCGAGTTCATCTCGGCCTGCGACAAGGGTTTCCAGGAGGCCATGCGCAAGGGACCGCTCATCGGCTTCCCCATCGTGGGCGTGCGCTGCACGGTCAATGACGGCAATTCGCACCCGGTGGATTCGTCGGAAATCGCCTTCCGCACGGCCGCGCTGATGGGCTTCCGCGAGGCCTACAACCGCGCCAAGCCCACCATCCTCGAGCCCATGATGCTGGTCGAGGTCCAGTTCCCCGAGGAGTTCCAGGGCGCGGTCATTGGCCAGCTCAACCAGCGCCGCGGCGCCATCATCTCGACCGAGAAGCACGAGACCTACGTGCAGGCGCTAGCCGAGGTTCCGCTCGCCGACATGTTCGGCTACTCCACCGATCTGCGCTCGGCCACCCAGGGCAAGGGCGAGTTCAGCATGGAGTTCAAGCGCTATGCCGAACTGCCGAAGCAGCAGCGCGAGGCGATGATCCTGGACTTCCGCGCCAAGAAGGCCGGATAAAAGCCGAGGGCACTGAGGCGGAGGAGGGCGCGGAGCGGGGCGCCCCAACTTCTTGCAGCCGGCCTATACTGGGCGCCGGAGCTTTACCCTGGTGAAACCGATGTCGAAGACCGCGACGCTGCTGTTGGCCATTCTTGGATCCGTCCTCCCGCTGACGACCGCATGGGCCGGGGACGAACCGGCCGTCGAGGGCGAGCAGCACGCCCTGCCCTACCTGCGCGCCCTGCACGCGAAGGTCCACCACCTTTGGGCTGACAACTTCCTGGCCATGGCCGCGGCCCAGTTGCCCAAGGACCATCCCATCAACGCCCCGACCCGCGCCGCGGATCTGGAGGTTGTGCTTTCGTCCAAGGGCGCACTCGTCGACGCGACGGTGGCCAAGAGCTCGGGCTCGACCGAGTTCGATGCTTCCGCCATCGACGTGGTCAGGGCATCCGCCCCCTTCCTGCTCGCGCCGGAAGAGGTTCTGTCTGACGACGGCAAGGTCCGCGTGCTGTGGACTTTCGCGCGCGACGATCGCCGATGTTCGAGGCTGTCGATCCTGAACAAGTCCATCGACGTGGGCGTCGCGGTGCCGCTGCTGGTCGCTCAGGGGCGCGAAACGGTCGCCATTGCGCGTTTGCGGGGCGTCGGCGATGAGGAACGCGCGGCGGGTCTGTCCGCCTTCGCGCGCGCCTGGCTCGACCGCATGGAGAACGACAAAGATCTCGCGCTCGATGTCGCAGTGGCCAACGCCCTGGCCGGTGATGCGCGTGGCGCCGACCGGCTGGCCAAGGCGGTAGCCAAGGGACCAGCGTCCGGGGTCGTGCGCGGACTCGCGGCTCTGAGGATCCCCATCTGCCCGCTGATCAGGGAAGATCTAGGCAAGGGCAGGACAGCGGAGGCACGCGAGCGCGTTATGCAGGCGCTGCGCGAGGGGACGGACGGGGAGTGTCTATCCTTCGCGATCGTTTCGGCCAAGAACCGCGGCACCGGACGCATGGAACGGATGCTCGCCCTGGAGAGCCTTGGCCACAGCGAAGGCGCCGGAACCAAGGCCGCGCTCAAGGATGTTCTCAAAGACCCGGATCCCTACATCCAGTCCGCGGCCATCCTGGCCGAGGCGAGGCCGGGCGCGGGGAAGGGCGCCGTGTTCCGACTCACGCCGCTCCTGCGTGACAGATCGGTGGTGGTGCGCGCGGCCGCCGCGGCGGCGCTGGTTCGCATCGCTGGCGAGGCGGTGCTGCCGCAGTTGTTCCTGGTCTTCAGGGAAAAGGATCCCATCGTCTTCACCACGCTGGCTCCCGAGCTGGCCGCTCTCTCCGGCGCCCCCTCGGCCGAGATGCTCGGCCGTTTTCTGCGCAGGGACGACCCGCGCATCCGGCTGGCGGGTGCCCGTGCCCTGGCCGTTCGGCATGACGAGCACGCGGCCAAGCTGCAAGCCTTGCTGGCCGGGTCGACAAACACCGAACTTCAACTACTGGCCGGCCCGGCCCTGGACAAAGATCAGCGGGAAGCCGCGGCCCTGACCCCCACGAATAAAGACTTCGCCGCCACATTCTCCGCCTTGCTCCGCGGCACTGGACGGATCGTCGCCGCGGACTGGCTGCTAGCGCATTTCTCACATTCTTCGCCCGCGTCGCGCGTCGAGCTTCTCGGCGAGTGGCTGGCCACTCGCCCGAAGTCGCCCTAACAGCGGTTCCCAATAGGCGGGGAGGGTCACCTGACCTCCTATCCCCAGGGTGGAGATTCGGCGGCGACCTCGGCGGCGAGCGGCGCTTCCGCGCTCTGGATCTGGATCGTGGCGCCCACGGCAACCGCACTCGAGAGAATGGCAAGCGCCACCGGCCGCTCCCCCGGAAGGCAGCCGGCGCTGGTGACCTGACCGGCGGCGGGCTGGCCCTCAGCCGCGACCTTGTCGCCGGGGCTGGGCATTCCATCATCGGACAGACGCAACAGCACCAGGCGCTTGCGGATGATCCCCCGGTCGCGCATGCGCACGATGGTTTCCTGTCCGACGTAGCAACCCTTGGTGTGGTCGATGGCCGCGCCCAGACCGACCTCCACCGGGAAGCGCTCGGGGACGATTTCCTTGCCGGGCGCGGGCTCGAGCGCGGTGATGCGCGCCGCCTCGGCCAGATGCGGAGCAAGTCGCAAGGTGCCCCGGGCAAGCAGCGCCGCCGCGAGGGCATCACGGCCCGCCCGACTCGCGACGACGCACAGGCCATCCGCGCCACACCCGCGACCGTGCGCCACCCACACCCGGCCGTACGCCTCGCTGGCGACGTCCTCATGGGCGTAGAGCCGCCCCTCCAGCAGACCAGGTGGGACCGGCACGCCCGCTTCGCCCAGCACCAGGGCGGCCCTTGGACCGAGGACCGCGAGCGATCCCAGCTCGGACTCGGAAGCGACCTGAAAATCGTCCATGATGGCGAACCTGGACAGCCCGGCCGTGATCTCCGCGCCCTGCCCGCCCGGCGCGATCAGCCGGACGCTCTTCGCCCGCACGAACACGAGGAAGCTGGCCAGGACACGCCCGCGCACGTCGAGCAGCAGCGTGCGGCCGCCCTGCCCAACATCGATCCCGGCGACCGTGCCCGTGGTGATCCGGTGCAGAAAGCTCACGCGGTCGTTGCCCGTGGCGCGCAGAACGTCGTGACCGTCGCCGTCGAGCAGGACCGCGTCTTCGCGCAGGGATAGCAGTTCACTCGGCTGGGACATCGTTCTCCTTCAACGTGGGCTCTCGTTTCCCGGAGAACTATCCGCCAGAGCAACCATCGATGCCACGTCTAGACGTGTCCATAAATGGACCCGTCTAGAGAGATTTGGGAGGGGCGGGTCGCGGCCCGCCCCTCGTCCGCGAAGTGAATTCGCGGACTTCACCCCACCTGCGGCCGAGCCCTTGGCTCGGCTTGCCAAGACCTGTCCAATGGATGGACAGGTCTTCTGACGACTTGCGCCTTGCGGTCACATGCGCCGCGCAGCCACTCCCCACCGCCGGCGCGCTTGCGGTATCATGGGACGCCGGTTGCACCACCGGTCCAGGCACCATGAAGAAAACAACCCCGCACGCACTCATCTTCCTTTGCATCGGATTGTGGCTGCCGGCTCCGGCCGCGGCCAAGCAGTACAGGCTCGACGAGATCCTCGACCTGGCCAGGAAGGGGAACCCCGGCCTGGCGGCCGGCGTGCAGGCAACGGCCGGCGTCGAGGCGCAGTTGCTCGGGGCGCGCCGAGGCTGGATGCCCTCGGGCGAGATCAATTCGCTGCTGGCGCAGGCGCCGAAGATCCATTGCTACGATTCGACCGGCGCGCGCAACGAGGACGACTGCGTGAAGACCGACGCCGTCGGCTACGACACCTCGGGATTCCTCAACGCCATCACGCCGCGCGGGGTTTTCACCCGCACCGAGATCAAGCTGGTGCAGCCCATCTACACCTTCGGCAAGATCTCCGCCGGCGTCGCGGCGGCCGAATCCGGCGTCAAGGCCTCGCAGGAACGCCAGTCCGGCCTGGTCGCCGAAATCGAGCACAACGTGCGCCGGGCCTACTGGGGCGCCAAGCTGGCGCGCGAGGTGCTGGCCACCCTCGACGAGGGCAGCAGCTATCTGGAACAGGCGCAGAAGAAGATCGAGCAGGAACTGGCCGACGGCTCGGGGGAAGCGTCGGTGACGGATCGCCTGCGCCTGCGCACCATGCGCGCCGAGATCGACGCGCGCATCCTGGAGGCCAAGCGCATGGCGAATCTGGCCCGCGGCGGACTGCGTGCCCTCATCGGTCCCGAGGCGCCCGCCGACCTCGACGTGGACGAGGTTGCCCTCGCGGCGCTCAACATTCCCGCTCGCTCGCTGCCCGAGTTCGAAGAGGTCGCGCTGCGCTCACGGCCCGAGGTGAAGGCGCTGGAACACTTCGTGGCCGCGAAGCGCTCTCTGGCCGACTTCGAGTGGCGTCGGCAATATCCCGATCTCGTGCTCATCGGCACGGCCGCGTACGCCTACGCCAGCAGCGTCGACACGCCTCACAACTCGTTCGCCAACAATCCCTTCCACACCATGAGCGCGGGCCTGGCCGCTGGTTTCCGCGTGCCGCTCGATCTGGGCGTGAAAAGCGCGCACGCAGCCAAGCTGCGCGCGGAGGCCGACGAGGCCGAGCAGAAGCGGCGTGAAGCGCTCGGCGGTATTGCCTTCGAGGTCGAGAAGGCCCACACCGAGATCAAGGAAGCCGAGGAGCGCATGAAGGTGGTGCAGAAGGGGGAAAAGGCCGGGCGCCAGTGGATCGCCGCGGTCGCCCAGAATCTCGCGGTTGGCCTGTCCGAGGCAAAGGACTTTTCCGACGCGCTGCTAGCCTTCTTCCAGGCGCGCATCCGCTACCTGCAAAGCATGTACGACTACAACCTGGCCGCCGCCGCCCTCACCCGCGCCACCGGCGTCGACGTGACGGCAGCGAACCCGTAGGGGCGCGATTCATCGCGCCCTGGAAACTAGATCCCCAAGAACAACCTGGTGCCGAAGTTTGGCTCTAGATCTGCCGCCAGGATCTTGCTGGCCGCCGTCTTGGTATCGTACTCGACGCGCTTGAACTCGAAGGTCTTGCTCTCGCTGTCGTAGATGGTGTAGCTGGCGCGCGGGTCGAAATCGCGCGGCTGGCCCACCGAGCCGACGCTGATGATGTACTTCCACCCGTCGCGAAGCTGGAACTTCAGCGTCACCACCTCCTGCGAGCCCTGGTGGTCGGGGTTGATGGCGAAGGCCTTGCACAGGTGCGAGTGCCCGATGAGGGTGAGCTGCGGCAGCCGCTCCCAGATGCCGAGGCACTGGGCGGCCTGGTCGCGCGCGAAGATGTAGTCGAACTCCTCGACGCTGATGGGTGAGCCGTGACAGAAGAGCACGCCGTTCTCGCGGTGCTCGTAGGGCAGCGATTTAAGCCAGGCCATGTTGGCGGCATCCAGCATCTGCGCGTGAACGTCCAGCACGTGCCTGGCGGCATGATAGTAGTACGAGTAGTCCATGCGCCCGGATACCGCGGCGTCGTGGTTGCCAAGCACGGTGTGAGCCACCGTCGCCCGCATGAGGTTGCACGCCTCGTTCGGGCTGGCGCCGTAGCCGACGGTATCGCCCAGGCAGATGAACTTGTCGATGCTCTCCGACTCGAACGCCCGCAGCACCGTTTCAAGTGCCTCGATATTCGCGTGTGTGTCCGAGAGGATGCCGTAGCGCATCGGGCATGGATTATAGCATCAAGCATTCGTCCCGGCCGGGAACAACTGCGACCGTGATAGAAACGCGTGGCCGACCATGCCATCTGTCGTTCTTTCGTGCTTTTTCCTGTCAGGCGCCTCGGGGCTGATCCTCGAGTTGCTGTGGACGCGCATGTTGACCCTGGTCTTCGGCTCGACCGCGCTGGCCGTATCGACCGTGCTGACCGCGTACATGGGCGGCCTGGGACTTGGCTCGTACCTGGCCGGAAAATTCAGCGATCGTCTCAAGGATCCGGTGCGCGCCTACGCCTTCGCCGAGGCGGCCATCGGCCTCTACGCGCTCTCGGTGCCCTTCATCATCGGCTTCTACCCGGGCCTCAACCAGTGGCTGTGGACGACCTTCGGCGACCGCTACACCCTGCTGTCCGTGCTGCGCTTCGTGGCCTCGGCGGGACTGCTCATCGTTCCGACCACGCTGATGGGCGCGACCCTGCCCATCCTGGCGCGCTACTTCGTATCGCGCCCGTTCGAACTCGGCCGCGTCAGCCTGCGCCTGGGCACCCTCTACGCGGTCAACCTGTTCGGCGCCGTCGCGGGCTCGTTCCTGGCCGGCTTCATCTTTCTGCCCATGGTTGGCGTGCGCAACACGAACCTCGTGGCGGCCGGCTTCGACATGTCGCTGGCCGTGGCCATTCTGATCGCGCGCCGATTCGTCCCCGCCAAGAAAGCCACCGCGGCTGGCGGATCGCTGGACGAACTCGCCGCGGCGACGCAAGTCCACGCGCCCGGATCGGCCATGTCGGCGCGCTTCGCCATGTCACCGCTGGCCCGGCGCGCGGTTCTTTTCGCCTTCGCGGTCTCGGGCGCGACGGCCATGACGTTGCAGGTGCTGTGGACGCGCGCGCTGGCCGTGATCATTGGCTCCTCCATCTTCTCGTTCACCATCATCTTGCTCGCGTTTCTTGTCGGCCTGGGTAGCGGCTCCGCCGTGTTCGGGCGCCTGGTGGCGCGCTTTCGCGAGCCGGTGCGCGCGCTGGCCATTACCCACCTCGGCATCGTTGCCTGCATCGGACTGTCCTATCTCATCACCGACCGCCTGCCCTTCATCTTCACCTACCTGCTGTCCTCGACCATGGTCAGCGCCGACGCCGTGCTGACCTGCCAGTTCGCCCTCGCCTGCCTGACCGTGCTGCCGTCGACGTTCCTCATGGGCGCCATCTTCCCCATCACCATACGGGTGGCGACCGGTGACCTTGCCACGGTTGGCCGCGACGTTGGCTTCGCCTACGCCTTGAATACGCTGGGCGCCATCACCGGCTCGTTCTTCTCGGGCTTCCTCATCCTGCCCAGCCTGGGCTTGCAGCGCGGGATCTATTTGGCCGCCGTCGTCGATCTCTCGCTCGCCTTCCTGCTCTTCGCCGTGGCCCCGGCCCTACCGCGACCACGCCGGCTGCTCGGCATGGCCGCCGCCGCCTCCATGGCGCTGCTCGCCCTAGCGCTGCCGCGCTGGAACCTGACCAGCTTCTCCATAGGATTTTTCCGCATCTCCATGGCCCGCGACTACATCGACATGGTCGAGCGGCGCCATCAGCGCAAGAAGTGGCAGACGCCGAAGCTGGTCTACTACAAGGACGGCATCGCCACGACGGTCTCGGTCGATCAGTGGGGCAAGGTCTTCTCGATGAAGAACAACGGCAAGGTCGATGCCTCGAACGACGCCGACATGCCGACCCAGATCAGCGTCGGGCTTCTGCCGCTTCTGCTCTACGACGCCCCCCACGCCCCCAAGGTCGCGCTCATCGGCTACGGCTCGGGCGTGACCGCCGGCGCGGCCACGCAGTACCCCATCGGCGGCCTCGAGGTCGTCGAGCTGGAGCCCGCCATCTACGAGGCCGCGCACTTCTTCGACAACGTGAACCACCGGCCGACGGAGAACCCCAAGGTCAGGGCCATCGCGGGCGACGGCCGCAACTTCCTGACCCAGCGCCGCGACCTGTACGACATCATCATCAGCCAGCCGTCGAACCCATGGATCACCGGCGTCTCCAACCTGTTCACGCGCGAGTACTTCCAGTCGGTGAAGTCGCGCCTGACCGAGGACGGCATCTTCTGCCAATGGGCACAGCTGTACGAGATGGCGCCCTGGAACATCAAGGCCATCTACCGCACCCTGGCCGACGAATTCCCGTACGTCATGGTCTTCGCCGCCGAGGATCTCTCGTCGGACACGATTCTCATCGCCAGCCGCAAACCCATCGACCTCGACATCCGCAAGATCGCGCGGGCCTGGGCCAACCCCGTGACCGCGGCCGAGGCCAAGCGTGCCGGCTTCGATTCCCCGCACGACGTACCCGCGTTCCTGCTGCTGGGGGCCGAGGAGATGCGCTCGTTTTCCGCCGGGGCGCAGTTCAACACCGACGACAACGCGCTCATCGAGTTCGCGGCCCCGCGCGATCTGTTGCGCTACCAGGCCTACGACCCCTACCTGGCCAAGGTCTACGGCCCCATGTGGCCCTACGGTCACCTGACCGGCCTGGTGAAAGGCTACGACGGGGACCATCGCGCCGTCGACATGGCCAGCCTGGCGCGCAGCCTGCTTGCCCACGGCAAAGGCCGCGAGTCCAAGCTATGGCAGGCGCGCGCCGAGGCCGCGGCCGTCGAGTTGCACGACACGAGTCCCGTGGTCGCCCACACCCGGCTGCTGCTCGATCTGGTGGCCACACGTGAGGACCGGGATCCAGAAATCCCCCTTGCCCCCGACGAGGGCCGTGTCGGCGAGGCGGATGTGATCGAACCAGCGGATGGGCTCCATGATCAGACCATCTGCCCGCAGGCCACCGGCGGTGCCATCGCCTCTGATCTGGGCCGGACCTGTGACCAGG
>Ga0066793_10001541_pt1 | contig 10569 bp, 9 predicted proteins | sample PersoiDNA2013189_FD_83876 | JGI IMG/M metagenome (GOLD analysis project Ga0066793, IMG submission 83876) | Permafrost soil microbial communities from the Arctic, to analyse light accelerated degradation of dissolved organic matter (DOM) -... | ecosystem: Environmental > Terrestrial > Soil >...
TCGCCACCGAGACAAATTTCCGCAGGATCATGGGTTGGAAAGATCTCTGGCAGTTGCAAGCGATCCTGGGACGAGAAACAGCACTCATCCAACAGGAGGTCGCGTAAGATGATTGCGAGCGCCGCTCTTCAACCTCTAACTACAAACGGGACACCCTCTTTGAATATTTGCTGGGCGACAGTTTTCCTTTTGGGGAGACCCTGGACAAGTCCCTTTATAACGCTGTCGTGCCATACCAGTGTGAGATTGGGCGTGGGGGCCGCCTACTATATGACGGAATGGGTGTTCTCATTTACAAACACGCAAAGCTTGGTGAAGACATCGTTATTGGTTCTGGTGTCACAATTGGGGGACGGGGATCCACTCGGGTCCCCAGGATCGGGAACAACGTATACCTGGCAACAGGCGCGAAGGTGTTGGGAGATGTAACCCTTGGAGACTATGTCTTTGTAGGTGCAAACGCTGTTGTCTTGCACTCAGTGCCATCGTTCAGCATAGTAACCGGCGTTCCCGCGAAATTGATCAGAGGTGGAATAACGGTCGATCAATTTCGCGCTTTATGAGGTACGACAGGATTACTCGCCCGTCTTGTTGTCACCACTCCGGATTTATCTCGTACCAGTGACCACATGAGTTCAATGTCTTTTCATTCGGCCAGTCCAACTCCACTCACTCGCTCGACTTGTATTCTGCAGGGAGTTGTGCAAAGTTGAAGATTACGCTGATCAGCTCGACAATTCAATACGCATTCAGCACCATAACGTTGCGGGCGGTGCCATTTCTTCTCATACCCATTTACACTCGTTCCCTCTCGATGGACGACTACGGCCGCCTCGTGACCCTGCTGAGTATTATTCAGCTGGTATCTCTTGTGATGGACTGTGGGGCCAAAACGAGCCTAGTAACCTTCTTTCGGCCCGACGCAACTCAGAGAGGACGAGGAGAGGTTTTCGGGAGCGTTCTGCTGATCAACACCGGAGCCGCGATTGGTGCCTCAGCAGTCGTTGTCGTCGTCTTTCCCTATTTCCTTCCTCGACTGATTAGCACCTCGTCGTCGACGACATACATTTTCTTGTCCTGCGCAGTTGCCTACCTGCAGTCTCTGAACGCCGCTCTCATTTCTTATTACCGAATCACGAACGCCCCACGGCTCTTTGCAATTGCGAGCGTGTCCACGGGGCTCTTGAACCTGGTCCTCGTGTTGCTGTTTGTTAAGACGCTTCGGTTCGGTGTGACCGGAGTGCTCAGCGCCACCGCACTCAGTTTAGGCATTACGACAGTTCCAATTGCCTTGAGTATCCTTAAACGCCTCGGCTTTCACGCGTCTCTGTCGTGCACAACTCGATTGATACGGTTTGGGGCGCCTCTGGTTCTTTCTGGCGGTGGCGAGCTACTCGCCGATACTCTTCCGGTGCTCTTCCTGGCTTCCTCGGCCGGACTTAACGCAGTAGGCGTGTACGGAATAGCGATGAAACTTTCGACGGTGACATTAACCCTATTAATTCTCCCATTCACGATGGCCTATGAGCCTTACGTGATTCTCAACGCTAGCAGTAAGTGGATTAACAATCGAATCTCCAATGCCCTTTCTATGGCGCTTCTTCTGTTCGCCCTGCTGGCCTTCGCTATTGTTATTGCCGGCCCCCAAGTGATTGCATTCATGGCGCCTCCGGCATACCGGTCGGCTCAGACATTGCTCTTCATAATGTTGCCTGCCATGGCGTTCCGAACTCTCTATTACGGGTGCGAGCCTCTATTGCATCTGAAGCACAAGAGCCTTTTGAAAGGGTCATCGGTATTGTTCTGTGTCGTTCTGATGGGTTGTCTATATCCATTCGTAGTGCCAAGATGGGGTGCAGACGGCGCGGCGATTGTCTATGCTCTTACGGTGGCGTCGTACTCGATATTTCTGGCAGCAGTCTCATTTCGGCTTTGGGCTATCCTGACCGGCGGACGCCGGTTCTTGGTTTCCGGACTGCTTCTCACAGGGTTTTTGGCCATCGCATACTTCTTACCTGCAAGGCCCGTCATCGCGCACTACTCATACGCACTCATTATCGGGCTTGTGACGTTTTACTTGGTCACTCGAGCCGGTTTCCTTACAGACGATGAGTCTGCTGTGCTGAGCGCTGCCGTTCAACGATTTCGGTCTGCGCTGCCTGGCTGGGGTGATTGAACAATGGTCATGAGCAGAACTAGTGAGCCGAAGCTGTTGCTTATCGTCTGGGCGCTTATCATCGTATTCACCGGCTCGTTCTTCCGTCTTCGCGTGGGAGATGAGGTGCCGTCCCTTGACTGGTTGATAATGATTCAATTGGCCGTGTGCGCCCTTGGCATAGCAATTGCGATGCCAAGATTGCTCCTTATCAAACGGCGACCTGCCTACGTCTGGTTGATTGTTCTATACGTGGGAGCAATTGGCATTACTTTGCCGTGGTCAATAAACCCTTCGGTGTCAACTGGGTATTTTGTCCTCCTAGCAGGCGGAATCCTGACGACACTTGCGCTCGTGCAGCAGAGTGACTCCCAGGCAGACCTCTTGGGCAAAGAGGCTTTTCTATCCGGTGTTCTCATCTTCTGTCTTTTAAAGGATGTTCTGATTGCATTTATCATTGGTGGGGAATCCGAATCCGGGCGTCTTGGCATTGGGGACTCTGCTAATGAGCTAAGTATTCTGGCTGTTGTGGTATTCATGATGCAACTGGGCCGTCAAAGGCGTCCTGTCCTGCGATACGCACTGCAAGGGTTCTGCCTCGTCGTTATGGTGCTTGCTGAGAGCCGCGGCTCTATGATTTCGCTTGTGATCGGCGCAGCCGTCTATTTCTGGAAAGCAGTCGACGAGCGACGGGAACGCCAGATCACTCTCAAACTGGCCGCATCTTCACTAGTGCTAACAGCGCTTGTAGGTGGAATATTCCTCTATTTGGCATCTTTCTCCGGTATCCAGTCTGCGGTTCGTGCGTTCAACCGCAACGAAGACACCCAGAGTATGGAGGCCCTATCGAACGGAAGAACTGATGTATGGAATAATGCTCTCCATATCTTGCACAAAGAGCCTCTCTTGCACTTTGTCGTCGGGAACGGCTATGGCCTGAGTCGATTGGTGCTCAACTTTGATAACGGCCCCAATGATGACTTCTTCCCACACGCTCACAACACTGTGCTTGAGTCATTAGTCAGCAGCGGACTTGTGGGGACTGCGGCACTGATCATGTTAACTGGCTGCGCGCTGATTGCCGCTGCGCGCCGCAAGGATCGTTCAGCACACCCACTCGCCTCCCGGGCGGCAGCCGTGATATGCTCCGTAATCACCACATTTCCAACTGAATCCTACTTCAGCACGAAGTTAAGTTGGATGCATATCGCGTTCGTATTTTACCTTTGCATTCTTTCTACCTGCAGAAAGACAGCTACTGATTCCGTGCGATATATGCATTCACTGTAACTGTGTGTTGGTATGCGCCACCGCCATTACCTGAAAAGTAGTGGGACCTTGGCGAACCCTTCAACTCGACGTGGCGCGCGCGTTGTGATTACATCTCCATTATGGAGCGGCCACACTCACTCGCACCTGTTCTCCCGAAAGGTTCTCATGCAACAACCGTCATACGTGCTAGTCACAGCCGCCCGAAATGAGGCAGAACACATTGAAAAGACTCTAACAGCGGTCGTCTCGCAGACCATTCGCCCGCAGCGCTGGATCATTGTAAGTGACGGGTCAACGGACGACACGGACGCAATCGTGAAGCACTATTCCCAACTTCATCCATGGATCACACTTCTACACGTCAACAACGGTCCGGAGCATTCCTTTCGCAAGCAGGCGCGTTCCCAGAATGCGGGCTACGAAGCGCTGAAGGAGTTTCCATTCGAAGCAATAGGTTTTTTGGATGGGGACACCAGTGTACCTCCGGACCTTTTCGAGTATCTCTTGGCCAAGCTTGTGGAAGATCCCTCGCTCGGTGTCGCGGGGGTTCCATATGTAGTGGGCGGTGATGATATGAGTGCGCATCACTGGTATGACCAGCAACACGTCCATGGCGCTTGCCAGCTTTTCAGGGGAAAGTGCTTTGAGGAAATCGACCACTTTATTGAGTTAGAAACCGGCGGGCATGACAAGGTTGCGATCGTACTCGCGAGAATGAACGGATGGCGAACCCGCTCTTTCCTTGAAAGGCGCGTAGTTGTTCATAAGGCAGTGGGATTTGGAGATAAGAGAAGAACGTTGCGCTCTAAGTTTCACTTTGGATACCGGGATTATGTGCTCGGCAACAGCTTGATCTGGGAGCTAGGCCGTGGCTTGTACCAGATGACTCAGCGCCCATACGTTTCAGCTGGTTTCTCCTTGTTGATGGGCTATATGTACGCATTTGTGACCCGAGCTAGGTCTAGATCCACTGTGCCGCCACGTGTTCGGGAACAGGTGCGGCGTGAGCAGCACATGCGGATCCGGTCTATCCTCTTCTCACGACTCAGCACCGGGTGATCGGCTCGCCGGAATGACGCGGGGGTTCACTGTTCTGCGATTTTGGCTAATCAGAGTCGAACAGGCGGTCACTCCTCGATCGCGCGCGCCTTAAGGGGCTCTCTAGGCAGCTTTTGTAGTCTTGATACCGTTCGAGCATCACTATGGCAACGAGTCAGACTCAAAGTGTTTGAAGTGAATCAACATTCCGTCAAAATGACCGCTAGTTCATCAAAAGTAATACGTCCAAATGTTCCAGTTGCCTCTCGATCCGAGTGGGCCTGGTTCCTAATGCGGCGAGCATGCAGGCGCTACGCAGTGCTGGCTGTAAGCGCAGTATACGCAGTGCTACGACTACCGACGTTGTGTCGTATTCGGACTTTAAGAAAGGGTATATGGATAGTTCTTTACTATCATTCCATCAAAGATAAGGACCGCCAGCGGTTTGCTACGCAGCTCGCCTTGATCACAAAGCACTCCAAGATTGTTCCGGCATCCTATGAGGGCCACCCTTCTCCCGGCGAGCGTCTTGTGTCCATTACATTTGATGACGCTTTTGTCTCGGTGGCTAAGAACGCACTGCCGGCGGTTGCCGGAGAAATGTGCCACATGACCATCTTCGTGCCTACACAGTATCTTGGGCGCTTCCCGGAGTGGGTCGACAACAGGCTGTATGAAGACGCCGATGAAGAGATCATGACCGCCGTGGAACTTTGCTCCCTACCTCCAGATCTGGTTGCCTTTGGGTCTCATTCAGTCACGCACACGAGATTTGCAACACTGACTGCCGAGGAGCGGGAGCGAGAGTTTGTTGAATCAAAGTCGTACTTAGAAGGAATTCTAAAGCAGTCCGTAACTTTATTCAGCTACCCGTATGGGGAGGGACTTCCAGGTGATGTTGAGCTTGCGAAGTCGGCTGGATATGACCATGTCTTTACAAATGTCCCTGAAGTCGCGTCAGAAAGTAGAGTTCCGTGCCAGTATGGTCGCGTCCCGGCCAGCGCCGCAGACACACGGCTCGAGATGCTCCTAAAGCTCAACGGCGCATATGGGTGGTTGCCGCGCGCGATGCGCGCGAAGCGAGTTCTGCGAACATTTGTCCGAAAAGGGGTGGCCGTTTTCCTCCACACCCTTTCGCGTGCCACGCCCACAGCAACGCGAAGTTAGGTTCCATGCAGTATCTAGCCTTCATGAACAGGGGTCACCGTATGCTCTGGAGTTGCGAAAAATGACGATTACGACGCAAGAAGCGACGAAAAACGACATATACTGGGCCTCCCTGCAGAGATTGGAGTCCTGGCTTATAGCAAATGACTTTAAGGCATTCGATCCGTTTGATGCCCTGCTATCTCCGCTCCGTCTGCTCACTTTCCGCACGCAGTTCTTGCAGCGGGTGCTTCTGCAAGTAGTTCGTAGAAACCCGTTCAATCTCAGGCCACTGATAGGCATTCGTCCTCACACCAGCACGAAGGGGATGGGATTTCTCGGCGCCGGCTACGCAAGGCTCTATCGCCTAACGGGTGACGAAGCATACCACCAGTCTGCAAAAGACTGCTTTGATTGGCTCATAGAACATCGCACGCAGGGACATGCTAACTTTTGCTGGGGAAACGCGTTTGACTATGCTTCGCGAGCGTTCTATCTGCCTCGCTTTGCTCCGACTCTGGTTTGGAGCGGTTTTATCGGTCACCACTTCATTGAAGCGTACCGCGCGCTTGGTGAGCCCCGCTACCTTGAAATCGCCGAAAGTGTCGGACAGTTCATTATTAACGATATTCCCCGCATCAGATCGAAGAAAGGATTCTGCTTCAGCTATATTCCGCAGGAAATGGTAGCAGTTCACAACGCCAATCTCCTTGGGGCGAGGCTTCTTGCAGAACTATGGAAAGAGACGGGCCGAGATACGTATCTAGAGTTAGCTTCAGACGCTATACGTTATAGTGTCGCGGCACAATTAGAAAATGGCGCGTGGTACTACGGAGAAGAGCAAAAGTACCACTGGATCGATAACTGGCACACAGCCTATAACCTTGACTCCATATTGCAGTTCCAACGCAGCACCGGCTCAACGGAATTCGAACAACAGATGCTGAAAGGCATGGCATTCTACCGGAACCACTTTTTCCGAAGCGATGGCGCCGCACGTTACTACTGGGATCGAGATTACAAGATCGATATTCAATGCTGTTCACAAGCGATCGACACCCTGTTGTCCTTCGGTGTCTTTCTCGATAACGACGATTATCTTGCGACGGCGAAGAGAGTCGCCGATTGGACGCTGCGCAATATGCAAGACCCATCCGGATACTTCTATCTCTGGAAAAACTCCTTCTTCACCAACCGGACGCCGACTTTCCACTGGGGAGCCGCCACGATGTTTTATGCGTTATCGCATTTGTTAACGGAGAGTCACTGTTATGAGAATTAGCCTCTTCGGACTTGGATACGTCGGAACGGTATCTGCCGCCTGTCTTGCAAACTCGGAAACACTATCGTCGGCATCGACACGAACGTCGGAAAAGTCGATGCCATACGAAGAGGGACATCACCAGTCGTCGAGCCAGGCGTCGGAATGCTGCTCAAAGACGCTTTGGCCAAGGGAAGATTGACGGCCACGACCGATGCCGAGACCGCTATCAACACGACTGAGCTGAGCCTGATTTGCGTGGGAACGCCGAGCAACTCAAATGATGGGCTGAATGCGACCGGGGTTCTTGCCGTCGCCCGAGAGATCGGCGAGGTACTTAAGCGGAAAGCCGGCTACCACGGAATCGCAATCCGCAGCACAGTGATGCCCGGAACGGTCGAGCGCGCAACCGTTATTATAGCCGAAGTATCCGGAAAGGGTCCGGGAAGGGACTTTGGGGTTGCATCAAATCCGGAGTTCTTGCGGGAAGGAACAGCTGTTCTGGATTTTGAAGCACCCCCATTTACGATTGTTGGAACGTCGGATGCCTGCATTGAGGGACTCTTGCGGTGCCTCTATGAGCCACTCGATTCGCCATACCTCGTCGTTGATGTCAAAGTCGCCGAGCTTCTGAAATATGCTTGTAACTCATTCCACGCCGTCAAGGTCACGTTTGCGAACGAAATCGGTTCACTCTGTAAGCGATTGGGCGTCGGTAGTTATTCCTTGATGAACCTATTCATAAAAGACTGTAAGCTCAACATCTCGGAGCAATATCTTAAGCCCGGTTTCGCTTTTGGAGACTCGTGCCTCCCGAAGGATCTGCGTGCACTGAGCCACGCCGCCAAGCAGCTCGATCTAGAAATGCCGGGGTTGGATGCGGCCGAGCAGGACTTGTTCGCATTTCTCTCATGGCCCGAGTTCCGGGAACTCAAGAAGCAGGGTTTTGCCATCTCGTCCCACACAGTTGAGCATCCGATAATGACCCTGATCCCAAGCGACCAACTGTCGCATGAACTGAGTGCCAGCAAGGCTGCCATAGAGCAGCAGGTCGGGGGCAATTGTTCCTGCTTTGTATATCCGAACGGCGGGTCAAGCGATCTGTCAGGCGTCGTTGTGGAAGCGGTACGAGCTGCCGGTTATGAGTTTGCGTTTACCGTCACGAACCAATTTTGTTCCAGGGGCCAAGACCCGCTTCTGCTGGATCGGATCTATATGCCTGGGCAACTCTCCTCAGCCGCATTCCACGTCCGAGCCAGCGGGTTTCAAGGGGCGTTGAAACAGTGGTTGAAGTAGAAGCCCACGCAGAACGATGTACGGCATGCGCGGCGTGAATGCCGCTAGATGAATACTTCCCAGCTTGAGTTCATCACGAACTTGGGCTAGCCGAATCAAGGAGCGGTAATCCGTGAACATCTGGGTCGATATCGCCACTTCTCCTCAGGTTTTGTTCTTGCGCCCGATTATTACCGAGTTGCGCAAGCGCGGCCATGAGCTGCTAATCACCACGCGCAATTCCACCGAAACGGTCCCTCTCGCTGACCGCTTTCGACTCTCCCACACCGTAGTGGGTTCCCATGGCGGTCGCACCATGCTCGGGAAAACGGTGGGGCTCTCGCTTCGCGCGGCACAACTGGCGATGAGAGTGTGGCGCCACCACATATCTCTAGCGCTCAGTCACGGATCCTACAGTCAGGCCATGGCGGCTTACTGTCTTGGCATTCCGCTGGTCTCGTGCACGGATTATGAAGGGCATCCGGCCAACCATGTCCTGTGCCGGGTCGCCGAGAAGATTCTCGTGCCCAACGTCTTCGATGCAACCAGCCTATACCGGTATGGAGCTTCGCCCGGGAAAGTCGACAGTTATGGAGGCCTGAAGGAAGACGTATACTTGGCGGATTTTGTGCCCAGTCCCGGGTTCGCGGAGACTGCTGGCATTCCCTTGCAGAACGTGGTGGTGACCATGCGCCCGCCATGCCTGGTCGCGGCATATCACCGGTTTAAGAACCCTCTGTTTGACGAGTTGCTCTCCTATGTTTTGTCGAATCCGAACACTTTCGTCGTTTTGGTTCCGCGTGGCTCCGAACAGCGCCGGCAATATGAACAAATGCAAAGTTTGCGCTTGCTGGTTCCCGACAGAATTCTGGACGGACCCAACCTCATTTACCACTCGGACCTGGTCATCGGCGCCGGTGGCACAATGAACCGTGAGGCCACGGTGCTCGGAACTCCCGTATATACCGTTTTCAAGGGAGCGATGGGCAGTGTGGACCAGCATCTTATCGCTACCGGAAAGATGGTCCGGATCGAAGACACAAACGACTTTCCAAAGATAAGTCTCTGCAAGAAGGCTGGATCTGCCTTTGTTCCTCGCGACGGCCATCGGTTGCTCAGCGAACTGGTGGATAAAATCGAAGCGGTCGGGTCCCGGGCCCGGACGCAGGGCCGCTCCGGCTTGAGCGTCCAGGCAAAGTGAACCGCCCGCACATACTCCGAGGCATACATTATGAGCGATCCCTTTATTCATCCGTTCGCGATCGTGGAAACTGATCGGATTGGCAACGGCACTCGCATCTGGGCCTTCACCCACCTCATGAAGGTAGCTTCTATCGGCGACAACTGCAATATTGGAGATCACCGCTTTGTGGAGTCAGGCGCGATCATCGGAAACGATGTAACCATCAAGTACGGCAACGCAATTCGGGAAGGTGTTAGCTTGCAGGACGGGATGTTCGTGGGTCCGCGCGTTTTTTTCACGAACGATCTCCACCCGAGATCGCAGGGGATGTTGGCCGCAAAGAAGAGGTATGCCACCCGGCAATGGCTCGCGCCGACCCTCGTAATGCGCGGCGCATCCCTCGGTGCGGGTGCCGTGATCCTGGGCGGGACCATGCTTCATGAGTTTTGTATGGTCGGAACTGGAGCGATCATTACGAAAGATGTGCCAGCGTACGCACTGGTGGTCGGCAACCCCGCTCACATCGCGGGATGGGTTTGCCAATGTGGATGCCGCTTGCACTTCGAAAGCACGACGGCAACATGCGAAACGTGCGGCCTCTTCTTTGTAGCCAAAGGCAACGTGCTCTCTCCCGCTACTGGTGCCGCTCTAAGCCCCTGATTCCAGATTCTGAACCGCAATCGGCCGTGTCAGCTAGCTTGCGGTTTTTCTGCGGAATCGCTCCGGGGACGCCCGCTGTTCGATCGATTTAAGGGGAACCAAAAAATGCAAATTCTCCACGTTGTTGGTGCGCGACCAAACTTCATGAAAGCTGCGCCCGTTTTCAATGCGATAGGCAAGTACCGGAAGGTTCGCCAGACTTTGGTGCACACGGTACAGCATTACGACTTCAACATGTCAGACGTGTTCTTTCAGCTGCTTGGGCTTCCGACACCTTACATCAATCTTGCCGTCGGTTCAGGCAGTCATGCCCAGCAAACGAGCGACATTATCGCTAGATTTGAGGCGGTTGTGCTCAACCTCAAGCCTGATATGGTTCTTGTTTACGGCGACGTGAATTCAACCGTTGCAGTGGCACTCGTATGCGCCAAGTTGCTCGTTCCAGTTGCACACGTCGAAGCCGGACTGCGATCCTTCGACCGCACAATGCCGGAAGAGATCAATCGACTACTCACCGACCAGATCTCGGACCTGTTGTTCACTCCGTCCGAGGACGGCAACCGGAATCTGGATCGGGAA
>Ga0066793_10001542_pt1 | contig 10568 bp, 8 predicted proteins | sample PersoiDNA2013189_FD_83876 | JGI IMG/M metagenome (GOLD analysis project Ga0066793, IMG submission 83876) | Permafrost soil microbial communities from the Arctic, to analyse light accelerated degradation of dissolved organic matter (DOM) -... | ecosystem: Environmental > Terrestrial > Soil >...
AGGAGGAATCATGGACAACATTGAGCGACCCTCTCAGGATATCAATGCCGTAGCCGGGCAGATCCTTAGCGAAGGCATCGTGCCCAAAAAGCCGGGCGATGAACGGCGGCGATCGCTGGTACAGGCAGCTTATCGCCTTATTGCGGAGGGAGGCTTTGAAGGTCTCCGGACGAGAAATGTTGCCGCGCGAGCTGGCGTGAATATTGCCACTCTCCATTATTACTTTGCCCGAAAGGAAGATCTCATTCAGAGCGTGGTCGAGTACCTGCTCCAGCAGTTTATGACGGCATACTTACCAGGTTCTCCTTTTGAGATGAGGACTCCAGTGGAGAAAATTCGTGGAGAGCTTGCAGAGTTGCAATACCTTTTGCATGAAAAGCCGGACATGTTCATCGTTTTAAATGAGCTCGTTCTCCGTTCACTGCACGATCCGGCAATCCATCACATGATCAAGTGGTTAGATGAAGGGTGGCATACCTATCTTGCACAGATCATTCGCGATGGCAGAGAGCAGGGCCTGTTTCGTGCGGATCTTGATCCGGACAGCGCGGCAACCTGGCTGATCCTGCTCAACAAAGGGACCGCTCTTCACTGGATGACGAACCCAGGGGCAGTCGATTTCGACCGTATTCGGGCAGATGTCGAGCACTGGCTTATGAGCTAATCCAATTCTTTCTTGACGCCGAAGGAGTAAATCTATATGTATAACTGGCTCGTTCTCCTCAATCTTGCCACAGCATTTTATAATGTTGGAACCATTTGGTTAACCCAAGTAGATTGGCAGCTTTGGAAATACGTTGGCAGAGAGACATTTGACGAGTACCATCTTGCGTGGTGGCATAGTGTCTGGTGGTCTATTTTTCCTCTGGCGGGCGTGTCCTTCGTAGGGATTTGTGCGCAACTTTTCTGGCGTCCGTCAGTTCCTCCATGGATGCTCTGGCTCGCACTCATCATACAACTCCTCGCGTATAGTGGGACAGCGTTCTGGTGGGGACGAGGACAGGGGAAGCTGAAACAGGTGGTTTTACCAACTGGGGGCATCGATTCTCTTTATCATACGCTTGTTCGTACCAATTGGATTCGAGTCGCATTATTCACCTTCGCTGGTATAGTGCAGTTGTGGATTGCACTAGTAAATTTCTCTCATTAATTCATACTGCTTCGTTTCTCTCAACCAGATGCTCACAAATTCTGCTACTTTAATCACGCCGAATTTGTGAGCTATTTTACAGATTTTCCGCGCCTGGTGCAGTACACTTTCAACGTACTACACAGGGTACTTGATATCGCACCTGCCATATGTTCTATCGAAAACCATTTAAAAAACTTCTAATCGTTTTGAAAGGAACTATAATGAACCGACTCCTTGCTATTCGTACCTTCCTTCGCGGCCTTCCCACGCACACGGGTCTTCTGGGAGCGGGCATCTTTTCTCTTATCCTTGTCGCATTGCTCCCTACTTCCACAGCTTTCGCGGATTCTCACGTCGCTGCACATCCTGAGAGCGGAGGCGGGGCCGTCGTCTACGCGCATACCGCTACCGCAACCACTATCACGAATAACTGGACCGACCTGGACAATAGCGTCACGAATAACAATCCGCAAGCCGTCGTCTTCGTTACGCCGAACTGGAACCCTGGCAGCACTATGGGTGTGTACGACACCCACCCAATCGGCGTCTGGTACCACAATGGCAGGTGGGCCATCTTCAATCAGGACCGGGCCGCCATGCCAGTAGGAGCCTCCTTCAATGTCTACGCGCTGCCCCAGGCCAATGATGATGATGTCTTCGTACACACCGCCACGGCGGCCAACAGCACAAAATACTCTACCACCATTGACAGACCGTATAGCAATAGTCAGTCCAGCGCAATCTTGCTTGTCACGCCGAACTGGAATCCCGCGAGCAGCAGCGGCACCTACGACGCCCATCCAATCGGTTCCTGTTACCATAATGGCAAATGGCACATCTTCAATGATGATCAGACACCAATTCCGGCTGGTGCATCCTTCAATGTAGTCGTCCTGCAGCATATCGTTCAGGGTGCCACTATCCAGACGGCAAAAGCTACCAATATCCAGGCGAACTGGACAACGTTGAATAACGATCAGGCAAACGGCAATCACAACGCGCTGGTCTTCTTCACGCCGAACATGACAGCGCAACACGAGTTTAACAATCACAATACGGGCGTCTGGTTTACGTCCCAGGACAACTGGGCCATCTTCAACCAGGACATGGCCGCTATGCCAGTAGGAGCCTCCTTCCACGTCGTCGCCTTCTCACAGAACCTCAATTCATAGTTCCACATCATTGCCTCTTACACAACAGGTTTCTTGAGCCCGTTGTGTAAGAGGCTCAACCGGTTGGGAATTTCAAGCTCTTTCAATAAAAGTTGGCTCCTGCGAAGCCCTGATACACGCGTGTCAGATTACTCCTTGACAAATCACATAGAAGCGGATACTCTCGTAGAGAGATATCAAAAGGCGTTGAGCGAGGGAAGTAGGTTGGTCTCCCGGCAGCAGAGAACTGGCGGACGGTGCCAGCCAGAGTCGGAGACAGACTGAAACTGCCTTGTGAGCCGTGGCGGCGAAACGGTGCTTCTGGAAGCAAAAGTAGCTGCTACCGGGAACTCCCGTTACAGAGCAGGGGTGTATTTGCACTCGAAAAGGCTGTTCTCGTGAGAGAACGGCGAAGCAAGGTGGTACCGCGAACGTGTCTGCGCGCACTTTTCGCCCTTGTCAGGGCGGAGGGCGCATTCTTTTTGTCCTCCGCGAGCCTCTACAACATTTGTATGAGCACTACAAGGAGGATCACATGTCGGAACAAAGGAAACGCGTTGAACCCGCGCATCAGCCGGAATCTTCGCTCGCCAAAGTACGCCCGCCACGCTACGATTTCGCGGCTTTTGAGGTGAAATGGCGGGAACGTTGGCAGCAAGAGAAACTCTACCAGGCTGATCTGTCCCATGCCAGACATCCTTATTACAACCTTATGATGTTTCCCTATCCCTCTGCTGAGGGCTTGCACGTGGGCAATATGTACGCCTACATTGGCTCGGATATCCACGGGCGCTGGATGGCCATGCAGGGATACGATGTGTTCGAGCCAATGGGCTTCGACGCCTTTGGTATTCACAGCGAAAACTTTGCGATCCAGCGCGGCATTCACCCCCGCGTCCTCACTGCGCGCAATGTCGAGCGCTTTCGAGAGCAACAATTGAAACGCATCGGCAACCGCTTCGATTGGTCACACGAAGTCGATACGACCGACCCGCGCTACTATCGCTGGACGCAGTGGATCTTCTTGCAGCTCTTCAAAAACGGTCTGGCCGAACGCAAGACCGCTCCAGTCAACTGGTGCCCCAAAGACAAGACGGTGCTTGCTGATGAACAGGTGATCGATGGGCATTGTGAGCGCTGCGGAACGCTCGTTGAGCGACGCTGGTTGGAGCAGTGGTTTTTGAAATCGACCAGGTATGCTCAGAAACTCCTGGACAATCTAGAATGGCTCGACTGGTCCGAACGCGTCAAGACGCTTCAACGCAACTGGATTGGTCGCTCGGAGGGTCTTGAATTCGTTATGGAGATCGATGGAATGCCAGATGCACGCGTGCAGGTGTACACAACACGCCCTGATACGATCTTTGGCATGACCTTTGTGGCTCTGGCTCCGCACCATCCGCTCATCCCGCAGATTACCACCAAAACACAGCTCGCGGATGTCGCAGCTTACCAGCAGGCAGCCAATCGCTTGCACACTGGCACAGAGCACACAATGACCGGAGTCTTTACCGGCGCGTATGCCTTGCACCCTTTGACAGGCGAACGCATGCCAATCTGGATCGCCGATTTCGTCCTCGAAAGCTATGGCGCGGGCACAGTGATGGGTGTGCCTGCTCATGACGAACGCGATATGGCCTTTGTAAAAGCTATGGGCCTGCCGGTACGCACGGTGATTGTCCAGCCTGGTAGCGCGCATCCAGCAGAGGAGCCGCAGGAAGCATTCGTACAGCCAGGAGTGCTGATCAACTCTGCCGGGTACTCTGGTATGACCTCAGCCCAGGCGGCTTCCGCCCTCTTCACCTGGTTTGAAGAATGCGGCAAGGGCCAACGCGTCGCGAAATACCGCCTGCGCGACTGGCTCATCAGCCGTCAACGCTACTGGGGGCCACCCATTCCGATCATCTACTGCCAGGAACATGGGGCCGTTCCAGTCCCGGAGGAGCAGTTGCCGGTTCTCTTGCCAGATGTGGAGAATTGGATGCCCACAGGCACTGGTGCTTCGCCTCTCGCGGCAATCGAGAGCTTTGTTCATACCACCTGCCCTATCTGTGGACAGGCAGCCCGCCGCGAAACGGATGTCAGCGATAACTTCCTGGACTCCGCCTGGTACTTCCTGCGTTACTTTTCGCACGACGACGAGACGCAGCCGTGGAACCCGGATCTGCTGCGCAAGTGGCTTCCGGTCGACATGTACATCGGCGGCGCGGAACATAGCGTGCTGCACTTGATGTATGTGCGTTTTCTCAGCATGGCGCTGCACGACCTGGGCCATCTGGCATTTGAGGAGCCGTTCAAGCGCTTCCGAGCCAATGGCATGATTACCAAAAATGGCGCGAAGATCTCCAAATCCAAGGGCAACATCGTGAACCCTGATAGCTATATTACTCGCTTCGGCGCGGATGTCTTCAGGGTCTATCTGATGTTTATGGGACTCTATCAAGCTGGAGGTGACTTCAGTGATCGCGGGATCGGCGGGGTCGTGCGCTTCCTCGACCGCGTCTGGTCACTGGTCACACAGCACGCGCAGAACGCATCCGCTCAAGCCCCACAGGGAGAGGAGCGGCGCGTCATCCATCGTCTGATCAAACGCGTGACCGAGGATCTGGCAACCTTGAAGTATAATACCGTCGTGGCCGCGCTGATGGGATACCTCAATTTCCTGGAAACCCGTTCGACCCTCACGCAGGAGGAGTTGCGGACTCTGCTGGTGCTCCTCGCTCCAATGGCACCTTATATTACAGAGGAACTCTGGCAGAAATTCAAACATTCAGGTCAGAATCACTCAATCCATGCAACGTCGTGGCCCAGCTTCGATGCCGAGGCCATTGGAGCCGAGACAATGATCCTGCCAATACAGATCAATGGACGGGTGCGCGGTCGTATCGAGGTTGCTCATGATACCCCCGAAGCTGAGATCAAGAGCCAGGCCCTCCAGGTTCCTCAGGTGCACTCGTTGCTTGCCACCCGGAAGGTAACCAGGATGATCTACGTACCCGAGCGCCTGGTGAACATTGTCACAGCTTGACTGTAAATCCCAAAATTTAGCGGGAGATTTCTGTACAATTCAGCGGGTCATGAGTTCTACTCTAACCAGAGGCAATCTCCGGTTAATTGATCTTCTCATGATGCAAGTCAAACATATTTTAGCTGCCAACAATATGACGGTCGTGACAAAAGAAGTGGTGGAAACCGCACGTGAGAATCGTGTGCTGATCGGTTGCCGCATGCCCCTTACCGCAAAGAACGGAAGAAGGCTTGCAGATCCCTGGCATAGAGTTCGGGTACCTCCAGCGCGGGAAAATGTCCGCCTCGTGGCATCTCTGTCCAACGCTCGATACGCAGGGTGCGCTCCGCAAGGGCGCGCGGAGGAGGAGTGTCTTTGGGGAAGAGGGCCATGGCCACCGGAACTTCGACGCGTTGCCCCGGTTTGAGCGATGGCGCGTGGCTCTCCTCGTAGTACGAGCGAATCGAGGGATTGATCGTTTGGGTCACCCAATAGATCATAATATTAGTGAGCAGTTCATCTTTGGTATACTCGCGCTCAAGATCGCCATCGATGTCGCTCCAGCCGTAGAATTTTTCGATGATCCAGGCAGCGAGCCCGATGGGCGAATCGTTCAAGCCATAGGCCAGCGTTTGCGGCTTGGTTGACTGGATCATAACATATCCACCCTCCTGAAAGAATCTCTGCTGCATCGCCCCCAGATACTGTTGCTCGGCGGGAGTCAGGCTCGATGGGTCCAGGTTCATGGTCGCCTGAAAGCCAATGTCGGTCAGATGGATGCCGATGACCGACGCGGGGTTGTTGAGCGCCAGGAGCTGGGAGATGGGGCTGCCACCGTCCCCACCAGCTGCGGCATAGCGCTGGTAGCCGAGCACGTCTCGCATCAAGCTGGCCCACAACTGGGCCGTCTGTTTCACCGTCCAACCTGGCTTTCGCACTGGATCGGAGAAGCCAAAGCCTGGAATGGAGGGAACGATCACATCAAAGGAGTCCGCCGCGTTGCCCCCGAAGCTTTCCGGGTCGGTGAGCATGGGGATGATCTTGTGCATGCGATAGAACGAATCGGGCCACCCGTGGGTGAGGATGAGCGGGAGCGGGTTTGGTCCCTTGCCCCGCTCATGAATGAAGTGAATCATGAGCCCATCAATTTCCGTTTTGAAGTGGGCAAATTGATTGAGCCTGGCCTCCTGCGCTCGCCAATCGAAGGTGTGTTGCCAGTAGCCTGTCAGTTGCTTGAGATAGTCAAGATTGGTGCCATAGTCCCATCCAGCTCCCTCTACCTCATCGGGAAAGCGTGTGCGAGCCAGACGTTCGCGCAGATCGTCGAGGGTGACTTGTGGGATGGCAATTTTGAATGGTTGGATGCTCATGTTATCCATCTCCTTGATACTCTTTTGCTTAGCATATCTTCTTTTTGTTATTTGCGCAGATCGCTCACGAATTCCTGCATATCCTTTACATACAGCTCAGGCTCTTCCCAGGCTATAAAGTGACCACCACGAGGGAATTCGGTAAAGTGCTTCAGATTCACCTGGCGCGCAGCCCATTCACGAGGTAGAGGAGCATCCCACGGACAGTGCGCGACGGCTGCTGGCACAGACGAGTGCTCTCCACGATTGGGCAAAGGGGTTGCGTGAGCATTTTCATAGTACCCGCGAATGGACGAGCCGATGGTTTGGGTGACCCAATAGATTGTCATATTGGTGAGTAACTCGTCTTTCTTCTCGATCCCGCCAAGCAGCGTCATCATCCACGCCGCCATCCCGACCGGAGAATCGTTGAGGCCATAGGACAAGGTTTGTGGCTTGGTCGACTGAATTATATTAAAGGCACCTTCTTTCATCCACCATTGCTGGATGAAACTGGCGAATTCCTGCTCAGGGGGAGTGAGGGCTGCGAAGTCGGTGGTGGCATCCGGGTAGCCAACGTCGGTGAGATGGATACCGATGAGGACCTCCGGATGGTGAAGTGCCAGAGATCTGGTGATGTTGGCACCCACGTCGCCACCGGCGGCGATGCATTTCTGATACCCGAGTACTTGAGCCATAAATTTGGCGAACAGGGAAGCCTGGGCGTCATCTGTCAGAACTTTGCGATCTGAAAACCCAAACCCGGGAAGGGAGGGGACAACCACGTCAAACGAGAGATTGGGGTCGCAGCCAAAGCGAGCAGGGTCGGTGAACATCGGGATGACTTTGTGGAAGCGATAGAACGAATCGGGCCAGCCATGGAGCAAGAGGAGTGGCGTGGGATTTGGCCCTTTGCCGTGCTCGTGGATGAAGTGAATGCCCACACCATCCACGTCCGCTTTGAAGTGTGCAAAGGTATTGAGGGCGGTCTCGTGTGTGCGCCAGTCATAGGTATGCTGCCAGTAGTCTGCTAACTCTTTCATGTACTCCAAATTGGTGCCGTAGTCCCAGCCTGCTCCCTCCACCTCGTCGGGCCAGCGGGTGCGGGCTAAGCGCTCGTGCAAGTCGTCAAGTGTTGCTTGTGGGATGTCCATGTGGAAAAGGTGGATACTCATGAGCAGTTCTCCTTTCGTCTGGTGTGTTGTGAACTTCAGAGAGAGCTTCTTTCCCATTCTGCTTCATCGAGCAAAATCACGGCTCTCCCATTGCGAGATGAGGTGGATAGCTGTATAGTAACAGTGGTGAGATTATACAGTAGTATTTTACCGATGTCAAGATTCTTGTCGATGGTCAGATGCAAGGGAGTGTGTATGAGCAACCATATGGATCGGAAGATTCCAAAGCCCTATCATCATGGGGATTTACGCCATGCGTTGATTACTGCCGGTCTCCAGCTGCTGACAGAGGGGGGCGCAGCCTCTCTAGATCTGCGCAAAGTGGCGCGCAAGGTGGGCGTGAGCCATAGTGCCTCCTATTATCACTTTCCAGATAAACAAAGCTTTCTTGCTGCGATCAACGAAGAAGGCTTTCATCGCCTGGCACACGCCATGCAAGACGCTCTGAACCACGTCCCAGATACGCCTTTTGAACAACTGCAGGGGATTGCCAGGGCCTATCTGCTCTTCGCGCAAGCGCATCCCTGGCTGATGCGCGAAATGTTCAGTGGTTTGACCATTGAGCGCGAAGCGTTTTCCAGCTTCCATGCCGCCTCAAAAGAGGTGTACAGGTTCTATATAGAGGTCGTGAAACGGGGTCAAGAACAGGGGAAGATGATTGCTGGGGATCCCTGTGAACTGGCAAGTGTGGTGTGGTCACTGCTGCATGGAGCAGCGATGCTGCTCATAGAACATCAAATGCGTCCCTACGCAGATGGACCCGCAGGGGTAGAACGCATGGTTCGCTTATGCACGCAAACGCTTTACACGGGCCTGGGGCGTTCGGAGCAAGGTTCTTCTGCATGTTGACCACGGGCCGGATCTTTCTCCCCCTGCTTTCTTCCCCTTCTGCAGGGGCGAGGCGGTTTGGTGGAAATGACCGCACGAACCTGAGAATGCCCGCCTCATCCAACCAGCCACCTCGAAGACGAAAGGAGGATCTCGAAATCGACCGTTTTCTGACACAAAATGATCAGCTTTTCCTGAGCCGCAACGCCTGGCATCCACGAACGTGATGCAGAGATGGGAGCGCTGGCTGAGTTTGAGCGTGATCTCATTCGTGAGCATACCAATGCCGGTCCCGCGGCTGCTCGTGCGAGAGGATGTATCGGAGGCAGACCAAAAAGACTGGCAATGAATGGAAAAGTGGCCCTTGCCCGACGATTATTTGCTGATCCGAACCATTCTATCCCAGAGATTTGCTCGACACTTGGGATCTCTCGCTCAACCTTGTATCGCTACGTGAGAGACACAAAGATGACTTCAGATCCGCCCGCATAATTATACAGAAATCTCCCACTGAATCTTGGGATTTACACTCAAGGACGTATCACGACACCTCTAACCTGCAAATAGTGCTTAACATCCCGCACGCGATACTCGCCGAAGTGGAAGATAGAAGCAGCCAGCGCGGCATCAGCGCCGCCCGTCGTGAGGCCCGCGTGGAAGTGATCGAGGGTGCCGACGCCGCCCGAGGCGATGACCGGAACCGTGACAGCGGCGGAGATCTTCGCGGTGAGAGGAAGATCGTAGCCCAGCTTCGTGCCGTCCCGATCCATGCTCGTGAGCAGGATCTCGCCCGCGCCCAGCTCGACGCCGCGCCGCGCCCACTCCAGCGCATCGATGCCGGTGGATGTGCGTCCGCCGTGAATAAAGACCTCGTAGCCACCGGGCATCGATGCATTAGAGCGAGCGTCGATCGCCAGGACGATGCACTGCGCGCCGAACTGCTCGGCTCCAGCACGCAGCAAGTCTGGATTCTGCACGGCGGCAGTATTGAGCGAGGTCTTATCGGCACCCGCACCCAGCGTGGCGCGGATATCCTCGACCGTGCGGATACCGCCGCCGACGGTGACAGGAATAAAAACGCGCTCGGCGGTACGCCGCACCACGTCCAGCATGGTCGCGCGATTCTCGTGCGAGGCGGTGATATCGAGGAAGACCACCTCGTCCGCGCCCTCATCATTGTAGAATGCCGCCAGCTCGACGGGATCGCCCGCGTCACGCAGATTGACGAAGTTGACACCTTTGACGACGCGCCCACGCGCAACATCGAGGCAGGGGATGATACGTTTCGTCAACATAGTTATGTCCCCTCTATCTCGCGCACGGCGGCGGCAAGGTCGAGAGTGCCGGTGTAGAGCGCCTTGCCAATGATGGCACCTTCAACTCCCAGTGCTGCCAGGGCGTGCAGATCGGTTAGAGAGCGCACGCCGCCCGAGGCAATCAGGGGGCGAGAGGTGGCGCGCTGCATGGCTGCCAGGGCGTGCAGATTGGGTCCTTCAAGCGTACCGTCGCGTCCAATATCGGTATAGCTGAAACGCTGCACGCCCAGCGCAGTAAGCTCGCTGGCGAGCGTAGCGGCATCTACGCCCGACGTTTCGCGCCAACCGGCGATGGCAACGCGTCCGTCGCGCGCGTCGATGCCCACTACGATCTGCTCGCGCCACCTCTGCAACGCGGCCTGCAACAACGCCCGGTCGGTCAGCGCGACGGTACCCAGGACGACGCGCTCAACGCCCAGGGCAAGGATCTGCTCGATATGCGCCAGGGAGCGCAGGCCGCCGCCGACCTCGATGGACATACGCGTTGCACCGCGTATGCGCTCGATCAGGGCCATATTGACAGGCGCACCCTCTTTAGCTCCGTCCAGATCGACGACGTGTAGCCAACGCGCACCCGCCTCCTGCCAGCGCAGCGCGACCCGTACCGGAT